>OGTH01000205.1_pt1 | contig 35914 bp, 32 predicted proteins | sample 1574621 | NCBI WGS metagenome assembly OGTH01 (sample SAMN03295844, study PRJEB24534) | human gut metagenome | isolation source: fecal sample 4 from infant 6 | host: Homo sapiens | place: USA: Pittsburgh, PA | collected 2014-07 | reverse complement strand
TCCATGTCACTTTGAGTGCCCACACAGATTGTCTGATAAATTGTTAAAGAGCAGTTGCGACGCGCTTTAGCGCTCTGTCGCGAGGTGGCGTATATTACGCTTTCCTCTTTCAGAGTCAACCCGTTTTTCAGGATTTTTCTCTGCAACCGAACCGGCTGTTTGTGTGAAGTGATTCACATCCGCCGTGTCAGTGGGAGCGCATTATAGGGAGTTCGCCGGAAGTAGCAAGCGTTAAAATAGAAAAATCTTATCGACCGCTCATTATTTGAACTTTTCGCTAATTCATCTTCTTACCATTAAAGGCGCAATCCCAGTGCTCATGCGGCCTGCAGCGCAATTTACGCTAAGATCGGTTTTTGGCGAAAATGTGATTTTCTCTCTTACCCAACGCCATTATCGCGCCGATGGTGAATTAAGCACCACTCTTGACCCACGACAATGCGCCCGCCCGGCCCTCATTTCTATAATCAGGCCCGTTTCTTCTTACTGGTAATAATCGATGGCTTATCAACTCAACATTAACTGGCCCGAGTTTTTAGAAAAATACTGGCAGAAACAGCCGGTGGTATTAAAAAACGCGTTTCCGGACTTCGTCGACCCGATTACTCCGGACGAGCTGGCCGGATTAGCCATGGAGCCGGAAGTCGACAGCCGGCTGGTCAGCCTGAAAAACGGCAAATGGCAGGCCAGCAATGGTCCTTTTGAACATTTCGACGGGCTGGGCGAAACCGGTTGGTCCCTGCTGGCCCAGGCGGTAAACCACTGGCATATGCCTGCCGCCGAGCTGGTGCGTCCGTTCCGCGTACTGCCGGACTGGCGCCTGGACGACCTGATGATCTCCTTCTCCGTCCCCGGCGGCGGTGTCGGCCCGCATATCGATCAGTATGACGTCTTTATTATTCAGGGCATGGGCAGCCGCCGCTGGCGCGTGGGTGACAAGCTGCCGATGCGTCAGTTCTGTCCGCATCCGGCACTGCTGCACGTCGATCCGTTCCCACCGATCATTGATGAAGATCTGCAGCCAGGCGACATCCTCTATATTCCACCGGGATTCCCGCACGACGGCATAACCCACGAAACCGCCCTGAACTACTCCGTCGGCTTCCGCGGGCCAAACGGCCGCGACCTGATCAGCAGCTTCGCCGACTATGTGCTGGAGAACGATCTCGGCGGCGAGCACTACAGCGATCCGGACCTCACCTGCCGCGAGCATCCGGGCCGGGTTGAAGAGTATGAACTCGAACGTCTGCGCACCATGATGATCGATATGATTCGCCAGCCGGAAGACTTCAAGCAGTGGTTCGGCAGTTTCGTCACCACCCCGCGTCACGAGCTGGATATTGCGCCGGCGGAACCACCGTATGAAGAAGAGGAAGTGGTCGATGCGCTGCTGGGTGGTGAAAAGCTTTCCCGCCTGAGCGGCCTGCGCGTTCTGCATATCGGCGACAGCTTCTTCGTGCATAGCGAACAACTCGACACCACCGATGCCGAAGCGCTGGATGCGCTGTGTCGCTATACCTCATTAGGCCAGGAAGAGCTCGGCAGCGGCCTGCAGAATCCGGCGTTCGTGAGCGAACTGACGCGGCTGATTAATCAGGGCTACTGGTACTTCGAAGAGTAAGAGAGTCGCGATACTGCGGGCAGCCGCCTGGCGCTGCCCGGTTTCTTTTATGACTCATCGTCAGTAAAGAGCTGTTCAATCGATTTGGTCGGATAAAACAGTAAGTTACTATTTTCATCCACGAGCTGTATAAACCCCAGACGAAGATAGAATGCTTTAGCTTTCTCATTAAGGGCTTCAACAAACAATCCGTAGATGCCAACGGCTTTAGACGCTCCCCACACCACTCGCATCACATGGGCAACCAACATCTCTCCCCAGCCCTGCCCCTGAACAGATTTATCAATGGCCAGCCGCCCGAGGGTTACGCTTGGCGCATTTTGATACGGGATTTTCTTTTGCTGAGTTTTAGACGGCAACATGCCTCGCTCGAAACAACTCCCCGATAAGGTGTAATAACCCAGCAACCTGGGAACGGTATCCCCGGAGACCAGCGCATAACCCCTTAAGATTTGTCCATCGTGCTGCCGCTTGAGGTGCTCTTTTAAAAACGTATTCAGCGCTTCCTCGCCGCAATCAAATCCAGTGATATCGTAGCTGAACGCATCGGCAATCATCTCAATCGTCAGTTGCTGCTCCATTAGCTCTACCTTACCTGGTTTGTAGACGCTTCGCTGCACGTTTCAGTCGATCATTCGGGGCTGGCGGTTGGGTAATCGCCTCCATCACCAGGCTCCATGATTGCTCATTGAGGACCATTCTGCGGTGCTGCTCAATCACTTCCGCAGCACGTTCTGAGGCACTGGCAACCACAAACTGGGTAATCGTCTGATTCGAAATTGCCGCAGCTTCCTCGATGATGCTCTTATCATCATCGGTTAATCTCAAATCTATACGCTGCTTTTTAAGTGCGGGCATACGTTATCTCCGGCCTGTTGCAAACTTCATGTACGGTTATTTTCCGTACATTTAATATAGCGACAGAAAGCCACATACTCAACTATCACTCGCGGATTGCGCCTATTTCGGCAACACCACAATAAACCGCGTCGAGCGCAGATCGGACTGCGCCGCCACGCTGCCGTGGTGGGCTCCGACAATCGATTTCACAATCGCCAGGCCGATGCCGCTGCCCTCCCCTTTGCGCTGGCGCGAGGGGTCGACGCGATAGAATCGGTCAAACAGGCGCGGCAGATGCTCGGCGGCAATCGGCGTACCGGGGTTCTCCACCACCAGGCGTACCGTCTCCGCGCTTTCGCTCAACTGGATGGTCACCGCCTGCCCGGCCGGCGTATAGCGAATCGCGTTCGACAGCAGGTTGCTGATTGCCCGCCGCAGCATCAGCGGATCGCCAATCACCCGGCAATGGCTACCGACAAAACGCAGCGCCACCGCCTTCTCTTCCGCCCACGCTTCGAAAAACTCAAACACCTTATGCACTTCATCGGCCAGATCCAGCGCCTGTTGCTCAGGGATCAGCTGGTTATTATCCGCCTGAGCGAGGAACAGCATATCGCTAACCATCCGCGACATCCGCGAGAACTCTTCGAGATTGGAGTAAAGCACCTCTTCCAGCTCCTGCGGGCTGCGGCTCTGGCTTAAGGCGATTTCGGTTTGCGTGACCAGGTTGGTAATCGGCGTACGGATTTCGTGGGCGATATCGGCGGAGAAATTAGACTGGCGGGTAAAGACATCCTCTATCCGCTCCAGCATATGGTTAAACGACAGCGCCAGCCGCTCCAGCTCGACAGGCACCGCCTGCGGGTCAAGGCGTACATCGAGATCCCGCGAGGTAATATTCTGGATCTGGCGGCTGATCTGGCGGATCGGCTTATGCCCCTGGTAGACCACAAACAGCACGATGGCGATGATCAGCAGGCTGATTATCGACGCCGCGGAGATCAGCTTCGCTTTCAGCTCATTAATATAGTGCAGGTGAAAATCGATGGATAAGGCCATCAGCAGGTGGTACGCCGGTTTACCGTCCGCCTGCTTGCCCAGCGGCAGCATGATCAACCGCCAGGCGCGGGTCTCCAGTGGATGATTATCGTGCGCCATTGCCCGCGGCTGCGGGTCGGTCCATGAAATCACATTCCCGTCGCGGAGCTGCATCGCCAGCCCCGGCGTACTCAGCATATGGCTGAGATCCGGCCCGTTGGGCGACTGGAACAGAATATTGCCCTGGCCATCGTCCAGGCAGATGAAGACGTTGGCGTAGCCCGCAATGATATTCTTCACGATCTCCAGCCGCCGCGCCTGCGGATAGTCAGCGTGGTCGAGGACCGTCTCCAGGGTGGTGCTGAGCTGTCTGAGATCGTGAACGTCGCGCTCTTCAAAGTGGGCCTTCACCGAATGGATCATGATCCAGGTGAAGGCAAAGAAAGCAATGATGGTGGCGAGGCTAATAAAGAAGGTCAGCCGGGTGGCCAGGGAAAAGGGGCGCTTAGCGGCCATCCGGCACCTCAAGCATATAGCCGACGCCGCGCACGGTCTGGATCAGCTTCGGCTCGAAGTCGTTATCAATTTTGGCGCGCAGCCGCTTCACCGCCACGTCAATGGCGTTAGTGTCGCTGTCGAAGTTCATATCCCACACCTGCGAGGCAATTAACGAACGGGGCAGCACCTCGCCCTGATGACGCAGGAAGAACTCCAGCAGCGTGAATTCCTTACTGGTCAGGGTGATGCGGGTGGCACCGCGCGTCACCTTGCGGCTGACCAAATCGACGCTGAGATCGGCCGCCTGAAACTGGCTTTCGACGATGACCGCCGCCCCGCGGCGCAGCAGAGTACGCACCCGCGCCAGCAGCTCCGCAAAGGCGAACGGTTTTACCAGATAGTCGTCAGCGCCCAGCTCCAGCCCCTTCACCCGATGCTCAATGGTGCCCAACGCGGTAAGCAGCAGGATCGGCATGCCTTTCCCGGCGGCGCGCAGCATGCGCACGATATCCCAACCGTTCACATCCGGCAGCATGATGTCGAGGATCAGCAGATCGTAATCGCTGGTCATCGCCAGGTGATAGCCGTTGAGGCCGTTATCGGCCAGGTCGACGACGAAGCCGGCCTCGGTGAGCCCTTTGGTCAGGTACTCTCCGGTTTTCTTCTCATCTTCGACAATCAAAATCTTCACGGCAGGCTCCTTCACGCGCGCTTTGTGCGGGTATTCAATTTTAGAGGAGCGCCTCCGGATAGCAATGAAATATCAGGAAAATGACAGCTTTGTCATTTTCCCGTCACGCCCTGAACAGAGCCCGCTACGTAAAGTAGCCGCCATGGATAAATCGTCGAAACTTCTGCCGCCATGCGCTCAATACAGCTACTTACCCTCAGCGTGATATTTACCTTAACCGGCTGTCTGTCACTTGCTCCGGACTATCAGCGCCCCGCAGCGCCGGTGCCGCAGCAGTTCTCTCTCAGCCAGAACAAGCTGGTTACTGCGACAGCGGGCTACCAGGAGACCGGCTGGCGCACCTTTTTCGTCGACCCGCAGGTGAAAAGCCTGATTAGCACCGCGCTGACCAACAACCGCGATCTGCGGATGGCGACGCTGAAAGTGCAGGAGGCTCGCGCGCAATATCGGGTTACCGACGCCGACCGCTACCCGCAATTGAACGGTGACGGCAGCACCACCTATGGCGGCAAGCTCAAAGGCGACACCACCACCAGCAGCGATTATGCCGCCGGCTTAAACCTCAGCTACGACCTCGACTTCTTTGGCCGGTTGAAAAACCTTAGCGAAGCCGACCGACAGAACTTCTTCGCCAGCGAAGAGGCGCGGCGCGCGGTGCATATCCTGTTGATTGCTAACGTTTCACAAAGCTACTTCAACCAGCGGCTGGCGGCAGCGCAGCTGCAGGTGGCCAACGACACCTTGCAGAACTATCAGCAGTCTTACGCCTTCGTTGAAAAACAGCTGCTGACCGGGAGCACCACCGTCCTGGCGCTGGAGCAGGCGCGCAGCATGATCGAAAGCACCCGCGCCGATATCGCCAAACGTCAGGGCCAGCTGGCGCAGGCCAATAACGCCCTGCAACTGCTGCTCGGCAGCTATCAACATCTGCCGGACGATAGCGCCAGCAGCGCGGTAGACCTGCAAGGCGTAACCCTGCCGCCATCGCTCTCCTCAGCGATCCTGCTGCAGCGGCCGGATATTCTGGAAGCCGAACACAGCCTGCAAGCGGCCAACGCCAACATCGGCGCCGCACGGGCGGCCTTCTTCCCGTCGATCACCCTAACCAGCTCGCTCTCCGGCAGCAGCAGCGAGCTCTCCAGCCTGTTTAACGCCGGCGGCGCGATGTGGAACTTTATCCCCAAAATTGAACTGCCAATTTTCAACGCCGGGCGTAATCAGGCCAACCTCGATCTGGCGGAAATCCGCCAGCAGCAGCAGGTGGTCAACTATGAACAAAAAATACAGTCCGCCTTTAAAGAGGTGGCCGACGCGCTGGCCCAGCGCCAAAGCCTGGCCGATCAGATTGCCGCGCAGGAGCGCTATCTCGCCTCGCTGAATATCACCCTGCAGCGCGCCACTGCGCTCTATCGCCACGGCGCGGTCAGCTACATCGAAGTCCTGAGCGCCCAGCGCGACATTTTCACCACCCGACAAACCCTGCTGGAACTCAACTATTCCCGTCAGGCAAATGAAATCACCCTGTTCACCGCTCTCGGCGGCGGCTGGATGGAATAACCCAAGGAGTCCCGAACATGAATTCACTATCTAAAATCGCCCTGTTCACCCTGCTCTCTGGCGCGGTGTTCGCCGCCCAGGCCGCCGAACCGCACGCCGGCATGGTGATGCACGAGCAGCCCGCCGCCGCGCAGGCGCAAAGCATCCGCGGCAAAGGCGTCATTAAAGCTATTGATATGGATAACAAAAAAATCACCATCGCCCACGAGGCCATCCCGGCGGTGAACTGGCCGCCGATGACCATGCGCTTCACCATCACCCCGCAGACGCAGCTCAACAATGTGAAGGATGGCGACAGCGTGGATTTCACCTTCGTTCAGCAGGGCAATCTGTCGCTGCTGCAGGATATCCGCGCCCAATAACGGCCCGGCGACGGTAGGCCCCTCAACAACTGAATGGACGACACATGGCATCCCTGACACTGAAAAATACGGCGCTGATCCTCGGCAGCATGCTGATTGGCGGCGCGCTTACCGCGGCGCTGTATACCCGACTGACGCCGACCCACTCTGCCGCTCCGGCGGCCGAGCAGCAGCGTAAAGTGCTGTTCTGGTACGACCCGATGTACCCGAATACTCGCTTTGATAAACCGGGTAAATCGCCGTTTATGGATATGGATCTGGTGCCGAAATACGCCGATGAGGAGCATGCCGCCGCCGGTGCGCCGGGGGTGCGTATCGACCCGACGCAGACCCAGAATCTTGGGGTGAAAACCGCCGCCGTCACCCGCGGGCCGCTGCGCTACGCCCAGACCTTCCCGGCCAACATCAGCTATAACGAGTACCAGTATGTGATTATGCAGGCGCGGGCGGCGGGCTTTATCAATAAAGTCTATCCGTTGACCGTCGGCGACAAAGTGAAACAAGGCACGCCGCTGCTCGAGCTGACCATCCCGGACTGGGTGGAAGCGCAGAGCGAATATCTGCTATTGCAGGAGACCGGGGGCACCGCTACGCAGGTCGAGGGGATCCTCGAGCGTCTACGTCTCGCCGGAATGCCGGATGACGATATCCGCCGCCTGAAAGCCACGCGTAAAATCCAGACCCGCTTTACTCTCAAAGCACCGATCGATGGCGTTATTACCGCCTTCGATCTGCGCGCCGGAATGAACATCGCCAAAGATAACGTGGTGGCGAAAATTCAGGGCATGGACCCGGTGTGGGTCAGCGTGGCGGTCCCGGAATCCATCGCCTGGCTGATTAAAGACGCCTCGCAGTTCAGCATTCAGGTTCCCGCCTGGCCGGACAAAACCTTCCGCATCAGCAAATGGACCCTTCTCCCCAGCGTCGATAGCGCCACCCGTACCCTGCAGCTGCGCCTGCAGGTCAACAACCCGGATGAAGCGCTGAAGCCGGGGATGAACGCCTACCTGCAGCTGACCAGCGAAAGCGCCCCGATGCTGCTGATCCCCTCCAAAGCGCTGATCGACAGCGGCAGCGAGCAGCGAGTGATTACCGTGGATAACGAGGGCCGCTTCGTGCCGAAAATCGTGCAGGTATTCCATGAGTCCAATGGCGTCACGGCCATTCGCAGCGGGCTGCAGGAGGGTGAGAAAGTCGTCGCCAGCGGCCTGTTCCTGATCGACTCGGAGGCCAATATCGCCGGCGCGCTGGAGCGCATGCGCGCGCAGGCCCCTGATGCCGCGGCCTCTGCCGCCCACGCGTACTAAGGAACGGAACCATGATTGAATGGATTATCCGCCGCTCGGTGGCCAACCGCTTCCTGGTGATGATGGGGGCGCTGTTTCTCAGCATCTGGGGAACCTGGACCATCATCCACACCCCGGTAGACGCCCTGCCGGATCTCTCTGATGTACAAGTGATCGTCAAAACCCGCTATCCGGGACAGGCGCCGCAGATCGTCGAAAACCAGGTCACCTGGCCGCTGACCACCACCATGCTGTCGGTCCCCGGCGCCAAAACGGTTCGCGGCTTCTCGCAATTCGGCGACTCCTACGTGTACGTGATTTTTGAAGACGGCACCGATCCTTACTGGGCGCGCTCGCGGGTGCTGGAGTATCTCAACCAGGTACAGGGCAAACTTCCCGCCGGGGTCAGCGCCGAAATGGGCCCGGACGCCACCGGCGTCGGCTGGGTCTTCGAGTACGCGCTGGTCGACCGCAGCGGCAAGCACGACCTCGCCGAACTGCGCTCCCTACAGGACTGGTTCTTAAAATATGAGCTGAAAACCATCCCTAACGTCTCGGAAGTGGCGTCGGTGGGCGGCGTGGTCAAGGAGTATCAGATTGTCGTCGACCCGATGAAGCTGACCCAGTACGGCATCAGTCTCGGCGAAGTGAAATCGGCGCTGGACGCCTCTAACCAGGAGGCGGGCGGCTCTTCCGTCGAACTGGCGGAAGCCGAATATATGGTGCGCGCCAGCGGCTACCTGCAGACGCTCGACGACTTCAAAAATATCGTGCTGAAAACCGGGGATAACGGTGTGCCGGTCTATCTCGGCGACGCCGCGCGGGTGCAGATTGGCCCGGAGATGCGCCGCGGTATCGCCGAGCTTAACGGCGAGGGCGAAGTGGCCGGCGGCGTGGTGATCCTGCGCTCCGGCAAGAACGCCCGCGAGGTGATCTCGGCGGTCAAAGAGAAGCTGGCGTCGCTGCAAAGCAGCCTGCCGGAAGGGGTGGAAGTGGTCACCACCTACGACCGCAGCCAGCTTATCGACCGCGCCATCGATAACCTCAGCTACAAGCTGCTGGAAGAGTTTATCGTCGTCGCCCTGGTCTGCGCCCTGTTCCTGTGGCACGTGCGCTCGGCGCTGGTGGCGATTATCTCCCTGCCGCTCGGCCTGTGCTTCGCCTTTATCATGATGCATTTCCAGGGGCTCAACGCCAACATCATGTCGCTGGGCGGGATCGCCATTGCGGTGGGGGCGATGGTCGATGCCGCCATCGTGATGATTGAGAACGCCCATAAGCGGCTGGAGGAGTGGGAGCATCAGCACCCGGGAGAGAAGCTCAGCAACGACATCCGCTGGAAAATCATTACCGAGGCCTCGGTGGAGGTTGGCCCGGCGCTGTTTATCAGCCTGCTGATCATCACCCTGTCGTTTATCCCGATTTTCACCCTCGAAGGCCAGGAGGGCAAACTGTTCGGCCCGCTGGCCTTCACCAAAACCTGGTCGATGGCCGGGGCGGCGCTGCTGGCGATCGTTGTGATCCCGATCCTGATGGGCTTCTGGATCCGCGGCAGGATCCCGGCGGAGAGCAGCAATCCGCTGAATCGCTTTTTGATCCGCATTTATCACCCGCTGCTGCTGAAGGTCCTGCACTGGCCGAAGACTACCCTGCTGATTGCGCTCCTGTCGATCCTGACGGTTGCCTGGCCGCTTAACCGGGTCGGCGGCGAGTTTCTGCCGCAGATCAACGAGGGCGATCTGCTGTATATGCCGTCCACGCTGCCGGGGATCTCCGCTGCGCAGGCGGCGGATATGCTGCAGAAAACCGATAAGCTGATCATGACGGTGCCGGAAGTGGCAAGGGTGTTCGGCAAAACCGGCAAGGCCGAAACCGCCACCGACTCGGCGCCGCTGGAGATGGTGGAGACCACCATTCAGCTCAAGCCGCAGGATCAATGGCGACCGGGGATGACCATGGAGAAGATCGTCGAGGAGCTGGATAAAACCGTGCGCCTGCCAGGGCTGGCGAACCTGTGGGTGCCGCCGATCCGCAACCGCATCGACATGCTCTCCACCGGCATCAAGAGCCCGATCGGCATTAAAGTTTCCGGCACCAACCTGGCCGATATCGACGCCATCGCCGGGCAAATTGAAGTGGTGGCGCGCAGCGTGCCGGGAGTCACTTCGGCATTAGCCGAGCGGCTGGTCGGCGGGCGCTACCTCAACATTGATATTCATCGTGAGAAGGCGGCCCGCTACGGGATGACCGTCGGCGACGTGCAGTTGTTCGTCTCGTCCGCCATCGGCGGGGCGATGGTTGGCGAAACAGTGGAGGGCGTCGAGCGCTATCCGATCAACATCCGCTACCCGCAGAGCTATCGCGACAGCCCGGAGACCCTGCGCCAGCTGCCGATCCTCACGCCGCTGAAGCAACAGATTGTCCTCGCCGACGTGGCTGAGGTGAAAGTGGTCACCGGACCATCCATGCTGAAGACCGAGAACGCCCGCCCGACCAGTTGGATCTACATCGACGCCCGCGACCGCGACATGGTGTCGGTAGTGCACGATCTGCAGCAGGCCATCGGCAAGGAGGTGAAGCTGAAGCCGGGCATCAGTGTGTCCTACTCCGGGCAGTTTGAGCTGCTGGAGCGCGCCAATCAGAAGCTGAAGCTGATGGTGCCGATGACGCTGATGATTATCTTCGTGCTGCTGTATCTGGCGTTCCGCCGCGTCGGCGAAGCGCTGCTGATTATCACCAGCGTGCCGTTCGCCCTTGTGGGCGGGATCTGGTTCCTCTACTGGATGGGGTTCCATCTGTCGGTGGCCACCGGTACCGGCTTTATCGCCCTCGCCGGGGTGGCGGCAGAATTTGGCGTGGTGATGCTGATGTACCTGCGCCACGCCATCGAGGCCGAGCCATCGCTGGAGAATCCGCAGACTTTCAGCGTCGATAAGCTCGACGAGGCGCTGTACCAAGGGGCGGTGCTGCGCGTTCGGCCGAAGGCGATGACCGTGGCGGTGATTATCGCCGGCCTGCTGCCGATTTTATGGGGCACCGGCGCCGGTTCGGAAGTCATGAGCCGTATCGCCGCGCCGATGATTGGCGGGATGATCACCGCCCCGCTGCTGTCGCTGTTTATCATTCCGGCGGCGTATAAGCTGATGTGGCTGTCCCGGCATCGGGGCAAGCGTAGCCAATAGCCCGCCGCGTTTACGCCGGTCCGGGAAATTGGCTATAGTGGCGCCATTCTTCTGGCCGGCGTGAACGTCCCTATGAATCTGAACCTGGTATGTTATTCCCTGCTGCTGCTCACCGCCGTGGGCAGCGCCCTGCTGCCCTACCCGCTGGCGATGTGGTTTTTACTGAGCAGCCTTCTGACATGGCTTATCTATGGCGCCGACAAGCTGGCGGCGCGCAAAGCCTGGCGCCGGGTGCCGGAAACCACGCTGCTGGTGCTGGGCCTGGCGGGAGGCTGGCCGGGGGCCATCCTCGGCCAGCAGTGCTTTCGCCATAAAACGCAAAAGCAGCCCTTCCGGACGCGGTTTTTCATCAGCGTAGCGCTCAACGTGGCGGCGCTGGCCGGGCTGTACGTGGTTTATACCCATCTGCTCAGCCGCTAAGCGGCGAGGCTAGCGCGGCGTCTGGCGGATCCACACCAGGCGATCGACGTCAAAGCCCAGCTCGCGCGCGGTATTCAGGTAATCCTGCTTCACCGCCGCCGGAATGGTGGGGGTGCGCGACAGGATCCACAGATAGTCGCGGTTGGGGCCGCTGACCAGCGCGTACTGGTAGTCATCGTCCAGGCGGATCACGTTATAGCCGCCGTAGAATGGCCCGAAGAACGACACCTTCAGCGCCGCGGTGGTGGGGGCGCCGGTGAAGTAGGCTTTTCCGTCGCTCTCATTCCAGCGTTTTTTGACCGGGTCATAACCGCGATTGACGACGCTGATCCCCCCGTCGCTGCGGGTGCCGTAGGTGGCGGTCACCTGCTCCAGGCCTCGCTCGAAGCGATTTTCCAGGCGGGCGACCTCATACCATTTTCCGAGGTAACGGCTGGCGTCAAACCCGCTAATCGGCTGAACGCCCTTCGGCGGCGTGGGCGATTTGCAGGCCACCAGGGTTAACGCGATAGCGACGCCGGTGACAACAGGCCATAGCTTCATGAGAACTCCTTTCATTTACGCGGTTGGGGGAAAGTGTAGTGCAAAGCCATCACACTTCACGCCAGCCGACGTGATTCGTAGTATATTGAGAATATTCTTTGTTAACAGGTGGCCTCCATGCCTTACTCCATCGGCGAATTTGCCCGACTATGCGGGATAAATGCGACCACGCTTCGCGCCTGGCAGCGCCGCTACGGCCTGCTTAAGCCGCTGCGCACCGATGGTGGACACCGTCTGTACAGCGATGACGACGTCCAGCAGGCGCTGAAGATCCTCGACTGGGTGAAAAAAGGGGTGCCGGTCAGCCAGGTGAAACCCCTGCTGTCGCGCCCCGGCGCGCGGCGCACCAACAACTGGCTGACGCTGCAGGAGACCATGCTGCAGCGGCTGAAAGAGGGAAAAATCGAGTCCTTGCGCCAGCTGATCTACGACGCCGGGCGCGAATATCCGCGCCAGGAGCTGGTAACCGAAGTGCTGCGTCCACTGCGCAGCCAGGTCTCCGCCAACGTGCCGGCCATCATGACGCTGCGCGAAATTCTCGACGGCATCATCATCGCCTATACCTCGTTTTGCCTCGAAGGCGACAAGAAGGCGCCCGGGGACAACTTTCTGATCACCGGCTGGCACCTGACCGACGCCTGCGAAATCTGGCTTGAGGCGCTCAAACGTACCGGCCAGGGCCATCGCATCGACGTCCTGCCGGTGCCTCCCGCCGCCCTGGCGCCGGAGATTTTTCCCCAGCGCAACTGGCTCCTGGTCACCAGCGGCAAACTCTCCGCTGCCCGCCAGAGGCAGGTCGAACTCTGGCAGCAGCAGGTCGTCTCCCTCGAGGTGATCCCGCTCTAACCCCCTGTTTTCACTTACCTCCACGCTCTGTTCCGCCAGCGCCCGGTGGCGCGGCGGGCTCACGCTTGCCCTTTGCGCCACCCGCGATTTTCACTCCTTAAAAAACCAATCATAACAACATGATTTTTAACACAAATAAAATATATTTTTCTACAAACTTGGACAAATAATTTTATTTGTGTAAGTTTTAAGTATGCCATTACGCTACCGTATCTAGCCAGGATGTGATCCATGAGCACCTCGCCGTCCGTGATTCGTCGTTTCGTTGAGTACTACGCCGGGCTGGATGCACAGCCGCCCGCGGCGCTGGCCGCGCTGTACCATCCGGACGCCACGCTGAGCGATCCTTTTGGTCAGCATCAGGGGCTGTTCGCCATTCAGCGCTACTTTACCCATCTGCTGGCCAACGTGGAGCAGTGCCGGTTCACCATCGACACGCCGCTTTGCGACGGCCAGCGGTTCGCCGTGACCTGGACCATGCACTGGTCGCATCCGCGCATTGCCGGTGGAGAAACCCTGGCCCTGCCGGGCTGCTCGGTGGTGGACATCGCCGGGGAGCAGGTTCTCCATCAGCGCGACTACTACGACGCCGGGGAGATGATCTACGAGCATCTTCCCCTGCTGGGCTGGGCGGTACGCGGCGTGAAGCGGAGGGTGCGCTCATGATGACGGTGCTCATCACCGGCGCCAGCTCCGGGATCGGCGCCGGCCTGGCGAAATCCTTCGCGGCGGATGGCCATCTGGTCATCGCCTGCGGGCGCGATGCGTCGCGCCTGGCAGCGCTCCAGCAGCTCAGCCCCAACATCAGCGTACGCCTGTTCGATATGACAGACAGGGACGCCTGTCGCCAGGCGCTGACAGGCTGTTTTGCCGACCTGATCATTCTCTGCGCCGGGACCTGCGAATACCTCGACCACGGACAGGTGGATGCCGCCCTCGTGGAGCGGGTGATGGCCACCAACTTCCTCGGGCCGGTGAACTGCCTGGCGGCGCTGCAGACGCAGCTGGAGGCTGGCGATCGGGTGGTGCTGGTCAGCTCCATGGCGCACTGGCTGCCCTTCCCGCGCGCGGAAGCCTATGGCGCCTCCAAGGCGGCGCTGACCTGGTTTGCCAATAGCCTGCGTCTGGACTGGGAGCCGAAAGGGGTGGCCGTCACGGTGGTCTCTCCGGGCTTCGTCGACACCCCGCTGACGCGCAAAAACGACTTCGCCATGCCCGGTCGGGTGAGCGTGGATCGGGCGGTGGCGGCGATCCGCCACGGTCTGGCGAAGGGCAAAAACCACATCGCCTTCCCCACCGGTTTCAGCCTGGCCCTGCGTCTGCTGGCCAGTCTGCCATCGGGTATCCAGCGCCTGCTGTTGCGCAGGATGGTGCGCTCATGAATATCGCCATCATCGGCAGCGGCATCGCCGGGCTGACCTGCGCCTGGCGACTGGCCGGACACCATCAGGTAACGCTGTTCGAAGCGGGCGCCACGCCGGGCGGCCACACCGCCACCGTGGATGTCGCCACGCCGCAGGGCACCTGGGCCATCGATACCGGATTTATCGTCTACAACGATCGCACCTATCCGCGCTTTATGGGCCTGCTCAGCGAGCTGGGGATCGCCGGGCAAAAAACGCAGATGAGCTTCTCGGTCCACAACCCGGCCAGCGGCCTGGAATACAACGGCCACAGCCTGACCTCGCTTTTCGCCCAGCGGCGCAATCTGCTGAAGCCGGCCTTCTGGGGACTGCTGAGCGAGATCGTCCGCTTCAACCGCCTGGCGAAACTGGCGCTGACCGAGGCGCTGGATCCAGGCGCGACGCTGGAGAGCTTCCTCACCCGCCACCGTTTCAGCCCCTTCTTCGCCCGCCACTATATTCTGCCGATGGGGGCGGCCATCTGGTCGTCGTCGCTGCAGGAGATGCGTCGCTTCCCGCTGCCGCTGTTTTTGCGCTTCTTTGAAAACCACGGTCTGCTGGATATTCGCGATCGCCCGCAATGGTACGTGGTGCCCGGCGGTTCCCGGGAATACGTTCGCGCCCTGCTCGCCAGGCTCGGCGATCGCCTGGATCTACGCCTCAACGCGCCGGTGCAGCAGGTGGACCGCCACCCGGCGGGGGTCACCCTGCGGCTGGCGTCCGGGGAGGCGCATTTTGACCAGGTGATCTTCGCCTGCCACTCCGCGCAGGCCCTGGCGATGCTGGCGGCGCCCACCGATTCCGAACGAGAAGTCCTCGGGGACATCGGCTGGCAGCGTAACGAGGTGGTGCTGCACAGCGATCCGCGCTGGCTGCCGGAGCGCCAGCGCGCCTGGGCCAGCTGGAACTATCGCCTGAGCGACGGGGATCGGGCCCGGGCCTGCGTCACCTACAACATGAATATTCTCCAGGGGCTGCCCGCGGGCGCGCCGCTGTTCTGCGTCACCCTGAACCCGGACGCGCCGGTGGACGATCGCTACGTCTGGCAGCGCTTCGTCTATGAGCATCCGTTGTTTAACCCGCAAAGCTGGTCGGCCCAGCTGCGGCGCGAAGAGATTAACGGCCAGCAGCGGAGCTGGTACTGCGGGGCCTACTGGTACAACGGCTTTCATGAGGATGGGGTGCGCAGCGCGCTCGACGTGGTGCAGGGCATCGCCGCGGCGGAGGGCCACTGAAATGAACAGCTGCCTCTATCAGGGCGTCCTGCGCCACCGTCGCCTGCAGCCGAAGGCGCACCACTTCGTCTACCGCCTGTTTATGGCCTGGCTCGACCTCGACGAACTGGACAAGCTGCCTGAGGCGGGCATCCGCCGCAACCGCCTGGCCGCCGCCGCCTGGTACGACGCCGATTATCCGCTGGGCGCGCCGCTGAAGGCCCAGGTGCTGAACCGGCTGGAGAGCCTGACCGGCTGCCGCCCGGCGGGCCGCGTGATGCTCCTGACCCAGCTGCGCTACTTCGGCTTCCATTTTAATCCGGTCAATTTTTACTACTGCTATGACGAAGCCGACACCCTGCGCTGGGTGCTGGCCGAAGTGCGCAACACGCCGTGGAATGAGCGTCATTACTACGCGGTGGACGGCCAGCAGGCGCGCCCGCTGGAGAAAGCCTTTCACGTTTCGCCCTTTAACCCGATGGACATGGTCTATCACTGGCGCTTCAACGCGCCCGGCAAAACGCTGCACATGCATATTGAAAACCATCAGGCCAGCAAGGTGTTCGACGCCACGCTGGCCCTGAGCCGCGTGCCGTTGACCCGCGCCAACCTGCGCGGGCTGCTGCTGCGTCTGCCGCTGATGACCCTGAAAACCGTCCTCGCCATCTACTGGCAGGCGCTGCGGCTGTGGCTGAAGCGCGTGCCGCTGTACAACCATCCTGTCAGCAGGAGTGAACGCTCATGACCGATCCCGTCTTTGCGCTTGAACCCGATGTGCCGCGCAACGTGCGGCTCGCGCGCTGGCTGCTTTTTCGTCTGTTGAGCGGCCTCTGCGAAGGCTCGCTCACCGTGCGCGAAGGGGCGCAGACTTTTCATTTTGGCGACCCCGCCGCCGCGCTGCGCGCCGAGGCGCGGGTCTGCACGCCGGAGGTGTACTGGCGTCTGCTGACCGGCGGCAGCCTGGCGGCGGCCGAGGCCTGGATGGACGGCGACTGGGAGAGCCACCAGCTGACGGCGCTGCTGCAGATCCTTGCGCGCAACGGCGAGGTGCTGGGGCGTCTGGAGCGCGGCTTCCGTCTGCTGGGCAAGCCCGTCGCCCGCCTGCGCCACTGGACCCGCCGCAACACCCGCGCCCAGGCGCGGGAGAACATCGCCGCCCATTACGACCTCGGCAACGAATTTTATGCCCATTTTCTGGATGACGACCTGCTCTACTCCAGCGCGCTGTTTACCGACGACCAGCAGGATCTGACCCAGGCCCAGCGTGCCAAGATGGCGCGCCTGTGCGACCAGCTGGCGCTCACTCCCGGCGATCATTTGCTGGAGATTGGCACCGGCTGGGGGGCGCTGGCCGAGTACGCCGCCCGCCATTACGGCTGCCGGGTCACCACCACCACCCTTTCCCGGGAGCAGCACCGCTGGGCTACCGAGCGCATGGCCCGCGCCGGGCTGCAGGATCGCGTCGAGGTGCTGCTCTGCGACTACCGCGATCTGCGCGGCGAGTACGACAAACTGGTGTCGGTGGAGATGATTGAGGCGGTGGGCCAGCGCTACCTCCCGGCCTTCTTCCGCACCTGCCAGGCGCGCCTGCGCCCGGGCGGCAGAATGGCCCTGCAGGCGATCACCATCCAGGATCAGCGCTATCGCGACTACAGCAAAAGCGTCGATTTTATCCAGCGCTACATCTTCCCCGGCGGCTTTTTGCCCAGCATCACGGCAATGAGCGAGCTGATGACCCGCCATACCGATTTTGTGGTGCGCAACCTGTTCGACATGGGCCCGGATTACGCCCGCACCCTGGCCCACTGGCGGCAGCGCTTTACCCACGCCTGGCAGGATATTGAAAAGCTCGGCTTTGATGAGCGTTTCCGCCGGATGTGGCTCTACTACTTCGGCTACTGCGAAGCCGGATTTAACGCCCGCACCATCAGCGTGGTGCAGCTCACCGCGGAGCGGGTATGACACGCCCGGCGCAGCACCTGCTGATGGCCCTCGCGTTCGATGTTTACTGGACGCTGGTGGTGATGTTGCGCGAGCGCGGTCTGCTGATCTGGCTGACGCTGGCCATTTTCGCCTGGCTGCGGTTGCCGGCGGCCAGCCGTCCGCCTGCCCTGCTGTTGGCCGCGGCGGGCTGCGGCCTGGACGCCTGCTGGGCGCTGGCGGGGCTGATCGATTTTCGCGGCGACAGCCTGCTGCCCCTGTGGATGGTGGCCCTGTGGCTGATGTTCGCCGTCGTCTGGACCCGACTGACCCGCACCGCGACGCTTCCCGGCTGGGTGCTGGCCACGGCCGCCACCGTCGGCGGCCCGGTGGCCTACCTGATCGGCGATCGCCTCGGAGCCATGACCCTGCTGGTGCCGACGGCGCTTGGCGTGGCCGCCATGGCCTGCGGCTGGCTGGTGCTCATGCTGTTATTCCATCTGGGGATGGGGAGGCAAAAATGAGATTCGCCCTGTTACTGCTGTGGCTGACCATCCTCGCCCCGGCGGCCCACGCCGCCGACTGGCTGACGTGGCGCCGCGTCGGCGAGGCGACCCTCACCTGGGGGCCGTTCACCGTCTATCACTCGCAGCTGCGTACGCCCAATGGCCGGTATGACGGCCCGCAGCAGGATCGGGCGCTGATCATCACCTACCGGCGCGACATCGATCGCGAGGCGCTGGTGGAGGCCACCCGCGACCAGTGGCAGGCGCAGGGCATTCTGCAGCAGGAACCGCGCAGCGAAGCCTGGCTACGCATGCTGCAGGGGATCTGGCCGGACGTCGCGCCGGGCAGCCAGCTGGCGTTCGTGGTCAGCGGCGGCGAGGGGCAGTTCTGGTACCGCGCCAGCGCCGCGCAGACCGCCTTTACCCCGCTCGGCCCGCGCCAGTCGGCGGCGTTCAGCACCCGCTTTCTCGCCATCTGGCTCGATCCGCGCACCACTTATCCCGAACTGCGTCAGCAGTTGATCGGAGGTACACCATGAAACGCATTCTGACCCTTGGCCTGGCGCTGCTGATGCTGATCCTCGCCGGCTGCAGCACCGAGGTCACGGAGTACCGGCAGCAGCAGCCCGCCCTCGACATCTTTCACTATTTTCAGGGGCGAACCGAGGCGTGGGGGATGGTGCAGGATCGCAGCGGCAAGCAGCTGCGCCGCTTCCATGTTGAGATCGATGGCGACGTCGTCGGCGACACCCTGACCCTCCATGAGCGCTTTGTCTATGACGACGGCGAGAAGCAGCAGCGGATATGGCGCATTCGCCGCACCGGCGATAACCGTTATCAGGGCACCGCCGGCGATATCGAAGGCGTGGCCAGCGGCCAGGCGGCAGGCAATGCCTTTCACTGGCGCTACAGCATGAACGTCGAGGCCAGCGGCAGCCGGTGGCTGCTGCACTTTGACGACTGGATGTTCCTGCAGGACGGCAGCCATTTATTTAACAAAACCGAGATGAAGAAATTCGGCATTACGGTCGCCACCGTGACCCTTTTCTTTACCCGAACCACAGCAGAAGAGAGGACAGCGCCATGAACACGCAACCTGTCATTGGGATCAGCGGATGTTTAGCCGGCTCAGCCGTGCGATTCGACGGCGGGCATAAGCGTATGGGCTTTGTGATGGATGAGCTCGCGCAGTGGGTGGCGTTTAAACCCGTCTGCCCGGAGATGGCGATCGGCCTGCCCGTTCCCCGCCCGGCGCTCCGCCTGGTGCAGACCCCGGTCGGGGAGATCCGCATGCGCTTCAGCCACGCCCCGCACGAGGATGTGACGGAGAAGATGGCTGATTTCGCCAGCGCCCACCTCGCAACCCTGGGTGAGCTGTCGGGCTTTATCGTCTGCGCCAAATCGCCGAGCTGCGGGATGGAGCGCGTGCGGCTGTATGATGAAAAAGGCAATCGCGGGCGTAAGGAAGGCGTGGGGCTGTTTACCGGCGCCCTGATGGCGCGCTACCCGTGGCTGCCGGTGGAAGAGGATGGCCGGCTGCACGATCCGCTGCTGCGGGAGAATTTTGTCGAGCGCGTTTTCGCCCTGCATGAACTCAACGCCCTGCGCGCCCGCGGCCTGACCCGTCACGGTCTGCTGGCCTTTCACAGCCGCTACAAGCTGCAACTGCTGGCTCATCACCAGGCGGGCTACCGGGAGATCGGCCCGTTCGTCGCCTCGCTGCATGAATGGGAGGATCTGGAGGCGTTCTTCGAGGTTTACCGCGAGAAGCTGATGGCGATCCTCAAGCAGCCCGCCTCGCGGAAAAACCACACCAACGTGCTGATGCATATTCAGGGTTATTTCCGCAACCAGCTGAACAGCCGCCAGCGCGGCGAGCTGCGGGAGGTGATCCTCAACTATCGCGCCGGGCTGCTGCCGATCCTCGCCCCGCTGACGCTGCTTAAGCACTATCTGGCCGAGTATCCGGATCGCTACCTGCAGGCGCAGAACTATTTTGACCCCTACCCGCAGGATCTGGCCCTGCGCCTGACGGTGAACTGAGGGAGTTGGCCTGAACCAGCTGCCCGGCGGCGCTGCGCTTGCCGGTCCTGGGGGGGGAGCCCGCAGGAAGGAACGTAGGCCGGATAAGGCATGTATGCCGCCATCCGGCACTACCGCAGGTACGGCGCCTGACTGCCCGGCGGCGCTGCGCTTGCCGGTCCTGGGGGGGGGAGCCCGCAGGAAGGAACGTAGGCAGGATAAGGCATTGATGCCGCCATCCGGCACTATCGCAGGTACGGCGCCTGACCGCCCGGCGGCGCTACGCTTGCCGGGCCTGGGGGGGGGAGCCCGCAGGAAGGAACGTAGGCCGGATAAGGCATGTATGCCGCCATCCGGCACTACCGCAGGTACGGCGCCTGACTGCCCGGCGGCGCTGCGCTTGCCGGTCCTGGGGGGGGGGAGCCCGCAGGAAGGAACGTAGGCCGGATAAGGCATGTATGCCGCCATCCGGCATAAATGGAGCGCATCAGTTGTAGCCCGGCTAAGCGTAGCGCCAGCCGGGAACGCTCCTTCAACAACGCTATCGCATCAGAACCACGCCTCAAACATCCCGCCGACGTTCAGCGAATCCAGCTGCTGGTCTTTGGTGTTGTTGACCTTCGCGGTGTGCTCGTTGTCCACCTGGCCGCCGGTCACGTAGAAGCGCAGCATCGGACGGAACTCCGGCCCCATGCCGATGGCGATGTTCTGCGACAGCGTCAGCTTCCAGCCGTGGTTATCCCCGCCCTGGTCGTAATCCACGCGCTGGTAGCCCGCTTCCAGCCAGGTGGAGTGCACGTCGTTCCAGAAGTACATCGGCCGCACGATGGCGCCGTAGTTTTTACGGTTGTCGGCGTTGTCCTTGCCGTTGTCGTAGTCGTGGAAGGCCAGCAGATATTCCACCTGCGCCTGCTGGGTGAACTTATGGCTGCCCTCGAAGCTGGCGTAGACCGTGGTCAGGTCGTCGGTCTTGTTGTAGACGCTGTTATCCGAGTTGTCGGAATAGCGCAGGATCACCTTGTTCACCCCGCTGTCGTTGGTGTGGCTCAGCACCAGGCCGCCCTGCCAGGCTTCGAGACGCGCGTCGCTGTCCACCGCCTTTGAGTCAAAGCCGTAGTTGGCGTACACCTCGACGTCGATCGGCCCGGCCTTGATGTTGTGGGTTTTGGTGGTCAGCGCGTAGTGGCCGTTGTCGCCGGTGTCGGAGCTGCCGGTACAGGTGATGCGCGACGGGTTGGTCTCGTCGGCCATCACTTCCGGACTACAGGATTTCACCTGCGAGACCGCCGCCACGTCGAACTGCACGCCGCCGATATCAAAGTTCTTTACCCCGGCGCCCTGGCCGTCGTGGTTCATCCAGAAGTAGTCGTTGATCCCCTGTTGCGGACGCTGGTGGAAGTCGCGGCCGGCCCAGATATAGGCGTTGGGGTTGGATTCCAGCACGTTGGTGACCCCGACGTAGGCCTTCTTCAGGTTAACTTCGTCGCTCCAGTGGTCGAACATCACGTTGAGATCCCAGATAGCCCCCTGCGCGCTTTTGAAGGCCTTGCTGATCTGGAATTCGCCGCCGTTGCTTTCGTTGCCCAGACGGCCGATCGCCGAGGCGCCGTTATAGGAGCCGTCGACGCCGACATATTTCTGGTCGCCGGTCTGGAAGTGGGCGCCATAGCGGGCGTAGCCGCTGAACTTGAGGCCGAACGGAATGGCCATATCCGGCGAGGCGGCGGTGGTTTCCGGGTTAGTAATCACGTCGACCTTTTTGTTGGCCGCGGCGTCGATTTTTGCCTGGCGGTCGGCCAGCGCTTTATCAACGGCTTTGGCGACGATGGCGTCGATCTGTTCCTGAGTAAATTCTTGCGCCATTACAGAGGTAAGCGGAAAAAACGCGGCGATAACCGGCATGGTTAATGGAAGCTTTTTTATCATTGTCATGAGTTTCTCAATATAGGTTAATTTTATTCAGACAATAACCAGCCTATTCTGAGCTGACAGAATATGTCGCTATCATCAGAACAAGTTATTTTTTATTTTGTACGGTCACAGAGGCATTACACAATTATCGTTACCCTTCCTCCTTCGCTGATATTAAACAGGTGGTCTTTCGCCACTGACAAAAAAAAACACAGCACGAACCAATAAACGCTATTTCCCGGCAGCGGATAGACGGCGGAATACATGCCCCCGCAGGGGCATGTCAGCAAAAATTAACCAAAGATATAGGTATTGACGAGATTTTCGAGTAATTCCTGACGCCCGCTCTGAGGCTGCGGATTCAGATTATGCTGCTCAGCGTATCGGGCAATATTATCCAACGACATCTGCCCGCTCATAATTTTCTGCCCCAGCTCGCCCTGCCAGCCGGCATAGCGTTTTGCCAGACCCTGATCGAGCTTGCCATCCTCAATCATGCGCGCGGCCAGCTTGAGGGACAGCGCCATCACGTCCATGGCGCCAATATGGCCATAGAACATGTCGTATTTGTCGGTGCTCTGCCGACGAACTTTGGCGTCAAAGTTCAGGCCGCCGGTGGTGAATCCCCCGGCTTTAAGGATCTCGTACATCACCAGGGTATTTTCTTCCACACTGTTCGGGAACTGATCGGTATCCCAGCCGAGCTGCGCATCGCCGCGGTTGGCATCAACGGAGCCGAAAATGCCCAGCGCGATGGCGCTGGCGATTTCATGGTGGAAAGAGTGCCCCGCCAGAGTGGCGTGGTTGGCTTCAATGTTCACCTTGATCTCATTTTCCAGACCAAACTGCTTCAGGAAACCATACACCGTCGCGACATCGTAATCGTACTGATGCTTGGTGGGCTCCTGCGGTTTCGGCTCGATAAGCAGCGTGCCGCCAAAGCCAATCTTATGCTTGTGCTCCACCACCATCTGCAGGAAGCGGCCAATCTGCTCACGCTCCTGACGCAGGTCGGTATTCAGCAGGGACTCGTAACCTTCGCGGCCGCCCCACAGCACATAGTTTTCGCCGCCGAGCTGGTGGGTAGCGTTCATGGCGGTCACCACCTGCGTGGCCGCCCAGGCAAACACCTCCGGGTCGGGGTTGGTCGCCGCCCCGGCGCCATAGCGCGGGTGGGTAAAGCAGTTGGCGGTGCCCCACAGCAGTTTCACGCCGGTTTGCTGCTGTTTCTCCGCCAGCACCTCGGTCATCACGGCGAAATTATGCAAATACTCTTTCAGCGACGCGCCTTCTGGCGAGACGTCGACATCGTGGAAGCAGTAATACGGTACGTTGAGCTTGTAGAAAAATTCAAACGCCACGTCCGCTTTGCGTTTGGCCATTTCCAGCGCATCGCCCGCGGCCTGCCAGGGACGCTCAAACGAACCGGCGCCAAACATATCCGCGCCATTCCAGCAGAAATTATGCCAATAACAGGCGGCAAAACGCAGATGATCGGCCATGCGTTTTCCCAGCACGATTTCATCCGGATTATAGTGGCGAAACGCCAGCGGATTATCGGTTTTAGGTCCGGCAAAAAGAACGCGTTCGAGCTGGTCAAAATAAGCTTGCATGATGAACTCCGAAATTGAGGAAGCCGAAAATTAACAACTGTGACACATCGTGTATTCTCATCGTCGGTTGCTCAATTACGTTATTTCACTCAGCGATTGAGAAAATGCTCAAATGTGAGCCATCTCGCAAATAAAACTATTTTAAATATCTCGCTTCGCGCGCGTATAGCGTACACTTCCTGGGGAATTCAGGTGAACATAGCGAATTAAAATGCCGGTTTTGTCACATTGCATATCTGTCAGAAAATTAGCGGCGGATAACGATTCAACGCAGGTGATACAGGCCTTTGCTTCGAGGATCACAGAAGTAAAAAAACATAATTACTTAATTTAAAAACGTAATAGATTCTTCCAGGTCAACTGTGTCAGAAAGTGTTTCACCTACACAAAACAAACCGGAGTCTGCTTAGAATGAGTAAAAACATAATGCACAGTCGGCATGATGAATATCATAAATTAACCCGCGGAGAACGAATTGGTTATGGCATGGGCGACTTTGCGCAAAACCTGGTTTTCGGCACCATTGGGGGTTTTCTGGCTTTGCATATGCTGACGGTAAATACTATCAGCACGGCAACGGCAGGCTTTATTTTTCTTTTTGTCCGCATCATTAATGTGTTTTGGGATCCGATGGTCGGAACCTACGTGGATAAACGAACCTCGAAGGCAGGAAAATATCGCCCCTGGCTTTTACGAGCCGGCGTGCCGCTGGTGATCCTGTCGGCATTACTGTTCGCGCCAATCCCCGGAGTGAAAGGTTCGGTGGCTTTCGCCTTTATTATTTATCTGGCGCTGGACCTGGTTTATTCCTTAGTCAATATTCCCTATGGCTCGCTGAATGCCTCGCTGACCCGCGACCCGGAATCGATCGATAAGCTGACCAGTACCCGCATGATGCTGGCCAACAGCGCCAACCTGCTGGTCTATACCCTGTTCCCGATGTTTGTGCAGATGGCGGCGCCGAAAGATCGTAGCCTGAAAGACACCGGCTTTTTCGGCCTTGAGCTGAATCTGGGCAACTATACCGATCCGTCGGCGAACTACGCCTGGTTCGGCGTGTACGCCATCTATATGATCATCGGCGCGGTGGCCCTGTTTATCTGCTACAAATGCACCAAAGAACGCGTTGTCGCGACCGCCGAGCAGACCGCCAACGTCAAAACTACCGACCTTTTCCACGAGCTCAGACATAACCGTCCGCTGGTTATTCTCGGCATGTTCTTTATGCTGGCCTTTACCTTCATGTTCTTCATGAACACCGTTAACGGCTTCTTCAACCAGTTCGTCGTCGGCCACTCCGAATGGATGGGCGCCGTGGGTCTCGTCGCGTCTATTCCCGGCATCGCCTTCCCGGTGTTCTGGCCGAAACTGAAAAAAATCTTTGGTAAAAAAGGCTTCTTCCATCTGTTCCTCGCCATGTTCATCGTCGGCGAACTGCTGACCTACGTCTGGTCCCGCGAAGGGATGCACGACGCCCTGTGGCTGGCCTACATCGCCACCTTTATTAAACAGTGGGGCTTAACCTCCGCCACCGGCTTTATGTGGGCGCTGGTACCGGAAGTTATCGCGTACGGCGAATTAAAATCGGGCAAACGCAATGCCGCCATTATCAATGCCATTATGGGACTCTTCTTCAAGATCGGCTTTACCATCGGCGGTGCTATCCCGCTGTGGCTGCTGGCGGTGTATGGATTTAATGAAAGCGGCGCCGTGCAGAGCGCCAGCGCCATCGATGGGATCATTATGACCGCGGTGTGGATCCCAATTGCGCTGGCCGCTATTTCGATGGTGATCATGCAGGTTTATCCGATCTCCGATAAACATGTTACCGACATCAACCGTCAGCTGGATGAGATCCGCGTGTAGTTAAAAAAATTATAAATCAGACCGATCCTTAACTTTCCATTTTAAAAGGTGTAATGAAATGTCACTTATTCAAAACCCGATATTACGCGGCTTTAATGCCGACCCCAGTATTATTCGCGTCGAGGATACGTACTATATTGCCAACTCGACGTTTGAGTGGTTTCCGGGCGTGCGTTTACATGAGTCGAAAGACCTGAAAAACTGGAACCTGCTGCCTTCGCCGCTCTCCACCACCACCCTGCTGGATATGAAGGGCAACCCCTCCTCCGGCGGCATTTGGGCGCCGGCGCTCTCCTGGGCCGACGGGCAATTCTGGTTGGTGTATACCGATGTGAAGGTCACCGAAGGCGCCTTTAAAGACATGACCAACTACCTGACCACGGCGAAGGATATTCGGGGCCCGTGGAGCGACCCGATCAAGCTGAACGGCGTCGGGTTTGACGCCTCGCTGTTCCATGACGACGATGGCCGGAAATATATCGTCCAGCAAACCTGGGATCACCGGGAGTATCATCACCCCTTCGATGGCATTACCTTAACGGAGCTGGATACCAAGACGCTGAAGTTAATGCCGGAAACCGCGCGCACCATCTACCGCGGCACCGCCGTGGCGCTGGTCGAGGGGCCGCACCTCTATAAACTGAACGGCTACTACTATCTGTTTGCCGCCCAGGGCGGCACCGTGTTTACCCACCAGGAGGTGGTGGCGCGGTCGAAAACCCTCGAGGCCGACAGCTTCGAAACCGAGCCGGGCGACGTGTTCTTAAGCAACGTCGATACCCCGGACAGCTACATCCAGAAACAGGGCCATGGCGCGCTGGTCTCCACCCCGGAAGGCGAATGGTATTACGCCTCGCTCTGCGCCCGGCCGTGGAATCGCCCGGGGGAATCCATCTACGACCCGCGCGGCTGGTCAACCCTCGGCCGGGAAACCGCGATCCAGAAAGTGTACTGGGACGACGAGGGCTGGCCGCGTATTGAAGGCGGTCACGGCGGGAAAACCTTCGTCGAAGGGCCGAAAGACGCCATCTTCACCGAAAGCGCCAGCGATAATAGCCAGCAGGATGACTTTACCTCGCCAGCACTCGACCCGAACTGGAATACCCTGCGGGTGCCGTTTACGGCCAAAATGGGCACCACCGGCAACGGCAAATTAACCTTAATCGGCCAGGGTTCGTTAGCCAATACGCATGACCTGTCGCTGATTGCCCGCCGCTGGCAGGCCTTCTATTTTGACGCCGCGGTGAAGGTGAAATTCGAGCCCTTCAGCTATCAGCAGATGGCCGGATTAACGAATTACTATAACGACCGCCACTGGAGCTTCGTGTTCCTGACCTGGAATGTAATTAACGGCAAGGTCATCGAAGTTGGCGAAAATAACCGCGGAAAATACACGTCGTACCTGAAAGATAACGCCATCAAGGTGCCGGACGGCGTGGAATACGTCTGGTTCCGGACCAAGGTCCGCAAGCAGACCTACAGCTATGAATACAGCTTCGATGGCGTGTCGTTCACCGAGATCCCGGTCCAGCTGGATGCCGCGGTACTGTCCGATGACTATGTATTGCAGAGCTACGGCGGGTTCTTTACCGGGGCGTTCGTCGGCCTGGCGGCGGTAGACTACGCCGGGTACGGTACCCAGGCTGAGTTTTATCAGTTCGAGTATCAGGAGCTGGGCGATAGGTTAGCGGCCGATGGGAGCTACAGCTGGGAGGCTGGCGAGACGCGGGATAAGTAAGAGAGTGTGAGCCCCCGCTACCGGTAAGGTAGCGGGGGGTTTGTGGTGTGCGGGAACGCAACGGTTATGCGCTTCCGATTTTTTCCAGCTTGCGTCGCAGGAGGCGAACGCGGTCTCCACTCCCACAGCAAGATCCGTCGTAATACTTAAAAAGCGATCCACCTGGAATCGCCGCATCTGGTGGGTTGATCGGCAAGGATTTTGCGAGCATCATCGCATTTATTTAGCTGCCACTGTAACGCTATGCCCTCCAGCACGACCCTGCAACACGCGATTGAGAACATCACCATCTGGCGCAAAGGCGAACAGCGTGCGCCGCATAAGCCACTGTTGCTGCTGTACGTCCTCTCACAGTACCAGCGCGGCCATGCGCGGATGTTCGACTACGCCTCAGAGATACGCGATGAGCTGCATAGCCTGCTGGAACGCTTTGGCCCGCAGCGCCGCCAGTACCGGCCGGACATGCCCTTCTGGCGCCTGAAAGGCGACGGCTTCTGGGAGCTGCACAACAGCGAACAGTGCTCAACCCAGGGCAGCCGACAGCCGCCCGGCAAAGAGCTGGAGCTCTGTCACGTCGCCGGCGGCTTTGATGAGCCGCATTTTGCACTACTCAACAGAAATAAGAGGCTGATCAATACCCTCGCCCATCAGATCCTCGAGGCGCACTTTCCGGAGAGTATTCAGGAAGAACTGGCTGAGGAGATGGGGTTTGATCTGCAGCAGATCCGCAAAGAACGCGACCCGCATTTTCGCCAGCAGGTGCTGCGCGCCTATAACTATGAGTGCGCGATCTGCGGCTTCAATATGCGCCATGATAATACTTCCGTCGCCCTGGAAGCGGCTCATATCAAATGGAAGCAGCACGGCGGCCCCTGCGAAATCCCTAACGGTCTGGCGCTCTGCGCAATTCACCATAAGGCTTTTGATAAAGGATCCATTGGTCTGGATGAGAATATGCGCATCCAGGTTTCGCCAGCAGTGAACGGCGGAGGCATCGTTGGCAGGCTGTTCTGGGATTTTGATGGTAAGCCGATTACCTTACCGCAGGGGAAAGAATGCTATCCGCAGGAAGGGTTTGTGGCATGGCACCGGCGGGAGGTGTTCAGGGGATGAGGGGTATGGTGTGTGGGAGTTAATGTTGAGCGTAGGGTTTAGAGATTGTGACTGTGTTTCGGAGAGGATTTCGTGGTTGATCAATGATTGGTCGTTGTTAGATTAAAGGGATTATTTATTGGTTGTTTTGATATTGATGCTTGAGAGTGGGGGCGAAGGCCGGACTCAAATCATGTCGTAACTTAATGAAATTAAAAAGATAATATATAAACCATAAATTATATGCCCCCTTTTGTGCCCCCAACCATTTTTGCGACCATATCAAACTTAGCTGTTTGATATTACTATCTAATTAAAGACTAACGCCCCATTCGGTTAGGATCCGAAACCCGGATCCTAACCGGAACTCAAATACCATAAAAAAGTTTTTTTGCATTTAACTGTTCACACTGTTCACCTCCTTATTTTTCTTTTTAATATCATAATGATAGATGGTGAACGGTTGGTGAAGAGTGAACAGTCAACTCTTCACCTCAGCGCGTTTCTGGCCTGTTTCCGGCGACCATCACCGCAATACGATGGTGATGAGGGGGGGTAAAAAGTTTTTTTGGGTTTAACTGTTCACACTGTTCACCTTTGGTTTTTTATCAATATTTTCATAGTGATACAGGGTGAACATACGGTGAAGGGTGAACAGTGGATTGTTCACCCTTGAGGGAGGGACAGATACAAAAAGACCGGCGGTTGCCGGTCTGAGACAGGTTAAGTCGCGGTGGGTTCGTCGCACTTCGGCAGCCAGTCGCCGTAGCTTTCTTCTTTCAACGTCAGGTTGGTTTGTATCCCCTGCTTGGTGTGCCGCTTCTCATAATTCATCCCGTACTCTTTCAGCATCATGGGCAGTCCCAGCCCGAACATTTTCAGGCTGAGCACATTCCTGTACCCGTTGGCCTCCATATAGGCCAGATACGCGTGATAGAGATATTTACGGTAATTACGCGGGATGATACTGGCATTACCAATAAACATCCCGTTGGTCTGCGGCAGCGCCTCCAGATAGCCACAAAAATCAAACGTCGGGTCAGCGTCGCGTTTAATACTGAGCGCCTCGTCGGAGTTCTGCTGCGACTGGAGCAGCGCGCGGGCACTCATCGGGTCGCTGAACTGCTGCATCAACTGGCGCACAATTACGGCCAGCTCGCGGGCGATTTTATCCCTGAGCTGCGGGTCGCGCTCCTCCGGGGCTATCTGCTCCGGGAAGTGGATGATTACCCGTCGGCGTGACACGCCGCCGCTGCGGTCGGTGAAGCGCATCGGGTTATTGTTCACGGCCAGAATCACCGCCGGAATGTGCGTCGAGTAGGGGTTCTGGTATTTCGGGTCAACGGAGACCGCATCGCCGCCGGTGATGGCCTTGAGTCCGGCACCGTCACCGCTCCATTTCTCCTGGTCAGGCAGACGTATCAGCGAGAAGCCAATCAGGGAGGCGCGCTTGCGCGGGTCTTCCAGCGTGTCGATATCGGCTGACGTGGCGTTATCCTCTCCGGCCAGCATCGTGGCGATTTCGGCGAGAATACTTTTCCCGCTGCCGCCCGGCCCGGTCACTTCGAGAAAGAGCTGCCAGTCGTAGCGGTTCGCCAGCACCATAAACAGCGCGGCCAGAATCACGTCGCGTTTTGTCGGGTTGCCACTGGCCGCCCGGTCGAGCCAGCGCCAGAAATTCGGCGCGTGGGTTTCCAGTGTTTCCCCCTCGACCGGCGGGGTGAAATCCACGTCGCACAGGGTGCGCAGCCAGTGCGATTTACTGTGCGGGCTGAATATACCTGAGCTGGTATCGAGCACCCCGTTGCGAAAACCAATCAGACGGCGTGCCGGTGCCTCCTGCTGCGGAATAATCAGTTTCAGGGTTTCCACCACCGACGCAATTCTCCCCGACGAGAAAGGGGCGCGCAGGCGCTGGAACAGCCCGGCCACGTCGCGGGCAAAGTCAGACGGCGGAATTACCTTCCAGATGCCGTTTTCATAGCGGGACAGGAGCTGGCCGTTGGCGTCCACGGCCAGCGCTTCGCCGTAATGTTCATGCACCCGCATTGCCTTATCGCTGGCGCTCATGGCGGTAAATTCCGCCTCGCTCATGGTGTCGAAGGGGCTTTGTGCCGCTGGCCGGATGGCGGCATAAATGGCTTTCCGCGTGGCGTCCTCCCCTTTCAGCATCACCGCATCATTCCAGTCACCGAACACCGGCGGCAGGGCGACAATGCCCTCGCAGGCTGCTGTGGCCGCAGCGGCTTTAGTCTGGCCGTCGCCGTTCAGGTCACGGTCGGCGGCGAGGATAATCTGACAGGCCGGGTGCTTGCTGCGGGCCAGGCTCGCCAGAGAAAGAAGGTTCACCGACGACAGCGCCACCATGACGGTTTCCCCGGTCAGGTGATGCACGCTAAGGGCCGTTGCATAACCCTCTGCTATCCACAGGCGTTTACCGGCCTGTTTCTGCCCGTCGATAAGGTGACATGCTCCTTTGACCTGTCCTCCCTTCAGGGTGCGCTTGAGCCCCTCAGCATTAATAAGCTGGAGGTTAACCAGCGCGCCGGTTTCGTCATACAGCGGCACCACCACATCACCGGCGCGGTAGGCCACGCCGCCGGTTTTGTGCGACGTGGTCAGCGTCAGACATTCCAGAGCGGGAAAGCCCTTGCGGGTCAGGTAAGCGTTGCCGGTGGCCGGGCGGGTTTTCTCCAGCAGCCCGACGGCCAGCGCGGCCGCTGCTTTGCGGTCGGCCTCCGTTCCGGCGTCTGCGGCTGCAATCACCTCCGGGGCTACCGGCGGCAGGTGGCCGGTGACGGCGTTCACCTTCCCGGCGGCCTCGGATGCCGATATGCCGAACACCTTCTCAACCAGTGTCAGGCCGTCACCGGCACCGCACTGGTTACAGAACCATGTGCCGCGCCCCTCTTTATCGTCAAAGCGGAACCGGTCAGCGCCGCCACACACCGGACAGGCCTGATGGCGGTTTTTTATCACCTTCATGCCCAGCGCCGGGAGAATGCGCGGCCAGTGGCCGCACGCCTGTTTTACGGTATCCGTTACGTTCATTTTCATGGTTTTCTCCCTCAGTGCAGTACAGGCGATGTCAGATGGCGGGCGCAGAGTTCATCCATCACGGCGAGCCCGAGGAAGGACAGCGACGGGGCGGCTTTCAGCGGCCCGGCCTCCATCAAATCTTCCAGTAATGCACAGGCAATCAGACGGCCTTTCTCTTCGCCGTGCTGGCGCAGATAGAAGCCCTCCAGCTCGGCGGCGATGGCGCTTTCCAGCGCATCGAGGGTGAGGTGGGGATAGCGGTGCTGGCGTTCGCACAGGGTCAGCCAGGCACAGGCCACGGCGCGGCGATACAGGGCGGCACGCAATACGGGCGGTAATGGCGTTTTCATACGTTGCCCTCCCCGGTCAGCCAGCGGTGGTTGCAGCGTTCGACCACGCCGTCGAGCTGGGCGGTCATGAGGTAAATCACGGAGGTGAGCTGTAACTGCTGGGTCGGGTCGCGGCGAATGGTAGTGCAGTCCTGCTCCTGCATCAGCTCGCCGACGAACTGGCCGACGTTACGCAGGTGCTCAAGGCATTCGAGGTCTTTGACGGTGATGGCGGGCTGTTTCATGCGCGCACCTCCGCCACCGGCAGGCGTCCGGCAAACGAGAGGACGTAATCGCGGACGAGGGAAAGGCGTGCGGCGTGTTCATCCCCGGCAACGGCGCGGAGCATACAGATACGGGGCTGACGGTCTGCGCGACGAACAGCGGCAAACACAAAGACAAACTGCGGGTGTGACGGGGTGAGGGTCGTAGCCATAGGGGCAACCTCCTGTGAATAGCGGTTATTGCCACCACCGGAGTTCCTACGCTCATGGGTGGTGACCCGGACGGGGGTAGGAATACCGGCTCCACAGAATACCGGCCAGCCCGAAAGCTGCCCCGCCCGGACCACCATTATCTTGCCGGAGCTGCGGTGTGCGCATAAACACCACAGCCCGAAAAATGGGTGTGCCTGAGCTACGACGTAAAAAAAGACGCATGGCGCGTCTGTTGTCGCCTGTGAATTACACGGGTTCCTACGCCCGGCTGCCGATTTTGCGACAGCGACAGAACTATACCTGGAAACGGCAAAGGGAAGCAAGCCAGAAAAAGAGGCTTTTTGCAGAACGGACATCATCATGCGTCATAGCCCCGGTTGCGTTCGGCGATACGGTCAGCCATCCACCCGGTGATTTCTGACTGCGCCCACGCCACGTTTTTTCCGCCGAGCGAGATTTGTTTCGGGAAAGCCTCCCGGCTGATGAGGTCGTAAATCGTGGAGCGGGACAGCCCGCACAGATGCATCACTTCGGGCAGACGGATAAAACGCTCCTGAACGGCATCAGAGACCGGCATCATCGGCGCGGCAGGGGCAGAAGACGGGGAAGAAAAAGCGGTGTGCATCGGGCTACCTCATAAAGTCCATACAGTGCCGGTCGTGTCCGTCCGGCTTCGGGTAGCTCTCTATTTTGTGAATATTTTCCCCGAGGGCAACAAGTCATTTTGCAGCGAAATACCACACAACAAACTGTTAACAAGCAAATGGCAAACAGTGGCAATCCCTGACAATCGTTGGCAATCCCTGATAATTCTTTGGCAAACCGATGATTACTTTTATATATATAAATTTATTTTTTAATTGCTAAAAAATCTAAGAAAGCAGAGCATCGTAAAAACAGAAAGGTGAACAGTGGTGAACAGTGGGTGAACAGTCAACCCCTCAACTGTTCACCCTTTATCTTACTGTATTACTTATATTTTTTCTTATGGTGAACAGTGGTGAATAGTTAATAGTAAAAAAACAAACAGTGAGTATGCTTTTCCTGAGACCTTTCTCTGGCAAGCCGGGTTTTGACGTCCTGTTTGTGCCAGCACTGCCACAACCGCAACAGGTCGTGTTGTTGTGTGTGCCCCGGCAGAATCACCTCATGTTGAAACCACGAGGAAACCTGCCATGACCGACACCACCTTTATCCCTGATTACCTGAAACCGGCGCTGGAGCGACTGGCCGCAGCCCGAGAAGCCCATCTTGAACAGGCCCGCCGGATGGAAGACACCCTTACGGCCATTACCCGCGCGGAGGAGCAGAAAGCGGCGCTGGAGCAGGACAACGGCAGCGATACCCGCACATGGCGTGCCGCTTTCCGTGCCGGGGGTGCCATGCTGACCGATGAGCTGAAAAGCGGCCATATCGAGCGAGTGGCCCGCCGGGAGCTGGCGCAGGAATGCCACAACCTGACCGAAGTGCTGGCCTTTGAACGTGACCAGCTGAAAGCCACCTGCAACAGCACCGCGCGGGCATTCCGCCAGGCGCATCATGCTGTGCTGAGTAAATACGCTGAGGAAGAGCTTAACCGCGCGCTGAATGACACCCTCGGGCCACTGGTCCGGGCGATGGTGCTGAAAGCAGAGGTGATGGAAAATCCGCTGGCCAACACCACCGGCCATCAGGGCTACATCGAGCCGGAGAAGGAGGTTATGCAGCAGGTGGTCACCTTCCTGACCGGGAAAGTGAGCGCCTTCTCCGTCACGCCAGCCGATGAGCCGGTGCTCTCCCTGACCGGCTTCCCGGTCGTCGCGCTTCCGCATATGAACCACGACGCCGCCAGCACGCCCGGCGAGCGTAAGGTCTGGCAGGAGAAAATCCGTCAGCGCGAGGCTGACCTGAAAGCGCGGGGGCTGCTGCCATGATGCACTGTCCGTTCTGCAAAAAGTCGGCGCATGCCCGCACCTCCCGCTATCTGTCGGAGAACGTCAAACAGCGCTATCACCAGTGCACCAATATTGAGTGCTCGGCGACGTTCCGCACCACTGAAGCCATTGACGAGGTTATCCGTCCTCCGGCGGAGAAAATGCCGCCTGTCGCGGAGCCGGTCACACCTCCGGCACCCCGTAAAGTGCAGGGCTGCTACAGCTCGCCATACCGCCATTAATCAGGGGAGAATTGACCATGACCGCCATTACGCTACAGCAGGCCTTTGAGGCCTGTCAGAATAACAAAACCGCCTGGCTGAACCGTAAAGCCGAACTGGCGGCCGCAGAGCAAGAATACCGCGAGCAGATGCTGGCCGGGGATGAACGTATCCCGGCAATTATGCAGGGACTGCGCGACATTATGGACGTCAAAAAATGGGAAATTAATCAGGCAGCCGGGCGCTATATCCGCTCCCATGAAGCGGTGCAGCGCATCAGTATCCGCAACCGGCTGAATGACTTCATGCAGGCGCACGGTGCTGAACTGGCGGCCACGCTTGCCCCGGAGCTGATGGGACTCAGTCAGCAGCCCGCCCTCCTGACCGGCCATGCGCTCGACCGTTCGGCTCATTACCTGAGGGAAGCGCTGTCCGTGTGGCTGAGTACCGGTGAAGAAATTAATTATTCGGCAGAAGACAGCGATATTTTAACGGCCATCGGATTCAGGCCTGACGCGGCTTCGCTGGTGGATAATCAGGAAAAATACACCCCCGCACAGAGCCTGATTTATGCCCGCCGGCGCACGGAACTGGCCAGTAAGTAGCTTCGCAAAAAATCCCCGAAAATACCGCTATTTTTCCCGAATTAAGCCATGCATCCACAGGGTGCATGGTTTTGCATGCGTTTCCTCGCCTTGTTATTCCTGTCCGGCCCCTGTCCCGGCGCGGCCTGAGCTCCCCGATGCACCTGCATGAAAACCGACCCACGAAGCGTGCAGGCGAGGCGGGGAAAGCACTGCGCGCCAGCGGTAAAGTATTTATTTAATGATATTTAATTTCGCGGCCTGAGCGCGTCGCTGCGCTGCGCGGGTTCGTGGGAGTGTCGGTGGATGGTGCGGTGCTGTTCGAAAGCGTGACGAGCCTCTGAGACGGTCAGGCATGGGGTAAGAAAATGCAGCCCGGAGGAGGCGGAAATCAGCCACTTCTGGTATCGAAAGATAGCTTACTAAGCCGCTCAACGAGGGCCGGAACATACGTTCTCCTGACGCATTCAGGCTAGGTGCGGCAGGAGCTCATCTATGTACCTGCACTAAATCCACCCCATGAAGTGTGGTTGACATAGCTGGGCGAACATTGCGAGTCAGACAAACAGCATTAATTAAATTGAATTCTTATTTATAATATTTTTATTCAAATGCTGTACCGATCACACATGATAAACCATCAATATCGGATATTACTTGAGTAACTATCAAGGAGAGTATATGCGCGATAAATTCATTGATGCGATCCACAGTTGTTCTAAAATCCAATTAACTTTTTACTCAAAAGAAGATAATGCGATAATCACGAGATTAACCGCTCCAATGGACTTCGGGCCTAGCCGTAGAGCACATGATAAAAGTGATAGGTTTCATTTTTGGGATTACGAAAGTGACAAGAAAAATCATGTTCTCAGTTTGCAACCTGAAGCCATAAAATCTCTAGTAGTAACAGATCAAAACTTCCAGCCGCAGGAGTTTGTGAGCTGGACACCTAACTGGTTTATCGCTAGAGACTGGGGCCAATACTCGTAATCACATAAGGCTACAAACGTAGCCTTTAAATTTGATTTTCAATAAAATTCGCAGTTTCCCCTCATAAATTCAAAGCACACTCCAGAAAACTAGATTTAACAGAATCAATAAAACACATAACAATTTGATTATAAAGGATTTTATTATCTTCTTGGATGCGATGATAAATGCTATGTCGCGGTAGGGATACCCGTTACCGGATACCCCCCGCACAGATCCCGGCGTGCGC
>OGTH01000169.1_pt1 | contig 45845 bp, 37 predicted proteins | sample 1574621 | NCBI WGS metagenome assembly OGTH01 (sample SAMN03295844, study PRJEB24534) | human gut metagenome | isolation source: fecal sample 4 from infant 6 | host: Homo sapiens | place: USA: Pittsburgh, PA | collected 2014-07 | reverse complement strand
AAATACAGAGAATTAATAGCCTAGAACATGGTGTTTTTATTAAGTTCCCGTTTTAGGGGTTCAGTGCCATTGATTTGGAGCCTGTTTTTGGATTTATGAAGACTATTTTGGTTTTCATTCGAATGTCCGTTCAAGGGATAAATAAAGCCAAAAGAGAACTAGGATTTGTGCTAATGGCACTTAATATAAGAAAAGTAAGAGTTCAACGAGCTGAAAATAATCAAAAAATTATAAAAAAGACAATTTCTATATTATTTCAATAGAAATTGTCTTTATTTATTTATCCTAAAACTTTATGTCCCAGACTCTTAAATTTATTTTTTCTTATGTTTAATTTCTTATATTTTTATGAACAATACTAACAGTATTTTTCAATTATGGATGAAAGTTAATAGATTTGTTATACTACCAGTTCATTTGGGATATATATTTTTTTCTGTTTTATTAAAACTATCACGGTTAATAGAAATTTTTACTAATATTCCTGAATCATTCAACCAAACTTTATAATACTCATTATTATCAGTGGTATACAAATCAAATTTTGCATTTATCTTATCTATGAGTTCATTTGTTAGTGAATAATATTCAGGAATAAGATACAGATAAGGTTGGTTACTTGCAGAAGTATTTCCTAAAAATGTAATTTGTTCTTCGCTGATAAATAGCTGTAGTATTTCTTCTATCTTTTCTTGTTCCTGCTCTAAAAGCCTAAACTTCTTAGATTTTAATAAAATGTCTATTAGTACTGACAAAACAATTTCTAATTTTTTATCTTTCATTAACTCATTTCTCTTTTTAGTTAACATAATAGGTCGTTATCAGTATTAGATAAACATTTTTTGTAGTAACCCTTTTTTTCGTTGTTTTAATACTTCAATTTTAGCGTGTTGTTTTCTTATTAATTTATCTAATTCATTGAAAAAGTATGCTATTTTATTTTGTTCTTGTATCACTGGTAACTTTACTATAATACTATTAATTGAATCGTTATTTAATGTTACTCCTTTAACCGCTTGTGCACCAAAAGTACTTATATTTATAGAATTTAAATAGTAGTACATATACTCAGTATTAACATTACTTTCTTTCCATACGAAATGGCATATAGCTTCATTTGTATAGATAGTCTCTTTTACTATAGCTAACTTACCTAAAGTCAATTTAAAACTCATTATTAGAGTATCTTTATCTACTTTTACATGCTTTAATGCTCCTTTTTCAGTAATTCCTTTATTTCCTTTATACAAATATTTCTGTGTCATACCTGCTATAGATAACCAATTTTCATTTAATTCATCCCAGTATTCATCATTTTTTGTATTTGGAGTAAACCCTTTATTAACCTTAGAAATATCTTCAATCTTTTTAATAGACCAATCAGGATAACTGTTTCCACTGTCATCTTTAAATCTTAACTCCTGAGAAAAAATCTTTTGCATATATCCACGCTTTTGTTGCTCTAACAATTCTAATTTCTTCTCTTCTAACTCAATTTGGCGGTCGAGTTTGCTAAAGAAGTATCCTATTTTTTCTTGTTCTTGCTCACTTGGAAGAACTATAGGCATTTTTACAAACAGAGACTGTTTTATTGTAAATCTATCAGAACGCGCTCCAGAATCACCATTTAATTTCATAAATTTATGCCATTTCGTTGTTTTAAAATAATATTCTAGAAATGATTTAATAGGTAATTTAGTTGAAAACACCGTATATAAAGGAGACATAACTCCTATTCTGTTTAATTTATTTCTATTAATAGGTCCTACTGGCGCTAACCTTGATATTCTAGGGTTATATACAAAATCGTCTGGATCTACAATATAGTAATTACTCAAATTTCTTACATTTGAAATTTCTTTATCAAAATAATCCTTTTGAGATACTATTCCATATTCAGCTGAATTAGTAAATGTTTCATTATATAATTTATTCTTATTTTTCTTACTTTTCTTTGTTGAGATATCTTTTAGATTAAATTCTCTCCATTCTTCATTAAATTCTGGGAATCTTAATTCAGGAGTGTTTACTTGTTCAGTCATGTTTCAACACTCCTAATTCTTTAAGATACCCATTAATTTCTGCTTCAACGTTAGCGATTTCTTTGTCGATATCTGAGAGCTGTTGTTGAACTTGGTCTAAGTCAATAGGTTCTTCTTCTTCAAATGTATCGACATATCTTGGGATATTTAGGTTGTAGTCGTTGTCTTTGATTTCATCTAGAGAAGCGACGTAACTAAATTTATCAATGGCTTCTCTATTACGGTATGTTTCGACAATTTTATCAACATCTTCATCTGTCAGTAGATTTTGGTTTTTACCTTTTTCGAATGATTGTGAAGCGTCAATGAATAAGACGTTATCACTATCCTCACGACATTTTTTGAATACTAATATACTGGTTGGAATACTTGTTCCAAAGAAAAGGTTGGCTGGTAACCCAATCACTGCATCTAAATAATTCTTTTCTTCAATTAAATATTTACGAATCGTTCCTTCTGCTGCCCCTCGGAATAACACACCATGTGGTAAAACTACAGCCATCGTGCCATTATCATCTAAATAATGAATCATATGTTGAATGAAAGCAAAATCTGCTTTTGATTTAGGAGCTAACTTACCATAACCGCTAAAGCGTTCATCATCTAAGAATGATGGATCGGCACTCCATTTCGCACTGTAAGGTGGATTGGCAACCACTGCATCAAATTTTTCTCCTCTAAAAGCAGGATTTTCTAAGGTATCATCATTATCAATTTTAAAACGCGTATAGTTCACATCGTGAAGCAACATATTCATTCGCGCTAAGTTAAATGTGGTATTGTTATATTCTTGGCCATAGTAGAAACGAACATCGGCTTCACGTCCGACACGTAACAATAATGAACCTGAACCACATGTTGGGTCATATACATTTTTTAAATTAGGTTTATTCGTTGTCACAATCTTAGCTAAAATTTTAGACACTTGTTGTGGCGTATAGAATTCTCCCGCTTTTTTACCTGCATTAGCCGCAAATTGACCAATTAAATATTCATAAGCATCCCCTAACATATCAATTTCAATATCACTATGCACAAATGGAAGCGTAGCTAAATTAACCATGACCTTCGAAATAAGTTTCGTACGTGCAGCATTGGTATTACCTAAACGTGTCGAGTTTAAATCCATATCTGCGAATAGATGGTCAAAGTCTTCTTCACTATCTTCACCACGTGTTGATTCTTCGATTTTATTAATCGCTTTATGTAAATCTTCAATTTCGAATGTTTGATTTTCAATCTTCTGAATTAAGTGGCTAAATAAATCTTGAGGTTCAATCACAAAACCAATTAAATTGATTAACTCTTGTTGTAACGCTTCACGATATTCTTCATCTTTCCATGCTTCTGCATATGAAATATTGTCCTCTTTTAATAACTCAGCCACTTCTTCTTCTGTTTTTTCTGATAAAAAGCGGTAAAAGATGAGCCCTAAAATGTAATTTCTAAACTCGCTCGCATCCATGTTTCCTCGTAAATCATTCGCTATACTCCATAATTTCTTTTGTAATTCGGCTTGCTGTTGTCTTTGTTTTTCCGTCGTTGACATCTAAATCTTCTCCTTAAATAAATATTCTGATAAAAATTGGTCCATCAAGTAAGTTCGTTTCGCTTGTAAATACTTTAAGTGTCTACGTCGTTCATCAAGTTTCCCTATACGTTGTTGTTGTTCTAAAGAAGGTAGAGTCATCTTAAGTTGTTTAAGTTGATTCAGTGTTAGTTTTTTAACTAATGAACCTCCTTGTTTAAATTGATTTAACTGACTCTTCGCTTGAGCTGAGGCATTCATCCAATAGACAAAATAATTGGCATCGATGTGTGTTGTATCAATCTCAATATGCGTATAATTATAAGGAAGAATACTTTCATGATGTTGTTGACTCACAATCACACACTCACTCGTCATCATATTAATCACGATGTCACCCGTATGAACCATCTTGGCTTGATGTGTTGTGCTTAATGTTACATGCTTAGGTTGATGTGTTGCCGGTTGAAATACTCCATCATCGAACTCCATCATCCGTTGATCATAGATAGGTAAAGTTACGCCCTGAGAAACTTCTACGGTCTCAAGTCGATTGATTAAAGAACCATTATGAAATGTAAATAATTGAGATATTTGACTCACCTTCTTTTTTGTATTTTTTTATTACTACAAATTAAGTATATAACAAAAAATCCTTGTAGTGAAGAAAAAATACAAGGATTTTATAAAAATTATTCAATCATACCATATTTTTCAACAGTATCTTCGATAAACTGTATAATTTGGTCGGTTTTTCGTTTACGTTTCATAAAAGGTTCTGAAATATTTTGACCGATAGATTTACGATCGATATTACCACTATATTCATACTCATTAACAGCTTCGTTAAGTAACATAGCAGAAAAGGATTTTTGTTCTGCAAATGCATCAATTTCTTTGGTTTTTTCTTTGTCTTCAAATTCATAGTAAGCTTCATTAATATCGGAATCTTCTTTTAGTGATGGTACAACTTTATCTAAGAAGCTACGAATCAAATCAGCTTTCAAACGTAATTGTTGATCATCGGCTTTATCTAATAACTTATGAATTTGATGACGTTTTTCATCGCGTGCTTTTGCATCAGATAGATTAATTTGACCAATGAGATCCATAATATACTTCACATTAATCAAATCATTACGCATTAATTCAACTTGAAAATCAATATCATCTAAAACAGAAACACCCTCTTCACCTTCCACTTTTTTACCACGCATGACTTCTTCATAAATATTTAAATATTTACCTTTATAATCTTCATAGGTTTGTTCTGCAATGCCAAGTTCGTCTTCTGTAAATTGAAATTCATCAAAGGTTTTTAGTTTAATTAGTGTATTTGATAAATCACGGAATGAAATGACAAACTCTTTTTTTAAATCTTCAGCCTCTAGTTTATCGACATCTAAAGGCGTTGGTGCTAATTGAAAAACGTCTTGTAAGATATCTTTGAAATTATCTAAGTATTCTTCGTAAGATAAGCTTAACACCGTATCTGTATTATCTGTTTGTGAGAAAATTTCAATGGCTTCATCCGTTTGTTTTTTTAAATCACGATAACATACAATATTACCGTATGGCTTACGTTCTTTTTCAACACGATTCGTTCTTGAATAGGCTTGAATTAAATCATGATGCTTCAAGTTTTTATCAACGTAAAGGGTATTCAGTTTCTTACTGTCAAAACCAGTCAAAAACATATTAACGACGATAAGAATATCAATTTTGTCATCACGAACAACTTCTTTCATACGCTTAGATACGTCAGAAAAGTAGCCTTCGAAATTATCCGTATTATAGTTCGTTTTAAATGTTTGATTATAATCATTCATAATGCGATCGAGAACTTCTCTTGAATGAACATGATTGTCATCCTCTTGCGCATCTTCATTGGCTTGATATGTAAAAATAGTTGCAACATTTAAATCATGATGAGCACCTTCATTTTTTAGTCTTTGGAAGGTATCATAATATTTAATCGCCATTGGAATACTTTGAACCGCAAACATAGATGTATAATTTCCGTTATCTGTTTTCTTGTGATAATTTGAAATCAAATGTCGACAAACAGCTTCAATACGTTCATCTGCCATCCAAATTTCCGACGTATTAATTTTAGAAATATATTCTTCATCTAAATCTTCATGTGAATTAAATGTTTGATTGTATTCAACGGAAAATCCAAGGACATTATGATCTCTAATAGCATCTTTAATGAGATAGTGATGTAGACACTTATCAAAAATGTCAGCTGTAGCACGACCATCTTGACTCTTATTTTCTTCAAAACGTGGTGTACCCGTAAATCCAAAATACTGTGCATTTTCAAAATGTTGCTTAATCAAACGATGCATATCTCCAAATTGTGTACGATGACACTCATCAATAATAAAAACGACTTTATCTTGTTTATACGATTCCATTACTGAGTGATTGGATTTTACTGCATTTGCCATTTTTTGAATCGTTGTAACAATTAAAGGTAAAGTTGGATCAGCAAGTTGTTTCAATAATTTACGTGTATTATCCGTAAAATCAACTGAGTCCTCTTGGAATTTATTAAATTCAGCTAAGGTTTGATTATCTAAGTCCTTACGATCAACTAAGAAAATCACTTTCTTAATATTTTCTTCTTGCGATAATAATTGACTCGCTTTAAACGAAGTCAACGTTTTACCACTACCTGTTGTATGCCAAATGTAACCATTGTTATTTGTTTCTAACGCACGATTTAAAATAGCTTCAACCGCATATACTTGATAAGGACGTAACGCCATTAGAAATTTGTCTGTTTCATTGACGACCATATAGCGACTAATCATCTTAGCAATGTGACATGGTTCTAAGAAATCTTCAATAAAATCTTTAAGATAGTTAATACGTTCATTTTGTTCATTACTCCAATAAAACATTTGTCCTTTAAAGATTTCACGATCACTATTCGCATAGTAGCGTGTTTCCATTTTATTACTAACAACAAATAATTGTATGTATCGGAATAAACCAGTATAGTTTTGACGACGATATCGTTCTATTTGATTAAATGCTTCGGTAATTGCTACACCACTTCGTTTTAACTCAATCTGTACTAATGGCAAACCATTAATCAAAATTGTCACATCATAACGACTTTTATATTTATCTTTCACACTGATTTGATTGGTTACTTGGAATTTATTCTGACACCATTGTTTTAAGTTCATGAAATTCAGATATAAATCAGTATCATCATCACGTTTAAGTACATAACTATCGCGTAATTGCATCGCACTATCAAATACAGATTTACCGTTAATCCCAGTCATTAAACGTTCAAACTCACGGTCTGTTAGGGGTTTTCCATTTAATTTGTCCTTATGACGTTCATTAATTATAGTACGAAAATTATCATGTAATTGTTCAACGTTATGTATGTTTACTCGTTCATATCCTAAATTTTCAAGTTGTTGAAGTACTTCATTTTCTAATGCATATTCACTTTGATAAACCATCCATTCATCCACCCTAAAACTTAATCTTTCTTTAAATATATCAAAGTTTGATATTAATTAATATTGCACACTTTATTTTTAGTCAATAAATTAATAAAATAACGCATCACTACCTGATACGCTTCGCCTCTCATTATCTTAAATGAGCGATAAATTTGTTCGATCAATATGACGCGCATCATTTGGTGTGGGAAGGTCATATTGCTGAATGATAAAGCGTAGTTGCTACGTTGTAAGACGTCTTGGTGTAAACCATTGGAGCCACCTATGACAAATGTAAAGTCGCTTTGACCTTGTGTCATGCGTGTTTGTAGTTCTTTAGCGAGTCCTTCTGAAGACAACATTTTCCCTTTGATTTCCAACGTGATTACTGTGGCTTGGGGTTTAATCTTATTGAGTAGGCGTTGGCCTTCTTTTTCTTTAACTTGTTCAATTTCTTTGTCGCTCATATTTTCAGGTGCTTTTTCATCTGGTACTTCTATTAATTCGATTTTCGTGTAAGGTCCTAATCTTTTTTCATATTCTGCAATGGCTTGCTTCCAATATTTTTCTTTTAGTTTTCCAACTGATAAGATAGTAATCTTCATTTTATCCTCCATAAGTACATAATTTATTCGAGTTATCCACAAGTTATACACTTATGCACACATTTCCCTCTTAGTATAACAATTGTATTAACATTTTCTTAGTGTTTTTTAAAAATTATACACAGACATAAAGAAATCTATTGTGAATTTGTGGATAAGTCTGTGAATAATGTGGGTATTTATGTGTGTATTGTACACAATTCTGGATAACTATTGTCTAATCAGTGGATAACTTTACGGTCGTCTTAACTGTATTTTTACAATTATTCCCTATATTTCAGACCTTTTAGACTCACTTACTACATATATCATCATTGATATCCTAGTTTTCCACACGCATCTTTTTAACCCTAAATTAATATCATCATTATCTTTATGTAAGTGAGCTATCATTTAACAGTATATGTATCACCCCTACCTGAGTCTCATCAATCATCACTACGACATTCAATCAAATATGTGAGTAATTCGCTTTCACCTCAATTAAGCATGTGATCAATTAAATGAATTCATATTAACTACGATGATATTGACTTGATAAAGTCTCACATGACAATGCTTTGAATTATAAAATAATGATGAAAGCATTGGTAGATCATTTATTGCTTTAAATCATACATGTTTTGAACATAAAAACTCACTTTTATATTAAATAGTATGGCCACTAACTATAAATACAATATATTTAAAAATTATTTAAATGTCAATTTTTATTTTGTTACAATTTATAAATGTTTTTAAATTGTAACTTTATATTTAAGCTTTTATGAGAGTCTTAATATTTTATTTATTCATATTTTTACAACATTACTTTTTTATCAATTAGGAAGTGTAATATAAATCACAAAGCGTGTAAGACATCGTTCGTCCCCATCCATGATGCGCTTTCATTTCATTAAAAAAATTCCTAAACCAATCGTTCATACGCAAGCCCATTTAGACTAACACGTAATCATTCCTTACACTTATCCTGACATCTTTTTCAAAAAAATAACCTACTTAAGCGCAATACTTAAGTAGGTCGTTTGTCTTACCTCTATTCAATTATAGTGTATAAATCGGTGTAGCTTGTGCTTTATCGGTATCGCAAAGCAACACTTCTTTCTCTGTATCGATATCGTGTTCGTTGAGCACTTGTCCAACACTCATGCGTGCGAGGTCTTTCATATTATTATCTTGTGATAAATGAGAGAGGTATATACGTTTTGTATTACCTGTAATGACATCACTCATCGCAAGGCCCGCGTCTTCATTGGATACGTGACCCATATCACTTAAAATACGTTGTTTCGTCTTCCATGGATAACGACACATGCGTAACATATCGACATCGTGATTACTTTCAAACATAAAGACATCACTACCTTGAATCATACCTTTCATACGATCTGAAACGTAACCAGTGTCAGTAATCATCGTGAATTTCTTATAGTTATTGTGGAAGATGTAGAACTGTGGATCAATCGCGTCATGTGACACGTTAAATGATTCTATATCGAATCCTGCAAGAGATTTCGTTTCATATGGATTAAAGATAAATTTCTGATCCATTGGAATGCGATTATCTTTCTTCTCTATCGCTTTCCATGTATTCTCATTCGCGTAAATCGGAAGTTTATATCTACGTGCTAAGACACCAAGACCTTTAATATGGTCGATGTGTTCATGTGTCACTAATATTCCGTTTAAATCTTTAATGTTTCTGTCGATTTGGCTGAAAAGTTCTTCCATCTTCTTGCCAGTTAAACCTACATCGACGAGTAGGCTACCTTTCTCACTTTCTACGTAAGTGGCGTTACCTGTACTACCACTTGCTAATACACTCATACGTATCAAGCGACTCATCCTTTCTCATATGTACCATAGTTATTTGTTTATAGGGGTATGGGGGAACTCAAGTTTCTTACGCTTTATTGAGATGCTTCGACTAAGTTGGGTTTCACTCAATGTTGATTTTTTATCCTAAATTGCGTAGATATTTTAAAGTTTCGACATTCCTTAATACAGTTATTCAAATATCGAAACGTCACGTCCTCTAAATTTCCTTTATATTATACTATATCAATTTTAAAAGTTGAGTTCCAATAGTCCGTTTATCGAAGACAGTCATTCACCTCTTAAAACGGTACACCGCTTCATAAAAACCTCGATATTGAGCCTGTCATTGCATCCTCTTAAACGACCTAACATATCGACCAACATCATTTTTGATATCCACCCTATTTAATTACTCAATCACTTTCAATACGTAAAAAAGCCTGAAATCACTCATCGTGTCTCAGGCTTAGTTTATATCATCATATATAGCTTCATAATCAATCCGTGAATCATCACATGTCGTTAGCTCGATAAATGACTTCTAACATAAGTACGCCAAAGCTTGCTCTAGACAGTACAAATTAACGTAACCTTCTATGCTATAGCTTGGCGGTTTCATTCAAACGTCACGCCACCCATCAATAACCTCTAATAATCAATCACTTTCGGATTATGATTTGTAGCTTCTACATAATAGGTTTGAACTTCATCCTTGCCTTTATGTTTTACTTTAATTTCCCAGTTAGGTTGGAGTAATTGAACGTTTGTTTCCTTTACCACTGAATAATAGCCTAGGCGTGCGTCTAGCACTTGATCATTTTGTTTTAGATATCTGTTATAATAAAGGGCTTCAATAGCTTTACGTGGTGTGATGACTTGTTTCTTCGTGCTATTTGAACCTTTAGCTACTTGTATATCATCCATCGTTGTCTGCTTATAGCTTGTTGCCTTGCCATCGCTCAAATTAAACGTTAGGCGTGCTTTACTATTATTCATAATTGGATAATCTTTATACGTTTGTTCGTAAGTGACTTTATCTTTAGTTAAATCACTTAATTGATACTCTTTACCGTTAAAAATTTTCTTTGCAATGTACTCTTTGATATCTTGTAAGTTCTTATCACTCACTTGAACGCCTTTATCAATATCTCCTTCAAGTGTTTTATCGGAATCAGACGTTTGCAGGCTTGAATGATCTTTCGCATAACTTGAGAAATTCTTTGAACGGGCAGTAATTTGTTCAAGTTCAGTATCTTTCACGCTTTGATTCAAGACATCCTTGGGCACGTCAATTTCTTCTTGTTGAAAGTTGACTTCGTTTACCTTTTCCGAGTCATTAACTTGTGATTTATTCACTTTATCAATATAAACGATGACTAAAAAGATGTTCACAAGAATAAAAACGAAAATGAAAAGTGTCTTCGTAAGTTTCCAGTTCATTTATTCAAGCCTCCCATCTTTATAGGCATACCAATTGCCATCGTATTCTACAAACCAACGTGGTATTAATTCACAGTTACGTTGAACTTCAATATCTTCGTTATTTGCCTTGTCGTCCATATCATAACCAATCGCAATGTTCGTTACCTTTTCAAAATCAATATCAGGATGGTTGGCTAATGCAGAACGCACGGACTCAACGGTGGGCACGGATTTAGATTCTTCACTGTTCAATGTGACGTCCGTCTTAAGTAGCGAACGTTGATAATCGTAAACGCCTTTATCCCCCCATGTGACTTGAATTTCATTGAAGTTCTGTTTATTAAACGTTGGGTGACCGTTGAGGAATCGTTGATATGTGAGTTTCCCCGTTCTATTATCTGTTTTAAATAGGCGATAATCTTCATTTAAGAAGCCACCATGACTATTTATAAACTCGTATGTGCCTGGGATGGTTTCTTGCATGTTGCTTGAACTTTTCGCATCTTCAGATAAATTCTTATAATGATACATTTCATCTTTATCGTTGTAGTTGGCGACGCCAGTATTGTTGTTGTATGTTGTCGTACCACTTTGAGAGCTACGAACGATCGTTGAATCATCAAATAGTATTGAGTTCATGCGTTCAACACTAATCGTATTGAAGACCATGCGATACGTCTTTAAGTCTTTCGGTTTGCTTGGTGCAAACACGTGTGTTGCTTTGTCGATTGTATCTTTATTCGTGATGATTTCCGTATAAGGCTGCATGTCAGGTTCGATACTTTTAAAAGCTTTATCAACATTATTCCCTTTCATGGTTGTCTTAAGTTTAACTACTTCATGACGGTCTTTGCTAATCGCATATAGTACGACGTGGTTATTATGATCTTGATCGATAAGGAGGCGATCAAAATTAAAGTTATTCGGCACTTTCGCATCGATATCGAGTACTTGACTTAAGTATGTTGAAAGTGGCAAATCATAAGTGAAATCTAGGACAATAAAATCGTTGCTTAGTTCAGGTATAACAAGGTTATGTTCCCTTTTCAGATGTGATACAGATTTAACTTCTTGATTCTTTAAAGGTTGAATCATCTTGTCTAAGACTGCACCTGATGCCACTGTTCCTTGAGATTTATCATCTCTAGAATGCACGATTTGAAATGGTGTGATTGTTCCTTCCATTTCTGCAGTCATTGGTTTAGTAAGTGGTTTAGGTTTATCACTTTTACTATTATCCGTGTTATCAATATTTGAAAGGTCTGGAGAAAAGTTCCAGACCATGTATGTCAAAACGATACTCATCAAGACGAGTAGGACTAAAATAATTGATTTAGTATGTTCTTTGTTATTCATCCCAATCACCGTCTTCAATGATTTCGCAAGGAAGTGTAATAAAGATTGACGTACCTTGTCCTTCTACACTGTTAGCCCAAATTCGACCGTTATGTGCTTCGACAATCTCTTTGGAAATAGCTAGACCTAGTCCTGTACCACCCATCTTACGTGTACGTGCTTTATCTACACGATAGAATCTATCAAATATTTTGTCTACCTTGTTAATTGGTATTCCAATACCATTATCTTTAATACGAATCGTCATTCTATTGTAAAGTGCATTTTGTTTCACATGAAACTCAACACGTTTCTCGCCACGTGAATATTTCATTGCATTGGTAATGACATTATCAAATACTTGTGTCATCTTGTCTGGATCGATTTCAGCAAAGATGGTTTGCTGTGGAATTTCGCGTACGAATGTTGTATCTTTCGCTGCCATTTCATGACGGTTAATAATTTTGTTGATAAACATATTGAAGTCGATAATTTCTTTCGTAATTTGATCTGATTCATTATCCATTTTAGATAATTGAAGTAAATCATTCACTAAACGAATCATACGTTCAGTCTCTTCACGTGTGACAGATAGGAATGATGGTGCCAATTCTTTATCTTGCCAAGCACCTTCTTCAAGTGCTTCGATATAACTATTCATCGATGTCAGCGGTGTACGTAATTCGTGTGAAACATTCGCAACGAATTCGCGACGTTCACGTTCGACTTGTTGTTGTTCAGTGACATCATGTAGTACGGCAATGTAACCTGTCACGAAACCTGTTTCTTGTACAATCGTACTAAAGTTTACGCGTGCAATAATACCTTCTTCTTCGTTAATATCTAACAGGAAGGAATCACTATTTTCTTGAATTTCTTCTAAAGAGAATTCATTTTCTAAGTTAAGGACACCAAGCATGTAGTAGCCGATGACATCTTCTTTCGCGAGACCGAGCATTTTCAGCGCCATGTCGTTTGCAATACGTACACGTCCGCGGCGATCTGTCGCAAGAATACCATCGCTCATATGTGTGATAACAGAATCTAGGCGACGTTTCTCACTTTCTGTATTCGCTTGTGCTTCTTGGACACGTTTCGATAAGTTATTGAAGGCAAGTGCGAGCTCACCGATTTCATCGTTACCGTATATCTTCACTCGTTGCGTGTAGTTACCTTTAGACATCTCGACAGTTTGATTACGCATATCGGTTATCGGCTTAGTAATCGTTCGTGCAATGAAGAATCCTAGTATCACTGTAATGAATAGTGATATCGCTGTCCCTACGATGAATATCTGATTAATGTTGTTCAGCTGATTGTATACATCATTAATTTTCGATTCTATGTATATATCACCGATTGTCTGTTTATCGACTTTAACCGGTATATTATATACCCAAACACGCTCTTTACCACTTCCGTAATCCTTAAGAACCATATGATCATTCGTTTGCCCTAAGGAGAGCGCCTTTTGAACTGAACCGTCGTTAACCTTTTGATTGATAAGACCACGGTTAGACTGCTTGGTTGTTGCCATGATGATTTGGTCTTTATCAATAAAGCGTATTTCTCCTATTTCTTGGCGATTCGCATATTCATTCAAAAGGTCTTGGATATCCTTTTGAGCGTTGACTGAACCTTTATCTTTATCTTTATATACCTTTTCAATATTGACGTCTAATTGCTTCGCATATTGTGTTATGTTCTTCTTGAAGTTATCGAGTAATTCCTTTTCTAAACTATTCGTAAAATACAAACCGATGATTTGCATACCAATAATAATGAGTAGTACATAAACAATAACGAGTTTCGTGTGAAGGGATTGTAGTTGTTTAAGCCACTTCATAAGACGCTCCCTCTAATCATGTTGTTGGAGGAAGTATCCAACGCCTCTACGTGTCACAATGTATTCTGGATGAGATGGATCATCTTCAATTTTTTCTCTTAAACGGCGAATTGTTACGTCCACAGTACGAACATCACCGAAATAATCGTAACCCCACACTGTTTGTAGTAAGTGTTCACGTGTCATGACTTGACCCATATGTTTAGAAAGATAATGGAACAGCTCGAATTCACGATGCGTTAATTCAATGTCTTCTCCACGTTTTTTAATTGAATATGCATCTGGATAAATCACAATATCTTTAATTGTAATTTCATTTGTCGCACCACTTACTTCTTGAGCTGGTTGTGAATAATGACGGCGTAAGTTCGCTTTCACACGTGCGATGAGTTCACGAGTACTAAATGGTTTAGTTACGTAATCATCTGCACCTAATTCAAGACCTAAAACTTTATCAATTTCAGAATCTTTCGCTGTCAGCATGATAATCGGCATTTCATATTTTTTACGCACTTCACGACATACTTCCATACCATCTCTACCAGGTAACATAATATCAAGTAAGACGATATCTGGTTCTTCTTCATAGATTAAATCTACTGCGTCATTACCGTCATAAGCGCAATATACGTCGTAACCTTCTTTTTTTAAATTAAATTCTAAAATATCAGCAATTGGTTTTTCATCGTCAACTACAACAACTTTTCTAGCCATATATTATAAACCTCTTTTCTCAAAGTGTAGTTCTTCCGTTCGTTTACATTGCTAATGTTATATCAAATTTTCGAAGTGCTTCATTATTATTCTGTTCTCTATATAACATATAGCTACCTATTATATAATTTACCATTTATGAACGGTTAATTCTATTTTAGTATTTAAAATTATAGAATAATATTATTTATAATTTTACCATTGAAATACAGTTCCGCAAAATAAGTTAGACTTTTGCATTATGCTTGACGCTTTTGTTTAGGTTTATCATCATATTTTATCAGTTTCGTATATGTCAAAAGTGCAGTAATGACAGTGTTTGTAATTATAGAAATATAAGCATGTATAGGAATATTAAGTTTTCATTGCATGTTAAATAAAGTAGGTAATGTGAATCAGAAAGATTAATAAAGTGAAGGTACAATGTTGTATGTAAAAAAGCATAAAAAAATGCCTACCCTATTGGGTAGGCAATACGGTCCCGACGGGAATCGAACCCGCGATCTCCTGCGTGACAGGCAGGCGTGTTAACCGCTACACTACGGGACCTAGAATGGTGACTCCTACGGGACTCGAACCCGTGTTACCGCCGTGAAAGGGCGGTGTCTTAACCGCTTGACCAAGGAGCCGTTCTTAAGCACAAGATAGATTATAGCATAGCTCTACTTTTGATGACAAGATATTTTTTACATAAATTTAATAATATTTTTGGTTCGTTAATCAACCAACACAAACATACTATGAAGCTTACTGTGGAGAAGAATAAAACCATTGATTTCATTCAAAACTAATTTCAAATTGCTGTTTTAAAATAAAACTGGAGTAGGACAAAAGGAGATTGAGAATCATTGTCCTACTCCAAAATAAATAACAGGCGACCATTAAGTTGTGGCCGCCTGTTTAAATATGATTCACTGTAAATATTGATAGATATGAGTTAGAAAGCTTTTTTACTTTCATGCATATAGCACTAAGAATAATGTTAATCATTTCGTTCAATGCGTTCAATGCTCTAATTAAACAAAACTCACATGCTTTCTTAACGTTTTATTCTACCAAAGTTGCTCTAATAAATTCGTTTGTTCGCGGTCTGGACCTACTGAGAAGATTGAAATATGGACACCGCATAATTCTGAAATACGCTCTAAGTAATTACGTGCATTCTCAGGAAGTTCATCTAAACTACGACAACCTGTAATGTCTTCAGTCCAACCTGGAAGCTCTTCGAAGATAGGTTTACAACGTCTTAATTGATCTAAGTTTGCTGGGTATTCAGTAATTTTTTCACCATCTAATTCGTAAGCAGTACAAATTTTAACTGTGTCTAATCCTGTTAAAACGTCGATTGAGTTAATTGAAAGATCTGTGATACCACTTACACGACGTGAATGACGTAATACAACTGAGTCGAACCAACCTACACGACGTGGACGTCCAGTAGTTGTACCATATTCACGACCCACTTCTCTAATATGGTGGCCATCTTCATCAAAAAGTTCAGTTGGGAATGGACCGTCACCTACACGAGATGTATATGATTTACATACACCAATCACTTTAGACACTGATGTAGGGCCAACACCTGTACCTACTGTAACGTTACCTGCAACTGGATTACTAGATGTAACGAATGGATATGTACCATGGTCGATATCTAACATGACACCTTGTGCACCTTCGAATAATACCTTTTCATCAGCCACATTTGCATCGTCTAAAATTTTAGCTGTGTCTGTCACATAGTCTTTTAAACGTTGACCTGCAGCATAATATTCGTCAAAGATTTCATCGAATGTTGGACAAGTTTCGTTAAACATGCCTTTAAAGTATGCGTTTTTATATTCAATATTTTCTTTAAGTCGGCGTTCGAATGTTTCCTTTTCTAATAAGTCTGCCATGCGAATACCGATTCGTTGTGCTTTATCTACGTATGCTGGGCCGATACCTTTTTTCGTTGTACCAATTTTATTATCGCCACGACGACGTTCTTCATATTCGTCTTGAGCTAGGTGATAAGGTAAAATGACTTGTGCGCGATTTGAGATGCGTAGATTGTCAGTTGAAATACCACGTTCATTTAACCCATCTAGTTCTTTTAATAATGCGACTGGATCTACAACTACACCGTTACCGATTACAGCTAATTTATCTTTATAAAAGATGCCTGATGGCACTAAGTGTAATTTGTAAGTTTCTCCACCGAATTGAATCGTATGTCCCGCATTGTTACCACCAGAAAATCTAGCAATTACGTCTGCTTGCTCTGCTAAAAAGTCTGTTATTTTACCTTTACCTTCGTCTCCCCATTGTGTCCCAACTACTACGATTGATGACATATGAGCACCTCCAAGTTTTTCTCGTTTAACCACTAGGTATTTTACCAATATGATTTTGAATTTGCAAATAAAAATCGAACATTAATTAGCGTTCGATAACGCATCATCTTTCAGTATTTTTTCTGTGCAAAATCACTTTCAAACGTTTCTATGACAGTTATTCAAAGGACATCTAAGTAAAACATATACACATACTTCCAACATTTTTAAAAGAGAAAAACAAAATAAAAACCGTACAATAAACAGTTTACAACAATTATTGTACGGAAAAATATTTTTTATGACATATCTGCATGAGCATAATCAATGTCTGTAAATTTATTATATTGTTTCATAAAGTGAAGTTTCACAGTACCTGTTGGACCGTTACGTTGCTTGGCGATGATGATTTCAATTTCACCGTTATCATCATTTGTCTGTGGTTCAAAACCAGCATCGTCATCATCTTCATCACCTTCACCACGATTATAATAATCATCACGATATAAGAAAGCGACAATGTCGGCATCTTGTTCTATAGACCCAGATTCACGAATATCACTCATCATAGGACGTTTGTCTTGTCGCTGTTCAACGCCACGTGATAACTGACTCAGTGCAATAACTGGGCATTCTAATTCACGTGCAATCGCCTTAAGTGTACGTGAAATCTCTGAAACTTCTTGTTGACGGTTATCTGAGAAACGTGATCCGCTTCCTTGAATCAATTGTAGATAATCAATCACAATCATATCAAGACCGTGCTCTTGTTTGAGCCGACGACATTTAGAACGTAAATCATTGATACGGATACCTGGCGTATCGTCTATGAAGATTTTAGTTCGTGATAGCTTACCTACCGCAATCGTAAAGCGACTCCAATCTTCTTCAGTCATCGTCCCAGTTCTTAAACGATTGGAATCAACGTTACCAGAACTACAAATCATACGTGTTGCTAATTGGTCGGCGCCCATCTCAAGTGAGAAAATACCGACAGTATACATATCTTCATGTGTGGCAACCTTTTGCGCAATATTTAAGGCAAAGGCAGTCTTACCTACTGAAGGACGTGCCGCTAGAATGATTAAATCATTACGGTTAAAACCAGCAGTCATTTGATCTAAGTCACGATAACCAGTTGGAATACCTGGTGTTTGACCACTATTTTGATCGAGTTCTTCTGCGGTCTCATATACCTGTCCTAAGACATCTCTAATATCTTTAAAACCATCACTTTCTCTAGTAGAAGATAGTTCTAAAATACGTCGTTCGGCGTCACTTAAAATCGTATCTAATTCTAATTCATCATTATAGCCATCATTCGCTATACTATCAGCGGTTTGAATAAGTTTCCGTTTCAACGCATGTTTAAAAACGATATCCGTATAGTACTGAACGTTTCGCGTTGTCGGTACACTCGTCGATAGTTCGGCAAGATATTGAGGGCCACCCGCTTCGTTCAAGCTACCTTCACTTGATAATTGATCCATCAATGTGACAACATCAATTTCCTTATTATCCTCATTTAGGTGCATCATTGCTCGAAAAATATGTTGATGGGCGCCTCTATAAAACGACTCAGGAAGCAAGACTTCCTGAGTAGTATTAATGAGTTCTGGATCTATAATAATGGCACCTAAGACAGATTGTTCAGCTTCATTGCTATGTGGCATTTGATTTTGCTCATACATTCCATCCATTATCTACTTACACCTCTTATTTCAATCCATCTTTTATTTTATCGTCATCTGATATTGTCACGAGATACACTACAGATATTTCAGAGGTTAACAAATTGTATAAGTCATACATCTTATATAATTGCACCTATAATAGTAATCATGTACTATCCTCGCGTCATATCTTTAAATTATTGTTCTACAGTGTGCACACGGATTGTACCTTCGACTTCTTTGTCTAATTTCACTGGAACATTAGTATATCCTAGTGCATGAATACCATGCGGTAAGTCCATTTTACGTTTGTCGATTTTAATATCATGTTGTTTTTTTAGTGCTTCGGCAATTTGTTTCGTACTGATTGAACCAAATAGTTTGCCGCCTTCACCTGTTTTAGCTGATACTTCAACTTCGATATCTTTTAACTGTTCTTTAAGTGCTTTTGCATCATCGATTTCTTGTTGTCTATCTGCTTCGGCACGTTTATTTTGTTGTTCTAATTGTTTTAAGTTACCAGGAGTTGCTTCTACAGCATATTTATTTTTAAGTAAGAAGTTATTTGCGTAACCTACTGGTACATCTTTAACTTCGCCTTTTTTACCTTTACCTTTAACATCTTGTGTGAAAATTACTTTCATGCGTCTTCACTCCTACTCATTTGTTCTGTAATTGCTTGTTGTAATTGTTCTATTGCTTCATCTATTGTCGCACCTTTTATTTGTGTCGCAGCATTTGTCAGATGGCCACCGCCACCTAACGCTTCCATTGTTAATTGAACATTTATGGAACCTAAAGAACGTGCTGAGATACCAATCAGGTTGTCTTCACGTTTAGCTACTACATAAGATGCTTCAATGCCTTCTAAACTTAACAACTCATCGGCAGCTTGTGCAACCGTTACAGGATGATAAATTTTATCATCTGAACCATGTGCAATGGCTACACCTTGATCTTGTATCTTAACTGTTCTTATCAATTCTGAACGATTGATATACGTATCGACATCATCTTTTAAGAAATGCTGCGTTAAGATTGTATCAGCGCCATGTGCACGTAAATAACTTGCGGCATCAAATGTTCTGGAACCTGTTCTTAACGTAAAGTTTCTTGTATCTACTATAATACCTGCATACATGACAGTTGATTCTAAACGAGTCAATCTCTGTTCAGTTGGTTGATATTCTAGTAATTCCGTTACGAGCTCAGCAGTTGAGCTAGCGTAAGGTTCCATATACACAAGTAATGGATTTGAAATAAAGCTTTCGCCACGTCTATGATGATCAATGACTACTTTGCGATTTGCTTTATTTAAGACATTTTCATCTAAGACCATTTCAGGTTTATGTGTATCTACAACAACGACAGTCGTCTTAGAAGTCATCATATCCCAAGCCTCATCCGATGTTACAAAGCGTTCTTTTAGTTCCGGTTTCTTATCAATCTCATCCATAACACGACGTAATGTCGGATCAATATCAGAATCATTAAGAACGATAAATGCCTCTAAATTATTCATTGATGCAAAGCGCGAAACTCCGATAGCTGCACCTATAGCATCTAAATCTGGTCGCTTATGTCCCATGACGATAACTTTATCGCCTTCAGTAAGAATATCTTTGAGGGCATGTGAAATCACACGCGCACGTACACGCGTACGTTTTTCCATAGGGTCAGTCTTACCACCATAGAATCTTACATTGCCGTTCATATTCTTAATTGCAACTTGGTCACCACCACGACCTAACGCGAGGTCTAAACCAGATTGTGATAATTCACCTAAATCAATAAGGTTCTCCGTGCCTTCACCTACACCAATACTTAATGTTAGTTGTGCGCGGTAACCCACACTCTTCTCTCTTAATTGGCTTAAGATTTCAAAATTAGAATCTTCTAGTTCAGCCAATATTTTTTGGTTAAAGTAAGCTACAAATTGATCTGAGTTGTAACGTTTGAAGTAAATATTGTAATCTTGTGCCCAACGACTAATCACACGTGTCACCATAGAGTTAATTTCAGAACGTTGTGTATCGTTCATATTTTGAGTGATTTCATCGTAATTATCTAAAAATATTGTTGCAATAATCGGCTTGGAATCTTCATATAGTTCATTTGTACGTTCAGTTTCAGTCATATCAAAGAAGTATAAACAATGCTCGTTTTCTGAATATCGTACATGATAGTAATAATTGTTGTTTTCTATTTCTACTTCTTGAACTTTTTCCAGTTGTTTTAATATGTTAGGGAAGACTTCATTGACATTTTCAGAAATCACATTCGTTTCAATGTGATCTGTCATAAATTGGTTCATCCACTCAATGTGATTATCTTCATCTAACACAATCATCCCTATAGGCAAGTGCTTAATCGCCTTATTACTACTTGCCGAGATGTGACCACTTAAATCATCCACATAATTATCCATTTTTAGAAATGCTTTTCTCAATAACACGCCACTAATAATAATCATCACAATGAGTATAGCTGTAGCAATACTTGCCACTAATTGGTTAAAAATAAACCACACGACGACAAGTGCTATGGCAGTGAGTACCATTAAAATAAACGGTATGAGCAAAGCTTTTTTAGTGGATTGACGGTTCATTCTTCCACCTCTAATCACTTTTTAATCATCATTTTTTTATTATTTTCTTTAAATTAATACATAAATCAATTACCCCAAGTAATCCAACAATATGCGTTGCTGGTGTAAGAAGTGTCCCTACTACCATAACAAGAATTGTTGCGAAGTTCGGCCATCTTTTAGCTTTACCAAAGAAGTGAATGACACTTAATCCTTGGATGTACATCACTAATGATAACACAACATCAAAGTTTAACACGATGCTTTGGAACGTACTTGGTTCACTTGCAATCATGACACAAATAAGTACTATAAGATAAAACCATAGTAAATTACGGCTCATTTGCCATGCGAATAAAGGTTTAAAAATAGGTGTTGCTACTTTAAATTTGCGTAAAATTGGAAATGTAATAATCAGATTAATTAAGACAAAAATGAAAATAACTATAATTAGAAAACTAGGGAGTTGGACCGTCATTTGTCGGAAACTTTCCTCAAGAATCTGTCTATAGTTTGAATCGATTCCACTTGTTAAGAAAGCCTGATGCATTGCATTTTTAAAAGGCTTAATTAATACAGCTGCCGTCGGGATTTTATCGAATGTTTGTAATAACATCCATCCAATAAGTGTAACTAAACTTAATGAAGCTGTTGAAATATAAAGAATTCGTTCTTTAGATGTTCTTTCCTTAAGTAATTGTCCAATAATCGCACTTAATAATAAGATTAAGACCATCATACTTAAGACAAATGTATTACCTAATAATGTTGTAAGTACAACTGTTACTAATGCGCTAATTCCGAATGATTGTATGGAACGATTCCATAAAACAATACCGGGAATCGTTGCAAATAAACATAAAATCAAGCCGAGAACAGGTAATACATGTGTTACTAAAGCGACTACTAATAATGAAATAATTGCTAAAATAGTTGCTTTAGGTTGTATTTTTGAAAACACATACGCCACTCCCATACTTTTTGACTATAACTCCTATTTTAACCTCTTTGCTAAAATTTAACAATAAAGTAAAGTCATACTACCAGTGACAGGTTATGCATAAGTACGACATATGAAATATGCTTTGCTTATATAATCTTCTGTAGGACTATTTTTATGCCAAATAATACTTATCTTATTCCAAAGAAAAATTTACCTACTCTGCACTGTTTAGTATTTCTTATGCGTGCTCATGGGGATTTTGTTCTATTATAAAACTTTCCTATTTACGTCGGAATTGTTTCAGATTTAAGAAATGATATAAATTAGGCGCCCAATCATTAAAATTTAGAAGAAAACCATCATGTCCAACATTATCTGGTACGAAGAAATGACGATGATATTTAAAACGTTCTCCTAAAGCTCTTACTTGATCATCAGGATAAAGTAAATCATCAATAAAGCCCATAGTTAGTACTTTCGTTTCCAACGATTGAAAGACTTCATCAACATCATCTCTCCCTCTATCTAAATGATGACTATCTAAGACGTCTAGCAGTGTTAAATAACAATTTAAATCGAAATATTCTTTGAACTTATCACCTTGATGTTGTTGATAGCTCACTACTTCATCTGGTGTAAAACGTTGATCATAACTTTTAGACGATCGATACGTGAGGAAGCCGAGTTGACGTGCGATACTTAAACCTTCTTTACCACCTATATGTATAGCTTGTCTTGCAATCTCGTTAAAAGCACGACTATAGGAGGACGTTTTATCAGTAGCGGCTAATATGATTGCTTTTTCCACCTCGAATTGACGATTATAAAGCAATTCCATCGCTTGCATGCCACCTAAACTGCCTCCAATGAGAATATTAATCTTCTTAAATTCTAATGCTTGTATACCTAACTCAATAGCTCTAACGATATCCCTCAATGTTAAATGTTCTGGGAAGTTGTCATCATTTAATTTAGAACTCGAACCAAATGGACTTCCAATGACATTGAATGTAAGAAATTGATAATCATGAACTGGAATGTAGCCACCATCAATGATTTCTCGCCACCAGCCAGGTTGCGCATCCGTACCGTATGTTAAATGATTGCCAGTAAGTGCATGACAAACAACTACAAGGGGTTGACCAGGAAGTCCTACATGTTCATAACGTAGACGTAAATGATCAATCGTTTCACCAGATTCAGTTATAAACTCACCTAGTTCTAATGTATTAACCGTGTAATTCGTCATAATAGTTCCATACCTCCTTCAACTAAAAAAGTGCCTTACTCAAATGATGTAAAGGCACTTATCGTACTTATCATTCGAGTTGCTCGTTGGTATTAGCACCGTGCTATTTAAAGTCGGTTGCTGAAGCTTCTACGGGCCAAATCCCTCTGCTTCTCAAAATAAGGTTAGGTAATTTAATTGTATTGTGATGTAGAAATGTATTTCGTCTCTAATAGTCTAAATTTTCTAATTATTTTAATTTTAACTAACTTTTTCTGTAAGTTCAATGAATTGATATGATTTCCAAAGATTAAAAGATTAAACGTAAGCAAGCAATGACAAATATACCTACGAGAATTGTCACTGTTAGACTACGTGTGAAAATAGCGAGCATCACAGTTGGCACGATTGCAATAATATAAGGTAAATTAAGCGTATAACCAAATGCATGATCATGTTGTTGAATTACACCATCTATAATAAGAGCTGTAAATAAAGTGATAGGAATAAAAGAAAGCCATTTAATTACAATTGCTGGTAAGTTGACACGCGATATCATAACAAATGGAATAACTCGAATGAGTAATGTGACCACGCCACATAAAATAATAAGTACTAATGTATGTAAATCTGTCGTCATTTGTCCATCACCACCCCTAACAATGCAGCAACAATTGCGGCTATTAAAATTGCTACGTATGAAGGTAGAATTGAACTTAGAAGAAGCATCATCACAATCACAAATACAATGAGTACAATATATATTCTCAATCGTGATTTCTTAATCCCTTCAAATTGAGATATACATAAAAAAATAAACATTGCGGTAATGGCAAAGTCTAGGCCAAGCGCATCAGGATTTGAAATATACTCTCCGAAAATGGCACCGATTACACAGGAAACAGTCCAAAATAAGTAAGCAGTAATATTTAGTCCATGTAGCCATCGATCGTTAATTTTTTCACCTTTAACATATGGTGTTATAGCAACGCCAAAAGTTTCATCTGTTAATAACGTTCCAAGCCCTACCCTATTCCAAAATCCATATTGCTTATAATTAGGTGTTAAAGTCATACTTAATAAGAACATTCGAGAGTTAACGATAAGTGTTGTAAGCACAATTGCAGAAATAGGGGTGCCTGCAATCACTAATGTACAAATAATAAATTGGGCTGCACCAGCATAAATAATCAGACACAATAAAATAATTTCTAAAACACTGAAATTTTGGGAGACTGCCACAATTCCAAACGATAGTCCTACACCAGCATAACCAAGTAACGTGGGAATACACTCTTTCACACCTTGTTTAAACGTAAGGTGAGTCATATTATCATCCCCAGTCTCTCCAATAAAATAATAAAATCAGTCTAATACACTTAATTATTTTATTCAATATATTTAAAGACCGGTATGTGTGACGTCATACATACCGATGTCTAAAAAAAGTGAATATGTAAAGGTTTTATTTCTCAGAATTTTCTTTCTTATTTTTAGACCCTCTTTTTAACTTCTAGCTTTAAAATCAAAATGTTTACAACATTACTTTTAAAGTTTATCAAAAAATAATAGTTACTGAACTTTTGCAACTTTTTAAAACATCATTGATTTTTAATTTTTTATTAAAATTTTATTTAGAAATAGTAATTTCCAAAAGATACTTAATTTTGTTTGATATAATCACACCATCAAATGAAACGAGGTGTAACAATATTGAATTGGCAACGTAAATGTATACTAACTACTTTGTTGGTTTTAAGTAGTTTATTTTTAGTATTTTCGACTATCACATATGCGAGTGAACGTGATTTTAAAGACAGTCTTAAAATCACTACACACAACGTGTATTTCTTACCTACTGCTATCTACCCTAATTGGGGACAATCTCAGCGCGCTGATTTAATTTCAAAAGCAGATTACATTCAAAATCAAGATGTCGTGATTCTAAATGAATTATTTGATAAAAAAGCTTCTAAAAGATTGTTAACACGTCTACATTCACAGTACCCCTATCAAACACCTATCGTTGGTAAGGGTACAGAAGGTTGGCAAAATACTTCTGGTACTTATAGAAAAATTAAAAAAGTAAGTGGTGGCGTTGGTATTGTGAGTAAATGGCCTATCGTACAACAAGAACAACATATTTATAAAAAAGGCTGTGGGGCTGATATGGCAGGTAATAAAGGCTTTGCCTACATTAAAATTAATAAGAATGGCAAATACCACCATATTATCGGAACACATCTACAAGCTGAAGATCCAACATGTTTTAAAGGAAAAGATAAAGATATTAGACAGAGTCAAATGAGTGAAATTAAACAGTTTATCAAAGACAAGAATATCCCTAAAAATGAACCCGTCTATATCGGTGGTGACTTAAATGTCATTAAAGATTCAGATGAATATCAACAAATGGCAAATAACTTAAATGTTTCATTACCTACCCAATTCGATGGTAATGCATATAGTTGGGATACTAGCAGTAATAGTATTGCGAAATATAATTATCCTAAATTAGAACCTCAACACTTAGATTATATTTTATTAGATCGTGACCATGCACAACCAAGCTCATGGCATAATGATACACATAGAGTGAAGTCACCAGAATGGTCTGTGAAATCTTGGGGAAAAACATACAAATACAATGATTACTCAGATCATTACCCACTCTCAGGCTATGCATCAAATGAATAGGACGATTGATACATTTAATTATTAAATTTTAATATTTAGAATAGGAGCTATATGAAACATTGGCATTATACTTCGAATTTCATATAGCTTCTTTATGATATTATTTTATGGTTATATAAAAATAAACGTTGTTTGGCATACTAAGTTAAATATTTTGAATATGAATGACAACGTTTAAAAATCAATTTCCACTATTTTATATTTTTACAGGCGTTCTCTAAAAGATAAATACTTGCTACTTCATGTACTATTTTCATGATTTTATAATTCAGTCTATGACAATAAATATTCACTATTTCTTAGACATACGTTTGTGTGACGTTAGACAACCGTATCTATAAAATCACTGTTATACCAGTATTTTAAATCGTAGAAATTATTTTAAATTATTTTAGACATCCATCCCTAATTAAATATAAAAATACCAATTCCCCTTTATACATAAAAAACTGCCGATAAGTTTATAGAACCTTATCGACAGTTAAATAACTTTTTAATATTGTAATCATCTAGTTAAGTTTATATGATTATTTGATTGGTTTTTCAATTTTAGTTTTGCCACCCATAAATGGTACTAATGCTTCAGGAATTGTTAATGTACCATCTTCGTTTTGATAGTTTTCAACGATGGCTGCAAATGTACGACCTACTGCTAAACCACTACCATTTAATGTGTGTACTAATTCTGGTTTAGAAGCAGCATCACGTTTGAATCTGATATTTGCGCGACGTGCTTGGAAATCAGTACAGTTAGAGCAAGAACTGATTTCTTTATAATCATTGTAACTTGGTAACCAAACTTCTAAATCATATGTTTTACTAGCACTGAAACCAATATCGCCAGTACATAAGATAACACGACGGTATGGTAAACCTAATTCTTCAAGAATAGCTTCAGCATTTTGTGTCATTTCTTCTAAAGCATCCCAAGAATCTTCAGGTTGTACAATACGAACCATTTCAACTTTATCAAATTGATGTAAACGAATTAACCCTCTAGTATCTCTACCAGCTGATCCTGCTTCACTACGGAAACATGCAGTTTGAGCTGTAAATAATTCAGGTAGTACACCTGGTTGAATAATTTCATCTCTATAGAAGTTTGTTAAAGGTACTTCTGCAGTTGGAATCGTATATAAGCCTTCTTTTTCAACTTTAAATAAATCTTCTTCAAATTTAGGTAATTGACCTGTTCCAAACATCGTATCAGCATTCACTAATTGAGGTGTCATCATTTCAGTATAACCATGTTGCGTTGTATGTTTTGTCAACATGTAGTTCATTAAAGCACGTTCAAGTAATGCGCCATCTTTAGTTAAGTATACGAAACGAGCACCAGATACTTTAGCAGCACGTTCAAAGTCAGCCATTTTTAATTCTTCAACTAAATCCCAGTGCGCTTTTGGTTCAAATTCAAAATCACGTGGCGTACCCCATTTTTTAACTTCAACGTTTTCTTCATCAGAATCACCTTGCGGTACGTCTTCATTAATTAAGTTAGGAATACGAATTAAGATATCTCTAATTTTATTATCTACTTCATTAAGTTGATTATCGATATCTTTAATTTCATCACCTAAATGACGCATCTCAGCAATGACGTCATCAGCGTCTTCTTTATTACGTTTCTTTTGAGCTATTTCTTCGCTCACTTTATTTCTTTTCGCCTTCATCTCTTCAGTTTTACTGATTAATTCACGGCGTTGTTCATCTAATTCTAAAACTTGGTCGACAACTTTAGGATCGTCGCCTCTTAATTCAATTTTGCTCTTCACTTTCTCAGGTTCATTTCTAAATAAACGAATGTCTAACATGTAACCTTCATCCTTTCCCAAATAAAATATATTCAATTTTATGGATGACTTCGTGTGATAAAACAATAAAAAAAGACCACATCCCAGACAAGGGACGTGGTCTACGCGTTGCCACCCTATTTAACAATTTCAAGTAAATTAAAAGCATTTACCTCAAATTGCGCTTAACTAAAATAACGGTTATTACCGATTGTTCACATATAGTAGGTAGATTCACATGAATGTCGATTACTTGTTCTCACTTACCACAAGCTCTCTGAAATCGAACTATCTATGCTACTTGTCCTACGAACAATACTTTATTAACTTAATTTTAATATAGCAAAGTCATTATCACATTTCAAGTTATTTTAAATTTGCAACAATTACGTCATATTTAGATGAGCTTATATGCAACACTTTTTAAATAATTAGTGTCCCGCTTCTACAACTTGTTGAAACTAAATATTTTATTCTGTGTAATAGTAGATACATTGTGACGATATACATACAATTTTTCTCGGATGAGAAGCGAGAGAATTTCAACATTATTATAATTAACTGCTTGTAATGTCACCTTACGTTCTATTTCCATTTAATATTTTTAATTAAATAAATAAAACTGCTACATTATGCTATCAGTCTACTAAAATAATGAATGATACATGACGATGTGAAAAGAGTTTCATTTAACTATTGACGAATGTCAGATACAGGTATAGTATTCTTAATTGTATTTAGAAGAGATGATTTAAAATCACATGTAAACAATTGTTTGAAATAAATAAAAAGATTCGTGAAATAAAAGCAAACATAAGACTTACAACATTTTAAGAAATAACATGTTATGGGAGGTTATATCGTTATGAAAACGTTAGATTCTGTTAATATTCCTATAAGAAAAGACGAAACACATAAAGGTGACTATGGTAAAATTTTATTAATCGGTGGATCAGCCAATATGGGTGGCGCAATCATGCTTGCTGCACGCGCTTGCGTTTATAGTGGAAGTGGGCTCATTACTGTAGCAACACACCCAAATAATCATGCTGCGCTACATTCTCGTTGTCCTGAGGCGATGGTTATAGATATTAATGATACTAAAATGCTCACAAAAATGATTGAAGCAACTGATAGTATCCTTATTGGCCCAGGTCTTGGAGTAGATTTCAAAGGTAATAATGCCATCACGTTTTTACTTCAAAATATACAACCACATCAAAATTTAATTGTTGACGGAGATGCTATAACAATATTCAGTAAGTTAAAACCTCAAATTCCTACATGTCGTGTTATATTCACCCCACATCAAAAGGAATGGGAGCGTTTGAGCGGTATACCTATTGAAGAACAGACATATGAACGTAACCTTGAAGCGGTAGAACGTATTGGCGCGACAGTAGTATTAAAACAACATGGTACGGAAATCTATTTCTGCAATGATGATGTCTATAAATTACCTATTGGCACACCTGCTATGGCTACAGGTGGTATGGGTGATACACTTGCGGGTATGATTACAAGCTTCGTAGGCCAATTTGATAATTTTAAAGAAGCTGTTACAAGTGCAACTTACATGCATAGTTTTATCGGTGAAAAATTATCTGACACAATGTATGTTGTTCCACCTTCACGTCTAATTAGTGAAATACCGTATGTGATGAAACAACTTGAAGGTTAACAGATATCAGAATTAATTACTTTGTTTATCAGTAGTGGTAAATTGAGAAAGAACATTGTTGAAAGAGACAGTTATATTTTAGACACCCTCTATTGAAGGGGGTCTAAATGTATGGAAATGATTATTCATTTATCCTCAATGTATGGTGCTACAGAGGTTATAAAGGACAAATCAATTTAATATAAACAAGAAATTAAAAAATGCATGAGACATAGCTATGTCTCATGCATTTTAGCGTATTGGACGTCGATGACTGAGTTAGAAAATAACCTCATTACAACTCTAGTCCGACTTCCCTATATAAACTTTTGTTCATAAAATCTACAGATAGTTTAATTAAGAGTTACGGGCAGAACAACGAACCCTATGTTTCTGTCTTACTCCCTTTTTAATTATTCATCACTATCTTCTTCATTATCTGAAGCACTCTCGATATCTTCATTCACTCTATCCATAAAATCTTGTCTGATATCAATACGATCATCATTTTCAGGAGACTCTACAGATTCCATTTCTGCATCACCTTCTGTATGAATCGCATTGCCTGGTGTCTGATCATCGACTACCTCTTCTACATCTGCTGTTTCAGTAGTAGTAGATTGTTGCGCTTCATCTGCATTTTCCTCATTATCGTCTTCTTCGTTTACTTTAGCAACAGTAGAAACAAATTGACCATCTCCGAGTTTCATAAGGCGTACACCTTGTGCTGCACGTCCATTTTGAGAAATATCATGAACGTCAAGACGGATAATAACACCAGCGTTAGTTACAACCATTAAATCCTCTTCACCGGTTACAGTTGTGATACAAACGATGTTACCATTACGCTCGGTAATTGTCGCAGTTTTGATTCCTTTACCACCACGATTTGATAAACGATATTCGCTAACAGGTGTACGTTTACCGTAACCATTTTCAGTAACTACTAATACTTCATCTTCACTTTCTGAATCTGCAACATCAAGACCTACGACAGTATCCCCTTCACGTAGAGAAATACCTTTCACACCTGCTGCTGTACGGCCTAATGGGCGTAATGTAGATTCAGAGAATCTAATTAATGATGCATGTGCAGTTCCAATAAGAATATCTTCATTACCTGTTGTTAGACGTACTGCAATTAATTCATCATCTTCTTTAAAGTTAATTGCAATTTTACCGTTTTTGTTAATACGGGAGAAGTTACTTAATGATGAACGTTTAACGATACCTTGTTTTGTCGCGAATACGAGATAATCTTCTTCACTTTCAAGGTCTTTAACTGCAATCATCGTACTTATTGTTTCGTCATTTTCGAGTTCAATCGCATTAATAATAGGTATGCCTTTGGATTGACGTGACAACTCAGGAACTTCATAACCTTTGAGTTTATATACACGACCTTTATTCGTAAAGAACAGAACATGATCATGTGTACTCATTGTTACCAATTGACTAACGAAGTCCTCATCCAACGTGTTCATACCTTGTATGCCACGACCACCACGATTTTGAGAACGATATGTAGATACTGGTAAACGTTTAATATAGTTATTATGACTTAATGTAATAACAATTTGTTCTTCAGGGATTAAGTCTTCATCTTCAAGATCTTCTAGACCACCTAATTGAATTTCAGTGCGACGTTCATCGCCGAAACGTTCTTTAATTTCAGTCAATTCATCACGAACTAATTGTAATAGTACTTCTTCATCAGCTAAAATCTCTTCTAACTCTTTAATATATTCTAGAAGTTCATTATACTCAGATTCTATTTTATCTCTTTCTAATCCAGTTAAACGTCTTAAACGCATATCTAAAATTGCTTGAGCTTGACGTTCAGTAAGTTTAAAACGCTCTTGTAAACTTGCCATCGCAATTTTATCAGTGTCCGATTCACGAATTGTTGTGATAATTTCATCAATATGATCTAGTGCTATTCGTAAACCTTCTAGAATATGTGCACGGTCTCTTGCTTTTTTAAGATTATATTCAGTACGTCGTCTAACCACTGTTTTTTGGTGTTCTAAGTAATGAATAAGTGCTTCTTTTAAATTGATTAGTTTAGGTCTACCATTCACTAAAGCAATCATATTTACACCAAATGATGTTTGTAATGGCGTTTGTTTATATAAATTATTTAAAATAACACTCGCATTTGCATCTTTACGTACATCAATAACTACTCTTACACCTGTACGCAAACTTGTTTCATCACGTAAATCTGTAATACCGTCGATTTTCTTATCTCTAACTAACTCTGCGATTTTTTCAATCATACGCGCTTTATTGACTTGGAAAGGTATTTCCGTTACGACAATACGTTGACGGCCACCACCACGTTCTTCTATTTCAGCACGAGAACGCATTTGAATTGACCCACGACCTGTTTCATAAGCTCGACGAATACCACTTTTTCCTAGTACTAAACCGGCTGTAGGAAAATCAGGACCTTGGATGTCTTCCATCAGCTCATTAATTGTGATGTCTGGATTCTTACTTAAACTGAGCACACCATCAATAACTTCAGTTAAATTGTGGGGAGGAATATTTGTAGCCATACCTACGGCAATTCCTGCCGCACCATTTACTAGTAAGTTAGGGAAACGTGCAGGTAAGACTGACGGCTCTCTTTCATTACCATCATAGTTGTCAATAAAATCAATTGTGTCTTTGTTGATATCACGTAAAAGTTCTAATGTTATTTTAGTCATACGTGCTTCGGTATAACGCATTGCGGCTGCACCGTCACCATCCATAGAGCCAAAGTTACCTTGACCATCTACAAGTGGATAACGATAACTAAAGTCTTGGGCCATTCTTACCATTGCTTCATAAATTGAAGAATCACCATGAGGGTGATATTTACCCATGACATCCCCGACTATACGTGCAGATTTCTTATAAGGTTTATCGGGCGTCATACCTTGTTCATTTAAACCATAAAGAATACGACGATGTACTGGCTTTAATCCGTCTCTAACATCAGGTAATGCACGAGAAACGATAACACTCATAGCATAGTCTAAGAATGATTCACGCATTTCACTGGTTATATTTCGTTCATTAATTCTTGATTGAGGTAATTCAGCCATCAAGAGATCCTCCTTCAAAAGTTCAGTTCATAGTGTCTAGAAATCTAGGTTGGCATAAACTGCATTGTCTTCGATAAATTGTCTGCGATTTTCTACTACATCGCCCATTAACATTTCAAATGTTTGGTCTGCATCAATTGCATCTTCAAGTCTCACTTGCAACATAGAGCGATGTTCAGGATTCATAGTCGTTTCCCATAATTGGTCTGCGTTCATTTCACCAAGACCTTTGTAACGTGCAATTGACCATTTTGGTGACGGGTTTAATTCTTGTTTCAACTTGTCTAGTTCTCTATCGTTAAATACATAATATTTTTGTTTTCCTTGTGTTAGTTTATATAAAGGCGGCTGAGCAATATAAACATAGCCCGCTTCAATTAAAGGTCTCATGAAACGATAGAAGAATGTAAGTAATAACGTACGTATATGTGCACCATCAACATCGGCATCAGTCATGATTACGATTTTATGATAACGTGCTTTTGATATATCGAATTCTCCTCCAATACCCGTACCAAATGCAGTAATCATTTGACGAATTTCGTTATTGTTTAAGATACGATCTAAACGTGCTTTTTCCACATTCAAAATTTTACCTCTTAAAGGTAAAATGGCTTGTGTTCTTGAATCACGACCAGATTTAGTAGACCCCCCGGCAGAGTCACCTTCTACCAAGAAAATTTCACTTTCTTCAGGGTTCTTACTAGAACAATCTGCCAATTTACCTGGTAAGCTTGAAACGTCTAATGCTGATTTACGACGCGTAACTTCACGTGCTTTTTTGGCAGCCACACGTGCGCGTGAAGCCATAATACCCTTTTCAACAATAATGCGTCCTACAGATGGATTCTCATATAAGAAACGTTCAAAGTGTTCAGAAAATAATCTATCAACAACTTGACGTACTTCAGAGTTTCCTAATTTTGTTTTAGTTTGTCCTTCAAACTGAGGATCGCCATGTTTAATTGATACGACTGCTGTTAAACCTTCCCGTGTATCTTCACCTGAAAGTCTATCTTTATCCTCTTTAATAATCTTACTTTGCGTACCATAGCTATTTAAAACGCGTGTTAAAGCACGTTTAAAGCCATCTTCATGCGTACCACCCTCGTATGTATGAATATTATTCGCATACGTTAATAAGTTGGTTGCATATCCACTGTTATATTGAAGTGCAATTTCTACTTCAATATCATCTTTTGACTGATGGATATATATAGGTTCATCGTGAAGAGGTTCTTTATTTTCATTTAATAAATCTACATAGGATTTAATCCCGCCTTCATAATGATATGAGTCTTCTCTAACTTCCTCTTCTCTTTCATCTTTTAAAGTAATTTGAATACCTTTATTTAAGAAAGCAAGCTCACGTATACGCTTTTGAAGTGTTTCATAGTTATAAACTGTTGTCTCTGTAAAGATTTCTTTATCGGCTTTGAATCGAATAGCTGTACCTGTTTTATCTGTATCGCCAATTTCTTTAAGATCAAATTGTGGCACACCTTGTTTATAGGCTTGATGATAAATCGTGCCATTACGATGTACATAAACTTCAAGATCTTGTGAGAGTGCATTAACAACTGAAGATCCAACACCGTGAAGACCGCCAGATACTTTGTATCCGCCACCTCCGAATTTACCTCCAGCGTGAAGTACAGTTAAGATAACTTCGACAGCAGGGCGTCCCATCTTTTCTTGAATATCAACAGGAATACCACGGCCATTGTCAGTAACTTTAATCCAATTGTCTTTCTCAATTACAACTTCAATATGACTAGCATAACCTGCTAATGCCTCGTCAATACTATTATCAACAATTTCCCATACTAAATGGTGCAACCCTCTTTCTGAAGTTGAACCAATATACATACCCGGTCTTTTACGAACCGCTTCGAGACCTTCTAAAACTTGTATCTGTCCAGCACCATAATTATCTGTGTTGTTTACATCTGACAATGTATTCACCATCACTTTCTCGTTACTTTAGTATTTCACCTTGACTAATACGGTATAACTTAGCGTTATTCATTATTTCATGATCTATTCCTTCAACTGACGTAGTTGTCACAAATGTTTGTACTTTATGTTGAATCGTACTTAACAAATGTGTTTGACGTGAGTCATCAAGCTCACTCAAGACATCATCTAAAAGTAAGATTGGATATTCTCCTACTTCAATATTCATTAATTCAATTTCTGCCAACTTAATTGACAGCGCAGTTGTACGTTGCTGACCTTGTGAACCATACGTTTGAGCATCCATGCCATTTACATTGAAACTTAAGTCATCACGATGTGGGCCATAGAGACATACGCCTCGTTCTTTTTCTCTTTGTAAATTGTCATTTAACAATGCTAATACTTCTTCAATTAACTCAGATTGATTGGCTTCATAATTACTTAACTTCAAACTTGGAACATAATCGAGTGTCAGTGTCTCTTGATCATTTGTGATACCTGCATGAATGGGTTGTGCAAGTGTTTCTAATTCCTTTATAAAGTGCTCTCGACGTAACGTAACCTTCAGTGCATATTCAACAAATTGTTGGTTTAAGACTTCTAACATTGTTGTATCTGTCTTCTGCCCAATTTGTAACTGTTTAAGGTAATTGTTCTTTTGCTTTAGAATACGCTGATATTGAGCTAAATCATTCAAATAGACAGCAGATATTTGTCCTAACTCCATATCTATGAATCGTCGACGTATTTGTGGTGAACCTTTAACGATATTTAAATCTTCAGGTGCAAATAAGACGACATTTAAATGTCCAATATATTGAGTTAGTCTGCTTTGCTCAAGATGATTTACTTTAACTTGCTTACCTTTTTTAGTTATAAACATCGTAAGCGGCATCGTACCATGTCTATAACTTAGCTCACCCTCTATTTTAGCATAATCAGACTTGAAACGTATGAGTTCCTTATCATTTGACGTACGATGACTTTTAGCAAGCGCTAAGGTATAAATTGATTCAAGTAAATTTGTCTTTCCTTGTGCGTTCTCACCAATAAGGATATTCACTTCGGGATGACAATCTAATGTCACCTGTTCATAGTTACGATAATTCTCTAATTGGAGTGTATTAAGTTTCATTGTTCACCTTGATGGATGATTAAAAAGGAACCCGTATCTTCAGGGATATCTGTAATATCAATGCGGTCGTTGTGTTCTAATTTTTTGCCACGTCTTGTTTCACGTTGTCCATTAATTAAAACCTCAAAATCCTGTAGAAACCATTTAGCTTGTCCACCTGATTCTATGATTCCTTCAGTTTTAAGAAATTGACCTAAAGTGATATTTCCTTCTACAACAACTTCTTGAACCAAAATTTCTCACTCCGTTTCTATATGTGTCATTAATATATTATACCGTTTTTTACTTTGAATTTCATTTAAAATAAAGAATGAAATCGTTTACTTTGATATATATTTTATTTTATCAAAAGCTACTACAAATTTTATAATTTACTTACAATCATTTTAGAAACTTACCTGAATTTTAAATTTAAAGGGGTTTTAGGACACTTTTTCCACAAGGGTAATAAATACTCAAATATAATTTATTATTGCTATGAAAAGCGCTCAGTACATTTAAAATTAATTCTACATTCACGATAATTATCTCATTCGTCTATTTTAAGCTTTGAATGTTTGAAATGAGATTTGATATCAATATAAAAAAGCCTATGCAACAAATGCACAGGCTCCTTTGTATAAGAGATTTAGCAATCTAATCCGATCGTAACTTTAATTTTTATTAATATGTTCTAATAGGCAGAATTAATTGCGTTACAGAATCATCATCTTTTGGTTTTAAGATAAATGGTTTCATTGTACCAAAGAATTCTACTTCTACTTCATCATTATCAATGGCTTTTAAAGCATCCATCATGTATTTTGAGTTGAAAGAAATTTTCAAGTTTCCGCCTTCTACATCATTAGCGTTAACTTCTTCTTTAACAGTACCAATTTCAGGAGAAGTAGATGAAAGTTCAACTAATTCATTACCTGTACTTAATTTAATAACATTATTTCCACCTTCACGTGCTAATAAAGATGCACGATCAATTGCATGATAGAAGTCTCCATTGTTAATTCCTAATTTAATCTCATAATTTTCTGGGAATAAACGTGTCGTATCTGGATAATGACCTTCAAGTAAACGTGAGATGAAATTAATATTCCCCACTCTGAATAACACTTGGTTAGAAGCAAAGAAAATATCAATATCTTCGTCGCTGTCACTCATAATTTTGTTTAATTCAGATAAAGCTTTACCAGGAATGATGACATTTTTATTTTCTGATTCATCTTCTAACTGTAACTTTCTTACAGCTAAGCGGTGTGAATCTGTTGCTGTGCATATTAATTCATTATCTTGTATAAGCCAGTTTACACCAGTAAGTACTGGTCGTGTTTCTGAGGTGGACACTGCAAAATTAGTTTGTGCAATGATATTTTTTAGTACCTTAACTGACAATTGAATAGCGTCATCTCGTGATACCTCAGGTAATAATGGGTATTGATCAGGATCTAAGCCACTTAAGTTAAATTCTGAATGACCTGATGTGATTAACGTTTGGAATTGTTCATTAGTTGATAATTTAACTTCTTTTCCAGGAAGTTTTTTAATAATATCAACGAAGAAACGACCAGGAAGTACAACTGATCCTGTTTCTGTAATTTCAACAATTTCTTCACCATCAACTTGTTTTGGAATAGTGATTTCTATTGATATTTCTGAATCTGACCCAGTTAAAATGACTTCATTTTCTTTAGCATCAATTTTGATACCTGTTAAAATCGGTAAAGTTGTTCTAGGTGAGATAGCCTTTAATGTGTCGTTAAGTTGATTAATAAAATAATCTCTTTTAATTGTGAATTCCATCATTAAATTTAAACTCCTTCCAGTCGTTTATATATAATTATATAGGTTTTAAATTCATAGTAATAGTAGTAGGCACTGTGGATTGGTGGATAAGTCTAAAAAACTTACGAATAGCACAGTTATACACATGTGGATAAACTGTGTATGTTGTGTATTATTTTTTCACATTATCCACAATTGCTATTTTTTATTCAGAGGGACAACTCCCCATCTTTTTAAGTGTTTAGGAATTGATTTACATAGTAATTATTCCCTAAAAGACAGTTTACAATCTGCTAATTTTCAATTTATTCAATATGGATTTATTTCCCATTACTGATTTCTAATTTCTTTTTCTAAGTTTTCTACTTCTTGCTTAAATGTAGGATCAGACTTGATATCATTTGCAATCTTTTCATGGGCATGGATAACTGTTGTATGATCGCGACCTCCAAATTCTTCACCTATCTTAGGTAATGAAAAATCAGTTAATTCTCTAGATAGATACATAGCTATTTGTCGTGGGTAAGCAATTGACTTTGTACGTTTTTTGGCACTAAAATCTTCAATTCTTACACTATAATATTGACCAACTATCTTTTGGATATCTTGAATTGTAATCTTTTTAGACTTAGGTGACTGAATGATATCTTTTAACGCTTCTGCAGTGAGTTCGGTTGTAATAGGTTTTCCTTGTAATTTGGAGTACGCTAAAAGTCGAGTTAATGCGCCTTCAAGTTCACGAATATTTGATTGGATTTGGTTGGCGATGTAATTCAAAGCTTCTGGCGGAATATCAAGATTTTCTTCTTCAATTTTCTTTTGTAATATTGCCATTCTTGTTTCGTAATCAGGTGGTGTGATATCAACTATTAGTCCCCACTCAAAACGAGAACGTAGACGGTCTTCCAGCTTAGCAATTTCTTTTGGTGGACGATCACTTGAAATAACGATTTGTTTATTATTTTGATGTAATTCATTAAAAGTATGGAAGAACTCTTCTTGCGTTTGTTCTTTATTTTGAATGAATTGAATATCATCAATTAATAAAACATCAATTTTACGATACTTTTCACGAAATGCTTCAGTTTCATTATCACGTATTGATTTAATAAATTCGTTTGTGAATTTCTCACTAGAAGTGTAAATGACTTTAGCATTAGGTTTGTTGCTAAGAACATGGTGCCCAATTGCATGCATTAAATGTGTTTTACCTAGACCTACGCCTCCATATATAAATAATGGATTATAAGCTTCTGCCGGTGCTTCTGCAACAGCTAAACTTGCAGCATGTGGGAAACGGTTACCAGGTCCAATGACAAATGTATCGAATGTATTGTGCATATTAAATTGTTCTTTTCCCCAAGTCTTATCATCTATAGAAGAATGTTGTACTTGGGGTTCTTGAACTTCTTGTGTATTTACATTGTTGTAGGATGCAAGTTCATCTTCAGAAATAAAATGTGGTTTCACTTCATAACCGATGACATCATAAATAATAGCCTGCATAATTTCTGAATATCGCTGATTAAGCCAACTCGCATTGAAAGGCAGACTTACTAATATAATGGCTTCGTCATTTTTAAGTGAGTAGAGTTGCGTATCTTTTATGAACGTTTGATAACTAGTGTTTGAAATTCTTTCCTGGGCAATTTCTAAAACTTTATCCCAAATTTCTTTCTCTGACATAAATAACTCCATCTTTCTTAAAATTTTAGACTTATACACAGAAATAACATAGGTGGATAAAAATAATCACAGCATGTTAATAATTATCCACAAGTTAATCACAATCAGTGGATAACTTAAACATAACTATGATTTATGCACACCATTTATGTATATAAATTTAATAAATAAATCCTTATAAAATCATAATTTGAACGACTTATCCACATAATTATACTTTTTAACTCCAAGTGATGTCAAATGGCTGTGAATATGTTGTTAAATTTTGAATAACTGTGTGTATAGCGCATGTGTTATCCACAATTTTTGCGAGAAATTATGTGTATAAGTGGATAACTTCAAATAAGCGTCACAATTCCTTCTTTTTTACTTTGGGAAATAATTTATATGGATTGCATGAACTATGTATATGACAATTTATTATTAAAATTGGTGAAGAAAAAAATTGCTTATATTAAATCACAACAAGTCATTTTCAATCGTTATATTCGTAAATTCATCTTGCTTTATAAAAGGTATTTTGTTATATTGTAGTAGTTGCTTGAATTATGACTAGATAATAATAAGCTATAGAACAAATTTCTTAATAGCAGACACAATAAGAGAGCAATTGCTCAGATGAAGTATGTTAGTAATTGAAGCTAACATATACTTCGTTAATTTATCTATTTATATGAACCAATTTCTAGGTAGGAAGTTGGAAATATTGGTAATTGAATTCAGATGGAGGTGTTTTGCATGGTAAAACGTACTTATCAACCAAATAAACGTAAACATAGTAAAGTTCATGGTTTCAGAAAACGCATGAGCACTAAAAATGGCCGCAAAGTTTTAGCGCGTCGTCGTCGTAAAGGCCGTAAAGTTTTATCTGCATAAGATCACTGAATCATCAGTGGTCTTTTTTTTGTTTAAATAATAAAATGATATTTAAGTATTGTTCTGATATCATTTTCAAAATAATATATACGTATGTTTTGTTAATAGATAATTGTTACTATTAAAATGAATAGATTAGAATAAGCGAGTGATGTTTAATGGAAAAAGCATATCGTATTAAGAGAAATTCAGACTTTCAAGCGATATACAAGAATGGGAAGTCTGTTGCAAATAGACAATTTGTTGTCTATACCTATAAAAATAGAGATTTAAAACATTTTCGCTTAGGAATAAGTGTCTCAAAAAAACTGGGCAACGCTGTTACAAGAAATAGAATTAAAAGAGCGATAAGAGAGAATTTTAAAGTGCATAAGCAAAATATTATCGCTAAAGATATTATAGTTATTGCGAGGCAACCAGCAAAAGATATGAATACACTGGAGATTCAAAGTAGTTTAGAGCATGTGCTTAAAATTGCAAAAGTGTTTAATAAAAAGATTAAGTAGGGTAGGGGATTTAGACGAACCGTAGTATAACGTCACACAAACCGAAGTCTTACATATGAATGTTGAACAGTTTATTAGCTTTTTTAAAAGAAACAATTTACAATGTTATAATGAATTTTTACATTAATAAGGAGGCGAGACTCTTATGGATTTTGATACGATTACAAGTATTTCAACACCGATGGGTGAAGGTGCTATTGGAATTGTGAGATTATCTGGGCCACAAGCTATTGAAATCGGAGATATCTTATATAAAGGAAAGAAAAAGTTATCTGAAGTTGAGACGCATACAATAAATTACGGTCATATTATTGATCCAGAAACAAATGAAACAGTTGAAGAAGTCATGGTGTCTGTATTACGTGCCCCTAAAACTTTCACACGAGAAGATATTATTGAGATAAATTGCCATGGTGGTATTTTAACAATTAATCGTATATTAGAGTTAACTATGACTTATGGTGCACGTATGGCAGAACCAGGTGAATATACAAAACGTGCATTTTTAAATGGTCGTATAGATTTATCTCAAGCAGAAGCGGTTATGGATTTTATACGTTCCAAAACTGATCGAGCTTCTAAGGTTGCGATGAATCAAATAGAAGGACGTTTAAGTGACTTAATCAAGAAACAACGTCAATCCATATTAGAGATACTCGCCCAAGTTGAAGTTAACATTGATTATCCAGAGTATGATGATGTAGAAGACGCAACGACGGACTTCTTACTAGAACAGTCTAAGCGTATTAAAGAAGAAATCAATCAGTTACTTGAAACAGGAGCACAAGGTAAAATAATGAGAGAAGGGTTATCTACAGTTATTGTAGGACGTCCTAATGTTGGGAAGTCTTCGATGCTAAATAACCTTATTCAAGATAATAAAGCAATTGTGACTGAGGTCGCTGGTACAACAAGAGACGTGTTAGAAGAATATGTCAATGTTAGAGGTGTCCCGTTACGACTTGTAGATACTGCGGGTATTAGGGATACTGAAGATATCGTAGAGAAGATTGGTGTAGAACGTTCTAGGAAAGCTCTAAGTGAAGCAGATTTAATTTTATTTGTGCTTAATAACAATGAACCTCTGACGGAAGATGATCAAACTTTATTCGAAGTCATTAAAAATGAGGATGTTATTGTAATCATTAATAAAACAGATTTAGAACAGCGATTAGATGTTAGCGAACTAAGAGAGATGATTGGTGATATGCCACTTATACAAACATCGATGCTTAAACAAGAAGGTATTGATGAATTAGAAATACAAATTAAAGATTTATTCTTTGGTGGCGAAGTACAAAATCAAGATATGACTTATGTATCTAATTCACGTCACATTTCATTGTTGAAACAAGCGAGACAATCAATTCAAGATGCGATTGATGCTGCTGAGTCTGGTATACCAATGGATATGGTACAGATTGATTTAACACGTACTTGGGAAATTCTAGGAGAAATTATTGGAGAATCAGCGAGTGATGAATTAATAGATCAACTATTTAGTCAATTTTGTTTAGGAAAATAATGATATAAAAATATAAACAAGACGGTAAGACGTCTAAAATTCAAGATTTTATGACTTTTGGGAGGTAAAAGAGTGGTTCAAGAATATGATGTAGTAGTCATTGGTGCTGGTCACGCCGGTATTGAAGCAGGTCTAGCTTCAGCTCGCCGGGGTGCTAAAACACTGATGTTAACAATTAATTTAGATAATATTGCTTTCATGCCATGTAATCCATCTGTAGGTGGTCCTGCGAAAGGAATCGTTGTACGTGAAATAGACGCTTTAGGTGGACAAATGGCAAAAACTATTGATAAAACTCACATTCAAATGCGTATGCTTAATACAGGTAAAGGTCCAGCTGTTAGAGCTTTACGTGCTCAAGCAGATAAAGTATTATATCAACAAGAAATGAAGCGTGTACTTGAGAATGAGGATAATTTAGACATCATGCAAGGTATGGTTGATGAACTCATTATAGAAGATAATGAAGTTAAAGGTGTTCGTACTAATATTGGTACAGAATATCGTTCTAAAGCTGTCATTATTACAACAGGTACATTCTTACGTGGAGAAATTATACTAGGAAACTTAAAATATTCTAGTGGCCCTAACCATCAATTACCATCTGTAACTCTAGCGGATAATTTAAGAAAATTAGGATTTGATATCGTTAGATTTAAAACGGGTACACCACCACGTGTAAATGCGAGAACCATCGATTATTCTAAAACTGAAATCCAACCAGGTGATGATATAGATCGAGCGTTTAGTTTTGAAACAACCGAATTTATTTTAAATCAATTACCTTGTTGGTTAACTTATACAAATGGAGATACACATCAAGTCATTGATGATAACTTACATTTATCTGCTATGTATTCCGGTATGATTAAAGGTACAGGTCCTAGATATTGTCCATCAATTGAGGATAAATTTGTCCGCTTTAACGATAAACCAAGACATCAACTTTTCTTAGAACCTGAAGGACGTAATACGAATGAGGTATACGTGCAAGGATTATCTACTAGTTTACCTGAACATGTTCAACGTCAAATGTTAGAAACCATTCCAGGTCTTGAAAAAGCAGATATGATGCGTGCGGGTTATGCTATTGAATATGATGCAATCGTGCCTACTCAATTATGGCCAACGTTAGAAACAAAAGCGATTAAAAACTTGTATACTGCAGGTCAGATTAATGGAACATCAGGATATGAAGAAGCAGCGGGACAAGGAATCATGGCAGGTATTAACGCTGCTGGTAATGTTTTAGGTACAGGTGAAAAAATACTCAGCCGTTCAGACGCATATATTGGTGTACTTATAGATGATTTAGTCACTAAGGGTACAAATGAACCGTATCGATTATTAACTTCACGTGCGGAATATCGATTATTACTACGTCATGATAATGCTGATTTACGTCTTACTGATATGGGGTATGAATTAGGTTTAATATCAGAAGAACGCTATGCAAGATTTAATGAAAAGCGTCAACAAATCAAAGATGAAATACAACGACTTACCGATGTACGTATTAAACCAAATGAACATACGCAAGCAATTATTGAAGCTAAGGGTGGTTCAAGATTAAAAGATGGCATATTAGCGATTGATTTATTACGTCGTCCCGAAATGAACTACGAAACAATTTTAGAAATCTTAGAAGAATCACATCAACTTCCTGAAGCGGTTGAGGAACAAGTTGAAATTCAAACAAAATATGAAGGTTATATCAATAAATCTTTACAACAAGTAGAAAAAGTTAAAAGAATGGAAGCGAAAAAAATTCCTGAGGATTTAGATTATAGCAAGGTAGATAGTTTAGCATCTGAAGCACGCGAAAAGTTAGCTGAAGTTAAACCATTAAATATTGCACAGGCTTCACGAATTTCAGGTGTGAATCCAGCAGATATCTCAATTCTACTTGTTTATTTAGAACAAGGTAAACTTCAAAGGGTGAAACAATAATGAGTATTGAATGGTTATCAGAGAAATTAAGCGAGCAAGGCATAGAACTATCTAATACGCAAAAAGAGCAATTTCAAAAATATTATAAATTACTTGTTGAATGGAACAAAAAAATGAATTTGACAAGTATTACTGATGAACATGATGTTTATTTAAAACATTTCTATGATTCAATAGCGCCTAGTTTCTATTATGATTTTAACGGTCAATTAAGTCTTTGTGATATCGGTGCTGGTGCAGGTTTTCCAAGTATACCTTTAAAGATAGTATACCCTGAATTGAAAGTAACGATTGTAGATTCTCTAAATAAAAGAATACAATTTCTAAATCATTTAGCTGCAGAACTAGGTCTTGAAGATGTTAGTTTTGTGCATGATCGAGCAGAAACATATGGCAAGGGTGTCTACAGGGAGTCTTATGATATTGTTACAGCTCGTGCAGTAGCGAGATTGACTGTCTTAAGTGAGTTGTGCTTACCTTTAGTAAATAAAGGTGGACAGTTCCTTGCACTTAAATCATCAAAAGGTAAAGAAGAATTGCAAGAAGCGACGTTTGCTATTAACATTTTAGGTGGTAATGTGAAAGAGACTTATACTTTTGAATTACCTGAAAATGCCGGTGAGCGACAAATGATTATTATTGATAAACGTAGACAGACATCAAAAAAATACCCAAGAAAACCAGGTACGCCAAACAAATCTCCATTAGTTGAAAGTTAAGACATCATAGTATGATAAATAATTGAGAGGGAGAGAATGGATAATGAAGAAACCTTTTTCAAAATTATTTGGTTTAAAAAATAAAGATGACATCATTGGTTATACTGAAGAAGAACGTAATAATAATGTAGAATCCATTCATATTGAACGTATCGTACCCAATCGTTATCAACCTAGACAAGTATTTGAGCCAAATAAGATTAAAGAATTAGCAGAGTCTATTGAAGAGCATGGATTATTACAGCCTATAGTTGTACGTCCAATTGAAGAAGATATGTTCGAAATTATAGCCGGCGAACGACGATTTCGAGCATTACAGTCGTTGCATAAACCTCAAGTAGATGTCATTGTTCGAGATATGGATGATGAAGAAACAGCGGTAGTTGCATTGATTGAAAATATTCAACGTGAAAACTTATCTGTCGTCGAAGAAGCGGAAGCTTATAAAAAGTTACTTGAAATCGGGGGAACGACTCAAAATGAATTAGCAAAAAGTCTAGGCAAGAGCCAAAGCTTCATTGCTAATAAACTTAGATTATTGAAGTTAGCACCCAATGTGATTAAGAGATTACGTGAAGGTAAGATTACAGAAAGACATGCACGAGCGGTATTAGTATTACCTGATGAAACACAAGAAGAATTAATCGAGCAAGTTATTAGTCAGAAGTTGAATGTGAAACAAACTGAGAATAGAGTACGTCAGAAAACTGGACCAGAGAAAGTAAAAGCGCAGACTTTCCAATTTTCTCAAGATGTAACACAAGCAAAAGAAGAACTAGGTAAGAGTATTGAAACGATAGAAAAATCAGGTATACGCGTTGAACAAAAAGATAAAGAACATGAAGATTATTATGAAATTAAAATAAAGATATATAAGAAATAATTATAAACATACTAAGATTAGCTATGAAGAAATCTATGACGATAGATTTTTTCATAGCT
>OGTH01000152.1_pt1 | contig 52378 bp, 45 predicted proteins | sample 1574621 | NCBI WGS metagenome assembly OGTH01 (sample SAMN03295844, study PRJEB24534) | human gut metagenome | isolation source: fecal sample 4 from infant 6 | host: Homo sapiens | place: USA: Pittsburgh, PA | collected 2014-07 | reverse complement strand
GTTGGTTTTGTCGTATCTTCCACATCAATTGTGAATGTTGTTTCTGTTACGTTACCACTCTCATCTGTTGTCGTTACCGTAATATCGTAACTACCTACTTCGCTTGGTGTGCCACTAATTGTGTTCGTCGCTTCATCAAACGTTACACCGTCAGGTAGGCCGTCCACTTTATTCGTTACGGCTTGACCACTGTTGTCTGTTGCTTCGATCTTAATTGGAGTCATTTCTGTGTTAATCTCTTGTGTTTGACCTGCAATACTTTCAATCGTTGGTTTTGTCGTATCTTCCACATCAATTGTGAATGTTGTTTCTGTTGCGTTGCCACTCTCATCCGTTGTCGTTACTGTAATATCGTAACTACCTACTTCACTTGGCGTACCACTAATTGTGTTTGTCGCTTCATCAAACGTTACACCGGCAGGTAGGCCTTCTACTTTATTTGTTACGGCTTGGCCACTATTATCTGTCGCTTCTATCTTAATTGGAGTTATCTCTGTGTTCACTTCTTGCGTTTGATCCGCAACACTTTTAACCGTTGGTTTTGTCGTATCTTCTACATCGATTGTGAACGTCGTTTCTGTTGCGTTGCCACTCTCATCTGTTGTCGTTACGGTAATATCGTAACTGCCAACCTCACTTGGTGTACCATTAATTGTACTCGTCGCTTCATCAAACGTTATACCGGCAGGTAGGCCTTCTACTTTATTTGTTACGGCTTGGCCACTATTATCTGTCGCTTCTATCTTAATTGGCTCAATTTCTGTGTTAATCTCTTGCGTTTGATCCGCAACACTTTCAACCGTCGGTTTTGTCGTATCTTCCACATCAATTGTGAATGTTGTTGTTTCAGAATTACCACTCTCATCTGTTGTCGTTACCGTAATATCGTAACTACTTACTTCGCTTGGTGTACCGCTGATTGTGTTCGTTGTTTCATCAAATGTTACACCGTCAGGTAAACCGTCTACTTTATTCGTTACTGTTTGGCCACTGTTATCTTCTGACTCTATTGTTATCGGAGTTATCTCTGTGTTCACTTCTTGTGTTTGATCCGCAACACTTTCAACCGTTGGTTTTGTTGTATCCACGACGTCAATTGTGAATGTTGTTGTTTCAGAATTACCATTTTTATCTGTCGTCGTTACTGTAATATCGTAACTACCTACTTCGCTTGGTGTACCACTGATTGTGTTCGTCGTTTCATCAAATGTTACACCAGCCGGTAAGCCTTCTACTTTATTTGTTACTGCTCGACCACTATTATCTGTCGCTTCGATCTTAATTGGCTCAATTTCTGTGTTAATCTCTTGCGTTTGATCCGAAACACTTTCAACCGTTGGTTTTGTCGTATCTTCTACATCAATTGTGAATGTTGTTGTTTCAGAATTACCATTTTCATCTGTTGTCGTTACCGTAATATCGTAACTACCTACTTCACTTGGTGTTCCACTAATTGTATTCGTTGCTTCATCAAATGTCATACCAGCCGGTAAGCCTTCCACTTTATTCGTTACGGCTTGACCACTATTGTCTGTTGCTTCTATCTTAATCGGCTCAATTTCTGTATTAACTTCTTGCGTTTTATTGCTTATTGCTTTTACTGCTGGTGGAGTTTTATCAATTACAGATATTGTGATAGCTGGTGATACGTTATCTCCCTTATCTATTGATGTTATTTTAATTGTTTCTTTTCCTGTAAGAACGTAATCACTAGGTATTGCAATGGAGAAATTTCCATTACTATCTACTTTGCCATTAAGTGTGCGACCATCATTAAATGCTAAATTAATATTTGTATCAGCTTCAGCTGTTCCCTTGATTGAAGTGTCTTCAGTTGTAATATTATTGGCTTTCGGCGCTACAGGAGGAATTCTATCTATTATGTCTATATATGATGACGCATAAGAACCAAGTAGACGTTTGTTAGGTGTTCCCGAATCGTAAGAATCTAAGTAGTCTACTTCCATCCATGAATCAAAAGTTTCTCTTGCACTTACTTTTGATGCAATACTTTCAAGCGTGTAGCCATCTTTTAATTTATAAGAAATTGTATAGCTTCTAGATTGACCGAGTGTCCCAAAAAACACATTCCTATCTAAACTAGTTCTAGCATTACTAAGTTGACCTGACGTATTGTTATTCTTAATAGAAATTTCATTGATCTTACTACTATCAAATAATCCATCATTATCAATAGACCCATTCACGTAACGATCTTGACTAATAGGGTTTCCATCTGGGTCCGAAACATATAATTTTACTGAATTAGGATCTATATACGGTATCAGTTCTTTATTGACTTGTTCTTTAATATAAAGTACTGCTCTATAGTCAGTTTGTAAAAAGTTCTCATTTGGTTTAAATGTATGTACTGATTTTATACTGTTTTGAGAACTATCATATTTGATTTTGTTAGTCATTCTACCAGCTGTAAAACCTGATTTTTGAGTTGTATTTGGTGCTTTACTATCAAGCGTTGGTGTGATAGAGGCGACTTGTATACTCTCTTCTGCGATGGCGCCATCATTAGTTGTCCAAGTATGTGTTAAATACACAGGTTTATTATTTGAATAGCCTAAGCTAGATAATGTTTGTGAATTCTTTAATGTGATGACAATATCATGATTTGTCACTGAACCGATTTCCCCACTATTAACAGTACTTCCATTTATAGGTGCGCTCCAATTTTGACCATTATTAGTAGTATCCATTTTCACACCACTTAAAGTGATTGACTCAATTTGAGTGTAGAAATCACTTTGAGCAAATGATAAATTAACTTTACCACCATTCACAAAGTCTCTTTGAAGAGAGAGCCATTTAGTTAAATTTAATTTAATGACACTTCCAGTGTTATCTTGTGACTGTGAAATACCAGCGTGACGTAAATTACTATTTTCTTTAACAGTTGTCGCATCATAACCAAGGTCATTTAATAAATATGAATACTCGGAATTATTAGGTTTTGTATACGTTTTAGGTTTTGTGTCCTCAGTAGCAGCAAGCAAATTAATTCTTGGATTATCATTTCTTAAATTAAGCGGTGTCGCCATTAAATTGGTAAAACCAGTGAAATTATCACTTTGTGGTGAAGGACTCTCATCATGACTTGTCAACTGTGTTGTATCTAGTTCATTTTCTGTGTCATTTGGAGTACTATTCGTCATATTGTCGCTATCTGAATGGTTTACTTCGTCAGTGGTTTGATGATTGGCATCGTTTAATAAGTTAGTCTTTTCAATACTAGTAGATTCTTTTGGTGTTGGACTCGTAGCTTCGTCCTTGTTGGAAGATTCTTTAGAAGTAGGATTTAATGTTGATTGTGTATCTTGATTAGTATTGGAGTTATCGTGTTGAGTTGTCTTTGAATCATCTGATTGGTACGTTGATTCGTCTGAAATACTTTCTGTATGATTTGTCGTTGCGTTGTCATCATTTTTGTTAGTGGTTTCATTGGTTGTCTGGGTATCTGCAGATTTAACGTGGGTATCCTTTTCAGTTTCAGTCGATGTTCTTTGATTAAGTGTATCTTCATCATTCCGATTAGTTGATTCTTCAATAGAAGATGGATTGTTATTTTGATCAAATTCTGATTCTAAGTTCGTATCTGTTGATGTGCTACTAGTTTTATCATCTTTTGATTTAACCAGTTCTTTATCACTCGATTCGCTATCGTTTGTTTTATTATCCCCATTTTGAGAGACGATATTGTCCGTTTCAGCCGCTTTAACTTGTCCATTAATACCAAACACTAGCGTTGCGCCTATTAGTAAGGATGCTGTACCAGCTGAGAGCTTCCTAATACCATATTTATTGAGTAAATTAGGAAGAAATCCTTGTTTATTTTTCATTTTTTAAAATCACCCCAAAAAATTACTTCGTGTTATTTTAATGTATCGTTCATACATTATATTGAATTTATTATATGTTTTCAAATATACATCAATTTAATATTTCATATATCTAATTTTCCCAAATATTAGTATCGTCATATTAAAATATAAGATATTATTTTCTAAAAATAACATTTAATACATTTTAAGATAAAATATATCAATCATTTAATGTATACGCGAAAAGTTTTGAACGCATTTTTAAATTGTTAGACATAAAAAAGCCCAAAAGAGGGATGTTTCGTCCAGCTTTTGAGCATTATTTTGAGCATTATTTTGAGCATTATTACTTATTTTTCTATGATTTCTTTGGGTACTGTTTCTAAAAAGGAAACATATTCATTTAAATTTATTCCTTCGTCTACGAAGATAATTCTTCCTCCGTGACGCGTACCTTTTTCTTTAATATTAAAGATTCTACGATATCCTAACTTAGGCGACGCAAAATATCCAGTCGTGTAATGCAAATCGTCTGATACACATAGTTCTGCCTTTACACCTTCAAATGCATTGATACAAGTTGCAAGTGCAAGTGCATCTTTTACTCTTTCTGATATTTCTCCATTACATTTGCATGTTTTAAATGCTAATTGTGTTACCCTGATACCTCGTTGTTCAGTGCTATCAAGTCGTTGTCCGGTTTGTGCAGATAGAATAATGGCTCCAGTATAAGTAATATCATTTTTTATAAATTCTAACCCTTTGTTTAGCGCATATTCAGAAACACCTGTTTGTTTTGCTAATTGTGTTAAAGTATCGTTTAGATTTTCAACCACTGGTAATGCTACTAACGTTTGAATCGGTGCCTTAACCTTTTCAATTTTCAAATTTAAGAAATCTATATTTCCATTTTCATGATTAAATGCTTTATTAAAATATTTTTTTAAATAATTTTCTAAATCCTCAAATTCACACATTGTTTCAGCACCACTAATATGAATATCTTCGTGGCTTGCACGCATTTTTATACTATACATAGCTATCACCTTCATCGTATTGTTTCATTACATTGAAAAGTCGATCAATATCATCTGTGTCATGAAAATAGGATAATGAAATTCTTAATGTTGGCTGTGACACTGTTGGATACCTTAAATAACTGACAAATATACCATGTTCAAATAACATGTCGTATTGTGCTTGTGCTGAAGCCAAACTATCACAAACGATATTTTTGATAGGTGTATTAGATAATGGTTGATTGGGAAATAATTCCATGAATTGGTGATTAAAATATTCACTAAGTACATTCAACTTCTCTCGTCTGTATGTATCTTCAATCACATGTTGTAAGCTCACTTGAATAAAATACAAATGATAGCTAGGTAAACTACTCGAGTAGATAAGAGAACGACCTTTATTAATAATTAAATCTTTTATATCTTTTGAACTGAATATGATGCCACCATGGGCTCCCCACGCTTTAGATAAACTTGAAGTAACTATGTCAATGTCTGCATGATACTCAAAGAGATTTAATCCTAAACTATGAGATGCGTCAATAATTAAAATCGCATTGTAACGTTGCTTGAGATGTACTAGCCTATTAATATCTGCTTTAGTGCCATTAGTAGAAAACACACTATCAGAGACAATTACTTTTTGAACATCTGGATTGGTGTGCCGTGCTAAATGACTTTCCAGGTCATCATAGTTTAAATGTTGATAAATCACTTTTGATAAACCACTTAATTTAATACCGTCTATTATACTGGCGTGATTCTGTTGATCCGAAAAGATAACGACATTATTATTTTTAAAAATATTAAATACCGCCAAATTCGCATCGTAACCACTATTAAAAATTAAGGCGTCTTCAAAATTAAAATGCTCGCTAATTGCCTGTTCTAATTGCTGATAAACAACTGAATTGCCACTCACTAATCTAGAACTTGATAGATGGATACTATATGTCTTTATAAAATCTAAGAAATTTTGAGGTTGATATTCAACTTGTCCTATACCGAGATAATCGTTCGAAGTAAAATTAATATAAGATTGGTCATTGATATAAATATATTGTTTTTCTACGGACTGAATCGGTTGAAGCTCTCTATATAAACCTTTATTTTGTATCTGTTTTAACTGTGCTTTAATGTCCATAAATCCCCTCTTACTTCTTACCCAATGTTTGATGTAAGGCTTTGTTGAAAATTTTAACCATTTTTTTAATTTCTTTATTAGACATACTTAAAATAGGTACGAAAGTGATGACATTTTCCAAATTACGAATCATCAATCCATTCTCTTTACATCGACGTATAATCAGTTCTACAGTTGGAATATCGAGTGGTGTCTGCGTTGATTTGTTTTCAACTAATTCCACACCATACATTAATCCCCGCCCTCTAATATCTCCAATATTTTTATGAGGTTGAAGTGCCTCTAAACGTTGTTTTAATGTTTGAGATGTCTTTTGAATGTGTCCAATCAGATGCTTCTTTTTAAAAAGATTAATATTCTCAAGTGCTACGGAACAAACTAACTGATTACCTGTATATGTATGACCGTGGAAAAACGTATTCTTACCGTGACTCTGACTTAAAAAAGCATCATATATTTTTTGAGATGTTAAAGTTGCCGCTAACGGTAAATAACCGCCTGTAATTGCCTTACCCAGACACATAATATCTGGTTGTACATCTTCATGGTTACAGGCAAACATTTCTCCCGTACGCCCGAAACCAACAGCTACTTCATCACAAATTAGTAACACATCATATTTTCTACATAACTGTTCTACAGCTTTCAAAAAACCATGCGGATGAACGAATAAACCTGTTGCACCTTGTATAAGTGGCTCTAGAATAAATCCTACTATTTCATCATTTCTCTCAGATAATATATTTTCAATTTGATTCAGTATTGAATTAAGCATTTCCGCTTCATTGCGATACTTACTTTTATATAAACACGGTGTTTCTATTTGTATATTTTCAAAAATAAGGTCTTTAAAAATTTTGTGGAAACTATCGATACCACCAACGCTAACAGAACCTATTGTATCTCCATGATATCCATGATGTAATGTAAGAAATTTATTCTTCTTCGCATATCGTTCAGCATCGATATTCTTCCAATATTGATAAGCCATCTTAATAGCAATCTCTACCGACGCACTCCCTGTATCAGAGTAAAACACTTTTTGTAATTTATCTGGTGTTAATTTGACTAACTGTTCGGCTAGCTCAATCGATGGAATATTAGACGAACCTAATAGCGTAGAATGGGCAATCTTATCAAGTTGTTTATGAATAGCTTTATTTAACTTTTTATGCTGATGCCCATGCACATTGACCCATAATGACGCATAACCATCTAAATATTTGTTACCTTCAGTATCGTATAAATAACTTCCACGACCTTTTTCAATAATAATATTGTCATTTTTAGTATAGACGCCCATTTGTGTGAATGGGTGCCATACATACTGTGCATCTTTATGATTTAACTCTCGTGTATTAGCCATTGGATCCTCCTATAATTCGTTGTATAAATGGTTCGGAAAAGCTTTCTTGAGTCGCTTGATGACCCAACGTATAAACAGGCTTATGTGTTAATTTTTCAATGGTATGTAAATTATCCTGTTCAATAGCACTATCAGTATAGTTATTCATGATTAACACATTCGGGGGAAGTTCTTGATGATCAATATATTTCTGGTGAACGATGGCATCATTAATCGCACCTAACTTTGAAGGTAAGACACTCACAATGAAATCCGATGTGTCTTTAATTAAATCTGTTGTCATATAAAAATGGTCACTGTATTCATAGATAGGCACTGCAATACCACCCGCACCTTCAATGAGAATCATATCGAATTGTGCTTTTAGTGATTCGAGTTTGTCTATCATTGTTTGATGGTTCAATTGCTGATGCCTTTCAATTTTGAATGCTAAGTGTGGTGAAACTGGGTCTTTGAATGTGTAAAGTGACGTGACGTCATAGTCTAAATCGCATTCGTTTTTATAAATCTCTAAATCTGGGTATCTACCTCCACCGATTTCTTCAGTTTGAAAAGGTTTGAAAATACATACCCGATATCCCCTCGTTTTTAATGCCTTATAGAGATATTTAGTAACATACGTTTTACCGATGTCAGTATTCGTTCCAGTTATAAATATGTTCATGTTTATCATGTCACCTATCTTTAATGTAAACTTATTACATTTTAAAGTTTACATTTAGAATATGAAGGTTGCAAGTGATAACAATAAGTAGGTGAAGTGTGTGATTAAATGAGGAAAGTAAAAGAATTTCGAGAAATGGTACGTGCTGCATATTTTAGATGTGAAGATAAACATAATTTTTGAATTCATTGTTACAAAATAAGGATAGAAATAATTTGTATAAGAGGACAATTAGAAGATTCACTCTAGCAATGGCGATTATTGCCAAAAAATACACCTGAGACTATCATTGATGTCCCAGATGATTATAAATAAAATCATTCATATGCGTATCAATATTAATAACCAAATGCGTGAGCAATATCTTGAGTGGTATTACTTATTATGCTTAAGAATAAATGCTCTTGGATTACCGTATAATGATTCTGCACCTGCAACTTCTTGTTGGACATTAGGAGGGGTAGAACTACCACTTAAATTATATCCATCCGGAAATGACAAAATTGACAAAATATCTATAGTCTCGTTAACACAACAATAAAACTCATTGTTATAATGTTCACGCTATTAATACGTCGGATATATTTAAAAAGCAGACTTAAAAGTCTGCAATTATTACTATCCAAAGAATCTATTAAAAATAATTCATTGTTTTAAAATAGTTTTTAACTTCATAATAACCTTAATCACTCTATTATTCAGAAATTGTCGTATAATTTTTGATTTTCTGTTTTTTAAATATTTAATATGAAATTGATATGCTTTTTGAACTCCTAATGGCGATCTTTTTAATGACATTCTTTTATTTTTAGTTTTTAACGGGACTTTTTTTCCTAATAACTTTTGAGAAGCCATTTTATAGCTAATGGCAGGTGCATATTCTATCTCTGGTTCGTACAATATGACTGAATCTTTGAGTGGTGCAAAGAATTCAACGATAAAGTCATCTTCAGGATTATTTTTAAAATACTCAACACCAAAATCATAGAAATTACGTTCAACTTCATCTTCATCTATATATTTGTTATTAAAAAATTCTTGTATGAATAGTGGCAATATCTTGTCCATTGCGTCATATAATTGTTTATTATAATTTTTAAAATTTATCACTGGTTCAACTACATTGTTATTTCTACGATATCCTGGAATGCTTTGATATGGCATATTGGCAAATATAGATTCAATAAATATTAATGATGTCATTTTACTAGTATAGTTATATCTGATTGATGTTCCTACTGTCGGATAAATACTTCTTGCATAGAAGAATATCGTATTAATCGTTTGATTGCTAATGTTATTTAAGAGTCGATCTAAGCAATCTTGCGTGTAACCTCTTCCCCAATATTCGACGAAAGCAAATTTTTCATTGAAATCAATTTCTTGAATTAAATAATCATTCACAATTTTACGTTCTTCATGGGCTTTTTTTAGTAATAACTTTTTGTATTTATTATTATTTTGAGCAGAAACTCTAATTAATTCTTTTGTACTTTTTGTGAATTCAGAACATCCTTTAATATGTTTTAACTGTGGAAATATCTCATCAAATTCTTGTTCACTGATATGCAACGCACGTAAGGTACTATCAAAGTTCGTTAACCCTGTAAAGTTACCAAAAGGCGAAAAGAACTCTTTGTCCACTTCATTAATAAACGAAGGAATCCTCCAGGCTTTTCGAGACCCATATATATACTTAGTTTTGATATTGTATCCTTTCACTGATATTATTTCATCAGCAATTTTTTTAAGTAACTCACCGTCTCTTGATATAAAATAAAGCGTCTTAATATTTTCTTTAATTGCTTTTTTAATAGACCAACTCACATATGGTATGAAATAACTACTTATATAACTGTATACATAGTAATTTAATCTACTTTTATCATTTTCACGAAATCTTGCTATTTGTGTTGTAAGTAAGAATGTATCATAGTTCTTATTCCTATTTAAAATTTTATTTTCATATCCATTAAATTTAGTTATTGTATGATGAATAGGTTTGATATTTAACTTTTTAGGAACATTAAAATCTGCATGCTTATTATCCCCATAATGAATCCATTCTGAATAATTGTACTTTAAATCTTCAAACACATCTAAATATAGTGTACTGGTTGATTTTTGATTACCTATATCACTTGATAGATAAAGAGGTAATTCAGTTAATCTAGGGTCTACTTGATATAACATTTCTAAGATAACTTCTTTAGGCAAATACATATCACTTATTAGAATGACGTCTTGATAACTGTCTAATAATTTATGAAGAACTTTAATTTTATCCTTTTTTTCTTCTACATTTGCTATTTCTGCTTCAATTTCTAAATTATATAGAAATTGCGCCTGATCATCTGTGAGCTCGTGAATATTTTTAATTCTGTTAATGATATCTATAAATCTTATTTCGATTCTTTTTTCATCACGAATAAATTCAGACTTTTTATAATAATCTCTAACATAGTTTTCTGCTTGGATTCTAATACGTGGATAATTTTGTATTACATATATCGGTATATCAGTACTCATTCTTAATAACTTATCTTTAACATAATAGAAAATACCATCTGGTCTTAATGTTTTTCTTTGTATCAACGTATCAAATATATCAAAGCTATATAACTTAGGTAATTGTTTCTTTTTAATACCAAATTTTAAAGTTGTATCTATAATTTTCTCAAAACCATTTTTATCGTCCTGATCATATTGCCAAAATTCATTTATAATTTCCTTACTTTTCTTTTCATTAATTTCTATAGCGTCAATTTGATCTAGAGCTTTTAATAATTCATCAAAACTTGAAACAATCACACCTGAAGTTTTTTCTTTGTAATCATATACTAAAGTTCTGTTTTCCATATATTTATCATAATCATAAATATATCTAATAAACTTTTTAACTCCTGAAGCTAACATATCGTAATAAATAGATGAATAATCTAAGATTCCTAAATCTATTTGGTCGAATATTTCATAAATGTCTTTCTTATTATCCCAAAACAAAATATTTGGATGGTTCTCATACATTTTTTTGACAGTTGTGAAATTCACATCATTTTTAACTAAGTAATGTAATTTTATAATTAGCAAAATATTATTTTTCTTTAAAGTTTTAAGAAGCTTTGCCATATCAGGTATAGCTTCACCAAAAAAATTATTCATTTTATAATCTCTGAAAGTAGGAGCATATAAGACTACTTTAGTTTCAGCATTTAAACCTTTATGCCGCTTAATAGAATGATCAAAAGATCTAAATTCAGCTTTATTAAACATATTTGCTGGATAACCTGCTCGGATGATTTGATCTTCATCTAAATTAAGCATTTTAGTAAAATGTTGTTCCATAAGCGGTGAAGTGACCAAAAATAATTGGTTATTATGGTACATCTCATTATACTTGATATATTTTTTATATGTACGATATCTAATTCCTGGCGAGTCAACAAATCGCTCTATAGGTTTGATACCGACCCCATGCCATAGATTTAGTATGACGACTTCATTTTCAAATTTTACAGGGATATGTTCTTTCACTTGATGTACGACAAATACACCTGCCACGCTTTTAATCTTTTCTGCTTTTTTGGAATGAAATAATTCAGCATTGAATCCTAAACTTTTAACGTAATTTACCACATGAACATTATCACACATCCAATATGCATCGATATCTTTTCTATATTTATTCACATATATGAACAACCATTTAGGATTACCTACAAAGTCATTAGTAGCATTAAATATCCATATTTTTTTATTCCTCATGTTTAACTCAATACCTTTCGTATTTTGTATTGCTTCAGTACACTTCGTCTATATTTGAAACATGTAAAACTATTAGTCAGATGAATTATTGATTCTAGTTACAATGCTCAACATTATGACAATGCTATAAACTATTTATATTTTCATGCATTTAATTTTTTATCTATATTATTTCAAGGCATACATTAGCATTTATAAATAATAATTATATTATATCAAACCTCCGCATTATAAATGCATGGTTTTTAAAATATATTTTTGTTTCGAACCATCATATTCACTAACACAAAATGTCTATACTTGTAGAGAATGACATGTTATCAACCTTACAGAACTTTTGATGATATTAAGACTTTGTTAAACAATAAAACTAAGACTTTCTATTTGATATGGCCTAAAATTATTAACTTATCCAAAAAACTGAACTTAATATGTGGGGTGTTAGAAGAGTTATGAGTTGATACTAAAGTTAATAAATAGTTAATGGCATTTGAAACATTTCTATATAAAATACTTTGTATTGTACGAGCAAAAGAACATTTATATAACAAACAATGGAGGACATCATGATTTTAACTATCTTATTTATCTTTTTCTGTATTCGACTAATCAGCTTAAAGATATCAATGCAACATGCAAAACAGCTAAAGGTAGATGGCGCCGTAGAATATGGTATTAAAAATTCAAAATTTCTAGCCATTACTCACGTGTTGATTTACATGAGTGCAGCTATAGAAGCATTCATTCGTAAGGATACATTTAGTCTACTTAACGGCATTGGCTTAATCATATTGATCATCGCTTATATCATGCTATTTATAGTTATTAAGACATTAGGTCGTATTTGGACATTAAAATTATTTATACTGCCCAATCACCCTATTATTAAGTCAGGGTTATATAAAGTAACGAAACATCCAAACTATTTTTTAAATATCATTCCCGAATTAATTGGTGTATTGCTACTAACACATGCTACATACACAACACTCTTATTAGTTCCATATGCTTATTTTTTAATTGTACGTATTCGTCAAGAAGAGAAATTAATGAATATATAAAATAAAAAGCCTACAATCACGCGGTTCAGAACACACATCTTTAAAGCAACATTTTGAAGAATGCGTTATTTAAATATGTGTTTGTAGGTTTTTTAATACAAAGACGTAGATATGCCAGTGATAAGTTTCAGACATACTATTTGCATATTGTTGTATTACTGGTAGAAATTGGGGAGCTATTCTTTTTAGAGTGCTGTATGTCTTACGTCAGACAACCCTCACTCTCACCTTTATTATCTCACACTTCGTCACGCAACCTTTATACTATATAGCCCAACACATGGGTTAGGTAATTTCGTTTGTTTTAATTTAAGACACATGTAAGTTATAAACAGTTTTAATTTACAGTGTGAAAGATGAGCAAACATAGATTAAGAACACCTTCACTTTATAATGAAGTGTGTTCCGAAATGTTTTAATAATTTCATTTTCTTATATATGACTTAAGTTCGTTTAAACCAAAATATTCTTCTTTTGTCACTGTACTTTGTTAAATTCTAGAATATAAATTATCTTTCATTTTCTAAAATAAATCTTGAAATCTATCTTGATCAAAATAACTTTTCAATATTTTGTTCGTTGAAATAATAAATTTCACCCTCTACAACACCGACATAATACTTACAAGAAGAATAATCAAACATATTTCGACATAACAACGGTCTTATACCTTTAAACATCTCTTCTTTTACTTCTTTAAAGAAATTAAGTAAAATCATGTATAGTATCCGTTTTTAATATTCACTCACCTTATTTATTTTTCGTCTTTACACATCTCACTATCTTACATATTTTCTTCATTGATTAAATCGCACCTCCTTCCTATTTCCTATAAAAAACACCCCGTAACATTAGACTTTCTACCTAATGCTACGAGGTGCACACATCATGTCATTGTTTCGTGACATATAATTCTATTTTTAAAATACTTATCTGTTTAAATGTAAGTTTTTAGAAGTTTCACGGCGTGTCTCTCTCATTAATTTTTCGTCATTAATTAATGAACGACCGTATGTTGGTACCATTTCTTTAACAACAGGTTCCCATGCTTCTTTGTCATCAGCAAAGTTTTTCTCTAAAACTTCTAATACAACTGATAATGATGTTGAAGCCCCTGGAGATTCACCTAATAATGCAATCATAGAATTGTCGTCTGAATTGACAACTTCAGTACCAAATACTACGAAACCTTTACCGTGTTGTTCACTATCTTTAATAACTTGAACACGTTTACCAGCAGTGTAAAGTTCCCAATCTTCATCTTTAGCATCAGGAATAAATGTTCTTAAATAGTTCATACAACCTTCTTTAGTTTTGATCATTTGATCAATTGAATATTTAATTAAAGGTACATTTTTAACTGCTGAAGCCAACATTGTAGTAATGTTATATGGTTTGATTGATTCGAATAAGTCTAGATTTGAACCGAATTTCAAGAATTTAGGGCCGATATTCGCATATGGACCAAATAATAATGTTTGTTTACCATTGATATAACGTGTATCAAGGTGTGGTACAGTCATTGGTGGCTTACCTTGAGGCTCTTTACTGTAAACTTTAGCCGCATGTTGTTTAATAATATCTGGGTTTGTACATCTTAAGAATTGACCACTGATTGGGAAACCACCTAGGTGTTCTCTTTGTTTAACGCCAGATTTTTGTAATAACGGAATAGAGTGACCGCCAGCACCAATAAACACTTTATCTGCTATTTTAGTTATCTTTTCTTTAGTTTCTCTATTTTCAACGACAACTTCCCATTTGCCATCTTCTCTTTGTGTTAAATCTACAACATCATGATTGTATTTTAATGAAACATTAGATTTTTGTTCTAAGTAATGTGCTAACTTACGCGTTAACGCACCATAGTTCACATCTGTACCTTCATCAATTTTACTTGCTGCCATTTGATGACCTGGTTCACGATTTTCCATCATTAATGGCATCCATTTTCTCATTGTTTCCATGTCTTCTGTATATTCGATTGTATCGAACATTGGAAGAGTTCTTAGTGTTTCATAACGTTTTCTTAAAAAGTTAACGTTTGTTGGTCCCATAACGAAACTGATATGAGGTAATGGTTGGATAAATTCTTCAGGATTAGAAATATCACCATTTTTAACTAAATTACCCCAGAATTGTCTAGATAATTCGAATTGTTCATTAATTTCTTGCGCTTTAGATGCATCAATTGAACCATCATCTTGTTCAACTGTATAGTTTAATTCACATAATGCCGCATGGCCTGTCCCAGCATTATTATTTTCATTTGAACTTTCAATACCAGCGCCTTCTAGTCTTTCAAACATATCGATATGCCAGTTAGGACTTACTTTTGAAAGCATTGTCGCTACTGACGTACCAATAATTCCTGCACCTACAACAACGATGTTTTTATGATTTGCTTCACTCATGTGCATGTTCCTTTCTAAATTTATATATTAAAATAGTACATATATAGACTTTACCACTTTAAAAATTTATTAAACAATTAAGCGCGAAAACTCAGTAATCATTTATTTAAAAGTTGTAGTCAGCTATGTGAGTTTTGTGGTAATATCATCATGCGTAAAAATTCGAGATTATTATTATAAAGAAGGTTTAAATAAATCATGAAAGAAAATTTTTGGAGTACATTGCCACGTCCATTTTTTATTTTGGCACCTATGGAAGACGTGACAGATATTGTCTTTCGGCATGTTGTCAGTGAAGCTGCGAGACCAGATGTATTTTTTACTGAATTTACCAATACTGAGAGTTACTGTCACCCTGAAGGTATTCATAGTGTGCGCGGACGCTTAACTTTTAGTGACGACGAACAACCAATGGTAGCGCATATCTGGGGCGATAAACCAGAACAATTCCGAGAAATGAGTATCGGCTTAGCGGATATGGGCTTTAAAGGTATAGATTTAAATATGGGTTGCCCTGTCGCAAACGTTGCGAAAAAAGGTAAAGGATCCGGCTTAATTCTACGACCTGAAACGGCAGCCGAAATCATTCAAGCTTCTAAAGCAGGTGGTCTACCGGTCAGTGTAAAAACACGTTTAGGTTATTACGATATCGATGAATGGCGAGACTGGTTAAAACACGTCTTCGAACAAGATATCGCAAATTTATCCATTCATCTACGTACCCGTAAAGAGATGAGTAAAGTAGATGCACACTGGGAATTAATCGAAGCAATCAAGACATTACGGGATGAACTTGCGCCAAATACACTATTAACTATCAATGGTGATATCCCCGATAGACAAACTGGTCTAGAACTCGCAAATAAATATGGTATTGATGGCATTATGATTGGTAGAGGTATATTCCATAACCCATTCGCATTTGAAAAGGAACCACGCGAACATTCAAGCAAAGAATTATTAGGTTTATTACGCTTACATCTCTCTTTATTTGAAAAATATGATAAAGATGAAGCCCGACAGTTCAAAAGTTTACGCAGATTCTTCAAAATCTACGTACGCGGCATTAGAGGCGCTAGCGAACTCCGCCATCAATTAATGAACACCCAATCCATTGCCGAAGCAAGAGAACTACTCGATACTTTTGAAGCACGTATGGATGCACGCTCAGAAGTATAAGCATGCAAGCGGTAAGTATAATAAATAATAAATGAACCTCCCCCTGTTGAGTCAGAGGGAGGTTGTTTAATATTTAGTAGTAGTAGTAAATCTCGAGCAATTTACAAAAGTGACATAAAAATAAGTTTTAGACTGATCACTTAAACATATAGTGGGCCAAAAAGTAAATGAGCAAACTGTTAAATATAGTCCATGTTTTTATACAAAATATAGAATGATGAACATATATTGAACATCAAGAGTTTCAAGTTAAACTGAACAATATTATGATAAATTAAATATAAGGAGCAAATATTTCATTAGAAATAAGGTGCATATCAATGAAAAAATTGATTTTTATAGTTGCTATTCTCTTTATCCAAGCCTGTAGTTATGTTGTTATTAACTTTTTCTTCTTCGACATGTGGGCGATTCACTCAAGTGAACAACAATTAAATCAATCCATACAACATCATGACACAAAGCAACTTCATAAGATTGCTAAAGATAAGCAGACATATCAGTTTTTAAAAACTATAAAGAAAGCCGATTTCGAAAATGCGACAGATAACCAAGGTGGTGGGCCTATTGGTTATTATCGTTTAGATATTAATAAAAAACCCGTCGGACTTACAATCAATATTAAATATAACTTCCTTCCAGAAAAGACAACTATTAAATCAATAAAGTTATATCAATAAATATATATAAAGAAAGGACTATAGCACAAATAAATGTCTAAAGAATTCTTAACATATAGTCAGTTGGTGGCAAAATTAAATATTCTTATTTCAAATTTGATTCATCAGCAGGTCGATTAGGTATCAGTATGTTACTTGATGATGCAATAATATTAATTAAGAGTATTTCTGAAGAATAATAGTGTTGATATTGTACACAAAATAAGGAGTGAATAAATTGGAAAATTTAGGTTCTTTGTTAGCTATTGGATGTGCTTTATTTGTAATATTTGTTGTACCGTATTTTGATAAGAAGAACAAGTGAAGTTGAATATAAAGTACATGTGTAACATTTTGTATACATAACATAAGTTTAGTCAAAGTACAGTTAATGAAATGTACCTTGTCTTATTTTAATACCAAGCATTTAGTATATAGAATGTGATATTTAGATACTTTGATTCATGATAGTTTAGAACTAATATTATTATGCTTCTTCTGCAAGTATTCCATATGTCAAATCTTTATTATGTATGAATCCTACACTCATTCATCACAAATAAGAGGTAGCTACTCTATGTCAAAAAAGAAAATCTTGATCTTTATTAGTGTCATATTAATCATTTTTGGAGGTGTCTACCTCAAAAAATGATTAATATGACGAAAAAGCAAAACAAAAAGAAATCTACTACAAAGAGCAACAAGAACGTATCACGCTTTATCTTAAATACAACACCAAAAAACCTAATACTATCAAATCTGTCCATTTCACAAGTTTAGAACAGGAACCAATGGGTGATGCTGTTATTGAAGGCTATATCAATAACAATAAAGAAGATGAATTTGTTGCATTTGCATCACCTGAAAACAATTATCAATTTGGAGGCGGACTTACAGCAGACGTTAAAATATTTAAATTACTTAAACCGGCTAATGAATCTAAATCACCCGATGATATAAAAAAAGATTTAGACAAAAAGAAAGACCATTAAAAATTTATATTGCATAACAAGGATGGCACTTTAATTTAGTGTAATATTTCAAAGTCTTGTCTTCTATAATTTTTTAGGAGACAAGCCTTTAATGTTTTTATTCTTACTTTGTTTTTTTTAACCATTTTAATATTCTTGAAAAACTTTAATTTTAAAATCAAATTTATCATATTCAATCATAAAAAACACCCCATAAAGATAGATTTTAGTCCAACTTCTGGAGTGCACATCATAATAAGTGAGTTATTTTTAATTTGTTTACGTTTAATGGTGTTTTCTTGTCTTTGCTTAATCAATAAGTAGACAGCATTTGCTATTCCTAACAAAGTCCAAATTATTGATATATAAATATTATCAAAACTATAGATTTTAGGCATGAGTATTAAAAACATAATATTTAATATTAATGATATACGATGAAGCTTACCAAAATGATTCATTTGAATAACTTATCTCCTCTTCATTTTTGACCTTTACTAAACATTTTGCTTTATTCCAATTGTATCATTGGCATTAAACTTTAAAAGCCATAAAACTAAAAATCTTTGCTCAATCAATATGTGTTTGAATATTTTTCAAACCATCCAACAAGTAAATTTAAAGTGCTTAGAAAAATAATAATTGAAGAATGCAAAGGAGAATTAATGTTAAGCATACAAAAACAACGCTAGCTTTTAATATGCTAACGTTGTCAATTTCCTGGGAAATATTTCCATTTTCTAAATTTTTAATTTCGACAATTGACTGTACTTTCACTCTATTTCTTCCCCGTTTTCATCGTATTTTGTAACTTCACCATCAGATGTCACAATATAAGAACCTTCGAGGTTGCCTTCCTTATCTAAAATAGAAAATCCCCAATCTCCGTCTTCGTTCTGTTCGGGTTCTTTAAATGTATACGTATCGGTATCTAGCTGATGACCTTCATACGCTTCAACTTTATCTATTACATTATCACGAGTAACTTTGTCATCATTAGATGCATCATTATTAGACGTCCCTTCATCTGATGTATATTCACTTGCATTTGATGATTGACCTTGTGTATACGTAATTTGATTTGCTAGATTTTTATAATTTGAACTTTTACCGTATTTATCTAATAATTCATGTAAATCTAATTCTCTTGCTGCTTCCGAATGAGCATATTGTTGATATGTACCTGAACTTTGTGTGCCTGCAATTAATACCTTTTCATTACCAATACCGATAAGAGTAACAAATGACCCTTTTGATGGTTTTGCAGTATAGAATGTCATATCATTAGGTGCACCTTCTACTTTTTTGGGTAATGCTTCCAACTTATACGTATGAATACTTTTACGTTGGCCTCCGCCGTTATAATTTGCATAAAATGAATGATTCCTTAATTCACCTGCATTAACGACATATTGAGAAACTGAGGGATCATTGATAGCTAATGCTACCTTCTGCGATTGAGTTAAATCTTCCACTCTACCTCTAGACTCATTGTTATTACTTGAATGACCATTATTAGAATTTGAATTTTTATTATTTGAAGCTTGTTCGGTTTGAGTGTTACTATTTTCTGATTTCTTACCAGACTGATGCTGTCCTACCAAATCTCCAAAATCGCATCCCGCAAGTAATGTTGTTATTGTAATTGCTCCGATTGCTAAAAAGTGTCTTTTCATTTCGTTTCTCTCCTTTAAATAATGAAATCATCACTGTTGTATTTATATATATGGTGTTCATATTTCAACTGGTTTTACACGTTTACTAAATCCATAGTTTAATAACGTTAATTTACGAATTCACTATTGCTCTCTTTATTTTTAATTATCGTTATTAAATACATTTTAATTTATAACAATTACAATTGCTACAAATCTCTAAAATAAATTGCACAATATTTAAAAATATAAATTTAGAAGCAATAAATATGAGAAGAATTCAGAAAACATGCTTTTATACTTTTTAAACTAATATTTATATACCTTAAATTAACAGTAGAAATGCGTTAGAAAATAAATTAATATAACAATATAAATGAAGTTCAAAAGGGTGGAGGACGGTTAATTGAAAAAGTTTTTAAAAGGATTTATTTTATTTTTTCTCATTGTGATGCTAGGATTTGCAGGGGGATTGGGATACAGTCATTATAAAGATTCAAAAGCAAACACTGATGTAGCTTCAAAAGAGACTCAGACTTCAAATAAAAATACTCACGAAGATACAATTTCACAAGATGAAATGCAAAATCAAGTTGATAGCCAAACAAACGAAGTATCAAATGAGACATCAACTAAAACACTTAGCGAAAAAGCAAAGCGGTTAAGAGAAGCTTTTAACGTTAATGATGAAGAAGCTCACATTTTAGCAGATGAAATCGATAGAGCAGATGTAAATAAAGATGGCACGATTACTATGGATGAAATGACGCCTACTTTAGATCGTTTTGCAAAAGAAGGGAAATTCCAACCATCTGCAGGTGGCACAACTAACGAAGCACATCATCCTAAATATACAGCAGAAGATGCTAGAAATATGTCAGATGATGAATTTCTAGACGCGTATACAGAAGGCATGTCAGATGATGAAGCAGCGACAATTCACGAAAGTGCTCAAGAATCTAACGAGTATATGAAATTTTTAAGAGGACAAGTTGAAGCACGTGCAAAAGGACAGGGCGGTAATTATTAACTAAACTGATTAAAATAAGTAAATAATTAAATTCAGTAATACTTGGATAGGGAATAAGAAAAATGTGTTGTCTTATTCCCTATTTTTGATTTTTATAGAACGTGTGTATATATTTTAATTTCAATGACTAAATCAATGCGAAAAGCACATATATCGAAAATTCATTAAATATATAGAAGACATTCAATTAATAAAGAAGAATAACCTTATTTGTAACCTCAACTTATACTTTTGCCACCTCTCCTATTCCAATAATTCCATATTTAAACATTTTCATATTCTATAAATTCACGTACATGTGTATAAATACCTTTGTAATAAGGATATTTTGTATTTTTAAATTTACTCTTCATTTCCTCATCTTGACTGTTAGACATAATCATTGCGTGATCTAAATAACTTAAAAACGCTTCATCATTACCACTATCACCAAAGCCAATAATCAATTCTTTTGAAACGCCATATTTATTCATCAAAAATTTTGTGGCATATAATTTACCTGCATTCTTTGGAGTAAAATTAATATCATAAGCATTTTCAGCATCACCTGCTAAAGGATTACAACGATTAAATGTCATCGTATAATCCCTTGTCTTAGAATATTGACTGAGGTCTTCTAAAATTGTTTTATCTAAATGCGTGTCACCCGAAGAATAAAGATAAAAATTATACAATGTTTCATTTTCTCGAAAAATTCTTTGCGGTATAAACTCTACTTTATGTTTAGAAGAAACGTGTTTTAATATATCTAATATATCTTCCAATAAGAACGGTTCTATCAACACTTCGTTTTTATATTCATCAGATTCAATATATTCGCAGTTATTCCATGTGAACATTTTAGAACTTAAATCTGAAAAAATATGTTGAGGTTTATATGACATATTAACTTTACTCATTTTTTTCAGTACGCTTTCTATAGTACTTCCTGTTAAAATCGCCGTAATGACATTGTTTTTAGCAGTTATATTCTGTAATAAACTTTCCATTTCTTTTAAATAAGGAATATCTGCTTGATTAGTACGATGTTTATAGTAAGTTTCATCAAAGTCGAATAATATTAAACGATTTGTCATCTTCATTCCTCCAGTATCATTCTTAAATGATAATTATAATTACACTCTAAAAATTTAAACAAAACACGAAAATAGGACAAAATGCTTGTTTAATTTGTAGAATTTCTGATTAAAAGTTTCTATGTTGGTAGTAGGATTTAAAACCTTCTTATATATGTCTCACGGTTATATTTATAGTATCAATAAAATAGCTTTGTCATCTATCTATAAACAATTTCATGCATGATGACGTTATAACAACTTTACTCAACAATGTTTTTCAAATCACTATCACTCATGACCTATCATAATAAAAATAAAGCATCCTTCACTTTGCGATGAGGGATGCTTTATGAATTTTCATATAAAAATTAAATCTGCAGACTATTCTTTTTTATTCAATTCTTTATCAAGTTTTACAAGTGTTGGTTTTGGAATATGAATGCCTTCTTCACTAAAGTATTGTATGACCTCTTTACGAAGCAAACGTTGTCCTGGAAAATGCATTCCGGGCTTAACATGTGCTAAAAGTTTAATAACCATTTCATTGCCATCAACACTGTCTAAACCAAGTAAATCTGGTGCGGATACAAATATGTCATATTTATTCTTTAATGTAGGTAAAAATGTTAATAATTTCTCTTCTATCACTTTATAATTCTCATTTGGAGAAATCGGTATCATCACAATAGGTGAAACATCTGTAGCAGAATAATTAACTATTTCACTAATCATACCATTAGGTAATGTATAAATTTCTCCAGTATCTGATTGTATACGCGTTGATCTTAAACCAATCGTTTTAACCGTACCTTCAGCAATTGTTACCCCAGATGCATTAATTTGAACATAATCACTTACATCAAACTGTCCTTCAAATATGATAAAGAAACCAGTAATAATGTCTTTTACAATTGTTTGTGCTCCGAAACCAACGGCAACACCAACAACTCCAGCTCCTGCTAAAATTGCTGATACACTAATACCGAAACGTGAAAGTATTGACGTAAGGACAATAAACCATACGACATAACTTATTAAATTTTGAATCAATGTGGATAGTGTTTCACTTCTTTTAATTTTATGACGGTTCTTTTTCTTTTCATTAACGTTGAAAAATTTAGTAACTAACTTTCTTGATATCGCAATTACAATCATACCCATCAAGATATAAGCAAGTATAATTAAAAGATTAACCAATAGATTTTGATAGAACTCTATTTTCATCATTGGCTCAAATAGTTTATATAATGTGTCCTTAAACTGACTCATAATAACAACATGACCTCCTATTGTTAAAACAATCAATATTTTCAATGTATAAATCTTTATAGATAATGAGCAGTAAGTCATTTCTAAATATAACACTTATAAATAAACATAACATCCTTCACTTTGTGATGAAGGATGCTTGATGAATTTCCATAGGAAAAATCATCTTAAGGCTACTGATTATACTTCAGTCACTTCCAAGTGAACTCATAAAAAACCATCCATCGAATGACCTTTGACATTTTTCCAAACCATTATTATTTGCATGTTCTATTTCATAACTATTTTAGATACCGAACTTGTTTCTTCAGAGTTACTTTTTATATTGCCCGGTTTTATTTTATATTCAGTTTGATACATACTTAATCCCCCCTACTTGGGTTAAAGTTTATACTGTCAGTAAAATAAATATTTTCTTTTTTATTTTCAACAAAAGTAAATTCAAGATGTTTATAACCTACAGAGGATCTTTTTAAATCTCCTGTCCCTTTCAATAATAATTTAGGAGCTTGATTCGTTGGAATATCATATCTTTTTCTTAATTGTTTCACGTTATAATCATTATTACTCAATTGATATTTCGCAGAATAACTAGGTACATTAGGATTGTAAGATATCTCTCCGTCTTTATAATGCTTTAAGTTTTTAAAATTGCCATATTGCACAAAAAATTTAAAGTTCTCAATTTCTTTTTTTAATTTTTTATCTTTAATTTGCTTTGTTGGGATAATTTTGTTGTTTTCCATTTTTACTGGATACTTTTTATCTTTAACATCAGGTATTCCTTTATTATCTTCTGTTATTCGTTTTATAATAAAGTCACCTTTAGTTGTTCTCGTATTTCTATTTATATGTAAAACCATCCCTCTTGCTTCCATATCTTTCCCTTTCGGTTCAACAATCATTTTAGAATTAATAATCCAAGTTCCTTTGTCATCTTTATCAAACTCTTCATCACGATAGCCCTCTTTATCGTAAAAATCCTCTAGATTTTTAGTTGGATACACGTTTAACATTTTATTAAAGTTTTGTTTGATTTCCATTTCTTTACTATCTTCTTTATTTATAAAACCACATCCTCCAATAAAAATCGTTAAAATTAAGAAACTTACAAATACTATTATTTTGCTTGAATGTTTCATATTTCCACATCTTTCTATTTATCATAAATTGGTAAACATTATATAAATCAAATTCTTAAACATCTACATATTACCAAACAATGAATATATAATACATTTAAGATGTAATTCAAATTTTATTTTACTTTCATAATTAATAAATAAAATCCGCCTCACTTACGATACGCTTCTGCTTATTAGGTAATGATGTGGTTTTCAATTAACGTCTTTTTGTTATAAGTCTTAAAGAATATTAAACAAGCAAAATCATTTTCCTTAACTGAAACGAAAGAACGACAAATTCCATACTATTACATTGGAATTTGTCGCTCTTTTATTTATTAGAGGTATATTATTTTTACAAAATTCTAAATTAATTGTTACAACAATTGTTATTATCCAGCTGTTCTTTTTCATTCTTCTCTTTTTTTTCTTCAATTTCTACTGAACAACAAGATTGTTCCTGAGGTTTTAATTTTTTTAATACGTCTTTGATTCCCATTATCTCACCTCCTTTAAATAACGATGTTCACCATCAAACCTGTAGAAATAGCTACAACTAAAATGGCGATAACGAATGAGATTACAAATTTTTTCTTGAATAGTTTCGATAATAATACAACTTCTGGAATACTTGCACCAGCACCACCAATGATCAAAGCAACAACTGTCCCAAGCGACATTCCTTTTGAAGCTAATGCTTCAGCTATAGGTAACATTGTTTCAGGTCTAATATACATAGGAATACCTATAATAGAAGCAATAAATACGGATATAATGCCACCTCCACTCGCATATTTAGTAATAAATGTTTCGGGTACAAATCCATATATGAACGCTCCAATAAATACACCAATAAATAGGTAAGGAAGCATTGGATATAAAAATGCCCACGCATCATTTAATGCTTGTTTAAAACGAGATTCCGTTTTATTAGCAAAAAATCCATCGCCTTTAACATTTACACCTTTATAAGTTTCGGCTAAATTCATTTTTGAAAATACAAAACCTGTTAAGATACTAAAGATTGCTAGTACAATAAAATAAACTATTGCAACTTTCCAACCTAATAAGGCCCATAACATAAATATCATTAATGGATTCATTAATGGCGAAGATATTAAGAAACTCATTGCTGGACCAAAAGGTACTTTAGAATTTAATAGACCTGCAAGTATTGGAATAGTTGAACAAGAACAAAATGGTGTCATAGCACCAAACACCATCCCCAATACATAACTAATTGCTTGATTAGGCTTGCTCAAAAATCTTTTGATTTTTTCTTCCGAAACTACTTGTTGAATTAAACTTACAATAAAGCTCACGATGATGAATAGTGTTAATAATTCAAAAAACAACATCACAAATGTTTTTATAAATTCCATAATTGAATCTAACATGAGTATAATGCCTCCAAATTTAATTAATCAATATTTCTTGATGTATTAATCAAAAAAAATTGATTAATACTACATTAAAAAAGATACTTAAAGTATCTTACAACAAGTATCTTCATTTAAAACAACCTGTATTTGTTGCTCATTAATTTTATAATAATTCCATGTGCCATGCTTTTCAGCAATAAGAACATTTGCATCTACTAATTTTTTTAAATGATAAGAAAGTTTAGATTGTTTTATATCTAATAACTCTTCTAAATCACACACACATAATGATTTATTAGAGCTTTGGCTAATTTGATTTAGTATTTTTAATCTGATTTTATCGGCAAGTGCATTAAACATCTTTTCATAAAAGTCAAACTGTTGATCTTCACTCATATCAGTCTTTGTTTTAATAACTTCCATAAAAGACCATCCTTTTTATAATATTTCATTGAGTTTATATTATCTTTATTTCAATTCTTGAATTGCTTGTTTATAGTCATTTTTTGTTGATTCGCCATACTGAGTAATATTACCTTTAAAGAACTCCTTCTACATATAATATTGTAGCTTCTTTTAAATTGATTTCTCTTGATAGGATAACAAGATTTAAATAACTAACAAAGTAACCAAAAGTTAAAGTACTTGCATGATTTACTCGTAATCAATCACACTTTCTTATTGTCAATGTAGTTTTATATCATTTAATACATCAATTTTTCTTGATATATCAAATATAAATCAATATATATATTATCGCAAGAAAAAAACCTATAATTTTACATAAACTTAGGTATTTCTCACAGATATTAAAATAATTTCTTCATAAATTGTATTATTAAGAATTAAATTTATCAAAATTTTTAAACTCAACCAAAAACATAGACATTAATCTATATAGATGTTAGTCTATAATCGCAAATTAATTAATGAGGTGAGTATAATGTTAAATATTGAAATATACGAAGAAGCTATGTGCTGTTCTACTGGGGTATGTGGTCCTGAACCGGATGAAACACTAATAAAGACGAACCAAATCAATGAATATTTAAAACAAAATCAAATAGAAGTTCAACGTTATAATATGAACAATAATCCGAATGAATTTATTCAAAATAAAGAAGTTATTCGTTTAATTCAAGAAAAAGGTGATGAAGTTTTACCAATCACTTTTATAGAAGGCAATATAGCTAAAACGGGCGCTTATATTACCCAAGAAGAAGCCGATGAAATTATTACAGTTAATCAAATGAGAAATGGAGGATGCTGTGGTGGAGATGGATGCTGTTAAGTACTTAAATAAATTGAATTTAGATAACGTTGAGTTAACAAAATATTTGTTTTTTACTGGTAAAGGTGGCGTAGGCAAAACAACGATATCAAGTTTTATTGCTTTAAACTTAGCAGAGAATGGAAAGAAAGTAGCTTTAGTAAGTACTGATCCAGCTAGTAATTTACAAGATGTATTTCAAATGGAATTATCTAATAAATTAACTAAATATCAACCTATACCTAATCTCTCTATAGCCAATTTTGACCCGATTGCTGCTGCAGACGATTATAAAGCACAATCTATAGAACCTTATGAGGGTATTCTACCAGAAGATGTGCTTGCTGAGATGAAAGAACAGTTAAGTGGTTCATGTACAGTTGAAGTAGCAGCATTTAATGAATTTACAAATTTTTTATCCGATAAAACTTTAGAACAAGAATTTGATTTCATTATATTTGATACAGCTCCAACAGGTCACACCTTGAGAATGCTTGAATTACCTTCTGCATGGACAGATTATTTAAATACAACGAGTAATGACGCTTCTTGCTTAGGTCAATTATCAGGTTTAAATGAAAATAGAGTTAAATATAATTCAGCACTTGAAAAACTACGTAACCAAGATGATACGACCATGATGTTAGTTGCGAGACCTAGTCACTCTTCTATATATGAAATTCAAAGAGCGCAACAAGAATTACAACAACTGTCAATTTCTAAATTCAAAGTAATCATTAACAACTATATAGAAGAAAGTCACGGTTTAATTTCGAGTCAGATGAAATCAGAACAAGATAAAAACATTAATCATTTTACTGAATGGTTAAATAACAATCATGCTTATTACGTTCCATATAAAAAGCAGAAAGAAGAAGGTATAGAAAGTTTAACTAATCTATTAAATGATGATAACTTAATTGAAAATGATGACTTTATTGTTGAAGATCATCCGCAATTCAATAAATTAATAGATGAAATTGAAAATAGTAAAGTTCAATATTTATTTACAATGGGAAAAGGTGGCGTTGGTAAAACGACAGTAGCAACGCAATTAGCTACAGTATTATCTAATAAAGGATATCGTGTTCTTTTAGCAACTACTGACCCTACTAAAGAAATTAATGTTGAAACCACAAGTAATTTAAATACTGCTTATATTGATGAAGAACAAGCATTAGAAAAATATAAAAAAGAAGTACTAGCAACAGTGAATGATGATACACCACAAGACGATATTGATTATATTATGGAAGATTTAAAATCACCTTGTACAGAAGAAATAGCATTTTTCAAAGCCTTTAGTGACATTATGGAGAATCAAGAAGACATGGATTACGTAATTGTAGATACAGCTCCTACAGGCCATACCTTGCTATTACTTGATTCTAGTGAAAATCATCATAGAGAATTAAAGAAAAAATCCACTCAAACTACCAGTAATGTTGAAACATTATTACCCAAAATTCAAAATAAAAATTTAACACAGATGATAATCGTAACATTAGCAGAAAAAACACCTTATTTAGAATCTAAACGTTTAGTAGAAGATTTAAATAGAGCTAATATAGGCCATAATTGGTGGGTTGTTAATCAATCGTTAGTTACGCTAAATCAACGTGATGACCTTTTTAGTAACAAAAAAGAAGATGAATCATTTTGGATAAACAAGATTAAAAATGAAAGTCTTGATAATTACTTTGTCATACCTTATCGAGTATTAGAATATTGATATTATTGATTATAATGAGAACTATATGATAAATAGAGTCTATTTTAAACCAGTTAATAATTTAGGGGTTAAGCAAGTATGTAATTTATCAAATGACAATAAAAATTATTAACGATATAAAAGATTCCAAGTAGAAAGGGAGAAAAAAATTGAATTATAGTGAAATATCGCAATACTTGAAAGTGATGGCTGATAGTAGCCGTCTTGAGATATTAGATTTGTTATCTTGCGGTGAATTATGCGCTTGTGATTTATTACAGCATTTTTCTTTTTCTCAACCCACATTAAGTCATCATATGAAAGTATTAAAAGACAATAATTTAATTACATCTAGAAAGGATGGTAATAAAAATTTATATAAATTGAATCATGCTGTATTAGATGACATTACATCACGACTCACTCTATTGAGTTCCAGTACTGTCCCATGTATATGTGAAACTGTAGAGAAAGGTGAATGTTAACAATGACAATATTAGCAATCACAATTTTTATATTAACGTTAATTTTTGTTATATGGCAACCTAAAGGTCTAGATATTGGTATTACTGCATTAATTGGTGCTGTAATTGCTATAATCACTGGCGTTGTAAGCTTTTCAGATGTACTAGAAGTTACTGGAATTGTTTGGAATGCGACCTTAACTTTTGTTGCAGTTATTCTTATTTCACTCATATTAGATGAAATTGGGTTCTTTGAATGGTCTGCTATACATATGGTGAGAGCATCAAAGGGTAATGGCTTGAAAATGTTTGTTTACATTATGTTGTTAGGCGCTATTGTAGCAGCTTTCTTTGCGAACGATGGTGCAGCTTTAATACTGACACCTATTGTTTTAGCAATGGTACGTAGTTTAGGATTTGATAAAAAAGCGGTATTCCCATTTATTATTGCTAGTGGTTTTATTGCAGATACTACGTCTCTTCCATTAATTGTTAGTAATTTAGTTAATATTGTTTCTGCTGATTACTTTGATATTGGGTTTGTTGAGTACTTCAGTAAAATGATTATACCTAATATATTCTCTTTAATCGCAAGTATTCTTGTCTTATGGCTTTATTTTAGAAAGTCTATCCCAAGAAAATTTGATGCAGTAAATATTAGAGAACCAAAAGAAGCGATTAAGGACAAAAAGCTTTTTAATATCTCGTGGATTGTACTCACCGTATTGCTAGTTGGTTATTTAATAAGTGAGTTTATAAACATTCCAGTATCAATTATTGCTGGTATCATTGCTTTAATATTTGTATTATTAGCACGTAAATCTAAGGCTGTTCATACGAAACAAGTAATTAAAGGTGCACCATGGAATATTGTTTTATTCTCTATTGGTATGTATCTTGTGGTATTTGGTCTAAAAAATGTGGGGATTACAACGCTTCTTAGTGATGTACTAACAAATATTTCAAGTTACGGCTTATTTAGTAGTATCATGGGCATGGGCTTTATATCCGCATTCCTTTCATCCATTATGAACAACATGCCAACTGTTTTAATAGATGCAATAGCGATTGGTCAATCTCAAACAACAAGCATACTCAAGGAAGGCATGATTTATGCAAATGTTATCGGATCTGATTTAGGACCTAAAATAACACCAATTGGTTCGTTAGCAACACTTCTCTGGTTACATGTGCTTACCCAAAAAGGTGTTAAAATTTCTTGGGGACAATATTTTAAAATCGGTATTATTATAACGATTCCGGTATTATTTATCACACTGTTAGGGTTATATCTAACACTTATTATTTTCTAAAAAAAGAGGAAACTATTTATGGATAAAAAAACAATTTACTTTATATGTACAGGTAATTCATGCCGTAGCCAAATGGCTGAAGGTTGGGGTAAAAAAATCTTAGGTGACGAATGGCAAGTATATTCTGGCGGTATTGAGGCACACGGTGTCAATCCGAAAGCAATCGAAGCGATGAAAGAAGTTGGAATTGATATATCAAATCATACTTCTAATTTAATTGACCAAAATATACTACATCAATCTGATTTAGTAGTAACTTTATGTAGTGATGCTGACAAGAATTGTCCTATATTGCCGCCGAGTGTAAAAAAAGAACATTGGGGATTTGATGATCCAGCAGGCAAACCTTGGTCAGAATTCCAACGTGTTAGAGACGAAATTAAAACCGCTATTGAATCATTTAAAACTAGATAAACTTTAAGCGTCTCAATATAATTGGGACGCTTTTAATAGATTTTCTATCATATAATATTCTTAAAAAATCAACTTAATGATTGCAATGACGATTAAAATACTTACAATCATTTTTTGAATATAATCAGGTATTTTTTGTCCTATTTTCATACCTAGAGGCGTAAATAGTATACTACCTAAAATTAACGGTATTGCACTATTAACAGGAATATAACCCTGTAATAATTTAATAATAAATGCTCCAATAGAAGAAATGAACGCAATTACAATACTATTTGTAACCACCGTGTTCATTGGTAATTTAAATATAACAAGTAGTACTGGAATAATAATAAATGCTCCACCAGCTCCTACAATACCAGATACCAAACCGATGATACCACCTATTGTAATTAAAAGTAGACGATTAAACTTAATATGACTAGTAGATGGTGCGACTTTAATAAACATTAAAATAAGAGCTAATAATGCAATAATAATATAAACCATATTAACGAACTGTACATTTATTAAATTCGCTAATATTGCACCTAGTATACTACCTATAATCATTCCACTTCCCATATTAAGTACAAGCGTTCTAGAAAAATCTTTGTTTTTATATGCTTTAAAAGATCCACTCAATGTACTGAAAAACACTTGACTTGAGGTTAATCCTGAAGCAATATAAGCACTATAAGTGGGTAGACCAACCAAAGGTGGTAATAATAAAAGCATAGGATAAATGATAATTGCTCCCCCTATACCAACCAATCCTGAAATAAATCCTCCAAATATTCCAATGAGTAACATGATTATCATGGAAGTCACCATTATCATTTACTTTTTATTAATAATTCAACTGCTTCATTAATTAATGCCTGAGAATCTTCACTATTTTCTTCAGACATTTTGACGCATTCTACTAAGTTCTCGCTAATGATAATACCCATTAAACGTTGAATAGAACTTTTAGAGGCACTTAATTGACTAATGACATCTTTACAATTTTTTTCTTCCTCCATCATTTTAATGACACCATTAAGTTGTCCTTGTATGCGATGAATACGATTAATCATCTTTTTATTATATTCCAATATATTTCACTCCATATTAATTTTTAATAATTACATCATATTGATTAAATTTTAGTTTGTCAAATACCTAATGGGGTATTTGACAAACTGTCTAATCCGTTATAACATACCCCCATAGGTATTTAAAAGGAGGCAATTATGTCACAATATAAAACAAAACACATTAATGATTTCACTAAAAAAGAATTACAAGAATTGGGTTCTAAGGGTCAATTAATTGACGTTCGACAGCCTGAAGAATATGAATTAGGACACATTAAAAATGCTTTATTACATTCAGTTGAAAATATAGAGACTTTTAAACAAAGTAAAAATAAAACTTACTATGTTTATTGCAAAAGTGGTAATAGAAGTAGAAAAGCAAGTCAATTTCTTACACAACGCGGATACAATGTGGTGAATTTAGATGGAGGCTATACCGCATACGAACAACAACATAATAATGAATCATTTAAATTAGAAAAAGATAAAGAAATTCAAATCAAAGACAATCGTAAGACGTTTAATTATAGTAATCTACAGTGTCCAGGACCTATTGTTAATATTAGTAAAGAAATCAAAAACATCGCTATTGGTGATCAAATAGAAGTTGTTGTGACTGATCACGGTTTTTTAAATGATATTAAAAGTTGGGTCAAACAAACTGGACACACACTTGTTAGACTCAATGATTCTGGTAATGAAATTCGCGCTATTATTCAAAAAGAAGAAAATAAAAATATAGAAGTGACGCACACAAAAAATGGAACAACGATTGTTTTATTTAGCGGCGAGCTAGATAAAGCAGTTGCAGCAATGATTATTGCTAATGGTGCTAAAGCCGCAGGTAGAGATGTAACCATTTTTTGCACATTTTGGGGCTTAAATGCACTTAAAAAAATTCAAAGTCAACGCATTAAGAAAAAAGGTATCGCAAAACTATTTGACTTTATGCTTCCAAATTCACCAATTAAAATGCCTATTTCAAAAATGAATATGTTTGGTGTAGGAAATTTAATGATGCGTTATGTCATGAAAAAGAAAAATGTCGATGATTTACCTTCTCTTATCAATCAAGCAGTTGAACAAGGTGTTAAACTTATTGCTTGTACAATGAGCATGGATGTTATGGGCATTTCAAAAGAAGAACTACGCGATGATGTAGAATACGGTGGCGTAGGTGCATATATAGGATATACAGAACAAGCTAATCACAATTTATTTATATAATTAAAAAGGAATGATATTATGTTTTTTAAACAATTTTATGATAAACACTTATCTCAAGCATCTTATTTAATCGGTTGTCAAAAAACTGGAGAAGCCATGATTATTGATCCTATTCGTGACTTATCTTCATATATTCGAGTTGCTGATGAAGAAGGTTTAACCATTACTCATGCAGCTGAAACACATATACATGCAGATTTTGCTTCAGGAATTAGAGATGTTGCTATAAAGTTAAATGCTAGTATTTATGTATCGGGTGAAAGTGATGACACGTTAGGTTATAAAAATATGCCTAACCAGACTCATTTTGTTCAACATAATGATGATATTTATGTAGGAAATATAAAATTAAAAGTGCTTCATACACCTGGTCACACGCCAGAAAGTATAAGTTTTTTACTTACTGATGAAGGTGCTGGAGCACAAGTTCCAATGGGACTATTCAGTGGTGATTTTATTTTTGTAGGAGATATCGGTAGACCTGATTTACTAGAAAAAGCTGTTAAAGTAGAAGGATCATCTGAAATAGGCGCTAAACAAATGTTTAAATCTATTGAAAGTATTAAAGACTTGCCAAACTACATTCAAATTTGGCCTGGCCATGGAGCTGGTAGTCCTTGTGGTAAATCTTTAGGTGCTATTCCAACATCTACTCTTGGCTATGAAAAACAAACAAACTGGGCTTTTTCTGAAAATAACGAAGCTACCTTTATCGATAAACTAATTTCTGACCAACCTGCACCACCACATCATTTTGCACAAATGAAAAAAATTAATCAATTCGGTATGAATTTATATCAACCTTATACGGTTTATCCAGCTACAAATACAAACAGATTAACTTTTGATCTCCGCAGTAAGGAGGCTTATCATGGTGGACATATTGAAGGTACAATCAATATTCCATATGATAAAAATTTCATCAATCAAATTGGCTGGTATCTAAACTATGATCAAGAAATTAACTTGATTGGAGAATATCACCTTGTTTCAAAAGCAACACACACCTTACAACTCATTGGATATGATGATGTTGCTGGATATCAATTACCTCAATCTAAGATTCAAACACGTTCCATTCATAGTGAAGATATTACAGGTAACGAATCACATATATTAGATGTACGTAATGATAATGAATGGAATAATGGCCACTTATCTCAAGCGGTTCATGTACCACACGGCAAACTTTTAGAAACAGATTTACCTTTCAATAGAAACGATGTTATTTATGTACACTGTCAGTCTGGCATTAGAAGTTCGATAGCTATTGGTATTTTAGAACATAAAGGTTATCACAACATTATTAATGTAAATGAAGGTTACAAAGATATACACCTTTCTTAATATTTATACTAATGAAAAAGGACTATAAGTAGTTAGATATAGCTTATAGTACCTTTTTATATTATTGGATACATATCTATTTAAAAATCATTTATGTATCCTCGCTTTATATCATTTAATAAATATTTTACATAGTGCATATCTTTTTTATTTATTGATGTGATCAAAAACATAACAGCAATTCTCATAAACCTCATATGTTATGATACGTTCGTCCCCCCCTTTGAGAAGCGGCTAAAAAACCCGCCTCACTTACGATACGCTTCTGCTTATCGGTTAATGATGCGGTTTTTAATTATATAATTTCAATTAATAAGGTAATGAACAGTTTTTTGATAAATGTTATTCTTCTAAAATTCTTTTTAATTTACACACTAAAAAATATCCTCCTTAACAATAATAAGTTATTTAAATTATTGATTAAGGAGGATATTTTTATATCTATTTATTTCTCAATCTAGAACTAGATTTTTATCGTGCTTTCAGCTCATTTCCTGTCATCCATTTATGATTTTTAATGATTTTACCATTATCTTTGGATTTGTAATCAACCACGTAAACAGTAGTCTTTTTCACGTTATCAATATTGGCTGTAGCACCTTTCATACCAGACATATGATTTGCTTCTAATTTAACAGTATCGTCTTTACTAAATCCATCTTTAGGTGCATCTTTGATCTCTTCGTTTACGACCCATTTATGATTGTTTACTTTTTCATTTCCATTTGTGGGTTTATAACTTACAACATAAGCATATGTTTTATACGCACCTTTTACAGTAGCTTCTGCACCTTTCATACCTGGCATATGCCCTGCTGTAATCGTTACTTTATCTCCTACTTTAAATTCACCCTCATTAGTCGATGTCATATCTTCAGGAACTTTACTTTCATCATTATGCTTCATATGGCTCTCACTTTTTTGGTCATTAGTGTCTTTATCTTTTTTCATCATATTAAAATCTCCCTATTGATTAGTTTGTTACTTTTATTTGACCCATCATTCCATTCTCTTCATGCTCAAGTATATGACAGTGAAACATGTATGTTCCAGTATTTTTAAATACAACCTCTATTTTAGCTTTTTGTCCAGGTTCCAAAGATATAACATCCTTTTTACCCCTCATATCTTTTGGAGGTTTCTCCCCATCCACAGATAAAACTTTAAATTGCGTTCCATGGATGTGGAAAGGATGTTTCATACCACCCATTTTATCTTTGACATTTTCAATTTCCCATACTTCTTTCTGGTTTAACTTTTGTGTAAAATCTATTCTGTTAGGATCGAATTTATTACCATTAATGGTAACATGATCATTCATACCTTCTAATTTTATTTTTTTACTTACTTTTGGTGTATTACCTTTGTTAGAACTTTTCTCTTTGTTACTAATCGGTAAAATTACAGTTTTATCATTATCAACCAGACTGATTTTCTCGCCTTTCATTTTAGATAAATCTATTACTATTTCTTTTCTTTCTGAAGGAGCTAAATTAATTTCTTTTAATTTTTTAGCGTTTTTTAATTGACCGCCATCTGAAGCAATATACTCAAAACTTTGATTATTACTTAGCTTAAGATTTAAATCTCGAGCATTAGAACCATTTAAAAGTCTCAAACGTATTTTCTCTTCTTTTGCTGTCAGTTTAGGGTTTACTATTCCGTTCACAAGAACAGTATCACCTTGAGTGCCATCTTCGTCTTTCGTTTTTGAATAATTTAATTTTTTAGATACAAATGTTTTATCTTGGATTATTATAGGCAAATCATTTTTTCCATAATTACTAGGATAATTATTCTTTTTACTATCTTCTATATATAATAATCCTGATAAGCCATTATAAACTTGTTTAGCTGTATTTGGAGAGGGGTGGGGGTGATACCATAACGTAGCAGAATCTTGATTAACCTCAAATTTTATAGTTTTTTCTTTTCCTGGTTTTATAACCTGAGAAGGCCCTCCATCCACTTTTCCATTTATTTCTAATCCATGCCAATGAAATGTTGTATTTTCATCTAAGTTATTTATTAACTTAATTTTAACTTTATCTCCTTTTTTTAATTTTAAAGTTGGTCCAAGTAAATTTCCATTGTAGCCTAGAGTATTAGAAAAATTATTTTTGTAAAACTCTGTCTTTCCTTCCTGAGCTTTTAATGTATAATTTTTATAACCATTGTTATCTTTTTTTGACTCTGCAACTTCAGGAAATATTATTTCATTTTTTCCTTGTGAAGAATTTAATTTCTTTCTTTCGTCATGATATTTCATATTTTTCATATCCATTGTATTTTTCTTATCTTCTTTCATGTTCATCATGTCATTCTTACTTTCTGCGAAAGTATCATTAGACGCAATAATTATTATGGAAAAAATTATAATTAAAATTGCAAAAACTTTATTATACATAAGGTTTACCTCTTTTATTTTAATTTTAATGTAAAAGCATTAATCGCTACTATAACTGTACTTAAAGACATTAATATTGCTCCTACAGCTGGTGATAATATTAACCCGACAAAAGCTAATGCGCCAGCTGCTAAAGGTACAGCAACAATATTATAACCTGCACCCCACCATAAGTTTTGAACCATTTTTCTCATAGTATTATTTGAAAGGGTCAAGAAATGAACGATATCTGATGGATTACTTTTAACAAGTATGATATCACCTGAATCCACTGCAACATCTGTGCCTGCACCAATTGCTATACCAATATCGGCTCTTATAAGGCTCGGCGCATCGTTGATACCGTCTCCGACCATCATGACTTTATTACCGTTGCTTTGATAATCTTTTATAATGCTTTCCTTATCTTCTGGCATGAGTTGTGCATGGACATCACTAATACCTAATTCTTTTGCGACAGCGTGTGCCACTTCATTATTGTCACCTGTAAGCATGACTGGTGTAATATTTCTTGATAGTAAATCAGCTACCATTTGTTTTGAGCTTTCTTTAATTTGATCTCCTTGAGCAATCATGCCAATGACTTGTTGATCCTCAATTAAATAACTGATTGAATTACCTTGTTGAGCTAATTTAGTAAACAAGTCATCGTCATAATTAAGTTTATGTTTATCAAGATAAGAGACATTTGTTATTTTATATGTTTTATTATCAATTAGACCTTCTAATCCGACACCTGGAATATTATTAACGTCTTGTGGATTAGTAAATGAAACATTTTTACTTTTCGCAAAATCAACAATACTTATAGCTAATGGGTGATTAGATTGACTTTCTAATGAGGCGAAAAGGCTTAATATTGTATCATTACTCAAATCATTTTTAAAGCTCTCATAATGATTCACAGAAAAGTTACCCTCAGTTAAAGTACCAGTTTTATCCATCATTACATAATCGATATGTTGAGCTATTTCTACAGACTCTCTATTTTTAATAATTAAACCATTATGTGCACCAATTGAAGTAGAACGTGCAGTGACTAAAGGTATTGCCAAGCCTAAAGCATGTGGACAAGCAATGACTAACACAGTTACAAGACGTTCTAATGCAAAATCAACATCATTTTGAATGAGCATCCAGACAATAAACGAAATCACGCCAACAATTACAGCAAAGTAGAATAAATAACCCGCTACTTTATCAGATAACAATTCAGCACTAGATTTATCATTTTGTGCTTGATTAACAAGTCCCATAACTTGAGAAAGATATCCATCTTCTCCCACAGCTGTAACCTTGACTTGTATTGTTCCAGACCCATTAATAGAACCCCCGATGACGTTGTCATTTTGATTTTTTTGTACTTTTTTAGATTCTCCAGTGACTAGGGATTCATCTATAGATGTTTGTCCTTGAACGATAATACCATCTGTTGGAATGCTTTCTCCGGCTTTTACTTCGACGATATCATCAGTCATGATGTCTGATATTTTAACTTCTTCGCGTTGGCCATTATCCATAACTTTAATAGCACTATTAGGTAACAGTTCTGCCATTTTCTTTAAAGCATCTCCAGCATTTCCGACAGCATTCATTTCTATCCAATGTCCTAATAGCATAATTAAAATTAAGGTTGCTAATTCCCAAAAAAAGTCCATTGTATGACCAGTTGCACTACTAAAGTTATTCATATAAAAAGCATACAAGCTATAAATATAAGCTACTGAAATACCTAGGGCAACTAAGGTCATCATACCTGGTTTTTTTGTAGCAATTTCATCTTTACCACCAGACAAGAACGGTTTACCACCATAAAAGAATAAAATTGTACTTAATATTAACACTACCCATTCAGAACCTGGAAATGTGAATTGAAAAGGTAAGTTAATACCCATCAGTGGCGATAAAAGAATGATAGGTATTGCAAAAATTAATGAAACAAAAAACTTAACTTTAAAATTTCCATGATGATGTGCATGGCCACTATGATGATTATGTGATTCATGGTTATCATGATGCATTTGATTAGAATGATTCATGTGATTTTGATGATTATGCGCTTCACCATTATTATTCAAATTAACCCCTCCTAATAAAATGTTATAGTAAAACTACTTATACTATAACATATACCCCCACGGGGTATAAATAGTTTCGATTTATCTCTTTTTATAGATTTGTTTATATCATTCCGAAAATGATGTCTCCACGTCCTACATTAGACCTTGTCATCGATGTTTAAAACAAGGTTTTAATTAAACGATCTCATCTGAACTATCGCATGACAATACACTCTGACCAAGGTTAGCATTAGCAACACAAATCATATATTAATTAATATTCTTAAAGAAAATAACACATTTCAAAGTAGGTCTAGAAAAGCAAATTGTTTAGATCATTATTTAAAGAAGCCAGTAAATGAATTTATAAAAAACTCATTTACTGGCTATTTTGCTAGGAATTATGTCCCAGCCTCGTCTTGCTTTATTGATACCCTACTCTATTCACTAATGATTTGTCCTTTAATGACATATCCATTTCTATTAACATAAAATCTTACATCTTTATTTCCAATTTTATACGTATATTCTTTGCCCCATGCTGATGTAGATGTAGACTTTGGTTCACCGTAATGATTCAATAATTCTTTTTCGCTCACTGACTTACCGTCTAATGAGAAGAAAACACCATTCGCTTTATGATTAGAAACCCCGTAATATGTTTGATCATATACATCTTTATCATTTTTAGCTGATTCGTTTTGAGTAATCTTGTAACCATTAATCTTGAAGTTATCAGCTTTTAAAGATGTTTTAAAATTCTTATCTAGAATAAAGTTACTTTGATGTGCTGTGTAACCACTATAATTATAATAAGGTTTCACAGATTCTTGCGCATGTGCTTGAGTGACATTAAATAATTCGGGCGTTACGGAAAAGCCCAAAATTAAACTACTAGCTAAAATAAATTTAGAAACTTTTTTCATAAAAACCCTCCTCATATTTGTCTTACAGGCCATATTATTACATTAATGTTACAATATTTCGATAACATTACATAAATAAATTTAATTTTACCAATTATCGCACTTTTACATTTACTTGTGCCATATAAAGAGAAATAAATAAAGTTTTTTAAATTTATTAATTACAATACTTTAAATAGCCCAGAAATGCATGAGGTCATGTATCCATTCAATGCTAAAGAGAGGCAGAAGTGTCTTTTTAAATAAAGAAATATTAGCTATAGACCATGAATCAATACAATCAGATTAGTGCACAATTGCTTGAAATCACAACATTTTTTATCATTTATAAAAGGTTTAATACGTCATTTCACAGCCAACGAAAATGAAGAAATTATTGATAAGATATTTCAGAGTCTTATCAATGATGGTAAGATCTCAACTACTTTAATTACTAATACATCATTTCTTTGTTTAATGCATATTTCTAATAATTTTTTATAAAAAAAGAGCGAAAAACACTCTATTTCCGCTCTTATTAATATTATTAAGTTTTTTTACTAGTCTATTCAAATTTTGCATTAATAAATTTAACTGAAACTGCACCTAAAAGCATCATGATTCCTGCAAGCAGTAGCATCGCAGGCATTGAACTTCCCAATAATGGATACAGTCCAAAACTGACTATAGACGCTACAATTTGTGGTAGACAAATACTTGTATTAAATAAACCTAGATATGCCCCTGAATTTTCTCCATCGATTGCCTCAGTTAATAATGTAAATGGTTGTGTATTCATCGTTAAATTATTAATACCAATCAATACAAAAGAAAAAATGAGTAACCATTGATTATGGATAAAGAATATTGAAATAAGACCTATTCCACCGAAAACCAATCCAAAGCTATACCAAAATTTTCTTTGGGATGGTTTAGATCTTGCAATGACAAAACCAAAAATAACTGAGCTCAAAAATTGTATACAGTATAATACGCCATACCAATTTCCCGCTGCTTGATATCCGGCTGAAGAAGGGTCTGTCACATTCCAAACATTCTTTGCTATTGCACCTGTTGAATATGTCCAAAGATACATCAATGCAAACCAGTTAAAAAATTGAACTACGCTAATTTGCCAAAATTGTTTAGGGGCTTTTTTTAATAACTGTAATAAGTTTAATTTATTATTTCTATTGTTCTCATTGATTCCATGATAATAATTATACGTTTTAGGCTCATATTCTCTAACGGAGATAACTGTCCATATAGAAGCAATTAATAATACTGCTGCTGCAATATAATAAGCTAATTTTACAGTCATTGGTACTTCACCTTTAGGTGCTACATTACTCATTCCCAACATTGTTAATAAAAATGGTAATACTGTAGCAATAATACCACCTAAATTTGAAAAAATTTGTTGCCAAGACCATGCCATATCTCTTTGTTTTTCATTTACCATATCGCCAATAATCATTTTGTATGGTTGCATACATGCATTTGAAGTCAAATCCATAAGTAAAGTCATAACCGCACCAAAGGATAAAGCCATGAGTGAAGCATATCCAAATCCAAATGAGCCTGCATTAGGTAATAAGACTAATACGATTGCTCCAATTGGACCAGCTATTAACAGATACGGCATACGACGTCCAAATCTGGTCCAAGTTCTGTCAGAGTAGTATCCAATAAGGGGTTGAACAATCATTCCTACTAAAGGTGGCAAAATAAAAAACCATCCTAAATTATTAGGATTAGCTCCTAACGTTTGGAATATTCTCCCCATCATTGCTGATTGAAGTGCAAAAGCCATATTTACACCAAAGAAACCAAAAGTAATTGAAAAAATAACTGCTTTTTTTAAATAAGGTAGTCTAATATCTTGTTCTAACTTGTTTTCCTTATGTGTTCTATCTGTATCATTCATTTCTATCTCTCCCATTTATTACTCGATATAGTTAATTAATTCACTGATTAACTACCTATAGCAAACAACAATTCATTGGAACCGTTTTCAATAATAATTTTAACACTTCACAATTTTTAAGCAAGCTTTAATACCTTTTTTGAATAAATTTTATTTTTAAACTTGAATTTATCGACATCAATATTTTAAAGCAATCAAAGATGAAGAGATTCTTGAGTAAGCTATTTCAGTGTTTTTTAAAGAGTGATACAGATACGACTTTTTTCAAGATATCATTAATCATTACTTATCCAAATGAAATGATATAGTATTGTTGAGAAATGTTTGGTATACGTGAGTTTAAATTCAAATAATAAAAAATCACCTGGAACAAAGCGTAATATTCCTGTAGTTGTTATGATAATTACTATAATCATTTCACCAGTGCGACCATGACAAATTTTAATGTTAATGTACAATTGAAGAATAGACAAAATAGACTGAGTAGACAGTGGACGATTAGTGGATATATTCTTGCTTAAAGAAGTTGGGAAAAGGATTATAAAAAGGACTAAGCGACTCATTACGGTCACTTAGTCCTTTTAGTAGTTAATAACCAAGGGTAGCAATAAATGATTAAAAACTAATAATTACTTTAAATTTTTGTTTTCAATAATCTTTAAATAGCTTTATATATTCTCAAAATTATGTTGCTAATTAAAAAATACCAAATTCAATCACAATAATAATTGTGATGCGCTAGGAATCAAGATATCAACTCCAGATGTCTATAAGATGTGTTTATAATTTTAAATCTTAGCAATAAATACAAACTTTATTCTTTAAATTAATAAACATTGTTAAACAGGAATATTGAAACTTACTTTTGCGTGATTATTCTCATTTTCTAAAATAAGTTCACTATTATATTGTTGAAGCACAATATTAGCAAAATATAGTCCGATACCAGACCCATTTGATTCTTTACCTTTTGTCCCCCATTCTTTGGCAGAATTCAGTTCATCTTCAGTAAATATTCTTCCATCATTGGTTATGGTGAAGTTTAGTAAATGTTCGTTTATAACTTCAAACTTTATAGATATTTGTTTTTCAGCATATTTCAAGGCGTTATTAATTAGATTATCGATGACGTGGTATAGAACTTGATTGTTAATGCTTAAGGTATGATAAGGGAAATCATGATCAACATCAATAATCAGTTCTCTCTCCTTTAATATGTATTGTTGATTATAGCTCTCTTTAATGATTTTTATTACCTTATCAACATGAATTGTATCTGAATGGTTTGGCAATAGGTTGATGTTCTTAATATGTATTTGTAATTGATTATTTATTCTATCAATAGATTGTAACGCAATGTCTGCTTCTTTGTTTATTTTGAAATGTATTTCCTCCTGAGACAGATTAGAACGATTAATTTTTCTTAATAATTCAATATGACCTTGAAGGACAGTTAACGGTGTTTTTAAATCATGTTCTAAAATTTCGAGTTTTCTTTTAAAATTATTTTGAATAGATAATTGATCTTTTATACTATTTGTAAGATAAGTATGTATATGTTCTACTTCTTGAATCAATTTATTGAATTCTGAAATACTCATTTTCTTATATTCAACATCAGTGCGGTTATTTTTTAATCCTTGAATCGTATCATTAAGATAATTAATACTAGTTGTAATGTACTTTTTATAAAAAAACTGTGTGAACACGTAAATGATTAACAAAGGAGTCATAATACTGATACATGCGCTAGTAAAAGAGAAAATGTAATGCGGTTGTTTCCAAAAATTAGTGTATAAAGACTTTCCAAAATTTGAAAATTCTAATACATTAAGCAAAATTTGTAGTAAAAATACTAATCCAACACTGACAACTATAATTGCTATGATAAGACGTGTCATTTTTCTTTTTAAACTTTCTACTCTAGCCATTTATATCCAACTCCCCACTTTGTATCGATGTATTCAAAACGACTATAACAACTTAACTTTTTTCTTATTTTACGTATATGTTCAGCCACAACTTGAGTATTGCCTGTCTTATTTAAATTAATCGAATCATATATCTGTTCTTTACTAAAATAATATTGAGGATTTAAAGATAGTAATTTTATAATTTCAAATTCTTTTTTTGTAATATCTATCGTCATGTTATTTACATCAATTCTATATGTATCATAATAAATGATTAATTCTTTAGTTTTTTTTATGTTGGGAGACAAACTTTGAGAATGACTTTGATTGAGTACATTTTTAATTCGAATTATAAGTTCTTCCATATAGAAAGGCTTAGGTAAGTAATCCTTTGCACCAAGCGAGAAACATTTCAGTCTAGTATCAAGATTATCTTTAGCAGTAAGAAAAATAATAGGTATATTACTCTCTTTAAGTGATTGAGCAACTTCAAACCCATCTATATACGGCATTTTAATATCTAAAATGATTAAATCAATTTTGTCATCGATTTGTTTTAAAACGTCACGTCCATTATAAGCGACAATAGTGTTAAAACCTTCTAAGTATAAACTTTCTTCTATAAATGACACAATTTTTTCTTCATCGTCGACAATCATTATGTTATACATCACAAATCACCTAAGCTTGTTTTTATAGTATTCATGTTACGCTAGAAATTATAAATGACAATGCTTGATTCCAAAACGTATTAATTTTGTACTTTTTTGATAATAGTGTAACTAAGAATTAATAATACAATTCCTAATAAAAATTGAAATATTTTTATATAAAATGGAAAGTTAAAGGTTTCTGAGAATAAATACATAAAGCCTAGATTTCTAAATCCTAAGCAGAATAAGAAATATACAAGTCCAAACATTAAGCCATTTAATGTATTACCACTAAGAATACTTGTTAATAAACATATTGATCCTATAAATAAAGTACTGGTTAAAGCAATAAACATATCTCTCAAAACAATGATATTTGAGTTAAATAAATAAAATATAAATAAATTGATTGTAATTAAGAACAGTATATAGATGATTGTTATAACTAATCTAAGCATAAATACGAATTGGTAGTCATGACACTTTGCACTAATAGTTAACTTAGACTTCTTGTTTTGATCTACAGAATAGATAGCAGTAAATAACAATATGCCTAGTATAGTAAATATTAACTCAATGTATTGTGTAACTCTCTCATGATTAAGATTAGATACACCAAAAATAAACATTCCACCAAATAATAGAATTAAAATTCCCATGTAAAGTTTGACTAAATTAGTTTTGATATCTATTAGTAAAAATTTTGCCATTAAAACCTACCCCTCTTCTTTTCAGGTCAAATATATATGTACTAAGTAGAATTAAAAGTAAACCTAAGCCAAAGTATGTAAATCTATTAGCTAAAATTTGATTGAAGTGATTATAGAAAAAAACTGCGTTAAATAAAGTATTATGTCTAGGAATCAATAGAGAACCATAGCACCCCTCAATGGCACGAGAACCTATATTTAAATTGATAAACCAAATTACTATTTGTATCATTACACCTAAATAAGAATTCAATATAATTGTGACAAACAATCCCATCGCGATAGTAAATATTAAAGTGGGTAATGTCCACAAGATTAAAATTTTATAAAAAATAAATAAAGAAAACATCGATATTTGATGTATCATCGATAAACAAGTAACAAAATATATTGAGACTAATAATACTGGTAAATATGCCAAAACAAGAATAGTAAATACACGTGTAGAAATTAATTGGTATGATGATATAGATTTAGAATGAATCGTTTTAAGGGCATTACTTTTTTTGTCTTGAAGAATCATTTGAGCTCCCAAAAAGAATGGAAGTATTCCTAACACTACCCCCATAATATCTGAAAAATATCTACTATATGCTCCATAATAGTACTCTTTATTTTTTATAATATTCTTCTCTTTAACATACTTGCTCTTACTCATATTCTTAATTCCAAATAATGAGATATTATTTTTAGAATATTGAGATCCCCATCCAACAACATGTGATACGCTATTAGAATAATTTTTAAACTGATGAAAATTATTCGTTTTTTCCATTTTTGATATTAGTTTCTTTATTTTAGAAATTTGTTGGTCATTTAACTTTTTTTGCTTTAAAAATCCAAATTGATACGTTTTAAAGTTATTTTGATGTACTTCGTTCTTTAATTCTTTAATTTCATTTGACATTATTATGTTTTTATCAGTAGAATACATAGTCATATTTTGAGGTTGATATACATCTGAATTAATAGGATGTTTGAGGACTTGTTGACAATTCAATACCGTGAATATAATAATCAATAAACAATAAAATAGAAATGTCTTACTAAACATTAAATGTTTAAATTCCATTATAAATAGACGCATGATTCAAACCTCCTTGTTGTTTCTTTAAAAAATACATATAAGCATCTTCAAAATCAGCTTTAACTTTTTTAGCGTTTGCAACTTTTGTTTCAGAAATAAACCTAACTTTTAATTTATTTTCAATTTCTTGAGTTTTAGTAATAAATAAGTCATTTTCTCTGAATGATTCCAACTCCGATGGGGATAGATTGATTTCATAAATATGATCATCACTTTGTTGTATCAACGATGGTATGTCACCTTTATATACAAGACTTCCTTTATCTAGAATAGCAATCCTATTACAAGTTGATTCAATGTCGCTCACAATGTGAGTTGATATAATTACAATTTTGTTTTCAGCTAAATCAGATAGTAAATTGCGTAGCCTTACTCTTTCTTCTGGATCTAATCCCGCCGTTGGTTCATCGACAATAATTACTTTGGGGTCATGTAAAATGGCTTGCGCTATACCTAATCTTTTTTTCATTCCACCAGATAAACTTTTAACTTTTTTATTTTTATAATCAATTAGATTAACCTTACGAAGAATTAAATCTACATATTTATCGAAATCCGTTTGATTTATTTTAGATAAAAAACCTAAATAGTATAAAACTTCCGAGACTTTCATATTAGGATAAAAATCAAAATCTTGAGGTAAGTAACCAATCATTTGTCTAATCTTTTGTGAATTCTTAATTTCAATACCATTAATTGTTACTGTTCCCTTACTTGGTTGAAGAATTGTTGCAATAATATTCATTAATGTAGATTTACCAGATCCGTTTCTTCCTAAAATACCAAACATACCATTGGGAATTACTAAATCCAATGAATTAAGCGCATCTTTCTTTCCATCATATGATTTACTCAAACCTTTGATAACTATTTCATTCATCCAAAATTAGCCTCCTTTTATATCAACATATCAAAAAGAAATCAATAATATATCAATTTTAGGAAATTCACAAAATATACAATTATGAAGGTTTGGTCAATATTAATTAAATTGATAAAGTAATGATAACTTGATATCGAGGTGATTAGATGTATATCAAAAATACAAATGTACATGAAGTTTACTTTAAAAATAAAGTTTTACTAGTCAACTTAAACAATGGGTAAGAACAAGTAGAAAATATTTTGAAGTTTTAAACAAATTGGTTGAATCTAATCAAATTGATGATTTTGTTAAGTATAAATATGTAAGTAATGTGATAGATAATTTAAAGCGGCTTTTTAACGAATTGCTTGAAATACGATATTACGTAGATGAAGAAAAACCTCATCAAGAAAATAATTTAAGTGTGACTTTTACTCTTACAAATAAATGCAATCTTTCTTGTAGTCATTGTGCTCTATCTGCTTCTCCTTTATCACAAGATATTTTAAGTACAAATGATGTTAAATATGCAATTGATAAGATTATTGACGTCAACCCGAATACGCTTATTCTAACTGGCGGAGAACCCTTTATTAGAAAAGATATATTAGAAATTATTTCCTATATAAGAACTAACTTTAAGAATAAGTTGGTGATTATGACTAACGGTATGTTAATCAGAAAAAAATTCATTCCATTTTTAAAAAAAGAATCGTATACGTCAATAAGTGCGAAATGGCATCCTTACGTGTGCACATGGCGTCGTAGAAGTTAAATTATAGTGAAAATTTTGATGGTATGGATAAGGAACTAATTATCCCCCTCCGAGAATCGGATATCAAATGCAATATTTAGGGTGATGTTGGAAATAAAGTTGTTGACATAAAAATAGAACTCATGAGCGTAATAATCTCATCAGTTCTATTTTTTATGAGTATGGATGATAATTTTTTTGAGCTTTTCTTACCCACTTGGCGTGTATTCAACGCTGTCAGTAAAATAAATATTTTCTCCTTTTTTCTCTACAAAAGTAAATTCAATATTTTTAGAACCTGTGGATGAACCTTTTAAATCACCTGTACCTTTTAATAACAACTTAGGGGCTTGTTCGGTTGGAATATCATATCTTTTTCTTATTTGTTTTACATTATAATCATTATTACTGAGTTGATATTTAGCTGAATAATTAGGCGCATTAGGATTATAAGATACCTCACCGTCTTTATAATCTTTTAAATCTTTAAAATTGCCATATTGTGAGAAAAACTTAAAGTTTTCTATTTCTTTTTTTAACTTTTCATCTTTAATTTGTTTTGTTGGAATTATTTTATTATTTTCTAGCTTTACTGGATATTTCTTTTCACTGTCATCTGTTTTGACTTTACCTGTATCTTTTATTTTGGTAAGAATAAAATAGCCGTGAGTGGTTCTTGTATTTCTATCCATATATAAAACCATCCCTCTTGATTCCAATGCTTTCCCCTTTTTTTGTATATTCATTTCAGAGTGAACTATCCACATTCCTTTATCGCCTTTATTAAATTCTTCGTCTCGATATCCTTCTTTATCGTATAAATCTTCTAAGTTTTTAATAGGATACATACTTAATGTTTTCTCAAAACTCTTTTTAATTTTTTCTTCTTTATTAACTTCATTTGTCATACTTCCACATCCGCCAATAATAACCGTTATTAATAAAAAACTTACGTATAAAAGTAACTTTTTCGAATGTTTCATATATTCACATCTTTCTATTTATCGTATATTTGTAAACACCATATAAATCAAATTCTTAAACTTCTTCATATTACTCTTTCATATTACCAAACAATAAATACTTAAGATGTTATTCAAATTTAATTTTTCACTTTATAATTAATAAATAAAACCGCATCACTTACGATACCCTTCTGCGTATCAGTTGGTGATGCGGTTTTTTATTATTAAATATTTTTAAAATATTTTTTCTTTAATTCCCTTCTAAGTTTATCATTGTTCTTAATTATACCTAAAGCTCTATTTTCATAATTATAAAAATGAAATTTGTGCGGGACTTGCTTCAATACTTGTGCTTTTAAACTACAAACTTCAAGAAGTTCACTATATTTTTTATTATCAAGAATATCTTTTAATTTCTCATTTTCTTTCTTATAAATATCATCTACATCAATCATATTTAATATATTTTCTAGTTCTTCCTTAATTTTATCAACTGTATTAGCGGTTTGGATTTTTTGTGTTGATAGTTTATTTTCTATTCTAGCTTTTATAATATTTGTTAATAATTTTTCGATATTTTTATTACATATGTTGAAAATTTCTTCTTTCCATTCATCAATATTAATTATTTCTCCGTATTGATCAAATTCTTTCTTTAATTCTATTAAAATATCTTCACACAAAAGTAACATTTCTACTTCATTAAAAGGAGTGACACTAATATTATCTTTTTCATAATGTTCAATTTCATCTTTAGTTTTACCATCTTTATCTATAATACCTTTAGCGTTAAGATTCAAACCTTCTATATTATTTATGGCTTTCGTATAACTTATAACATTTAAATGACCTTCTACTGGAATAATTTTTTCCTTTAAGAACATTGAATCATAAATTTGCTTATCTATACTTGTATCTGTTCCTTCACAAAATATAATATTTTCTTTACTACCTAATACTTCAATTAATAATTCTTCTGGTATTAAGTTACTCTCAAGCACTTCATAATCCCACTTATTTGGATATGTAAATGATTTACTCCAAATTATCTTAGAATTAGTTCTTGAAATTGCAAACTTAGGATCATGTGTGATATAAACAAAAGTTGATTTGCTTTTTAACATTTCTAATTTATCCCATAACAATTTACAAACTTGTGAATTTAAATGATTTTCAGGTTCATCTATAATTATATATCCATCTTTTTCTTTAGATAACACACTTGCTACAAAATAAAAAACTTGTCTTTCTCCATCGCTCATTTGATTAAAATCATATATATTACCATTATTGTCATAACAAGTAATAACATTATTTTTAATAATTATATTTTTCTTTAATATTTCACTACACACATCAACTGTCTTTTCTAAAATAGTTGTTTTTCCATCACTGTCATATGTATCGCCTTTAAGTCTATTATGATCATTAATTAAGTAATTTATTAAATTATGTAATGAATTTATAAAAGAATCATTATCGAATGGTTCATTTTCAGTAACTAATTTGGTTGCATTTTGATATGTATTAATATCAAGTATTTCGTTTGAATATCTTGGAATTATAAAATCTTCTGAAGTTAGATATAAAATATGATGTGATGGAATTATATTTATACTTTGATCTATATTATCTATTTTTATTCTTCTTGATAGTGTACTTTTTCCAGAACCATTAGATCCTATTATCACAACGTTAGTATCGATTTCAGAAAAATCTTTAAGTATGTATATATTATTGATAAAATCATTTATTTTTGTTAAAAAACTTGCCATATTATTTTCTAAATGAATTAATTGAAATAATACGCTTTCATCTTTATTGAGAGGCGAGCGCCCACCACCGTAACCAATTTTTATTTTTTTTAGTTCTATATCTATGTTTTCGTAATTTATTTCTTTATTTTTTATGTCATTTATAGATTGTTGTAAAACTTCGTCATTACAGTGATTAAGATGAAACTCAAAAAACATTTGTTTTTCTTCTATAATATATTGAAGAAAATTTTCATTATATTCGCCTGATATATTTAATTTTTTTAATTGGCTAATAATGTATTTATAATTTTCTAAATGCTCTTCTATTTCTATAAAGTTTATAAATTCATTAAGTTTTTCAAGTACTTTGAGAATTATAATATTATCATTAATAAAATTAATTTCTTTATCTATAGCTTGTACTAAGTCATCTATCTCTTCGTGTATATTATCTACTTTCTTCATAAGCAACCTCCAAAAGAACGCTTGTTCGTTAATTATTCTTAATACCATTTTATAAAAAATAATTAGTAAATACTAATGAAAAAAATTAAAATCTATATTAGTAGTTTGTTGATATACTTAGTATAATTATCGAAAGTGAGTGGTTATGTTTATGCTTAAAAATAAATGGAAAATAGAAATGTGGTTTCGGAATTTTAGTTATTTTATACATAAAATTGATTCAGAATTTATATTAGAAGAATACTTAGAGGATTATTTACCTAAAGAATACCGACCAAATTTTATATGTGGAAAAGCCCAACCTAGCGAAACTATATATGTAAGCTATTTTATAAATCAGGATGAACAAACTGTGGAGCAACATACTGTGGAATGTGACAAAACTGGTTTTTTATAGATGAAATCCCTAAACATTTTATTGATAGTCAAAGTAAAATTGATATTAAAGACTTATTAAATGAGTTTATTGATCAAGGTATAGCCATTTTGAATATATTAGATTTAATTGACCTAGAAACATATTTTAACGATTACTTAGAAACAATCAACCATACAACAGAATTCGCTAAAAAAATAGCTAACAAAGCTATGAAAGAAATTCCAAAAAATATTAAGTTAGAGCAAATTAATGATTACTCTAAGCGAAAGCATAAATACGAAGTCCAAAAATCTATTTTAAAGGATAGAAATAGTTATTCTAAAACAGACCACGATGCCACATTTATGAGAATGAAAGAAGATCATATGAAAAATGGACAACTTAAGCCAGGGTATAATTTACAAATAGCGACAAATTCTCAATTCGTTTTATTTTATGATGTGTATCAAAATCCGACTGATACAAGAACACTGATACCTTTTTTAAATTCAATTCAAGAGACCTACGGTCATTTACCTGAATATATTGTGGCTGACGCAGGTTATGGTAGCGAAGCCAATTATATGGCAATTATAAATAATTTTAATCGAACGCCACTCATAACTTATGGAATGTTTATAAAAGATAAAACTAAAAAATATAAAAGTGACATCTTTAATACTCAAAATTGGGATTATGACAAAATTAACGATGAATTCATTTGTCCTAACAGTAAAAGACTAGGATTTAAAAGATATGCCTATCGCCATGATAAATATAGTTTTAAACGAGACTTTAAATTATATGAATGTGATGATTGTTCAGAATGTCTTCTGAAACAACAATGAATGAACTTCAATTCAAAACAAATAAAAAATAATGAAGAATTATAATTTGTAATATTTTAAAGCCCAAATTAATAAAAAGTTTTCAGAACCAAAAACAAAAACCATATACAGTCAAAGAAAAATTGTAGACTGACCCCAATTAGTGGGAATTATATAAAAACACTTTCGTTGAATTCATATTAAAATGAATCATACGGAGGTGTTTTTTCTATGAAAAGAGTTTCTTATTCAGTAGAAACAAAGTATAAAGCAGTTGAAATGAAAGCAGCAGGATTTTCAACAAAAGAAATTATGAAAGAATTAAATA
>OGTH01000143.1_pt1 | contig 55654 bp, 59 predicted proteins | sample 1574621 | NCBI WGS metagenome assembly OGTH01 (sample SAMN03295844, study PRJEB24534) | human gut metagenome | isolation source: fecal sample 4 from infant 6 | host: Homo sapiens | place: USA: Pittsburgh, PA | collected 2014-07 | reverse complement strand
AATAATGTTGGAAGTGACACCGTAATGGTGTCACCCCAACATTTATTATAGAGCCGTTTTTTGTTATAATATAGATATGAAGAATAGATAGTATGAAGGTCGGTGGACCTGTTAGTATACGAGGTAGTTATGAAAGCAAAACCTATGATGGATCGTTTAGAGGCGGTCTTTGATATCGTTCCCCATGCAGAATCTATTGCAGATATTGGAACGGATCATGGTTATTTAGCTGTTGAGTTAATTGTGAGAGACAAGGCCAAACGCGTTATCGCTGGTGATGTTCATAAGGGCCCTTTGGAATCGGCTAAGTCCTATGTTACATCTCAAGGGCTTAGCAATGTGATCGACTGCCGCCTTGGTGATGGCTTGCAAGTTACTAAAAAGGGCGAATTAAATGGCGCCATCTGTTGCGGTATGGGTGGATTTTTAATGCGCGATATCGTTGAGGAAGGTCCAGAATCGCTGGAGTTCTATGTGTTACAACCTCAGAATGGCCAAGCTGAATTGCGCCAATATATGGTGGAAAAAGGATACCGTATTGTCAAAGAGATTATCATGAAGGATATGGGTAAAATGTACACTGCATTTGTAGCCGTTCGTTCTGACTGTATCGATACATATGGTGACAATGCTAGCTATTCGATTTATTCTGACGATGCTCTTTATGATACATTGCCAAAGACCTCTATTCTTTGGTCTGTAGGGGCTTTGTTAGCCAAAGAGAAACCTGCATTGTGGAATGAATATGTAGATTTTTTGATATATCAACGACAATGTGCGCTTGATGGCATGACAGTGGAACTTTCACATACGGAGAAATATAAACAATTACAACATGAAATAGATGAATTGACCAATCTGCGCTAATTATCGGTTAGGAGTGATACGATGGTGTTAGCAAAACAAATTATAGAATCGATGGAACAATGGGCACCGCCTCATTATGCTGAGTCATGGGATAATGTAGGCCTTATGGTGGGTTCGAAACAACGCGATGTATCCAAAATCATTACGACTCTCGATATTACACCTGAGGTCATTGAATATGCGATAGTTGAACAGGCCCAAATGATCATTAGCCACCATCCATTTATTTTTAAAGGTTTGAAATCATTACATTTAGATAGTCCTCAAGGAACATTAATCGAGAAACTGATAAAAAATGATATTGTTGTATATAGTGCACATACGAACTTAGATATTACCATTGGCGGGCTTAATGATATGTTGGCGAACCGATTAGGATTGACGAATGTGAGAGGCTTTGTTCCGACAGGTTCTGATATGGTATATAAAATTACCACCTTTGTGCCGACCGATACTGCCGATGCAGTACGTGAAGCAATGGCTAGTGCTGGCGCTGGTCGTATTGGCAATTACGAATCATGTAGCTTTAGTTTTGCAGGCGAAGGTCGATTTAGAGGTAATGATGAATCTCATCCGGTCATTGGTGAAGCTGGAACATTGACGGTTGTACCAGAGGTGGCCGTTAATGTCATCGTAGATGGTGCTCATAAACAGGCTGTTATCAATGCTATGAAAGAGGCTCACCCTTATGAAGAGGTGGCATACGAAGTATTTATGTTACATGAACCTAATGTAGGTCGTACATTGGGTCGTATCGGTGAATTGCCTGAGACTATGGATTTTGAAAGCTTCCGCGAGCACCTCCAAGAATCTTTGCCACATGCTAATCTTAGATTTGGAGGCATTAAAAAAGATTCTATTAAAACGATAGCCCTTTGCTCTGGTGGTGGTGCAGAGTTTATCAAAAGTGCAGTTAAGGCTGATGCATATGTAACAGGAGATGTAAAATACCATGATGCACAGCTAGCTAAAGAACTAGGTTTACTCGTCGTAGATGCAGGCCATTTTGGTACGGAAGAGATTGTGGCTGATGGTATCCGCGATTATTTACGAGACCAATCTGACAAAGGGGGCTGGGATATTACTGTACAATCCTTTGAGAACCAAGCAGATTTTTTCTTTGAATAAAAATCTATTTTAATAGTAAATTTCGATATTCTTGCATAGTATATACAGCTATGATAAACTGAATTGAAGCAAGTATGAAAGACGGTTGCGAGTCCATTGGACTCGAGGAAAGTCCGAGCTCCATAGGGCAGGATGCCAGATAACGTCTGGCGAGGGTGACCTTAGGGAAAGTGCCATAGAAAAGGAAACCGCCACGTCAGTGGTAAGGGTGGAAAGGTGAGGTAAGAGCTCACCAGCAGTCTGGTAACAGGCTGGCTCGGTAAACCCCATCCGGAGCAAGACCGAATAGGGAAGGGTTAACGGTGGTCCCGCCTACCTTCCGGGTTGTGTCGCTCGAGCGTGCAGGCGACTGTACGCCTAGAAAGATAATCGTCACCGCGCAAGCGGAACAGAACTCGGCTTAATGATTGCTTGCTTCTTATATAGTTTATAATATGTAACACATAAAGGAGGCCTTTCAATGGCTATTACTGCTATTACAAGCGTAGAACAATTTGATGAATTAGTATTAGGTTCTAAAGAGCTCGTTATTGTAGATTTTTGGGCTGGCTGGTGCGAACCTTGCACAGTTATGCGTCCAGAAGTAGAAGCTGTAGCAGAAAAATTGGACGGCCGCGTTAAATTCTTCAGCGTAGATGCAGAAGATAAGGCTTTGCGTCCTATTCTTTTAAAAGAAGATGTAGAAGGTATTCCTTCCATGGCATTCTTTAAAGAAGGCAAACTATTAGATCGTCTTGCAGGTTACAAAAAAGCTGCTGTATTAGAATCTTTGATCAATGAAGTGCTTAAACAATTCTAATTGATGAGAACACCTAACTGGATAATAGTAGATATTATCTAGCTAGGTGCTTTTTTTATCAATTTTTTTGATATATACATAATGTCATAGTTTTATGTAATTTAAAATGATATAATGAGTTAATCGAGATAATATATCTCTCAATAGTTATAGTTGATTAGGTAATATATACATATTGCTGCAAAGTTGTTGTAAGGAGGCTGTATTCCATGAAAAATCGTGTGAACAGTTTATGGACTCTCTTCCAAGAGAGACGTCTCAGTCGACGTACATTTATGAAATCTTGCGTGGCGTTGACTGCTATTCTAGGGTTGCCACCTACTATGCTTGATACAGTTGTAAAAGCTGCAGAAACAACAGAATTACCTACTGTAATCTGGCTTCATGGTCACGAATGTACCGGTTGTAGCGAATCCTTTATTCGCTCTTCCTCACCATTTACATCCGATGTGATCTTGAATATGATTTCTTTGGAATATGATGATACATTGGCTGCAGCATCTGGAGAACCTTTAGAGGAACACCTTAAAAAAATCATGGCTGAGAAAAATGGCAAATATATCCTCGCTGTTGAAGGTGGGGTTCCATTGGATGAAAATGGTATCTACTGTACAGTAGGTGGCCGTACATTTAAGGAATCTTTATTAGAAGCTGCTAAAGGCGCTGCTGCAATTATCGAGTATGGTTCTTGTGCATCTTGGGGCGGTATTCAAGCGGCAAAACCAAATCCAACAAATACAGTGTCTGTATCCTCTGTTGTATCTGGTAAACCTATTATTAAAGTTCCTGGCTGTCCTCCAATTCCAGAGGTTATGACTGGTGTAGTTATGCACTACGCATTATTTGGTCAAATTCCTCCTTTGGATTCTCAAGGCCGTCCTAAACAATTTTATGGCAATCGCATTCACGATACTTGCTACCGCCGTGCATTCTTTGACTCCGGTCTATTCGTTGAAGAATTTGACGATGATGCATCCAAAGCTGGTTGGTGCTTATATAAAGTAGGTTGTCGTGGACCTCAAACATATAATTCTTGTGGTAATTTGCGTTGGTGGAATGGTTTGTCCTATCCAATTCAATCCGGTCACGGTTGTATTGGTTGCTCTGAAAAAGGCTTCTGGGATAACGATGTATTCTACAAACGATTACCAGATATTCCATTGGCAAACACCATTACTACAGCTGATACAATCGGCACAGTAGCTGCTGTTGGTGCTACCGCTGCAGTTATCGTACATGGTGCTGCAACTCTTACGCGTAATAAAATTCTTGATATGAAAGAAGAAAAACGCTTGAAAGAACAAGGCTTATGGGATGAAAAGAAACATAATAATGGAGGAGGTCACTAATGAAACGCGTAGTAGTAGATCCGATTTCCCGTATTGAAGGTCATTTACGGGTAGAAATAAAAGTTGATGAAGCAAGTGGTAAGGTAGAGGACGCATTGTCCTCTGGTACTGCTTGGCGTGGCATCGAACTTGTTGCAAAGGACCGCGATCCTCGTGACCTTTGGGCATTTGTGCAACGTATTTGTGGCGTATGTACAACAACACATGCATTGGCAGCGTTACGTGCCGTAGAGGATGCACTTGGTATTTCCATCCCTAAAAATGCAAACTACATTCGTAATATCATGCATAGCTCTTTAGATGTACATGACCATCTCGTGCATTTCTATCATTTACATGCACTTGACTGGGTTAGCCCAGTAGCTGCACTTAGTGCGGATCCAGCTAAAACTGCACAATTACAAAATGACGTATTAGCTACTTATAATGTAAGTGGTCTAGCGCCAGCTGAAACAGCATCTAAAGATTCTGCATATCCTAAGGAATTCCCTAAAGCTACAACTGCTTACTTTACAGCTGTACAACAAAAGGTAAAGAAAATTGTAGAATCTGGCCAATTAGGCATTTTCTCTGCTCAATGGTGGGATCATCCTGATTACCAATTATTGCCACCAGAAGTTCATTTGATGGCCGTATCTCATTACTTGAATATTCTAGACCGTCAACGTGACGTAGTTATTCCTCACGTTGTATTCGGCGGTAAAAACCCTCATCCACACTATATTGTAGGTGGTATGCCATGTGCTATTTCTATGAATGACATGAATGCACCTATCAATACACAGCGTCTTGCTGCTGTAGAACAATCTATTGCATTGGCTAAGGATTTAGTAAGTAATTTCTACTTGCCTGATTTATTAGCTATCGGCAAAATTTACGTTGAAAAAGGCATGGTCGATGGTGGTGGCCTTGCGAAAAAACGCGTTATGTCTTATGGCGATTATCCTGATGATGCGTATACAGGCATTGCTGATGGCGATTACCATAAAAAATGTATCGTTCGCTCTAATGGTGTTGTAGAAAACTTTGCATTAGGTGTAGATAAAGCTACATTTATCCCATTAGAAGGTAAGGATTTTATGGATCCTCAATACCTCAGTGAAGAGGTTGATCACTCTTGGTTCGCATATCCAGATGGCACTAGCACACTTCATCCACTCGATGGTGTGACAGACCCTAAATTTACAGGTCCTAAATCTGGTACAAAAGAAAAATGGGAATACCTTGATGAAGATAAAAAATATTCTTGGATCAAGTCCCCAACTTTCAAAGGCAAAACAGCAGAAGTGGGTCCACTAGCTAAATATATCGTCGTATATACAAAGGTAAAACAAGGCATTATCACTGATCCAACTTGGGCTGAATCCATGATGGTTCGTCAAATCGATACTGTATCCCAAGTATTGGGTGTGCCTGCTCATGTATGGATGACGACAATGGTTGGTCGTACCGCATGTCGTGGCCTTGATGCACAAGTGGCTTCTAATATTAGCCAATACTTCTTTGATAAACTCGTAGCTAACATCAAAAATGGTGATACTACTGTTGCGGATACATCTAAATTTGAGCCAAATAAATGGCCTAAGGATGCTAAAGGCGTTGGCCTCGTAGAAGCACCTCGCGGCGGTTTGGGTCACTGGATTCATATCAAAGACGGTCGTTCTGCAAACTATCAATGTATCGTACCATCTACATGGAATGCATGTCCTAAGACAGCAGCTAACGAACATGGTGCATACGAAGACTCTATGATTGATACTCATGTTAAGATTGCGGACAAACCTCTTGAAATCTTGAAAGTTATCCACTCCTTTGACCCATGTCTCGCATGTGCAACCCATTTATACAATAAAAAAGGCGAAAAAATTGTTTCCGTCAATACAGATGCATTGTGTAAATAAAGGGTGGTGGGCTTATGTTAATACATACTGACAAAAAAGCGTATGTCGTATTTAGTTTATGGCTACGCATATTCCACTGGACAATGGTGCTTTCCGTAACAGCTTTATTCTGGACTGGCCTTTATATTGGTGATCCAGGTTTTGCAGCTATTACAGGTCATCCGGAACCAACTTTCGCTATTGATGGCTGGTTCTCTATGGAAACGATGCGTCGTATCCATTTCATTGCGGGTGTTATTTTGACATTCTCCTTTATATTCCGATTTGCTGGTGCACTTTGGAATCGCGGAGATAGATTGTTGCCTAAATTCCGTCAAAAACGGTATTGGTATGGCCTTCGCGAAACAACATTGCACTATTTGATGATTCCACAAAAGCATGAACATCACTGGTTACGTAACTCCTTGGCGAGAACGGCATATATGATGGTGTACATCATGTTCTTCTTTGAAATCATCACAGGTTTTTCAATGTATGCTATGATTGATCCTAATGGTATTATAGGAACTCTTTTTGCACCGATTATTACGCTATTTGGTGGTGAATATAAAGTTCATATTATCCATCACTATATTGCATGGGGCTTCTTGTTCTTTACCATTATTCATGTGTACATGGCATTCCGAGAAGATGTTATGGAAGAATCTGGCGAAGTATCCGCTATGGTTTCCGGCATGAAATATTATGCCCATGATCCTATCGATATTGAAGACCTTAACGGTAAACGCCGTCGTGGTGAACGTATCGATAAACCATCTGGTACTACATATCGTCCAAGCAATCCTGACGATCCACGAGAAAAGGAATTACAAGATGACTAATATATCCACTGAAGAACAATTTGGTGGCATAGAATACGCGGGCTCTGAGAGCCCGCGTATTGATTTACATGCCATTTATGATGATTATGAGAACTCTATTGTCGTTCTAGGGGTAGGTAATATCTTGCTTACTGATGAGGGCCTTGGAGTTCATGTTGTAGAAGATTTAAAAGCCAATTATACTTTCACCCCTCAGATAAGCTTAATAGATGGCGGAACGATGGGCATGGAATTATTGACCTACATGCGAGGCATGAAGAAAATCCTTTTGATTGACGCCGTTAATGGTGGCGAAGCACCTGGCACAATCTATGAGTTCCCACATCGCGAATTAGAACAGTATTTTACGGACCATATTTCTGTTCATGAAGTAGGCATGCAAGATATATTGCGCATTCGTGCCATTCAAGAAAATCCATTGGAAGATGCTATTGTTATAGGTGTTGAACCAGAGTCCTTAGACGTAGGATTTGAACCTAGCGCGCCTGTACAAAAGGCATTACCTGAGGTAAAAGAACGCGTTCTACGTGTTCTTCGCGAATGGGGCGTACAAATCGAACCTAAATAAACTGATATGTTTATAGATAAATAAGAATAGATTGATAGGATGAGAAAGGAGGGACACTATGATTGAAAATTACAATAATGTACGTGCCGTTCTAAATGAGTTGCGTCAAGCACTAAAGCAATTACGTGAAACTGGTGCAACCTATTCCATATATATTGAGAAGACAGGCCTTGCTGAAGAAGAGCAAGTAGAGGTGCTAGAAACTTTGGGGCGTGGACATATTACGATTACCTTCAATGAAACAGATCAACCTGTAGAATGGTATGAATCTCAATTTTCTGGCATTTGGGTTGGTACCTATAAAAATGGTCGTGATGACTCAATCCTACATACGGTAGAGGTAGCTCGTTATCCTGAAGTAGTAGGTGCTTTTGATGAAGATATGGTGACAGCAGAAGAAGATCTTACGACATGGATTGATGCTGCGGGGTTATAAAACAAATAGTTTAATGCCTATATATATGATATGCGTAAAAGTGTATAAATATAACGTTTTAATAAATGAATAGCTCATTAATAAGCGTTTAAGATAAGACTGTGATATGAAGAGAATGAACCTCAAAATCCTGAGAAGTAGCATAGCTATGGGGATTATGAGGTTCATCTTCTTTATTGTCAACCTTTTAAATTTGCCTATATTGACGATTTAACGCTAAAATATAGAAGTAATCGACGGAGGATATATGTTAGTTTCAATTGTTGTACCTGTATATAATGAAGAAGAAAATATAGCTATTTTTTACAATGCCGTAACAAAAGTTATGACAGGTCTACCATATGAATATGAACTTATCTATGTCGATGATGGATCTACGGACTCGTCTGTTGTCGTTTTGCGCGAGATTGCAAAACTTGATACGCGAGTTAAGGTCGTGTTGTTGGCACGGAACTTTGGTCATCAGACTGCGTTGACATGTGGTCTTGATTATGCCAAAGGTGATGCGGTAATCACCATGGATGGTGATATGCAACATCCGCCAGCTTTGATTCCTGAACTGATACGTTTGTGGGAGGCTGGTTACGATGTGGTACGTACCATACGCGACTCTACGGAGGATGCCAGCTGGGCAAAATCCTTCACATCTAAATATTATTATAAACTGATGAATAAAATGGCAGATGTTCCCATCGTAGAAGGGGGATCTGATTTCCGTTTAATGAATCGTAAGTCGCTAGAAACTTTGAAACATTTCCGTGAACACGGACGTTTCTTGCGTGGCATCGTTGGTGCACTTGGCTATCGCCAAGCAGAACTTCACTTTGTTGCGCCTCCTCGCTTTGCAGGGGTTTCGAAATTCAGTGTGCGCAAAATGATTCGCTTTGCTCTTGATGGGGTAACAGCGTTTTCTCGCGTACCATTGCGTGCGGCTTTGTATGTAGGTGTCCTATGTGGGGGCTTGAGTTTTCTCTTAATACTACATTTGCTCTACGTGTACTTAACGGGTCAAGCATTAAACGGGTGGACCACCTTGGGCGTGTCCATATTATTTATTGGTGGTATCCAATTAGTCGGACTTGGTATCATCGGCGAATACGTAGGACGCGTATTCGAAGAGGTAAAACAACGTCCATTATATTGGGTGAAAGCTGCTATAAATTTTGATGGTGAAAATCCAGAAATAGCTTATGAACCATCAAAAGCTGATATATTTATAGCCAATCAAGTACCTGGCCCTGAAGAAGATAAAGACTAGCTGTATTTGTTGGATGCAAATAGAGAGACGGTTAGTATATTTTGAATAAGTAAACTCACTTTGAAGTTTTAGGAAGGCAGAATATGAAGTCAAAATATAGTAAGAGTAAAATTGCGGCATTAACATTAACCTTTGTATGTGCTACCACTGCGATGGCAAGCGCTACAACATTACAATATGGTGATAAAGGTAGAAACGTAATCGCTGTACAACAACAATTAATTAAACACGGTTATAATGCAACCGATAAAAATGGTGTGTATGGTAAGGAAACAAAATGGGCTGTACGCCTATTCCAACAAGATCGTGGTTTACCTGTAGATGGTATTATTGGACCAGCAACGTACAATGCATTGATGGGTGCTCCTCGTACAACTAAGGCAGTATTATCCAATAATGCGGCTACAAAAGCAGTGGCAACAAAATCTGCTTTCACAAATCAAAATGCTCAATCTAGACGTCTTGCAGGCCAAAACGTTAAGTTGAATAATTTGAAAAAGGTACAAACGCCAAACAATATTCATGCTATTTTGGCAGAAGCCGATAAATACCGCGGTGTTCCGTATGTATTTGGCGGTACTACACCAAGTGGTTTTGACTGCTCTGGTTATGTTAAATATGTATTTGCAAAACAAGGTATTGCGCTGCCTCGTTTAGCGGATGAACAATACAATGTAGGTGTTGAAGTTTCTCGCGCGAACCTTAAAGCTGGTGATTTGGTGTTCTTTGAAACCTATGAACCAGGTCCATCTCATTCCGGTATTTACATTGGCAATGGTAAATTTATCAGTGCTACATCTAGCCGTGGCGTAGCCGTAGCTGATCTTGATACGGGTTATTGGGGCGAACGCTATATTGGCGCGAAACGCGTTATATAACATACGGTTTCTCCATGTAGAACCATTGGTGAACTATATATGAGCCATAAAAAGGGGCTATACGAATCAATTATGTTCTGTTGATTTGTATAACCTCTTTTTTTGTATCTTTTTTATGGCAGCTAGATGGAATAGAGAATGCTAATAAAGGTTAATTATATCCGGATATATATAGGTTATAATAGATTTTCTATGGTTTTTACGTTATAATTAAGAGTAAATTATTTTAGGAGGAATATACACATGAAAGGTAATGAACTGCGTCAAGCATACTTGCAGTTTTTTGAAAGCAAAGGACATTTAAAATTAGATAGTTTTTCTCTTATCCCAGAAAACGATCCGTCTCTATTATTGATCGGGGCAGGTATGGCGCCATTAAAGCCTTTCTTTACAGGTAAATTGGTACCTCCTTGTCATCGTATTACGACAAGCCAAAAATGTATGCGTACTGGTGACCTTGAAAACGTAGGCCGCACAGCACGTCACCATACATTCTTTGAAATGCTTGGTAACTTCTCCTTCGGTGATTACTTTAAAAAAGATGCTATTCACTGGGCATGGGAATTCCTAACAGAAGTTATTAAACTCGATAAAAACAGATTATATGTCACTGTATATCCAGATGACCAAGAAGCATATGATACATGGCACAATGATTGTGGCGTAGAAGAAAGTCACATTACACGCCTTGAAGATAACTTCTGGGAAATCGGTGAAGGTCCATGTGGTCCAGATAGCGAAATCTTCTTCGACCAAGGCCCTGAACATGGTTGTGATGATCCTAACTGTGCACCTGGTTGTGACTGTGACCGTTACCTTGAAATTTGGAACCTCGTGTTCACTCAATTTAATAAAATGCCAGACGGTTCCTATGAGCCATTGCAACATAAAAACATCGATACTGGCGCCGGTCTTGAACGATTGGCTTCCGTATTGCAACATTGCAAAACAAACTTTGAAACAGATTTGATTTTCCCAATCATAGAAGCGACTGCAAAACGGGCTGGTGTTAAGTATAACGAAGACCCAAATACAGATGTATCCTTGAAGGTTATCGCTGACCATGCTCGTGCTGTAACTGCATTGATTTCCGATGGTGTATTACCATCCAATGAAGGCCGCGGTTACGTATTGCGTCGTATCTTGCGCCGTGCTGTACGTCATGGCCGTTTGCTTGGTATCGAAGGTCTATTCTTAACTCCGTTAATTGATGTAGTTGTAGATATTCTTGGCCCTGGTATCAAATCCATCGCTGAAAAACAAGACTTCGTTAAACGTGTCGTTCAAAACGAAGAAGAACGTTTCAATCAAACATTGGAACAAGGCCTTGAATTATTGAATTCCTTGATTGATACATTGGCTGCCGAAAAAGCAACTGTAGTTCCTGGTACAGAAGTATTCAAACTATACGATACATACGGATTCCCTTGGGAATTAACAGAAGAAATCGCATCCGAACGCGGTTTCACAATCGACCATGAAGGCTTTGACGCTGCCATGAAAGAACAACGTGAACGCGCTCGTGAAGCTCGCGTAAAAGAAGATGCAAAGGTAGCTACACCAGATATTACATTCTTAAAAGACGAAGAACTTGTAGAAAATGAAGCGGAAACTGCATCCTCTGTATTGATGCTTGGTAAAGGCTCTGAACGCTTGCAAACAGCTGTTGATGGCGATGAAATCACCGTTATTGTACGCACTACACCATTCCATGCTGAAGGGGGCGGTCAATTAGGCGATACAGGCTTCATCGTAGGCCCAATGGGTAAGGTAGAGGTTCATAATACAAAACGCTTGCCTGAAGGGACTGTATATCACATCGGTACTGTTGTAGAAGGTTCCATCTCCGAAGGTGATGATGTAACACTTGAAGTAGATACAGCACGTCGTGCAGCGATGGCTCGTAACCATACAGCAACTCACTTGTTACATGCTGCATTAAAACGCGTACTTGGTGAACATGTTAACCAAGCAGGTTCTTTGGTAACACCAGATTACTTGCGTTTCGACTTCACACATTTCTCCCCTGTAACACAAGAGGAACTTGATCAAATCGAAGCCCTTGTAAACGAAGAAATTCTTAAGGCCACAGATCTTGCTATTGCTGAAATGTCTATGGACGAAGCAAAAGCAAAAGGTGCTATGGCACTCTTTGGCGATAAATATGGCGATGTAGTTCGCGTAGTAGAGGTTCCTGGATTCTCCGTTGAATTATGTGGCGGTTCCCATGTAGGCAATACAGCTTTCATCAGTTCCTTCCGTTTGACATCTGAATCCGGTATCGGTTCTGGTGTACGCCGTATTGAAGCGATTACAGGTCGTGCCGCTCTCGATGCAGCAAAACACGATCGTTTGACTATCGAACGCATTGCTGGTGAATTAAAAACTAAACCTGCTCAAGTAGAAGAACGTTTGCACCAAGTATTGGCAGAGGCTAAAGAAACAGCTAAAGAATTAGATCAAATTCGCAAAGAAGTTTCTGCTGCAGGTGCTGCTGATATCGTAGCTGGTAAGGTTATGATTGGTGATGTAGCATTTGTTGCTGCGTCTGTGAAAGCATCCTCTATTGATGAATTGCGTGATTTCGCTGATATGGGCCTTGATAAATTAGATGGTTCTGGCGTAGTACTCGTAGGTGCCGCTATGGGCGATGACAAGGTAAACTTTGTATGTAAAGTTTCCAAAGATGTTGTCGGTAAAGGCGTAAAAGCTGGTAATATCGTTAAAGCAGCAGCTCAAGTAGCTGGTGGTAATGGCGGTGGTCGTCCAGATATGGCGCAAGCAGGCGGTAAAGAACCAGCTAAATTGATGGATGCATTAAAAGCAGCTGGCGAAGCTGTTAAGGAAGCTCTTAACGCATAATACGTTCTAGATGTATATCTTGCATATGCTATAATAGAAACATACAATACATATATGTGGGCCACTTAAGTGGCCCATTCATACAAAGGAGGGATACCCATGAAGGTTTCAGATGAAACTATGTTATTCCGTAAAGTAGACGATGAACCGATGACTGCCGAAGAGGTATTAACTCGCGTTTATAAATCTATTCAAGAAAAAGGATATAATCCTATCAATCAAATCTTAGGTTATCTTATCTCTGGGGATCCAGCGTACATTACAAGTTATAATAATGCACGCAGTGATATTCGCCGTTTAGAACGCGATGATTTAATCGAAGAATTATTAAAAGAATACGCAAAGGCTAAACAACTATAATGAGAATTATGGCATTAGACGTAGGTAGTCGCACCATTGGCATCGCATGTAGTGATGCGCTATTGATGACTGCTCAAGGTATAGAAACGATTCGTCGTACATCCTTAGAAAATGACTTTAACCGATTGCGTGAATTGATTTCAGAATACGAAGTGCATGAACTCGTAGTGGGCATGCCGAAAAATATGAACGGCACCAAGGGTGATCGCGCTGAAAAAACGGAAGAATTCGTTGAAAAAATGAAGGCTGTCATCGACTTGCCTGTTACATTTTGGGATGAACGCTTATCTACCGTTATGGCCGAACGTCAACTCATCGCAGCTGATGTGAGTCGTAAAAAACGAAAGGGCGTCATCGATAAAATGGCTGCTGTCGTTATTTTACAAGGCTATTTAGACAGACTACAATTTAGTAAATCTTAATTCGCATAGATATCTAATGCGAATATCAAACAGGTTCTTATATACATAATAAAGGAGGGAATACCCATGGTTGATCAAAATTACGAAGGTGAAATTTTCTATCTCGAATTTGAAGATGAAGATGGTAACAAACAATATTTTACAGAAGATGTAATCTTGAATCATGAAGGTCAAGAATACGCTGTACTTGTTCATGTACAAGATGAAGAACATGAAGGTCAAGATGATACATATATGATTTTGGCTCGCATCGAAACAAACGATGAAGGTGAAGAGGAATATGTTCCATTAGATGAAGATGATGAAAACTTCGAAGTATTGGTAAATATGTACGAAGCAATGGGTGAAGAAGAGTAATTTCTAAGCTTTCAAAGACTCTAGTATAACGGTTGTTATACTAGAGTCTTTTTTGTAATTGTAATCTCTTGTGTACTAATTGACTCATGGTTATTTGGTATGATAGATAATATAAAAGAAGAGATACATCGAAAGCCTTTAATATGGTATAATAAGATGATATACAATGGTTTGTAATAGAAAGGAACTCATCCATGAGAAAAGCCTTAAAATATGTTTCCGTAGGTGTTCTTAGCCTTGCTATTTTAGGTGGTGGTGCTTTAGGTGCATCCTATTTTGTACCAAATACCTTTAACGATGACGGAGGATCTCAAGTCCTCGTAATAGGCAAGGATGCTACAGGAACAGAAATTGCCGATATGCTCTATGAACATGGACTAATTCGGTCTACACAGGTGTTTAAATTATGGTTAGCTCTTAGTGGAACCGGTTCAAAACTACAATCTGGTCACTACCAAATTCCAAATAAGGTATCGGTCCATGAATTAATTAACTTATTACAAGAGGGTCACGTTGAGTCCATTAAATTAACGATTCCTGAAGGGTATACCGTAGGGGATATCGCCATTGCTCTTGAAAAAGCTCAAATTATGAAAGCTTCCGATTTCTTGGCAGAGGCGAAAACATTTGTCCCATACCCATATATGAAGGGTACTAAACCGACTACATATCCTGTAGAAGGTTTCCTTTTCCCAAGCACTTATGAAGTGCCAGTTGGTGCTACGCCAAAGGATGTCATTTTGATGATGTCTGAGCAAATGAATCGCTATTTAACACCAGCTGTTAAAAAACAAATTCAAGCACAACATATGAGTATTCATGACTTTGTAACCTTAGCATCCATCGTTGAACGTGAATCATTATATGATGCGGATCGCCCAACTATTGCGGGTGTATTTAAGAAACGCTTAGCACATGGTATTCCATTGCAATCTGATGCAACTATTTCTTATGTTCTTGGTTATGCAAAGGAAAATGTAACGCTTGGAGATACGCAGTTACAAAGTCCTTACAATACATATGTAAGTAAAGGATTACCACCAGGACCAATTGCGAACCCTGGTAAAAAGGCGTTAGATGCGGTACTTCATTCTGAAGATACAGATTATCTATACTTTGTAGCAGATAAAGATGGTCATAATCATTTCTCCAAAACATATGCTGAGCATATGGCTGAGGTTGAAAAAATTTATGGTGCTGAACAAGCGAGTGCAGGCTCTTCTAATCAAGGTCAGGCTCCTGCATTGGCACAAGCTGGTCCTAACTATGACGTAGCGGCTACATCCGAACCTGATTATAACTATAGCTCTGCAGAGGCTGTAGCAGCAGATTCTCAATATGTAGATGTAGAACCAACATATACATATACACCGACAACTGTACCGGCAGCAACTCAAGTAACGCCAGCGCCAGCAGCACCAGCGGCGACTGAACAACCGGCTACAACATCATCGCCTAGCCAAATACCGGAAAGTATGCAACAAGTAGTTCCACAGCAATCAGCACCGGTTCAATCGGCGCCAGCAGCGGAAGAACCTCGTGTGATCAGACCTAGTACACAAACGGCACCTGCTTCTGGTAATAATCGCGGCGGCGTTGATAGATAATTAGTGTATCTAGATACTATAAACTATTATATTGTATTAGCTTGTCATATACGCACATACCTTGTGCGTATATGATTACTTTCATAGTCAAATATATAGCGGGAATTTATAATACATTTTATGGAATTAAATGAGATATTAAATGAGCAGCGTATTTACGCGATGATTAATAATGTACCCATCCTTCGGGAATCTGAGGTGCATTTATTTGAAGAATTGATTGGATTATACCGGCCCACCTCTGTGCTAGAGGTGGGCACCGCCATTGGTTACTCTACATTACTGATGGCACCTCTTATTGAACGAGGCGGAAAAATCACATCTATTGAATTGGATGAGGTTCGCCATGAGATGGCGAAATACTATATAGGTCAATCCGAGTATAAGGATCAAATCACGTTGATTAAAGGTGATGCGAAGGACGTATTAACGCAAATTAAAGGTGAATATGATCTCGTATTTCTCGATGGGCCTAAGGGACAATATCTTAATCAGCTAGAGGTCATATTACCTCATGTGAAAGAAGGTGGCGTCATCCTTGCCGACAATGTTCTCTTTAGAGGCTATGTGCGTGGCGACAAAGAGGCTCCGCATCGATTCAAAACTATTGTTAAGCGATTACAAGCGTATTTAGCATATGTAGAAAATAAAGAATTATTTAACACTACCATTTACCCGATGGGAGATGGCATGAGTGTAAGTGTGTGGAAAGGACACAACAAATAATGGCAGATCATTTTATGGAATTGCTTTGTCCAGCAGGTAATATGGACAAGTTAAAAATGGCTATTCGCTATGGTGCGGATGCCGTTTATTGTGCAGGCAAACGATTTGGTTTGCGTGCTGGTAACTCCAATTTTTCCGACGAAGAATTGAAGGAAGCCGTTCAATTCGTACATGAACATGGCAAGAAAATCCACGTTACATGTAACATCATTCCTCATAATGAGGACTTTGAAGGCCTTGAGGACTATTTGAAATTTCTTGAAAGTATCGGTGTCGATGCGATTATTGTAGCCGATATGGGTATCTTTAGCCTTGCTAAACGCGTAGCACCAGGCCTTGAACTTCACGTAAGTACACAAGCATCCACGACGAACTGGCATACTGTGCAAATGTGGAAAGAACTTGGTGCGGCTCGCGTCGTAGCGGCTCGCGAAGTATCTGTAGCAGATCTTAAGGAAATGAAGGAACATGTAGATATCGAAATCGAGTCTTTCGTTCATGGTTCTATGTGTATTTCCTATTCTGGCCGTTGCTTATTGTCTAACTACATGACCGGTACACGCGATGCTAACCGCGGTCAATGTTCTCAATCTTGCCGTTGGAAATACAGCATTGTAGAATCTAATCGCCCTGGCGAATATTACCCGATCGAAGAAGATGAACATGGTACATACATCTTTAACTCCAAGGATTTATGCCTCATTCATCGCATTCCAGAATTGTATGAAGCAGGCATCGATAGCCTTAAAATTGAAGGTCGCATGAAATCCGTTCACTATTGTGCAACGGTAGCTAAGGTATATCGTACAGCTATCGATACCTATTTGAAGGAACGTGAAAACTGGTACGTTCGTCCAGAATGGATTGCTGAATTAGAAAAAATTTCCCACCGCCCTTACACAGATGGCTTTGCGAATGGTCGCCCTGATGAAAGCGCACAAAACTACGGCAAATCTACGAATACCCAAACTCATGATTTCATCGGCTTAGTGCTTGGCTATAATGATGAAGAAAAATATGTAGACCTTGAACAACGCAACAATTTCAAGGTAGGTGATAAGGTAGAATTCTGCCAACCTAAGGGTGAACTCGTAGAGGCTGTTATTGAAAAAATGACAGACGAAGATGGTAATCCTATCGATGTAGCACCTCATGCGCAAATGAAGGTTCGTTTGTATATGGATACAAAATTGGAACCATACTCCATGATGCGCCGCGAGTGTAAGGTGAAAGCAGAGTAACATGGTACATGAAAATACTATTGCAATGTCTATACCTGATGAAATGACATCTGATGAGACGAAACCTGATGAGACCAAACCTGATGAGACGACACTATTACGCGAACATCTAGAACCACTGATGCCGTCCCGTTCACTGTCAGGTTTTCCTGAACCGCCTTCGTATAGCGGCACGGGCGAGGAAGGATATTTGTACTTTCACATAGATCCGAAACATACAAATTATGTAAATCGCATCTTAGAAGGCTATGAATACGTAGGCGTTATGACAAGCGTGGATAAAACGGGGCGCTGCATGGTACGTTGCACCCCTGATACGCGTAGTCTAGCCATCGAAATTTTGTCGCGCTTGCCAGAGGTTACCTTAGAAATATAGTTTATAAATATAGATTAGAGAGTTATCCAAATCTAGGAGAATAATAATGAAATGTAATGTATTAAAACGCGCGTTAGTCTTAACAGCACTTGGGGCTTCCATGGCAACAGCTGCTTTTGCAGCGCCAAACGGTCCTGTTATGATTCCACAACCAGGCACTGTTGTTGTGATTAACCATAATCCAGATGTAACATTTGCTGGTAATATTAACTTTGATGTTGAAAGCCAAGAAAACAATAATTTGAAAATTGGTTCTACTGTTGTACCGAATGTATTATATGGTGCCGTATTCAATAAGTCCGGTGCTCCTGATACAATTGTGCCAGCACAAACTTATCTATTTACCGGTGCCAAAGAAGTGCCTGCTGCGTTGACATCTCCTAGCGATGAAGGCAAACCTGGTGCAACTTGGTCTGTAGAAACAATTAAGAAAACTAAATCTGGTGATATTCAAATGGCTAGCCGTGGCGTACCTGAAAAACCATTAGGCGTACAAATGGAAATCATTAAAGATACTTTCACAATGGGCGCTATCGACAATAGTAAAACTGTACAAGGCCAAAACAGCAAGGGTACATTGTACATGACTGTGCCTAAGGATTTGAAGCTAAACCCTAGTAACGACATTCCTGCAGACGTGCGCGAAACAATGCCGGCTATGCTTCGTGGCCGCATGGGCGAATCCATGATGGTTAACCTATTGCCACTAAACGATGAAGAAAAACAACAACTTCGTAACAACCCGCACAATGCGAATACTATCGTATTCAACCGTGCTATGGGCATGGCGAGCAGCATCGGTAATTCTGCTAAACAAAGCAAAGTTTACACATACATGAAAGACCATTACCTCAACATGATTATCGTTGCAAAAGACTACGACGATAATGGCGCTCGTGGTAGCGGCGTGTTGATGGTATCTAAACAAGACAACTCTGACGACGTAATGTTGATCCTATTCAAAGGTCCAGACATTACAAACTCTAAAATTGAAAGAGTAATTGGATCCATGTTATCCGCTCACTTTGAACGTAAATAATTAGTTTTTAAAATACTACAGGCCTGTACTAATTTTGGGATGCACTAATAGGGTGTGTTTAGAAATAGAACAGGCCTGTACTAATTTGAGGGAGGCATTAATAGGGTGTGTTTAGAAATAAAACAGGCCTGTACTAATTTGAGGGACACGTTAATAGAGCGTATTTAGAAATAGAACAGGCCTGTACTAATTTGAGGGACACGTTAATAGAGCGTATTTAGAAATAGAACAGGCCTGTACTAATTTGAGGGACACGTTAATAGAGCGTATTTAGAAATAGAACAGGCCTGTACTAATTTGAGGGACACGTTAATAGAGCGTATTTAGAAATAGAACAGGCCTGTACTAATTTGAGGGATACGTTAATAGAGTGTATTTAGAAATAAAACAGGCCTGTACTAATTTTGGGATGCACTAATAGGGTGTATTTAGAAATAGAACAGGCCTGTTCTATTTTTTAGGAGGTACTTATATGGTTGAAATTTTTTAGGACCTATGATAAGATATCTTAGTAAAAGTGATGCAAAGGACATGATTCTCATATCCCTGTGTACCAGAGAGAGGCAGATGCTGGAAATGCCTTACACATATATTTGAGTTACCCCCTTTAAACTGATTTGTCGAACTTAAAGTAGGCAAATACGGCAGCCACCGTTATCGGGCTTAATGAAGTGAATGAACTGTATCCTTGTGATGCGGTGAATTAACTAGGGTGGAACCGCGAATGATCTTCGTCCCTTGTTGGTAGGGATAGAGGGTCTTTTTTTATTACAAAAATCGAGTCTATCCTAGTTCATAAATTGGAGGAAATTAAAATGGCAGATGTAAAAATCATTTTACCTGATGGTAGTGCAAAGGAATACGCTGCTGGCACTACTCTTGGGGAAGCAGTAAAAAAATTATCTAATAGCTTGGCAAAAAAAGTGTTGGCCGCTAATGTAAATGGCGAATTAACAGATCTTCGCGAAGAACTTGCTGATGGTAGCAAGGTAGAATTCTTAACATTTGAAGAAGATGGCGGTAAACACACATTGCGCCACACAGCTTCTCATGTTATGGCACAAGCAGTTAAACGCTTATGGCCAGAAGCAAAATTGGCTATCGGTCCTGCTATCGATAAAGGTTTCTACTATGATATCGATATGGAACATACATTGACTCCTGAAGATTTGACTAAAATCGAAAAGGAAATGAGCCGAATTGTGAAAGAAAACTTGCCTATTACTAAATCTGTAATGTCTCGTCAAGAGGCTATCGAGTTCTTCAAATCTAAAAACGAAGATTACAAGGTAGAATTGATCGAAGACCTTCCTGAAGATGCTGTGATTTCTTGCTATGCACAAGGCGATTTTGTTGACCTTTGTGCAGGTCCTCACGTTGCATCCACTGGTAAGGTGAAAGCTTTCAAATTACAAAGCATTGCAGGTGCATACTGGCGCGGCGATGAAAAGAACAAAATGTTACAACGTATTTATGGTACAGCATTTGAAAAGAAAGAAGAACTAGATGCATACCTTCACATGCTTGAAGAAGCGGCTAAACGCGATCACCGTAAACTTGGTAAAGAACTTGGTTTGTTCGTTATCAAAGAAGAAGGTCCTGGCTTCCCATTCTTCTTGCCAAAAGGCATGGCTCTTCGCAACGAATTGGAAAACTTCTGGCGCGAAGTGCATCATGATTTCGAATATGATGAAATCCGCACTCCAATCATCTTGAATAAACACTTGTGGGAAACATCTGGTCACTGGGATCATTACCGTGAAAACATGTATACTACAATCATTGATGACGAAGAATATGCAATTAAACCTATGAACTGCCCAGGCGGTATCTTGGTTTACCAAAACGAAATGCATTCCTACCGTGACTTGCCACTTCGTTATGCAGAACTTGGCCTAGTTCACCGTCATGAATTATCTGGCGCATTACACGGCTTGTTCCGCGTTCGTGCTTTCACACAAGATGATGCGCACGTATTTATGTTGCCTGAACAAATGCAATCCGAATTGATGAAAGTTATCGAATTGTTCGACCGTATCTATAGCCAATTTGGTTTGAAATATCATGTTGAATTGTCTACTAAACCAGACAATGCAATGGGTGATGATGCAATTTGGGAAGCAGCTACAGAAGCATTGCGTAACGCTATCGAAGCAAAAGGCATCGATTATGTTATCAACCCTGGCGACGGCGCGTTCTATGGTCCTAAACTTGATTACCATATCGAAGATTCCTTGGGCCGTACATGGCAATGTGGTACTATCCAATTGGATATGAATTTGCCTGAACGCTTCAACGTAGAATATATCGGTGAAGATGGTCAAAAACATCGTACTATCATGATTCACCGTGCATGCTTTGGCTCTATGGAACGTTTCATCGGTATCTTGACTGAACACTATGCTGGTGCATTCCCAACTTGGATGGCACCTGTTCAAGTGAAAGTATTACCTATTTCCGAAAAACACGTGGAATACGCTAACCAATTGGCAAAACAAATGCGCCATGACTACGTTCGCGTAGAAGTAGACGACCGCAGCGAAAAAATTGGTTACAAAATTCGCCAAGCACAAATGGAAAAAGTTCCTTACATGCTCGTTGTTGGCGATAAAGAAATGGAAGACAATTCTGTTAACGTACGTAAACACGGTGGCGACGAATTGGGTACAGTTCCATTTGACGAATTCTTCAATTCCATTAAAATTGAAATTAAAGAACGCAACTAATTATATAATTGTTGATATATCTGATTGTTTATCTATCATTTTTTGATGGATTTAACGATATTTGGGCAATAATAATTTAGTATAAAAAATCCTCTTATATACTGGACAGTTATCTTTAGATTTTATAATCTAATAGTAGCAGTTCATATATAAGGGGATTTTTCTTTCATTATAGTAGCGGGAGAAATTATAATGAACATCTTATTATGATTAGGTGGTGACCTTGTGTGGAGAAGTCAAGTTTAGCTTCAATTTTGCAACGTAAAAAGAATAAAAATCTTACGCTCGCTCATCGTCAATTATGGGGGATGATTGACTTGGTTTATAAAGATTTCTATGATAAAGAATCTAAAATCTATGATGCTGGCAATGTAACACGTGAAGAATTTTCTATTATTAAACATGTATATAAAACTAGGCATGTAGTAAATTATACGGAAATCAAAGCCTTGTTAAATAACAAACACCTTAGTCATGTGGGGTGGGTTATAAAAAATCTTGAGAAAAAAGGTTTAGTTACCACTGTAAAACATTGGAGCGACCAACGATCTCGGGATGTTATGCTAACAAAGAAAGGAATTCGTACCTACGAACGCATATCATCAACGCATAATAAGGTAATGGGGGCCTTGTTTTCTCAAATACCTAAAGAACAACGAGAACAAACAACAAGACTATTAATTCATATACATAATAGAATGGCAAAGAAACCTATAGCTAACTTTATTGATTCGGATTATATCCAATAAAAATAAATAGAACAGGCCTGTACTATTTTGGGGAAGGTGTGAATGTGCATCTTTAGAAATAGAACAGGCCTGTACTAATTTTAGGAAGGTGTGAATGTGCATCTCTAGAAATAGAACAGGCCTGTACTAATTTGAGGAAGATGTGTATGTGCGCCTCTAGAAAAAGAACAGGCCTGTACTAATTTGAGGAAGGTGTGTATATGCGCCTCTAGAAAAAGAACAGGCCTGTACTAATTTGGGGAAGGTGTGAATGTGCGTCTCTAGAAATAGAACAGGCCTGTACTAATTTGAGGAAGATGCGTATGTGCGTCTCTAGAAAAAGAACAGGCCTGTACTAATTTGGGGAAGGTGTGTATATGTGTCTCTAGAAATAGAACAGGCCTGTACTAATTTTAGGAAGGTGTATTAACGGTCCCAAGAAATGATACAGGCCTGTAGTATTTTAGGCAATCCCTATCCAGTGCCAGTATGTAAGTGCAAATACTAGCATCATTACATAGCCGATGATGGTTAAAGGAATACCTGTTGTCATAAATGTTTTTACGTCGAATGTGTCTGTACCGTAAGCCACCATACCTTGTGGTGAGTTTACTGGTAGTACTAGACCAAAGCAGATGGCGTATTGCATGATCATGGTTACGCCAATAGCGTTAAGTCCTTCTGCATTATGTCCTACAACGATGGAGATGACGATTGGTATCATCGCTGATGAAAGGGCAGTAGCAGAGGCAAATCCTAAATGGATTACGATGAGGAACGCAGCCATGATGGCAATCAACAAGAATACTGTAGCGGATTCTAGAGAGAATGCGTTAACGAATACTTGAGCGAGCCATGTAGCCGCTTTTGTTTTCAGTAAAACTGTACCGAGACCGATGCCAGCACCAAACATTACGATGGAGCCCCAGTCGATGTTTGGTTGAGCGAATTTCCAGTCCATAATGCCAATTTTAGGGAAGAAGAACAATGCAATCGCTATAATCGTAGTGGTTGTGGTGTCGATGGAATGTAATTTACCACCTGTAGCCCACAATGCAAGTAAACCGATGGAGATGCATAAGAGTTTCTTTTCATCGGTGCTCATAGGACCAATTTCTTGACGCATCTTAGCGAGTTGTACATCGCCGCCAACGAGTTCTTTGAACTCTGGTTTAATTAATGCTTGTGTTAAGAAGTAGGCAATAATTACCATGATGATGGAAAATGGAGCAGCAGCTGTGAGCCAGTCAATCCAGCTAACAGATGTATTCATCTGTGTTTGCATAAATCCTACGGCCACAAGGTTTTGGGCGGCTGCCGTTTGAATCATGATGTTCCAGAATGTATCAGCCTGTACAGCGCCCACCATGAGAAGGGCCGCAACGCGGCTTTTACGTTCAATACCTAAGTTCTCAACGATACCGATAATGATTGGTGCCAAGCAGGCAATACGGGCCGTTGCACTTGGTACAAAGAAGGCGAGGATAAGACCTGTAATAATAACGCCGAGATAAATGCGACTTACCTTGGTGCCGACGCTAGATAAAACGAGCATGGCGATGCGTCGGTCGAGGCCTGTTTTACGCATGGCCACCGAGATAAACATGGCTGCACCAACGAGGATCATAGCAGGTGATGAAAAACCAGAAATGATGAGCTTTAATGCGTTGGCGGTACCCATCATTTTAGCAGGGGCCTCAGGATTCGGTGAGAATCCGAGGAATAAGGCGGTGATGGCTGTAATCATGGTCGCACTGACCGGATAGGATACAGCCGATGTCATCCATAAGGTGATGGCAAAGGCGAGAACACCAATCATGCGATGGCCACCAGTGGATAATGTTTCAGGCGTTGGTAATAATAAAATGACGCCTAAAACAATAAATGCGAGAATAAGTCCGATATTTTGTGCTGTCGTACGACCCTTCGGAGGAGCCGCAGTATGCTGTGTTGTGTTAGTACTACTTACTGTACTCATAATAAACACTCCTTTCTGTAGCTATTATTATACAGTATTTCATAAATAAATATGTGATAATATATAAGAATATTGTATACATACTGGGGTATTCTTATGATACAAAAGAGAGATATATAATACTCACGAAGGAATCTTTATGGGGCCAAAATTGGGCCAAACGCGATGTATGGACCTATACGAAATTCACAAACTTTGTTATACTATAGGAGTTGTAATAATAAATATATGGGAAAGTACAAGATTAGTATTGACTTTCACCAATCAATTTGTTATTATAATTAAGTAATTTATGAAGCAGAGGCCATCCGCCACTCACCTAATACCATGAAGTATGAGGTTAATATAGAGAACTCTATTCGGATGGTGTATGCCATCCGTTTTTTTATTCTCTTGGAGGTGAAAGCTATTAGCAAGGATACACCACGCATTAATGAAGAGATTCGTGCTCGTGAACTTCGTGTCGTAGGTCCTGAAAACGAACAAATCGGTATCATGTCTGGCCGTGAGGCGTTGGCATTGGCTGAGGAAAAGCATCTTGATCTTGTGGAAATTGCACCTAACGCTAAACCACCAGTAGCTCGCATTATGAACTACGGTAAATATCGTTATGAACAACAAAAACGCGAGAAAGAAGCGAAAAAGAAACAAAAAATCGTAACTTTAAAAGAAGTTAAGTTACGTCCACATATTGAAGACCATGACTTTTACGTAAAAATGAAAAACGCATCCAAATTCTTGGGTGAAGGTAATAAAGTAAAAGTAACCATCATGTTCCGCGGTCGTGAACTTTCTCACCCTGAACTTGGCATGGCAGTGTTGACACGTTTTGCTGAAGAACTCAAAGAAACGGCGTCTATTGAAAAAGCAGCTAAATTAGAAGGTCGTAATATGACCATGATTTTAGTAAGTAAATAGGATATTGGGAGGATTATAATTATGCCAAAAATTAAAACTCGTCGCGCAGCGGCTAAACGTTTCGCAGTAACTGGTACTGGTGAATTCAAGCGTGCAAAAGCTTTCAAAAGCCACATTCTTGAGAAAAAATCTCCAGCTCGTAAACGTAATTTACGTAAAGCTACATTGGTTGCTAAATCTGACTACAAACGCGTAGTTAAATGCTTACCATACGCTTAATCGCTAACTATTAGATTGATATATCGTAATTTAGGAGGAATATACAATGGCAAGAGTGAAAAAGGGCGTTACAGCTCATGCACGTCATAAAAAGATTTTGAAATTAGCTAAAGGTTACCGCGGTACTCGTTCTCGTTTGTTCAAAAAAGCTAACGAAACAGTAATGAAAGCGTTGTACTACGCTCGTCGTGACCGTCGTGCGAAAAAACGCGAATTCCGTCAATTGTGGATTGCTCGTATCAACGCAGCAGCTCGCATCAATGGCACAACTTACAGCCGTTTCATCGCTGGTTTGACTAAAGCAGGCGTTGAAGTTAACCGTAAAATGTTGGCTGACTTGGCAGTTAATGATGCAGCAGCATTCGCTAAACTTGTTGAAGTAGCTAAAAACGCTTAATAGCATACCATAACAAATTAAGGACTCTCTTTGGAGGGTCCTTTTTTGTATGGTGAAAGCCTCCTCTAGTACGATGGTACAGAAACAATAAAAAGGAGATTTACTAGTTCATGGCGAAATACTCAGTATAGATATTTCGTTAACCAATCTCAGATAGAGGAGGGATTAGTATGAACGTATTAAAGAAAGCTTTAGTTTTAGGGGCTGTAGGTGCTATATTAGCCGTACCAGGTTATGCAAAGGTTGTAACTGGTAGCCAATCAGATGCCAATTTAGATTTAAAATATCCTTTGGTATATACTGATTCGGCTTATGCTCAACAAGCGATTAATACAGATATTGCAAACTATGTGCTAGAAGCAAAGGATATGTATTACAACCAACATATTTATAAGGTGGCTCAAAATTATAAGGTAACCTATGAAGATAGCCAAGTTGTTTCCATTCTATTGACGACCTATCATTACTATGCCGGTGCTGTTCATGGTATGACTAATACCAGAGGACTTGTATATAATAAAATAACAGGTCAACGTGTTCCTCTATACAATTATGTAAAAATCGCTAATGCAGCACAGCTGGACAGAGGATTACGATCTTATGTATTAGATTACTACACAGGTTCCCATACAAAGAGCCGTATTCCTCAAGGCTGGAGTGTAAAATATGTAACTGATAACTACTGCCTACGCGGTAAGGGGAACATCGATCTAGTTTACCAACCATATGAATTAGGACCTTATTCTAATGGCACTACCTATATTGGATTTACACCGCAATCTATTGAATACTTTAACCGCATGAACTCGTAATAAAGGTGGCGTTATATTGTATGTAACATTATTAATGATACCCATTGGGCTGTTCTTACTGGTGATTAGCCTTCGGTATATGGTGAAGATTTTTACTATCTCGGCTATACATGATATGCCCTATAGAACTGATAAAGGTGTTTTTACCATTGAAACAGCTGGTCGCTATGGGGTATGGCTTAATGGTAATCGATTTAAAAAGTCTCCCTTAGGGATGTTTGGATTGCAGCTGATTAACTGTGAAACAGAAAAGGAAGTCTCATTAAGAACTAGCTATATACCCGCTAGCGTGACTAAAGTAATCGATGCACGCCTCGAGCTTTATACATTTCATGCTAAGCCGGGGACATATCAGATCGTATTTAACGATAACCCTAGTCCGATGGCTAAGATTTTTGGCACCATTAGTCGAGTTTTGATGGGTGGTAATGATGATTATAGCTCCTATTCCATCAGAATCTATCCACATCAATCTATGATCTATTCGTTCCTTAGTATATGGGGATTTATATTTGGCGTTATCGCCGTGATGTGGGGGATAGCGGGATTAGTTATACATTAAAAAACGCCTAACGTGTAAGCACTGTGAATGCTTTTATACGTTAGGCGTTTTTCGGTGATGAGCTTAACTCACGTTGATGACTCTAGGTTCAGTATAAATAAGTGTCGACAATTTGTCGACACTTATTTAACCTTGTTTATGTTAATATGCTATAGAGTTATGTATACTTATAGATGATAAAAGCCTATAGCACGAAAATTGTACTATAGGCTTCTGTCATGTCTAATATCTTATCTTCTATATCCGCCGCATCCTCTAGTATTAGAGTTTGAACCGCAATAGTTTTGGTTGTTATTGTTGCATGGTGCATAGTTAGCATTGTTATTGCAGTTGTATTGTGTGTTAGTATTGCAATTGTACTGAGAATTATTGCATACATAATCATAAGCAAATCCTGTGGACACTACAGCAGTCACGGCTAAAGCAGTCATAATGAGTATACGTTTAGTAAATTTCATAGTAATCACCTCCTAGTTTCTATACTTATATTATACTACTATAAGTCAAACGAAATATGATATTCTATATATATACTATTTGAGAGAGTTTATGTGAAAGGAAGCGTTATTATGATGAAACGTGTATTGATGGCTACGCTTTGTTTAAGTTGTGTTACATTGGGTGGTCATGCAATTGATATTAATATACCTGGTGCAGATCCGACGGTATTAAAGGATGCGTATCAGAACTATCGTAAGACTGACGCAGAGGCGCTGCAGATGGAACAGGATGTTGAAAAGGATATAAAAACATATATGCCCAAACAAGTGGTAGGTAATGGCGAATTTGATTTAAATGATATCATTTATTCAAATCGTGAGTTGAACCATGCATTAGATTTTTCTTCATCAATATTTATTTTGAAAGAGGATGGAGCCAATGTAAAATTCACCATGCCATACTCGAGTCGATATGGGAATACTGAGAAGATTGCAGATGGTACACCTGCTTTCAGAAATGCAATGATTATGAGCCCTGACGGTATGATGGCTTATGAATTGCGTCATCAACCAGCAGGCAATAATTGGGAGGATAGTAAGATTCCTTATAGCAAATTGACTGTTGATGATATGAAAGCTATCGCAGAGAAAACAGCTGGCGTATTTCGTGGTGATGACCATTCATTATATGCTGGTAAATTTACGTATCCTACGGTTGAAAAAGCGACATGGGATGTCACGTATGCTAAGGATGCACCAATGGTGGGGAGCCTTAATTTTACGATGAAGCATACACCGACGATTTCGTATCATGTGGGTTATAATTTTATGCCTAGAAAACAGTTTAGTGTGTTAAAAGCACAAGGTGTTGATAAGGCTAAAGACATAATAATGTCCCCGTTGGTTAACTATGTATTACCATCCATTGAACCAGCGAAGGATATACTTTCAAAAAGTAAAGCATTAAGAATTAATGATTTTACATTCTTAACGCTAAAAACAAGTAAAATGATACGGGAAGATAAGAATGATTCGTACATGTATGTATACGATAGCAATCAGTATAGAGAAGGTATCATGGTAATGCCAGTTGAGGCTGAAGATATACAACATCCAGAGAAGATTTTCCCGAAAGCTGTACGCAGTATTATTCTAACTGACAAGTATTCGATGCATCAACCAATCCAATTTGCTACCGTATGGAATGATGCTATGTCATCCGTATATATGCAAATTAAGCGCCCTAAAACAACGATTTATATGTTAATATCTCATGATAAACAATATGTGTACAATCACTTTATTATGACCTATAATACGAATTCTTTGGTCGAAAAAGACTTGCGAGATATTGTGCAATATGTAGACACTAATAACAATAAGGATTATTATAATACATTCCAAAGTGGACTTGGGGCTAAGATGCCAAAAGATATGGCGACGGTTGATATTAAGAATACGAAATAATAGATAATGTAAGGAATTTAAAAATACCTTGTGAAGTAACTCTCACCATAGGTTAGATTTTTTTATGTAACTATAGGCTCTCTATTGCGAGGCATATGCCTTGTGATAGAGAGCTTTTTGGTATGATGAAAGTTATAGAGAAGCCTATTAAATATTAAGCAAATTTCTTTATTTCTTGTAGAAAAAGGCGTATACTATAGATAATAAAATAGAACATATATTTGCATTAAAAGAAAGGAGGAAATTTTATGAGTGATGATGTAAAAATGTTTGAAGGTAGTCAAATTCGTTCTGTTTGGGATAATGAAAGGGGAGAGTGGTATTTTAGTGTAGTTGATGTAATAGGTTCTCTGACTGAAAGCAATAATCCACGTGATTATTGGTATCGTGTGAAAAAACGTATGTCAGAAGAAGAACGAAGTGAGTTGTCGACATTTTGTCGACAACTGAAACTTAAGTCGACAGATGGTAAGTCATATAAGACTGATGTCGCTGATATGCAAGGTATTTTTCGTATAATCCAATCTGTGCCTTCGCCTAAAGCAGAACCTTTTAAAATGTGGTTAGCAGAGGTTGGTAAAGAACGTATTGATGAAATCATTGATCCGGAACTCACGATTGATAGGGCTTTAGAATCATATGCTCGTAAGGGCTATAGCCGAGAATGGATTAATCAACGATTACAGGCTATTCAGGTACGTAAAGAATTAACAGATACCTGGCAAGATCATGGTGTTAAAGCTGGTAATGAATATGCTATCCTAACGAATGAAATCTCTAAAGCTTGGTCTGGAATGACGACTAGAGAATATAAGGACTTTAAGGGGCTAAAAAAAGAAAATCTACGAGATAATATGTCTACTACAGAACTTATCTTAAATATGTTAGCCGAAACGGCCACAACGGATATTGCGGAGGCAACTAATCCTCAAGGATTAGAGGAGAATAAAAAAGCAGCACAAGATGGTGGGGCTATTGCTGGTGATGCACGTAAATCTATTGAAGCTAGAACTGGTAAGCCTGTTATTACCTCTAAAAATGCCATAGACTTGGGGCGACTAATTAGTGATGTGGTGAAACATGATAGATAAACGACTTGAACGAATGAAACGAAAACATAATTGTAAAGTGCATTTTAATGCAGATTCTTTTCAAATATCTGATTGCACAGTAGCACCAGTACACGATATACCTGATGTAATACATGAAAATCAGGAGTTTGATTTTTATCTTGAGACAAATTATGATGTATATTTACTTCGAATTATACATAGCCAAGATTGTGTTGTAAGTATTTATCCTGCAAAAGTGGATGGTATCATATACATCGTGAGTTCTATACCTGTGTCTAAAGATAATATCAAAGGGGCTATTCAAAAGGTTTTACATGCGTTAGAGCCATATGGTTTTCCGAAATTGAAGAATCCTAAAAGTAGTATTACGTTTAATATATAGTGACGAAATAGATCGTAAAGAAAATAATACCACATCATATAGGAATTTTTTGTCCCGTATGATGTGGTATTTTATTAATATATGATTTATGGGAGGTCTTATGTTATATCCTATAACCCTTATTTTAAAATAAAAGTAAGAATGGATACTGCTAGAGACAATATAGCAATGATGAGCATTACTTTTTCATAATTGTTCATAGCATCACCACCTTTCGGTGATGAGCCTAACTCACGTTGATGACTCTAGGTTCAGTATAAATAAGTGTCGACAATTTGTCGACACTTATTTAACCTTGTTTATGTTAATATGCTATAGAGTTATGTATACTTATAGATGATAAAAGCCTATAGCACGAAAATTGTACTATAGGCTTCTGTCATGTCTAATATCTTATCTTCTATATCCGCCGCATCCTCTAGTATTAGAGTTTGAACCGCAATAGTTTTGGTTGTTATTGTTGCATGGTGCATAGTTAGCATTGTTATTGCAGTTGTATTGTGTGTTAGTATTGCAATTGTACTGAGAATTATTGCATACATAATCATAAGCAAATCCTGTGGACACTACAGCAGTCACGGCTAGGGTAGTCACGATGAGTATACGTTTAGTAAATTTCATAGTAATCATCTCCTATTTTTTATACTTATATTATACTACTATAAGTCAAATGAAATATGATATTCTATACATATATACTATTTGAGAGAATTTATGTGAGAGGAAGATTTTTCCTAAAACTGTACGAGGTATGATTCTAACTGATTAGTATTTTGTGCAACAACTAATCTATAACACACTCTCAAGCGGGCTTGAGGCTAAGATGCCGAAAGAAATGGGGCATTTGATATTAAGAATACGAGGTAGGTAGCTTTTTGTTTAGTAGGAAGGAGAAACTATGCGGTATTATAAATTTTTATTATTATCAATATTTTTAGCTTTTAGTAGTTCCCCCGTATTAGCAACGGATGCGTTTACTATGCAAGGATCATGGGTGTCTAAGAGTGGTAATTATTTACATGTAGATTCACATTATTTAGGTAAATCACATTATACTATTAAAGATATAAATCATATAAATGGAAAAACTTATATTAGAGTTTCTTTGATTGGTGGGCGATATATTAATCAAATTACTATAGCCGATGATAATCCTAATTATATGATTATTGAAAACGAATCTACTCATACTTTTGTAGAGTATTCCAGAATATAATGACGTAAAATTTATTTAAAAGAGTTAAGGGGGAAAAGATTTAAATGAGGAAATTTTTATTAGCGTTACTGGTTATCAGTATAACAGCTTTTGGTTCCCAGGCAAGAACATCTGAGTTAGTAGGTAAAGGTGAAGGCTATGGCTCTTATAATGGTTGGGTTGTTGCAGATATGTCAATGAATGATGGTGATGTATCAGAAGTAGCATCCTATTCTATGCGTATATTTAAGGACTATGGTTTAGTTCCTGTCGCTTACTGTGCATCTGGAGGTAGTCATTTAGGCACTTATTATACTTTTTATGTAAACCCATATCATGATTCATTAATTATTGGGAGGGAAGCTGGCATAGCCTCTCATGCTAATCCGTTTGCTGCAGAGTCTAAATCCTTTAGTAAATCTGGAGTGTTTGTTCGTTATACAGATATGCAAGCTAATCAGGATCTATATAGAAAAATAATTAATGTAGCTAAAGCTGAATTTATAAAATATCAACAAATGATGAAATAAGATATGCATTTTTAAAAATTACATTTGCTTTTATATGAATTACACTGTATACTTTAATTAAAAGATATACAGTGTAATTTTTTAAAATGCAAAAATAAAAATAAGATGAATTGAGAGCTGGAGAAAGAGGTGAGATAATGTATATTCAAAATGTATTTCATAGCAATACGGGGATATCACAGTATCGCATTGAAGAAAGCAATAGACCTGATGCGAAAGTATATACCTTGTATGGGCAGAATGAATTATATGAAGATCTATATGGTGTACCTGGGTCTATGAGTGATCGGAAACAGATAAAAGTAGATAGAATGGGGACTGGTGCTATTGCCAGAGAAGGCGATTTATTATTTAGCACAATTTCTGGTGAAGCTACAATCGTAAGTAGTGAACATGATGGTTATGTATTCACACAAAATTATGCTCGTATGGAGCCTATGAGTAGGTTAGTAGATAGAAAGTATATGGCTTATTTAATTAATGAAAATCTATCAATCAAGCGTCAGTTTAAACAAAATCTACAAGGTAGTCAGGTGATACGATACAGTTTAAAGCTATTGAAAGAAATTGCGTTACCAGAATTACCACCAATAGAGATTCAACGGATGATAGGGGATATATATTTTAAGCAATTACTATTACGTTCGTTAAGACAACGGGTAGCCGAGAATACGTATCGTTTATCAATTGCTATGTTACAGGGAGTGGAGTAAATGACAGAACTAGAATTTGAACGTCAGCTAATTGAACAATTATCGTCAGGGGTTATTAGTAGTACATCAAAGCAATTGGGAGACACTACAGCTCCTTACGGTAATATGAAGATGTTTAAAAGCAAATTATGGAAATATGAGCCAAGAATTAAAACGACTGAAGACTTGTGGGAGAATTTTCGGTCTATTTTGTATCAATTGAATCAAAATCAATTGACGCAACCATTAAGTGATACAGAGTTTAAACAGGTTCAAAAGGTTATCAATGAACTTTACACACCATATCAAGCCGGTCAGTTTTTATATGGTATCAATGGCGTATCTCAAGTAGAAGTAGATCTTGATGATGGACGTCATGTATTCTTGACGGTGTTTGATCAAAAACAAATTGGAGCGGGTAATACAGTATACCAAGTGGTAAGTCAAATTAAGAGAGAACCACAAATTGCGGGACGTCCAGAACGCCGTTTTGATACTACACTACTTATTAATGGTTTACCAATCATTCAAATTGAGGAGAAATCTGTTAAACATTCTGTTGATGAAGCATTGAACCAAATGCATCAATATATTCAAGAGAAACAATATAGTGATATTTTCTCAACAGTTCAAATTCTAGTAGCTATGACGCCTAATCGTATTAAATATATGGCTAATACAACGGCTGAATTATTTAACAAAGACTTTGCGTTTGAATGGCAAAATCCTAATGATAATAAGGTAGTTCGTAATTGGACTACTTTTGCTGATATGTTCCTTAGCATTCCAATGGCGCACCAAATATCTACATTGTTTACTATTCTTGACGGAACCAAGAATAAACAAATGCTTAAGGTTATGCGCCCTTATCAGGTATATGCTACAAAGGCTGTTTTAAATGAGTTAAAACGTGCAGACTTTGATTTGCCTATTAATAAATTAGGCTATGTATGGCATACCACTGGATCAGGTAAGACTATTACTAGCTTTAAAACGGCATGGTTGGCTAGCCGTATGCCAAATGTAGATAAGGTCATCTTCGTAGTAGACCGTATTGCTTTGACCAAGCAGACTGAAGATAATTATAAAGCATATGATCCTGAAGGCTCCATAGATGATAGTGGCAATGTAAGTGGTACACAAAATACAGATGCTTTAAAGGATAAGTTGAATAAAAATGGTTATGGTATTATTGTTACATCCGTACAAAAGTTAAATACTCTTATTAAACGTAAAAATTTTGTGGTACCTAAGAAAAAATTTGTATTCATCGTCGATGAGGCTCATCGTTCTACTGGTGGTGAAAGCTTTGAAGAATTGCAAAAGGTCTTTAAAGGCGCTGCATGGGTAGGTTATACAGGAACCCCTATGTTTGATGAAGTAGTTGGTAAAAAAGGCACTAAGACTCATGAAGTATTTGGTAAATTACTCCATGCTTATACGATTCGCGAAGCTATTGCCGATAAAAATGTATTAGGGTTCAAGGTGGATTTTGAAACTACTATTGCAGAAGACCAAATGAAGCAAGAGTACTTACCAAAATTCTATAAGGCGCAGCATCCTGATTGGAATGAACAAGATATTGAACGTAAAATCGCTAATCTTACTGATAATGATATGGATGATATGATTGAACCTAGTTTCTATGATAATAATCCTAATCATGTACGATTAGTTGTAGAAGATATCTTCAAAAATTGGCGTAATCGTTCTAATGATGGTGCTTATAATGCTATGCTTACGACACATGTAGGTGGTAACCGTCCAAGTACGCCGATGGCATTGATGTACTTTGATGAATTTGAACGTGTTAATCAAGAACGAGCAGAACAAGGTTTGCCTACGCTGAAAGTTGGCGTTACGTTCAGCATGAGTACGAATAATAGTGATAACCAATTAACGACAAATGATGGTTTATTACGAGCTATGAATCATTACAATAAGATGTTTGGCACGAACTTTGGGTTAGATGATGTATCGGGGTATACACAAGATTTGACAACACGGTTGAATCGAACTGCAGAAGATGGGCAATATTTAGATATTGTTATTGTTGTGGACCAACTATTAACTGGTTTTGATGCTCCTAAAATGAATACGCTATATGTAGACCGTACGTTAAAGGATGCATTATTGATTCAGGCTTATTCGAGAACAAATCGTATTGCCGATAATCAAGGTAAGCCTTGGGGGCGTATTGTTAATTATAGATGGCCAGCTAAGAATGAAGAACTTATGAATCGTGCGTTAAGTATCTATGCCAATAAAGCTTCCGCTGATGTACAAGAAACATTGATAGATACCAAAAAATTAGTAGATGCTGGTGTTTTAGCAAAATCTTTCAAAGAACAATTTGATGAGGTAAAACATGTAGTAGATCAATTAGCGGATATTACAGATACTTTCACAGAGGTACCAGCGAGTGAAGCGAAACAAGAAGAAATGTTTAATCTCATGCGTACCTATAGTTCGGGAATGTCTAAATTAAAACAATATGACCCAGAAACGGTTAATGGTGAGGATATTGGTTTTGACTATGATAATCCAGATGAACTCGTTACATTACTTGGTATGACGCCTGAGCAAGAGGAAATACTAACGACATCTTTGTATAATGATTTAAAAGAACGCATTGCAGAAATACATGATGTACCTGTAGCACAAATTGAATTACGTATGATTCATGTTAAAGATGTTAGCGTTAATTATGATTATTTGACCGAATTGGTAGAAGCATTAATGAATGCAGTGCATGAGGATCGGATGGATGCAGCCGCTGACTATCGTGATAAGATTAATGATTTTGCCATGGCATTGGAAGATCGTCAATATGCAAAACAAATCAATAATGCTGCTGATGCAATTTATAGCGGTAATTATCCTCCTGAAGGGCATGAAGTAACGTATCCAGTTCAATTAAAATCTAGTTTGGACATTATACATGATGCTAATACCATGATTGTGAAAGATAATATCTTTGATTTCCGTTTAAAATGGGGCATCATTGATGTTATTAGTAATGATGAAATTTTAGAACTATTTGGACGCCATACGGCAGGTAAACAAGATCTTGATAGTACGGGCAGAATTAGTCAACTAAAGAAAGATGCACGTAAAGAATACCAAATTAAGGCACAAGATAAAGAAGTGGCTGCACTTAATAAGATTACATATGGCAATGAATTAGTTGCTGCATTATATAAATTTGCGGATTCTTATGTTAATGAAAGGTAGTGTTAGCATGGTAAAAGGAAAGAGGGGTTGCGATGAATAAGGAAAAAGGGAGAGTACCTAAGTTACGTTTCCCTGGATTTACGGAAGATTGGGAACAGTGTAAGTTAGGGGATTTTGCTGAAATTGTACGTGGCGCATCTCCAAGACCGATAAGTGATCCAAAATGGTTTGATAATGATTCAAACGTAGGTTGGTTAAGGATCGCAGATGTTACAGCCCAAGATGGTAGGATTCGATATCTAGAACAAAAAATATCTGAATTAGGTCAAGAGAAAACGCGAGTTATCAAAACTCCGCATTTATTACTGAGCATTGCCGCAACTGTAGGGAAGCCTGTAATTAATTACATTCCAACTGGTGTTCATGATGGATTTTTAATTTTTCTAAATCCTAAATTTAATATTTTATATGCATTCTGGTGGTTAGAAATGTTCCGAGAAAAATGGAATAAGTATGGTCAACCAGGTAGCCAAGTAAATTTAAATTCTGATTTAGTGAAAAATCAAGTTATTAATATACCAAACGAAAAAGAACAAGAAAAAATTAGTTCATTTTTAGAATCTCTTGATAAAATTATTACCCTTCATCAGCGTAAGCTTGAACACTTAAATTTAAAGAAAAAAGCGTTGCTTCAGAAACTTTTCCCAAAAAATGGAGAGCGTTATCCAGAACTTCGTTTTCCGGGATTTACTGATGCTTGGGAACAGCGTAAGTTAGGTGATTTAATACTTCTTAATGGTCGTATTGGTTTTAGAGGATATACTGAGGCAGATATTGTTTCAAAAGATGAAGGTGGTGTTCTAACTTTTAGTCCAACAAATATCGTTGATAATCGAATAACTATTAAATGCAAAAATACATATATAACAAGGTTAAAGTATGATGAATCCCCAGAAATTAAAGTATATAATGGTGATATTTTATTTGTAAAAACGGGATCAACACTCGGTAAAAGTGCTTTAGTAAAAGATATTTTTGAAGATGCTACATTAAACCCTCAAGTTGTTGTTATGCGCCCTAATAATCTCTCTTCTGAGTTTTTATCTATTATGATGTTAACTGATAATATTCTGTCTCAAGTTAGAAAATCAAGAATAGGAGGTGCTGTTCCGACATTAACAGAATCTACTATAAAGGCATTTGATACTTTTATTCCGGAAAATAATGAGGAAGCACAGAAAATCGGAAAGATTTTTGGGTGCCTTGATGATGTTATTACCCTTCATCAGTGTAAGCTAGAGCACTTACAATTACAGAAAAAAGCATTACTTCAACAGATGTTTGTATAAATAAAGGAGATTATGTATGGCTGAATCAAAAGCACAGAATATTTCTAGCCAATTATGGGCTATTGCCAATGATTTACGTGGCACCATGGATGCTAGTTCTTTTAAAGACTATATTCTTTCGTTTCTATTCTATAAATATCTTTCTATTCATCAAGAAGAATACTTGGTTAATAATGATTTGGTTGATATTTCTGATAGTAAATCTGTTAATGACGCCTATAAAGCACTTGTTGAAGAGGCGGGGTTAGAGGCTTGTTTAATCGATATTGCAGGTACATTAGGATATGCTATTAATCCGGAGGATACTTGGGCGTCTTTGATTGAAAATGTTCATAATGGAGCTGTTGTTCCTAGCGATTATCAACGATTATTTGAAAACTTTAATAAGAATGCTGAAATTAATCAAGACGCTGCAGCAGATTTTAGAGGGATCTTTAATTATGTTAATCTTGGTGATTCTGGTTTAGGTTCAACAATTGCTGGTAGAACTAAAACGTTGAATGCGGTTGTAACTAAAATAGATGAAATTGAGTACAAAGATGAAAATGGTAGAGATATTCTTGGAGAAATCTATGAATACTTGATTGGTAAATTTGCAGCTAATGCTGGTAAGAAAGGTGGTGAATTTTATACACCTCATGAAGTTAGCCAAATCTTGGCTAAAATTGTTACCGGTAATATAAAATCTCAACATGATACTTTCACAGTCTATGACCCTACAATGGGTTCTGGGTCATTATTGTTGACAGTTCGTAATGAATTACCTGATGGATCCCGTCAAGGTGCTGTTAGTTTTTACGGGCAAGAACTTAATAATGTAACATGTAACTTAGCTCGTATGAATTTGATGATGCATGGTGTTACTTATAATAATATGACATTGAATAATGCGGATACTCTTGAAAGCGACTGGCCAGATGGTCCAGACCGTGACGGTATTGATAGACCACGATCTTTTGATGCGGTTGTTGCTAATCCACCGTATTCTGCTAAATGGGATAATAATGAAAATAAACTTAAAGATCCACGCTTTAGTGAATATGGTAAATTAGCACCAGCATCTAAAGCAGACTACGCTTTCATATTACATAGTTTGTATCATTTAAATAATGAGGGTACGATGGCAATCGTTCTACCTCATGGTGTTCTATTCCGTGGTGCGGCAGAAGGTAAGATTCGCCAAACTATTATAGAGAAAAATTATCTTGATGCGGTGATTGGTTTGCCTGCAAATCTGTTCTATGGTACAAGTATTCCTACAACAATTCTTGTGTTTAAGAAAAAACGTACAACACGCGATGTACTATTTATTGATGCTAGCAATGAGTTTGAAAAGGGTAAAAATCAAAATAATTTAAGCGAAGAAAATATTAATAAAATTATTGAAACATACCAAAATAGGCAAGACGTTGATAAATATGCACACGTTGCATCTATCGAAGAAATCAAAGAGAATGACTATAATCTAAATATTCCTCGATATGTAGATACATTTGAGGAGGAAGAAGAACTTGATCTTGATGAAATCAATCGTATGATTGAACAAGATAACCAAGAAATTGCACAACTTGAAAAAGAAATAGCCGAACAATTAGCCCTATTAGGCGTCAAAATGTAAGGAAAATAGGTAGAAAAGACAAAATAGGACTTTTCTACCTATTTTTATGTTCTTGGGAACAGCGTAAGTTAGGTGAATTTGTAAAAATAATATCTGGTGATGCACCGTCTACCTTTATTTCCGGTAGTTGTATTTATGTAAAAGTTGATGATCTTAATTATTCAGATAGAATTCAATTATCTTCATCAAATTTGGTAAATATTAATCCTAAAGCACATTTAGTTAATAAAGGTGCGACAATCTTTCCTAAAAGGGGAGCAGCCATTATGACCAATAAGGTACGTATTATGGGAAAAGATGGTTATTTGGATACTAATATGATGGCTTTAATTCCGGAAGAAATAGATAAAGATTTTTTATTTACTTTTATTCAAAAAACAGGTTTGTATAAAATAGCGGATACTTCTACGATTCCACAAATTAATAATAAACATATTGAACCATATATGATTCAAGTCCCAAATGATAAAGAACAAGAGTGTATCGGTGTCGTTTTTGAAAAAATAGATAAAATTATTACCCTTCATCAGCAAGAGCCATTTCTATGTGGGAACAGCGTAAATGGTGGGGTAAAACTATGTTAACAATAGAGGAAAAGTCCGAACTATTTTATATTTATTATGAAAAATGGATACATATATATAAAGAAGGTGCTATTCGTGATGTAACAATGCGAAAATATGAGATAACGCTGCTATGGTTAAAGCGATTAGTCCCTGAACTTAGACTTTCACAATTAAATAGGATATCATATCAACAACTATTAAATGACTATGCGGAGTTTCATGAACGACAAACAACGATGGACTTTCATCATCAAATAAAAGCAGCTGTATTAGATGCAGTGGATGAAGGTTTAATTGATAGAGATCCAACTCGAAAGGCTATTATAAAAGGTCGGTCACCGAGAATTAAGAAGATCAAATATCTGAACCAGTTTGAACTACATACCTTGTTAGTAAATTTGAAATTGACGTCAGAAATTAATTGGGATTGGTTGATATTGATAATAGCTAAAACTGGAATGAGATTTTCAGAAGCTTTAGCATTAACTCCAAAAGATTTTGACTTCTCACATCAATCATTGATTGTAGATAAGACTTGGGACTATAAGGGAAATGGTGGCTTTTTACCAACAAAAAATCGATCATCAGTACGAAAAATACAACTTGATTGGCAAACGATTATAAAGTTCTCAGAATTAATTAAAGGCTTACCTGAAGATAAGCCTATATTTGTGAATGGTCGTGTCTTTAATTCAACAATTAATGGTGTATTAGAACGGTATTGTAAAAAATTAGAAATACCAGTCATATCAATTCATGGATTACGACATACACATGCATCGCTATTGCTCTTTGCAGGTGTATCAATTGCAAGTGTTGCAAGACGATTAGGTCATGCAAGCATGACGACGACACAGAAAACATATATACATATAATTCAAGAAATGGAAAATAGAGATATTGATTTGGTTATGCGGTCGATGGCTGGATTAGCTTGAGATTTATTTTGTAGAAATGGCTTTTACTGATGAAGGGTAATAATCAAATCAATACGCTGTAAGAAGGTCCCTAATAACTTTTGTTCCTCATTGTTTGGCAAGCTTATCTCTAATTCCATAACTTTATTTTTTGAAATATTATACCGTGATATACCTTGAGCAAGAATCTTAATCTTGTCTCTCATATATGGCGCACGTAATGAATATCCTAAAAAATATGAATCAATTTTTTGATTAGGTCTAAAACCAAAACAAAAGCTATTTAAATAAATATTAGGTGTATCTCCAAGCCATACTGAGGACATGCCAACTTCTTCTGGTGTTTCAGATGATGTAGTAAATAATACATCCCCATATTTCACTTCATTTTGTGTTGGATCTATTTCCACCTTATCAGTCATGGTTATATTAGAGATTGTATTTTGAAATACATTTAAATATGTAATATATTTTGCTTCACCATGCCCAAAATCTTCTTTTGTTTTACCTGATAATCCAGTATATGTTGAGCCAATACTGCCTAACTTACGCTGTTCCCAAGTAAATTGAAAGGAGAAAAATTGTCTGAAGTATATAGATATAGAACAATTAAACAGTTATTAAATCGTGAAGAGTTGCTTGATAACTATCTTTATTTTAGTGAATTAGAAAATCTCAATGATCAGATGGAAGGGTTTCTTAATGTATTTTGGGATGGAGATATTATTTTATGGCATAATCTATTTAAACACTATATATTATGTTTAGCTGATTTATATTTACAGGCATCGGCAGTGTAAAATATTTTGTGTAAACTGTTCTCAAACAATTGAAAAGAGAACCAATCTTCTTTATGATTAAGTTACCAAGCATAATCTCAGAAAGAAGGTTGATTCTCTATGGTTAATGGTAACATAATCTCAGTTGACGCTCCAGATAATCATTCAATTTTTATTGACTTATTTCGTAATGAACTCGAAACGATGTCAAATACGCTATTACTAGCTGAATTAACTGAGTTTTTATCCTATGATAAATACGATGTTAGCGGCTATAATACGGGTAATTCTCGGAATGGCTATTATGAGCGTTCTTTACATACTATTTTCGGTAATATCACGATAAAAATACCTCGCGATCGATTGGGCCAATTTCAAAATAAATTACTTACACCATACAATCGGAACTTTGGTAATCTTGAAGAAATGATTATATAGTTATATCAAAAAGGTATTACCACACGTGAAATAGCTGATATTATTGAAAAAATGTATGGTTGCTATTATTCGCCATAAACTATCTCTAACATGACTAAAGTCGTTGCAGAAGAAGTAGATGCGTTTCATAATCGGCCATTACCTTCACAGTTTGCTGTAGTTTATCTAGATGCCACTTTTATTACCGTTAAATGTGGAACACCATAAAAAGAGGCTCTTCATGTTTTAATTGGTATTACACCATCAGGCGAGAAACATGTCATTGATTATGGCATATATCCTAATGAAAGCACATTAGCCTACAAAGAGCTATTAGATCATGCAAAACAAAGAGGTCTAGAGGATATTCTTCTTTTTGTCGGTGATGGATTTCAAGGATTACATCAAGCTTGTCAGGAAATATATCCAAGAGCACATTTCTAACGTTGTTGGATACATATAACTCGTATGGTACGTATGTTAATTAGAAAACAAGATATAGCTCCTGTATTAGCCCAATTAAAGTTGGTTTATGCTGCCAATACAACACAAGTAGCTGAGCCAGTTTTGTATAAATTTTTAGAAATGTGATCATCTAAGTATCCTAAGCTTATGAATACATTATCTGATATTACTGATTTATTCACTTTTTTAGAGTTTCCTGAACCCATTAGGCCATCAATCTATTCTAATAATCTAATTGAAGGCTGGAATAAACACCTAAAAAGACGAATCAGCCATAAAGAGCAGTTTCCATCAATTGAATCATTAGATACTTTTGTATGCACATTTGCTAGTGAGTATAATGCTAAATTCTTTGGTAAAACACATCGTGGATTTGGTGCAGCATTTAGTCAGTTACAAAATATGTTTGGTAATTGAGAATAAAAAGACGTTTACATAAAATTATTGACACTACCTGAGATATAGTGGTTATGGTTAATAACTAGTTATAATTAGTATACAATAAAGTTTGAGGTTAATATATGATTAATTTGGTTGAGTATTTTGAAACAAATTGTACGAATTCGTATTATAGTAGTTTAAGGTTAAAAATATGTTTTTGTGAGCTGGTTTATAATGATTATGGTGAGTTAGTTGGAACTGTCGATATACCTTATAGTTTATTTGATGATCAAGCGGTTATTGATAAGTTTAGAGAGCTATGCCAACCAAGTAATGGCTATAATGATATGGATAATTCGTGGTTTATTCTTATATGCTTTTATCTTTGGAATAATGGATATATTATTGAGCAATTTCCAAATTTATTGGAACGACCAAGAGGCTTAGAAGAATTTGCGTATGATGATATTCGAGCTTATGCAAAGAAATATCACTTTGATGTTGATGGTATCGTAAAATGGAATGTTAGAAGAACAATAGTAGCAGATTTAAGGATAATAAAAAAAAGCGGTAATATTGGTTTAGATAAGGAGATTGAAAATCTTATTAGTGATATAGATACCAACAATCATAGGTGGAGTGAGATGTCTTTAGATACTAAATTAATGAATTTAAATAACACTATTGAATATCTTTTAAAGCTAGATCGTAAGTTTATTGATATACCAGATATAGAAAATATTTCAGATCTAGTTAGACCTATAGATTTTAGAAAGATAACTCATGTTTTTCGTCATGGTAATACCATACAATATAGACGTAATTTTAGTGATTCAGAGAAAATATTTTTGATTGATTATGGAGTTAGTTTAGTTCATTTGATTTGTAGAAATTTAGATTAAGGTGAGGGTAATATGTCATTAAAGAATGATTATTCGACAGAAATAAGTCAGTATATTAAAGAGAATAATAATACTATTTCTTTTCAATGGGGGAAAATAGTAAATCTTGAACAAATAGGTCAAGGTGGTAGTGGTTTAGTTTATACTGGCAAATACAATGATTATGATGTTGTTTTAAAGTTTTATAACAAAGATAATAACCAGCATGATTTTGATCGTTTTAAAAACGAATATTTCAATATCCAAATCCTGGAAAATCATCAAAAGAATTTTTTAGCATCATATATAAATTTTGAATATATAGAGATTGGTAGTAAGCTGTTTTATTTATATATAATGAAAAAATATAAAACTACATTGAAAAAATATGTACAAAACTATCAAGGTAGTCGTATGGAAATATATGATAAAGTACTAGATTTTTTACTTTTGGTTTTAAAAGAAATACATTCTAAGAATATAATACATCGTGATTTAAAACCAGAAAATATCTTAGTAGATTCTGATGAGTTGTTTTATCTTGCTGATTTTGGAATAGCTAAATATATAGAAAATAATATGACAAAAAAAGGAGAGCGATTAGCAAATTATAAATTTTCTGCACCAGAACAAAGTGAAAAGAATGGTCATGTTATATTTGCATCTGATATATATTCTTTAGGGCAATTACTATACTGGGTGTTGGAAGGACATACATTAGTAGGAACATCAGATATTGATGATTATGATAATCCTTTGATAAAACCATTATTATCCAAGTGTTTAAAATATAATCAAGCTGATCGATTTCAATCAATAGAAGAAATTGAACTTTTTTTATCTCAAGAGAGGAATCGTTTATCTGTTGAAAAAAAAGAAAGTTGTCAAATAGCACGAACAATACAAAGCCTAGAGTTTAATGATAGATTTAATAATTTGATTAGAAGAATTTACCCAAAAGCAGATAATCAAATAGAATGTTTATTAGATAGTATATACTTTGAACGCATTATAAAAGAAATTAATGCTTTTATAGAGGAAAATTTATCTGATTGTGAGATATGGTATAGTGATGGATGGCATAATCAGACCTTAAAGGGGATTACTTATATAAAAAATGAGAATATACTACAACTTCTTATAAAAGATTTAAATACCATTTTAGAATTTTCTTTAGAGAAAATTTGGTTATATGCAGATGTTTCTGGTTATGCATCACTTGTTTTGTTACAGTTAAATCGTTTAAAGCCATATATAATTAACGGGAAAGAGACCTATTATAAGTCTATTGTTAATGGGATAATTGAAGTTGATACAAATGAGACAAGAAGTGGATATTTAGACTTAGGTATTGAAAACGGTGAAGATAAAGGTGTAATTGAGATTTGTGATTGTATAAATTATGAGAGGAGCGATAATAACCGATGTTATTATGCAATTGGACCCCGTTTATCTGCACCAATATATATAGAAAATGATGATATTTTACATGATTTACAAGCGCAAAATGTGACAGTAGAAACTATCTATGAATATATTTTGAAAATAAGACGTAATAAACCAAAAGAGTTTTACAACTTTCAATAATAAGTTGCTTTCTTTTAATCGGTTATAAACATGAAGTTAGTCAAAGGTGTATTACTTCAAGTATTTGAACTAAGGGTGTATGGATAATATGGTTTTCAAACATGGCTTTCAAAAGAAGAAAGCCTATCAACTTTAGGGGAGTCATTAGGTATATCTTTCAGTGATGTTGAAACAGAGTCATTTATTGGATGTTATATAGTTGATGAATTGTAATAAGTAATGCGACAAAATTAAATCAATTTTCTAATCTCATGTTTAAACATGTCAAATGGTGTTTTAAATCCAAGGCATTTTCTAGGTCGACTATTAATCAGCACTAGTGCTTCTGTTAATTTATCTAGTGTTACTTTAGCTAAATCGGTTTTCTTAGGAAAAACTCTCGAAGTAAACCATTACTATTTTCATTAGAGCCACGTTGCCATGCGGCATAGGCGTCAGCAAAATACATCGGTATCCCAAACTCGGTTTCAACCTGTTCAAAGCACGCAAATTCTTTACCATGGTCCACGGTAAAGGTTTTAAGTAATTTACTTGTTAATGTGTTGTATAGGGAACTAATAGCTAAAAACATAGAATCCTTAGATCGGTCATCCATCTTTATTGCTATATAGAATCGAGTTTTACGTTCAACAAATGTAGCTAAACACCCTTTACTTTGACCTCTGGAAGACACCATTGTATCTAGTTCCCAATGACCAAAAGTCTCCCGGTTTTCAACTTCTTGAGGTCGGTCCTTAATGGTCTTTTTCACATTGAAGCGTCCACGCTTTTCTTGAGTACCAGGCTTTTTGCCTTTCCGGCGAAGTACTTTCTCTGTTACAGTAAGAAAACCACGATGGATCCAAGAATATATTGTTTTAAAGCTTAGAACTCCAACTAATTCAGAACCAACTATTTCTTCTGGAGACCAAGTTTGTTGTAACCTGGATTCAATTAAAGCCGCTAATTGAGGTGTTAACTTTGTTGGTCTACCTTTATTAGCAGACTTACTAATTGCTAACTGTTGCGCTTTAATCGCAGAATATTCACCTTCAACGCGATTTAATTCTCTTGCTACAGTAAAATGGTGGACACCGATTAAGCTAGCAATTCTACGAACAGAGTATCCTTCTTTTCGTAAAACTTCTATTTGACTTCGTTTTTCTATGGTAAGATGTATATAGCTCATATTAGAGACCTCCGTGTCATGTATTTGTGGTTATTTACATTTTACACGAGATCTCCAATATGAGTTTTTTTATTTGTCGCAATATATTTTACAATTCATCATATATATTAAATTACGCCTTAGCTTTATGGATAGATCCGGTAGAGGTGATCAAATGGTAACACGGTCTAGTATACAAAATAAATTAGAAATAGAATATTTAGTTTTAAGCTTGCGAGGCCATATTCAATATTTATAGTAAATCGCCTGATCATGAGGGCAGGGCGGCTATTAGATATAATGGGAAGGAAATTATAAAGGGTAATTATTGGAATCAATATGTGAAAGCGCATCTATTCCCAAAGGATGATACTTATGATAGGCGGATGTGTGAGAGTTTTCCGTTTATAGACAATACAGCATTAGAATTAGGCGTATCTGATCAGAGGTGTTTTTATCAGGCTTTTGATGAATTTGATAACCAAAGTATTGATAAAAGCCTACCTAGTGACAATCTAATTGTACGTATTTTTGCCATTTTAGATAGACGTATAGGAAAACGTAGACTTCTTTCTATGAGAGAACTTATGGAGAATCAACCTTCTGTATTTCAAGAGTTTTATGCTATTCGTATGCACCATGAAGGTTTATAAATGAAAACACGGAAGAGAATTGTTTAATTCCCTTCTGTGTTTAGATATGATATAATTTATATCAAAGTGAGGCATAAATGGTTTGGACGCCAGACTTCGCTTCTGATTTTTAATATTGAAGAAACGGTCTGACTTCACTGTCGGGCCTTTTTTCATGCCACGAATAGCAAAGGCTGGACCCATTTAGAGGCCTCAAGCTCAATATAGTCTTGTTAATAACAAAAGTAAATAGATTAGAGGTTCCTAATAGTCACCTAGGTGACTATTAGGAACCTCTTTTGTTATCATTTTATTACTATATAAGTACATTACAATATACAAAATATAGTTAGTGTGTATGAGGAAATCTTATGTTTAGAAAATCTTTGTTATTCGGTGGTCTGATTGCTGTGTTGTGTTTGAGTGGTTGCAGCAATGCTAATGAGTTGCCTGGGTATAATGCAAAAGTTAAGCATTCTAGTGCTGATTTTTATAAGAATGATTTGATGGATAGTATTCTTAATGAACGAATCTATAATGCTACTAGTGTTGCGGAGGTTAGTGATGCGGCTAGATTGCTATATCGTGTTGATGAGATGAATGCTGAGCAGCGTAGAAATTTAAACTATTCTATGTGGCGTGCTCAATATAATGCTGTAACCGAAGTCCATATGCATACTGATAAGGGCGGGCTTTCCTATACACTGCCGTTTCCAGCTTTCAAAGGTGGCACACAATCTGCCCCTATTCCGAATGTGAAAGATACTAATACACTTGTGTATACATTTAACCATCCTTTTATTTATACTAGTTTAGTTGTGGATAATCATCCGTATGAGCAAAGTGCTCAGTATTTGGGCAAACCCTATAATGAATTGAAGCAAGACTATGTACGTACTGCATTGCAGGAACAATGGTCACATATGAATCAAGATATGTTTGATATATCCAGTATTGATGGTAGTACTTTCAAAGGAGAAAGGGTTATTAATGGCCGCTGGAGCACCATGAAAACTAAAGGCAATCCTACCTTTGTGGCGAATGATATTTCTTTTGCCTTAAATAATGAGCCTGATACGCAATATGTACTTACCTTGATGGTTAGAGAAGATGGCGAGCGAGGTATTGGTAAACGGGGCATCGAAGATATTATCGCTAATTACATTGTGCCTAATATTACTTCATTAGAACGGTTAAATAAGGATAGTCATTTTGAAAGCTTTAATAACTACAATTATCGGGTATTAAATGATGCCGTTGAGGAAGCATCCGGTAATGAGCATATTAAAATATATAAGGATCCTACAGGTATTTCGCAGATGATAGAAGTATATCCTGTCGAGCATAAGGGGGAAATCTGGGCTAATCTTGTTGACATTGTCATAATCTCTGAAGCACAGTTAAAAATTAGAAAGAATATGCGTAGTGGTAGCCATACGTATATATGGAATGATGGTGTTCCTGGTGTGCTGGTAACATTTGAATATGAAGATGGTATTAGTGAGTGGCGATTTAGCACGCAAGATGCACATAATCTTTATATACATACAATCTATTATAAATACGATGCGAATCGAAAGTATTTGCCAGCACTAGCAGGAATCGCCTCTGATGCGAAGATTTCAAACTTGGGTGATACATATAAGGGCGAAGTAGATTTTTTATGATATAATTGATATCAAAGTGAGGCATAAATGGTTCGGATGCCAGCTCTCGCTTCTCGAATTTTAATATTGAAGAAACGGTCTGACTTCACAGTCGGGCCTTTTTTCATGTTTACATGTAGGTGTCAGGTGTGGAGATTTCTCTTGCCATACATTTTTAAGATTATAGCAATTATTGTATTTAATACAAATAAACCTGCAAAGCATACTAAAGCTATGGAATACCCATATCCTGCTTCGTGAAAGTACGATACAATCATGGGACCAGCAATGCCTGCTAAGCCCCAAGCTGTTAGGATACGGCCGTGAATGGTAGAGAGTTGACGTATACCATAGAGGTCTGCAAGATATGCTGGCATACAAGAGAAGCCTCCACCGTAACAGGTGATAATGAGGAGTATTAAAATCTGGAATGTTAATGCACTATTGGTTTGGGACAGTAAATAGAAGGCAATGATTTCCATGATAAAGAATAATATATAAGTTTGTGCTCGTCCAAGGAAATCAGAGATTGTAGACCATGCAATGCGACCACCACCATTGAAAATGCCAATAATACCGACTAGAGAGGCCGCAGCTGCTGGTGTCATGCTAATGGTTTCTTGTGCCATTGGGGATGCTAGAGATAGGAGCCCAATACCGCAGGTGATATTAACAAAGAAGACCCACCATAGAGCACTGAATTGCCATGTTTTCATAGCATCATTAGCTAGCATACCGTGATTATGTACGTACATGGTAGATTTATCTTGATTAGAGCGTGTCGGTTCTTTTGGAGTAGGTGCTTTCAAATAAAGGGAAGAAGCACTCATAACTATAAGATAGGTGATACCAAGGATAATGAAATTATTTACTAAGCCCACATGAGCCACAAGGTACTGCATAAGAGGACCTGCAATAAGGGCGGCAAATCCGAATCCCATTATAGCTAATCCGGTAGCAAATCCAGGACGATTTGGAAAGTATTTTACGAGCGTAGAAACTGGTGTGATGTAGCCGATGCCTAGTCCAATACCGCCAATGATACCGTAGAATAGATATAGTAAGGTCAGGCTATGGATGCTAAGTGCATAGGCTGTACCGAATAGACCTGCTACCCAAAATAACATGGCGAGGAGACCGCTTTTTTTAGGACCAATCTTCTCTGCAAAGGATCCAAGAAAACCTGCAGATAGACCAAGCATTAGAATGGCTAGTGAAAATGTCCATGTCGTTTGTGATAAGGTAAATCCCGTATCTACCATGATAGGGCGCGTGAGCACGCTCCATGCATACACGCTACCGATGGATATGTGCAGTCCAATAGCTGCAAGTGCGATAAGCCAACGATTTCTCATAAAAAAACTCCTTTCATATACGTGAGATTATCAAAAATTGATAAAGAAGCATTTGCTATGAGATGGCAATAAAAAAGACCATCTGAACAAAAGCTTGCCCAGACGGTCGGCTATCACACGATGTGTGCTACTGTGCATGTAGTCAATTCTACGTATCCGTCAGCCCAGTAGGAAGATGAAATAAATATACCAATTGATAATATATTTTGTCGGTGATATAAGTCACTATGTTACTAAACTATTACAGAATGCTTTAATTTATATGGATTTGTTATAGGGCTATATTATTTATAAGTGTTTTTTGGGGATTCGTGGTGGTTTTATATGTTTTACAATTACGATAGATATAGCAATTGTAAAAGCTATCAAAAAGGATTCTTTTGCGAAGCTAATGGCAATAGTTTCTTGTCCCATTAGCATATAATAAATGGATCGATAAAAGCTGAGCCCTGGTAGTAAAGGGAATAAGCTAGTCATTAGGAAAACTATAGCAGGGCATTTCCGTTTAACAGCCAATATTCTTGATGCTATGGCGATGATAAAACCACTGATGAATATGGAGAGCATAACATTAGACTGTAGTGAAGATAATGTTAAGAACAAGAACCATGAGATGAATCCTAATATTGTACAATCGATAAAATGTTGTTTAGCTACACGGAATAAGATTGCAAATGCTGTAGTACCAATACCAGCCATTATACTACGCATAAACATAGAGGTTAAGGAATTAGTATCTAAATTAGAGGTATAAAGAGGAATCATTTGTGTGTTGAAGAGTAGTGATTGTACTACTGCGACCCCTACAGCCATTGAAATACAGGTAAGTAACGCGCCCATCATAAGGGTTATTCCTGTATTATAGTTATTCTGGCTATACTCTCTAATAGCATTGACGAAAGGAACTCCGGGAACAATGTCAATCATGGCTCCTAGTAATATAACTGATAGGTTGGAGCCTAATTCAAAGTGGATAAAGAGATTACCCAATAAGGCTATTAGAATACTACCTAAAATGGTAATCAATACATCAGAGCTAAGTATGCGTTTAATCGTACACATATAGACGCCTAATATTAAGCCTATAATACCTGCAATTATAGAGTCTGTTATAGAACTACCAATTGCATAGCTAAAGCCCGAAGCTCCTAACGTATAAGCTACTAATCTCCAAAAAAAAGAATAGTCTGACATGGTATCAATTTGATTAAGTTCACTTTCAATCTCCTCAATAGTAATATTTTTTTGTGTGATACGTCGGGAGAGAGCATTAACAGATTCAATTTTGCTGAGGTTAATATCGACTTCAGGAACGTTACAAATACGAGTAATTTCAGTTCCATCAGCTTTCTTAGCAGTTGCAAAAATACCTCTATTGGATACGTAGGCTTCTAAATTTTTAAAATTCATAGCTCGTGCTATGTAGTTCATAGTATCCTCTGTACGACTGATTTCGGCGCCACTGCTAAGTAGTATTTTTCCAGCTTTTAGTATAATTTCTAATTCCACACCTGTCATTATTTCCTCGTTGTTCATTTTACTTCATTGTTATTTATATTGGACTTTTTGATAGGTCTATCTTTAGAAGATTCAGTTGATTTTGATTCTTCCTGTTGTTCTTGTAGAATATTGATATTTTGATGTATAACTTCTTCGTCTATTGAGAGATGCTCTTCTACATAGTCTTTTAGCTCTTGAACTGTTTCCGTATTTGAAAGTATTTCTTTTGCTTCATTATGAATATCTTCTTTAAGAGATTTTGTATCTGCTTGACTAATATCACCTAATGTATGGAATAGTTCGCGTTCTTTTTCTGAAAGATTTTTGTGAGGACTATGTTTTTTTAATGATAAATGGAGCATCTTTCTTCGGAAGAGTTTTTCCATAATGATATCTTTACGATCACGGAGCCAGCCATAAATAAGAATAATTAGGAGTAATAGTCCCATATAACCGAGAATTGGGTAGAGGATACTAATCAAATCTTTAAAACCAAAGAAACTACATATATATCCTATGATTACTACAGAAATAATAACAATTCTCATTCTTTTTGTGCTGCCGTTGGCAAAACGTCTAGCAATAGAATAAAAAAGAGAGAATGCTGTATTAAAAATAAGTGAAAAGACTGTGATTGCATATATATATGCTAGCCAAGGATGAATTTGATTAGCAATAGCAAGAATCGGTAAATCTGCATCTTTTACTGTATCTAGATTTGCAAAAATAGAGATAGCAGCTATAAAAACAACTAATCCGACTAATAGGCCACCACGAGTGCCACCTTTTTCTGCAATACCAATACGAACAACAGAACCACCTAAAATAAAGGCCATAGAAACAGCTGTCATAGCACATAGAGAATAATAATTAATGACAGAAAACCATACATTGCTTGTGGCTGGTTTGATTGTGTGGGCTATAGCCTCTAATGTAGTCCAATCATGACTTTTACCAATAAAAGAGTAGCCTGTAATGATGAATATCATAACAATCATGATAGGAGTAAAAACACCTAGAACACTGGTTATTTTGTCAAAGTTCATAAATGATACGGTTATGATTAAAAGTGAGCAAATTAATCCACCAAGCCAAAAAGGGAATCCAAATTGTTGTTCTAAGTTTGAGCCTGCGCCAGCAATCATAACAAATCCCATAATAAAGCTACCAGAGATTAGTACAAAATCAAGTATTCTTGTAATAATAGGATGGGAAATCTGTGTAAAAACTTCTTCATGATTGTCTGCACGATAGTAGCTCCCCAAAGAAAGCATGATTTTACCAAATGCGGCATTTAATAGACCTAGTAATAGAACACCAATAAGACCTATTTGGCCAAAACTTATAAAATATTGTAGAAGATCTTGTCCACTCGAGAGTCCTGCACCTACAATAACGCCTATGTAGGCAAATGCAATTTTCCATGATTGTTGCATTATATTTTCCTCCTTTCAAATACATAACTTAGTATACAGAATAATATTATATCATACTAATGATTCAGTTTATGGAAACCTCACCGCCAATCTCTATAAGATTAGCTAAGACTGGCCCCCTTTATAGGCCTTAAGTTCAATATAGCGATATCAAACGTAGAAATTTAAACTATTCTATATTAGGAGATACCTATAAGGGTGAAGTAGATTTGCTATGATACAATAATAGTAATATGAAATGTACTAAGTCCCAATGAAGTTGATGCGGTTCGTCATAAACTAGATTATCAAGAGGACTATGAGCAGGATTATCCTTTTAAGTAATGTGTATATTTGTTTCGTGTGTTGAGGTGTGAATCCTATGGCTACGTGGTCTGGAATACGGCATAAGTTAGAAACAGAATATCTTGCTATCAGCTTGCGAGGATATATTCAATATTTTGTTACCACTTATAGTAAATCGCCTGATCATGAGGGGCGGGCTGCTATACGATATAATGGTAAGGAAATTATAAAAGGCAATTATTGGAATCAATATGTGAAGGCCCATCTGTTTCCTAAAGATGATACCTATGAACGAAGAATGCATGAAGGTTTGTAAACAAAACACGGAAAGAAATTGTTCAATTCCCTTCCGTGCTTAGATATGATATAATTTATATCAAAGTGAGGCATAAATGGTTTCGACGCCAGACTTCGCTTCTAGTGTTTTAAATTGAAGAAACGGTCTGACTTCTCTGTCGGGCCTTTTTTCAAGCCACGATTAGAAAGCTAGCTTTTAGCTAGAGGTCAATCACTTTGCAGCCATGATAATGGTCGCTACAAGTATGCCAAAGGAAATCATTAAAGATAGCACTTTGTATGTACTCATATTGAACACCGCCAATCTCTAGAAGATTAGCAAAGACTGGACCCATTTAGAGGCCTCAGGTTCAATATAACGATGTCAAGTGTAAAAGTAAATAGATTAGAGGTTCCTAATAGTCACCTAGGTGACCAATAGGAACCTTTTTTACTTGACTTTTTTAATTTGTATACCTCAATATGTTACAATTATTAATATAGTAGTCGTGTTGTAGGAGAGACCTATGTTGTATTTAGTTATTGCCGTCATCGTCATTGCACTTATTGCAAAATCTAGATCATCGAATAATCTAACAGATAGTGATGCGGATATAGAGAAACAGAATCGCATATTAGACGAAGTTAATCGTACATACGGAAATATTGAAGCGTATGAACCACAATTAGAACCTTCAGATATAGAAGGAATATATTTTAATGAGTTTCGTGAATATGTTGATGCACAGGGGCATGTGTTGACTCCAGCAGAGATTGATGAAATCCGGTATAAAGATGATTATAGAGAGGATATTGAACAGGATTTTCCTTTAAAGTAGCAGTATGTATGTATTATTATGATATGGAGTAAACTTTTACTAAACGCAAGAATTTTATGTTGTTTGTATATACTATAAATGGTTATAAATGAAAACACGGAAAGAAATTGTTTGATTCCTTTCCGTGCTTAGATATGATATAATTTATATCAAAGTGAGGCATAAATGGTTTCGACGCCAGACTTCGCTTCTAGTGTTTTAAATTGAAGAAACGGTCTGACTTCTCTGTCGGGCCTTTTTTCAAGCCACGATTAGAAAGCTAGCTTTTAGCTAGAGGTCAATCACTTTGCAGCCATGATAATGGTCGCTACAAGTATGCCAAAGGAAATCATTAATGATAGCACTTTGTATGTACTCATATTGATCACCGCCAATCTCTAGAAGATTAGCAAAGACTGGACCCATTTAGAGGCCTCAAGTTCAATATAACGATATCAAGTGTAAAAGTAAATAGATTGGAGGTTCCTAATAGTCACCTAGGTGACCAATAGGAACCTTTTTTGTTTTTATAAAATTTATTGAATTGTGTTACAATACAGTTAATATTAGTGTGTTATGGAGAGAAATATATGTTAAAACGTTATATTATCTTGTTCAGCTTAGGATTATGTTTTGCGACACCAGTGCTTTCACAAGCAATTGATACAACACCAATGATACGTGTTATGAATGTGCATAATGGTCAAAATGATGAAGTGTTAGATACTTTTACAGAAACAAAATTCTTCGGACCATATCAATTCCGCGTATTAAAGGATGCTATTGAAACGAAAGGCGAAACAAAAGATATTGATGGTAGGGTGTTTAGAGCCTCTGATGAGGTATTTATGCATGTTAAGGCAAGATCTATTGATGGTAATAGTATGTCCTTAGATAATGAGATTAAAAATCTTGTTAAAGAAAGAACGATTCCTGAACCTACTGTTAAGATGGTATTGCCCATTAAGGATAGTGTAATAGAGGTTAATAATGATGGTGTGCGCAGTTTACTAGCTGAATTTATGTATGGCTGGCCATTAAAGAATAGGACGGACATGGTATTAGTTACTGATTATGAAGGAACTAGATACTATTATAAATTGCAGTTCTATAGAGATAGATTGCCAAACGGTGTTCGCATTGAGCAATTGCGACAAATGATTATGGATGCGCAATTTAGCTATAAATAAATTAATGGTACATATGTAATGAAAAAAGGTCTATATATTACAATTCAGTAATATATAGACCTTTAATTGTACGCCGAATAGGCATGACTAAACCCCCAGTTAAACTGGGGGTCGGTAAAAA
>OGTH01000117.1_pt1 | contig 64796 bp, 72 predicted proteins | sample 1574621 | NCBI WGS metagenome assembly OGTH01 (sample SAMN03295844, study PRJEB24534) | human gut metagenome | isolation source: fecal sample 4 from infant 6 | host: Homo sapiens | place: USA: Pittsburgh, PA | collected 2014-07 | reverse complement strand
GGCTTATGAAGACATTACTAACATCGGGGTGTACTAATCAACGGGGAGCAGGTCAAAACCAATAGCTCCCAATTCTTTGGGAAACGACAAACACACATGTGATTGTATTTAAGAAATAAAATCATATACATAGGCCGATTTATTCGGCCTTTTTTGTACACAAAGCAACCTGATTAATTTTTATTGCATTGTAATGAAATGTATGTATAGCAAATTGCAAAGAATACTGTTAATATATACAGGATGAGTTAGAGAATATCAAACAGGCCACAGAGCCACCCACCGCCCTAACTCCTTACTTAACTGTTGAGGAGATCCCCGCATGGCAATGAAAGCAACCTTTAAACCTGATACCCCTTTAACCCGTGACAACCTGATCGCATGGGGTTATGAATACGACGAGAGCGTCCCGTTTGCTATCGTGCGTGACGTTAAACAGGGCCGTGGCAGAAAACACGGTCGTAAAGCTGTGGGCTTCATTGCCAGAGGTAAATCTCTGGTGCGTGTTCCCAACTGTGGGGACGTCCCCGCCTCTGTAATCGCTTGGATTCTCCACAATGGTGATATCCCAGACGGTTACACTATAGCGCTTCAGGACCCGGCAGACAGTCGCCTGAGCAATGCCACACTGATCACCGTAGAGAAAGCCACAGAACGCCGTAAAGCGGCCCGAGTGGCCTCTGCCAGTGGCACCCGTAGTAAGTCCACTCTCCCTCGTGGAATTGTGGAACGTGTCCCCGGCTATTACGTCGCCTCATTCATGCGTAAAGGCAAGCGGACCCACAAGGCGGGCCGGGATCTGGAATCCCTCACCCTGTGGCTAGTCAAAGAGCGTGATGGCTTTAATAAACCACAATTGATACATTTGATGTGTATCAATGAAGTTTCTTTGGTGTATAATGAGGTAGAAATCATATGGAGGTTCTCTATGAAACACACTCCAACCCAAAAAGAAATTGTTGCAATCCTGAATGAGTCTCGTAAAGCAGGAAGCTTTCATTTATGTGGTTCGCGTGAAGAACGTAAAGCTCAGTTGAAAGCCCTTCGTTGTCGAGATTTTTTGCAAGAAGGGAAAAGAGTTGGCGACACAACCCTCTAAGAAACGTGCAAAACGCTTTCACATAAAACGAGTTGAAATTTCAAATAAATACGCAACAAATAGCGAAAAATTTGGATTTGACGAAGAGGTCCAAGATTCTTACGATGATGACTTGTTAAATCTCCAAGAGCGTTGGGAAGAAGACGGTTTCATCGAAGTCTATGATGAAACCATACATGGCAGTAAAGCATCTTATCCCTTAGCTAAAGATTCCAACTCAGTTCCGGGCTCTTCACCCGAATACACGGGCCTTTATCACGCCAGATTGTTAAGTACTGGCGAGAATGATCCTCTTGTCATAGTGACGTTCCAAGGCATTATAATTGATCAACAAGAATACGAAAAAGCAGTGATTGAAGCAATGATTGATCATGACCTTATGTTTCTTCCGCACAGGAAGAAAAATCCTGCGGATCTAAAAATCCAGCGCAAGTGGGTCAGAACTAAATTAGACGAAGAAGATTAACCCCAACTCACTAACCCGCCTTATGGCGGGTTTTTTTATTCTTTTCCTGATGTATACACACGAAAAGCTTTCGCTAACTCCAACTGAAAGGCAAATGACAGACGGGTACGGCTTATCCGGATACCATCAATTATGATGTATGTAGGGTAAGCGGTGACCATGCGCCCACCATATGGGAAGCGTTTCGGGTGGGTAGACTTATCGTTATTCATTTATGTGTCATCCGTCTGGGTGGGGGTGATACCGACAACGGATGATTGATCGAATATCGATCAAAATCAATAACTTAACAGATCCCCATTTCCTGGGGGTGGTACAAGTCCGCCTCCCCCAGCGCCTTATCTTATGTGGGAAAATATCCAGCGCCTTTAGAGTGCTGCCAGGCACCACGAACCGCCCCCCCAGGGGGCCTCGATCATGCTTCACAAATATCTGCACTTGTCAACACTGACCATTCACCCAGCCATCCACTCTTTACACTTCTTGATATTACAGACCCATACCGATTCAACTCTTCAGGCCATCCCTTTGGATTCAATAAGTTAGTAAATACACAATGTGATTCTGTCCTTTTATCCTGTGGACCAGTGGCCCAGCCGGGCCACCCCGGAGGCGTCCGCCTCCCCTGTGCGCCTGTGGCGCGTTATCTTGTGGCAAGCAATACAAACCCACAGGGTTAAGAGTGGTAGCGCCACAGGCGCATACAGAGAGCGGGCCTACAGAGACCCTTTGAGGGGCGAAAGCCTTCGCCCCGATTGGAATTGAGAATAACTATCGTTTACAGGTGAGATTGATTCTCATATCAAAATAAAAAAGCTGGGGATTTTTTCTTGAGGGTAAATTGAAATTTTGCCAGGCAACACTATTACGAAACAATAATTAATTACCAACAAATACAATAACTTAAATGCACCAAGGGAGTCAAATCACCTTACCCGCTTTGTGGTAATAGTACATTAAGCAACCATCTTTTACCCACATAAACAGCCCATAAGGGCCGTTTCTCTCCCCTGCAGGGTCATTACTCTGCCATTAAACGCGATTAAACCCGATTTAATTCACTAAAAAGACACAACTTAAAATTAATAATTTTTGTCGTTTACAAGTGCCTGTTTTTGATCAAGAATCGATCACAGTTAGGATCTGGAGGGTACAAAATGAATTTCGTAGAGGGTTGTAAATCAGTTCAGGAAGTGAAAGCGGTAGCGGTTGAGCTACTCAAACAGGGCAAGGGGCTGACGCTGTACCGTGACGCCTGGTTATTAGGTTATGAATTAATGCTGAGGGTGTCGGATCTGCGCTCTATCCGTTATGACGACATCAAAGGCGATCACCTTGTCCTGTCCCAACAGAAAACCGGTGAATCTGTCCGGGTGAGGCTTACCGATACCGCTAAACGCATCATAGCGGCCCGGAGAGAGGCGAACCCTGATCATGTGTACCTCTTACAGTTGGACAGCCACAGGAGCAAGGGAAAACCTGTGAGCCGCTCCAAATTGCATGAGGAAATTAGCTACGCCGGGGAAAAGCTGGGGCTGAATCTTTCGACCCACAGCATGAGGAAGAGTAAACCAACAATTGGTTATGACAATGGGGAGGATATAGCCGTAATCAGTAAGGCATTAGGGCACAAATCGTTATCAAGTACGCTCCATTACATTGGGGCCACGCAACGCAAAGTAGATGATTTTAGTGATAAATATTCAATAGCGGATCTGTTATGAAAAGCCAGGATATTAGGAATTATGAAAGAGAAAAGGCTCCCACTAGAGGAGCCATTTTTGTATGGGCAGTTAGTTAGGCCCGCCCTGCATAAGCATGTTAAATGCCGCCTGTTCACTACGTTCAATCTCAGATTGCACAAGGTTTTTCACTTGTCCGTCTTGCACCTTCACATTAACGTTCACGTTAAGCGGCTGGTTTAGCCACGCTGGCGGGGCCATCAGTGGATTTCCATACCCGTTTTTGGTTAGCGTCGCTGCGTCTGGTGGGGTGAAGGTTGGGACAGCAACACGAACAGTCTGATCGAGTGCTGCGGTCTGTGCTGCCTGCTGGGTTGCGTTCTGCTGCTTTTCGTACCAACTACCGGAGAAAGCCTCCATGATGTCGGTCCACAAGGTTGGACGGTCTCTATTCTCCTGCACGTTGCGCTTAAACGCTTCCGGGTCTGCCTGAATCTGATCAAGGCGGTCATTCAGAGATACAGCGGCGATTACTGCCGGAAGACCAAAGTTAACGCCACGGCCCGCGCCGATCGGTTTGGTATTCTTCCCAGGTTTGCCCGGTTTACCGTCTTTACCTGGCTTACCGTCCCCCAGAGCTTCAGAAGCGGCTTCAATGCCACCAATAGCGGCGATCCCCTTCATGACTCCCAACAGTTTGGTAAGAGGGTTCAGCATGGTGAGAACCCACTTGAAAGCCCCGCCCAACTTGTAAACAGAGCCAGCGAACAAAGCCACCCCGGCGGCGTATGCTGCCATTTCCCCCCAGGCTTTGATCTGCTCCCCACTGATCCCCATTTTGGCGGCGTAATACTCAATAATGCGGAAGGTCAGGATCACAGTGTCATGCAACTCTGTAAACGCATCTGTGGCACCTTCAACAATCTTCCCGGCGATATGCCCGAACATCTCAAAGGCTCCTCCAGACCCGTCAATAGCGGCGCTGATTGAGTCGAAAGCGTTGGTTAATTCGTTGCCGAAGCCAGAAGTAAAGAAAACATTCATAGCGTTCTGCATACTGGTATTGAGGCGCTGCCATGATGCCCGGTTGGACTTCATAGCCTTGTCAAGTGCTCCGCCGTTCCGGGCCGCTCCCTTCATCTGTTTAGCCACGTGTGGGAGGATGTCCTTAGAGAACAGCTTCCCGTCTTCCATCAACTTAAACAGATCTTTCTCTGTCAGGTTGGTAACGCCTTTCATGTCGTTAAGAGCCTTAACGAACAGACCCACAGAACCGGGGAGAGCTTCGGACAACTGGCCTTTGAGTTCTTCACTCATTACCGTTCCCTTAGACATCATTTGATTGAGCGATTTCAAAGCACGTGATTGCTCATCTGCGGATGCACCAGTTACAAGGCCCCATTCACTGGCACCCTCAAAGATGGATCGCATCTGGTCTTTAGGGAGTTTATCCCCAACAGAGGCCGCAAATTGTGTGTAATCCTTGGATGTTTTAAGCAAATCCAAACCCAAGCGGTTGGACTGTTCTTTGAGATACTCAAACTCTTTAGCGGCTTTCTCTGTGGAACCGGTGATCGCTGTAAGACCAGACATAGCGGATTCAAAATCCTGTCCGGTGGTCATGATCTTGCCGGAGAGCGCAACGGTAGCCGCTAAGGTGATCGCCCCGCCTGCACCCTCGATCATGGAGGTATCCAGTTTGTTTACTTTGGCGGTTACCGGGATTGTTGCTCCCCTCATGCCTACCCGGCCTTGTTGGCGCATGGTTTGCTGAAGGCGTGACACACGGGCGTTATATTCCTGCAATGCCATAGACCCGGCGTGATACTGGCGGGTAAGCTGTCCAAACTCCTGAAGGTGTCCGGCACGTTGGGCCGGGGTCACGTTGGCGTTAGCCGCTGCGGTATTAAAGCGGATGGCTTTAGCTCGGATTGTCTGGAGTTTGCGCTCCGCTGCGATCTGTGCTTTGGCTGCTTTGGCTTCTGCTGCCGCTTTGGCTTTGGCTTCTGCCAGTGCTGCTTTTGCGGCGGCGTCCTGCTGTTTCCGGCGGATCTTGGTGTAGGCGTTTTCCTCAAATTTCATCCGTAGAGGCTTCATTTTAGAGGAGACTTTATCCCACTCTTTCCCCACCTGTTTGATACGGTCAACGATCTTTCTGTAACTCGCTGAATCTACAGTAAAAACTGTTCTATTGACGGTCTTGGTAATAATCACGTTACCGCTCATTATTCAGCCCCTTCCAGATTGATAGCCTTCAGGGTGCGCCCTGCTGCCTTGTTGATGATTACCCGGCGGTGACCTGCTGGCAGGTCTGCGGATTTGGTCAGGAGAGAGACCGGGCGACCGTTGGCGCTGTAGCCCTGATCCTTGTGACACAGAGCAATTCCCCGGCTCTTAATGGTGCGGCCCTTCTGGGCGCTGTCTGCGGCCTCTGTGGAGGCTTCCAACTGTGTACCGTACAGAGCGATAGCCTCATCCAGTGACAGATCGGCCTGTGCCTTGCGGAGTTCACGGGCGGCGGCTTCCTCTTTGGCCTGCTCTACCTGGCGGGATTTCGCCATTTCGTCAAGCTGGCGTTTCAGTAGTTCAAAGGGGTGCATTTGAGAGAGTCCTTATAATGAAAGTGATTACCACTACCCACAGGAGGAGGGAAGCGGGCTTAAAGGGGATATAGAGGAGGGAGGCGAGAAAGTTAGAGAGTCTTGTCTGACGCTTAACCAGTTTGGAACCTAAGTAATCCTTTAGGTCCCATTCCGTTGGGTTGGACATAATTACCGGGATTTAATGATTGCCTGGCGGGCCTGCTGACGAGCTTCAGAAACGATCAGTCGCACACGGCGCATACTCGTCCCTTTTTTGTATACAGGGCTTTCCACGTAGCGGGCGCTGCGGAGGTTCTGTAAAACTTGGTCATACGGGAGCATTTGCTCCACCAGGTAATAGGGTGAAGGTTGGGTAAGAAGTAGGGAGACCATCTTACTGTTGATCCCCAGAAGTTCCGCCATTTTATCCACGCTCAAATTATCGGCGTCCATCTGCTGGGCCAACACTGCCTTTTCTGGCAAGGTGAGCGGGGTCTTCTGGTACTTCATAGGGTTGTGGGAGCGCTTTACTCTCAGCACATAGGCCAACGAAACGTTAAAGGCCGCTTGGATGGCTTTAGCGCTGTGGCCCTGAATACAGGCCCGCTTGATCTTCAGGATTTGATCCGGGGTTAAATGGCTCTCATCCATAATCCGACGGGGCTTGTTTGCTGCTAATTTCTCCGCCAGTGCATTTACTGCGGCTTCCTCTTCAGAGGTTAAGGCGTTGAATTTAGTGGTGATAAAGTTATTCATGCGAGACTCTCCAAAGGGTTGTAAACGGCGGGTGTTTGGTGTAGAGTGTTACTTGTGGGAAATCAATTGCAGACTTTTTAGAAAGCATCACCAAACTGATCAATGGCGCTTTCTTCTGGCTCCAAATATTCAACAGGCAAGCCGTTGACCATCATCACATTAGAGCCAGCCACAAAATTAATAACAGGGTTGCGTAAATCATCGTTTGCGGCCCCCTGCTCTACTGGCACAGGGACAGAAGCGGGACGAACAGCGCCCCCGCTGTGGTCCACAGGAGAAGCTCCAGGCGACGCCGGGCGGCTTCTATGTACGCTGTCAGATCCACACTTAACAATTCCAGGCTGGTTACTTCCTGCATTCTCTACGGTCTCCACGGGTCGGGGTGCTGCGGTTGGTTTGGTTACTTCAGGTTTGGCGGCTTCAGGGGTTCCCACCATTTCCGGGGTGATCGGGCAGGTGCGCCACTCTATCGTTTCGCCCTGCTTTCTCTCCACCTTTTGGATCAGTCCGATCTCTACCATCTCGTTTACAAGTCGCTTCACAGTAGAGCGGGAGGCCCCGAGATAACGCTCCAGAGTGGCGCGGGAGAAATAGGCGATCTGCCCGTTTTTCTCAAAGCCTTGGATCAGGCTGTAAGTGATTTTCATGTTCCCGGTGAAAGTTTTTCCGGCGACCTTCTCAATATTCAGGAGGTCATTTTCCAACATTACAAAACCAGATTTATTTACTGCGGCTGCTGTCATTTTGGGAATCCTTAACAGAGATGGAATTAACGGTTTTCAGGTACTGGCTAACGGCTTTCTTAACAATGGTGTGAACGCTGCCATGTTCACGGGTGGAGGCCAACGCGAAAAGCTGCTCCATAACATAGGGATCGAAGCTGATCCCCAACTCTTTGTTTTTACTCACAGGCAAATCTCCTTTAATTCTGCGATGTCTTCAGCGGTGAGGTTGAGGCCGAACCAATCACCCCACCATGACGCCGGGGCGGTAATAGCCGGGTTGCCAATCGTCACCATTTGGGAGGGGCTAACCTGCGTCAACATTTCGTAAATGTCGCTATACAAAGTCGGCTCCAACTGGTTGATCATCTGCTGTGCATACGCTGACAGCACAGGGGAATCACTCAAATCAACATAAGGCTGATATTTGCTCATTGTTTCCTCTCCAAAAAGTAAATGAATAATTAGTGAACGATAACGGGCAACTCTCCGGTGATACGCTCAAACTGATCCGCCGCTTGCAGCATGATAAAGGCCATCACTTCGTCATATTCCATCGGGACGCCTTTAGCTTCGAAGAGAGATTGGAACGCCATCACGATGGAGGCTTGCATGTCTGTAGACTTGGAAGCGAACAGCGAAACGGCTGCTTTAACTTCAAGTGCTTTCTCTGCGTCCATCTCGGTGACCTTTGCCGCGATACGTTGAGACTGTCGCATAACGCCGGAGGCGCTGGATTTGGTCAATTCAAGTGCCTGCGTAATCGCTTCTACTTCTCTCATACGTCCGGCGGCTTTCATTCGGCTACGGGTTTCTGTCAGGGTCTTACGGGTCAAATCACGCTGATCGACACGATCAACCATTTTTTCAACATCAAGGTAAATACTCATTGCAATCTCCTTTCGGGTTGGTTATAGTATGATGGGGATATTTAAAATATCATTAATCTCCTCATCACAATATCTATTTTACACTATTTGACAATGATTCGCAATAACTTTCTTGTTTTATCTTGCGCTCAGTTGATTATTGTGCTAGAGGCATAGAAAGCCTCTGTAACGCCCTCAGTGAGGCGCAGGGCGTTTAGAAGGCGTTTCCCTGTCTACGTATGAGAAAGCGCCATAGCGGCGCGTTTAGGGGATTCCTGCTGCTTGTGGTTCTGTACGCTGTACCGGGCCGGGACCCCGCCGCCCAGATGTCACCTTCACATCGTTCCGGTGTTTCCCAAAGGCAGAAAAGAAAGGCGCGTTGCGCTTTCTGTTCTGCATTGCCCAAAAGGAGGCTAACCCGTTGGGCGTAGCCTGTCCAAAGAGACAAATCACTTAACCATTAATCAATCTCTAACACTCCCTTAAAGATCTTGACCTGGCCCCTGGGGTTAGTGTTATGGGTTAGTCTTATGATTAGTATTATTGGGGTCCAATGTGAACCCCCTACCGGGTCCAGCCTGAACCCCCTACCGGGGTCAATATGACCCCCCTCCCCTGGAGTGAGCCACACAGGCGAGACTCCACACTGTGGAAAACAGGCCAACGGCCTAAAACCTGGTAAGCCCGGAAGGGCGAGAAGGTTTTAAGAACAGATTATAACGAATGAAATAATTAATTGTGCAAACAATTAGTTATTGAATGAAGTTATAATATAAGATCAATAAAACCGTAGCCCGGGGGGCGAGCGTAGCGAGGTTTTATGTAGTTATATACTCTTGTGTGCCTTTTGGGACACGTCCCTGTTCAATTATCAATCAATAATCCCTCCACCCTCTCCAACCTTCTGTAAAGCTCTCCAGCGCGTCCACCACTGCGGCAAGGTTATTTATCATCTTACCCCATTAAAACCCCGTGGAGGCTCTCCCATGGCACCTGTGGGATGCTCCCGCCCCTCTCCTGCGTGGCTCCTCCGTACCAGCCGCAAGATCTACCCACATTATCATATAACACACCAATCAACACAATGCAATTAATTTTTATTGCAAATGATAATCATTCGTGTTAAACTAATATACATGGTGTGGGATGTGGTGAGTATGTCGAAATCGCCGTTTTGCAGCTTACCGCCCCGCACCTGTACAGAACTTTCATTAACGTGTGCTTTAGCCAGCCCCTGTGGGTCTGTACTGAGTGAGCCGGGCGGACTTCTCCCCCGCCCCGGCCCTCACCCAAAGTGTTCTTTCAACTCCACTTGCCAGAATGCTTTGTGTGCGGTCCTCTCCTCAAGTTCCGCCGATTGTAGTTTCTCCTACGATTCAAAACGCCTCTAATCATAGGGCTTGCTCCACAGGCCCTATTCTAAAGCGTCGCTAAAAGTCTCTTAGACTGCGGCTCTTCAGAATACAAGCGATCTCCTCGATTGTAGCGACCCTCCACGGGGTCTCAGTTGGGCCGGGGGTGGTTCCCCAGTTGCAACGATAAACTATTGATTTTCTTCGATGGTTTCCGGGCGTATTTCAGGCGTCCGTTTTCCTCTGTGGCTTCTTTGCTGAACCATGAAAGCAAATCATGTAAGGCTCTGAGGCTACACAGGAAAACAAGTGATCAGACAGTAAGTTACATCGCCTTCATCCCGGTGTCTCCTTCCAGGTTCTTTTTTGTGGTTATTTGCCCATCGGCTGGCGGTTGCTCCCGTGACGCTGGCGGGTGAGTGACCACAAAAAAGAGGTTTACACCTCCCCCCACCCTGCGAGGGTGAGAGAGAGCCAGATTAGAAAGGGCGGCGAGGAAGCCGCCCTCTTCTATTCAATCCACGGCCTCCCATCTTCCAACAATTCGGATTGCCCTCTCTGGCGGTCCTTATATCCGGTGCAAAGCCGGATCACCCTGTGGACTCTCTCCACGTCTAAAACCCTCCATAAGGAAAACCTTTATGAAAACTTCCGAGCGCTACCCGGTAACGCAAGGTGACGTAATCGTGAATTACGCCTCCAGCCTGTTTGACCGCACCGAAGTAACCGCCCCAAGCCTCCCGGCTGACGTCTTCTGTGGCGATATTCTGGACGGCAAAAGTTTTGCCTTGTTCGACTCTGACGCCGCTGACGCTGGCAAGCCGATCATTAACCTTTCCAATATGTCCGCCGATGGCAAGCCCAAAACGCTGGTTATCGTGGATCGCCATGTTGTGATTACCGATTTTGCCCTACGTGCTAAAGACGCCGCGAGCAAAAAAGCCGCACTGGAAGCGCTGACAGCCTCCGGTGATATTCGCCTGGCTATCAACGCCGATTACTTCAAAGCATAAGGAAATCACACAATGGCTATTGATTTTAAACAGTTTGAAAAGCTGGACACTGTAGCGGCGATCAAAGATCAACCAGCAGGTAATTACCTGATCACTGATCTGGGTATCTTCTCCGATGTTAACTCAACCACTCCAAACGCCCAGATTGTGGATATTGTGGAAACTCAGGTTAGCGAACTGGAACAGGTTGCCCGTTATGGCACCGAAGTTAACGCGATCAAGATGGATAAAACCATCCTGCGTAACCAGGAGATCCCACACTATGCCACTGAGGCGGATGTAAAAACCGCTGACTGGCAAGGCCTGGTAAGCCCGGCTAACCCGGATCAGGCTCAGGCGATCACCTCTGTTATTGCTGATAAAGCTATCCGTATGCGTAACTATCATCTGGAAACAGTTGAAAGCACACTGGCCCGTGCCCTGTTCAAACAGTCCGCCAAAGCGGCTAAAACGGATTCGGGCGATGTGGATTTTAATTCGGTATTCGGCACCGCCCCGCTGAGTTTCGACCTCGACGGATCAGCAGGCGCTAACGTCTATGCACAGCTTGCGAAGATTCGCCGCATGTTGGTTAAAGAGTACGGCGCGAGCCGCTCTTATCTGGATCGCTTCTTTGTCTTCTGCTCCCCGGATCTGTATGACGCACTGGCGAGCCACCCGGAAGTAACCAGCCTGATCACCAACAAAGTGGCGGAAGCTGCAAAAGGCGCTCTGATCCCGGTTAACACCGCGGGTTATGACTCCTTCAGCATTGGCAACATTACTTTCATTCTGGCGGACGATGACCGCTACGAAATCGAAGAAGGTTCCGGCCTGTTCGTTCCTAAGTTCAATACAGCAGATCGTAACCCGTTCAAACTGGTACATGGCCCAGCATCCCGTAATCAGGATATTGCCGCTAAAGGTGTGATCAGCCCTTACTACCAGAAAGTAATGACTGACCGTTACGGCATGGTGACCGTTCACCAAGAGGCGAGCTTCATTCCTCTGAACCTGCGCCCGAACTACATGCTGAACGTCAAGCTGAAGTAATGCACATTTCCCCCGGTCGCGCCCTTTGGGTATCGGCTGGGGGTTATCTCTTCCGGTTATATTCATTTTTACTTTTACACTGAGGTGACATATCAAAGTTACAATTAATATACCTGGCTCCGGGGCCGTGTACGTATCTGGCGCGGCGGAAGTCGTAAACCGTAAAGCACTGTGCAGAGAGTTGGGCCTGTGTAACGTGATCTTTAGCCGCCTGGAAAAGCAACACGGCTTTGAATACGCGCTTAACGTTATGATCGCTAAACAGCGCCTAAGAAGTAAGTAACATATTGAATTTTAAAGAGGCTGGCCTTAACGGGTCGGCCTTTTTGCATGTTATAAGATGTTTAAGTTACTATCATCGAACTGTTTTTAGTTCATAAAGGGAAATAAAATGAGTAATCAACTAATAAAAAAATTGTCCGAAGATATGGCATACGCCATCCTTGAAAACAAAGAGATCAAGAGTGTTGTTCAGGGGGTTCTGGTCTTTTCGTCTTGTGTAGATGGCGGCATGATTGTGACTTCTGGTGATCCTTTGCACATTAAATGCTCACAAGGTGAATTCGACATACCATTAAACGGTCGTTCAATGTTTGAGGCATTAGTTGAGGCATTCGAGAAAACCTATTACGCCCCTCTTCTCAGCAAGTAGTCCATTCAGCAAAAAAGGCCATTCGAAATGCGAATGGCCTTTTTTTATACGTGTACAACTTTACCGTGATCTAACTGTAGTAATTGGATGGCAAAATGACTGTAACAAATCAATCTTCTCTCAAAATCAAAGAATTATTAAATTCATTACTTTCAATCACTTAAAAGAAAAATCACAAAATTACTTTCGCCTTCACAGGCGTCGAATCAGGTCAAAAGAGGGCTGAGCCCTGCTTTGATGGCCGCGTAGTATATCTGCTTATACCTTTACAAGAAAGGCTTTACGTCACCCACGCCTTCACGAATCACTTCTGGTGCATCTTCGGTTAAGTCGACCACGGTGGTCGGCTGCTGGCCGAGATAGCCGCCGTGAATAATCAGCTCGACCACCTTCTCAAGACGATCTTTGATCTCTTCCGGATCGGACTCGGTAAACTCACTTCCGGGCAGCATCAGCGAGGTAGAAAGCATCGGTTCGCCGAGGGTTTTCAGCAGCGCCTGCGCAATCGGGTTCGACGGCACGCGCATACCGATGGTTTTGCGTTTCTCCTGCAGCAGACGACGCGGTACTTCCTTCGTGCCCTTCAGGATGAAGGTGTAGTTGCCCGGCGTGTTGTTCTTAATCAGGCGAAACGCCACGTTATCAACATACGCATAGGTCGACAGCTCAGAGAGATCGCGGCACATCAGAGTAAAGTTATGGCCGTCCGGCAGCTGGCGAATACGGCAAATGCGCTCCATTGCCCCTTTATCTTCAATTTTACAGCCCAGCGCATAGCCTGAATCGGTCGGGTAGACAATCACGCCACCTTTGCGGACGATCTCCACGGCCTGGTTGATCAGACGTGGCTGCGGGTTATCCGGATGGATATAGAAAAACTGACTCATACTTCCCTCTCTTCAATTTGCTGCGGCTGTTCCCAGAGCTGCCAGACCGGCTCAACGCCAGCGGGCAACCAGAGCTTGCGCCCCAGTTCGATCCACGCGCAGGGCTGATGGAAATCAGAGCCCTGTGACCCAAGCAGGCCGAACTGGCGGGCATAGGTCGCGAGCTGCGCGCGCTCGTTGGGCGCCTGCTGACACTGGGCGACTTCCATCGCCTCGCCACCGCATTCGGCAAAGTGTGCCAGCAGCCTTTTCAGCCATTTAGCAGAAAGATTATACCGCCCAGGATGGGCCAGCACGGCCTTACCACCAGAATGATGAATCACATCAATAGCTTGTTTTATTGTACACCACTGTGGCGGAACGTATCCGGTTTTACCGCGTGCCAGATACTTTTTAAAGACGTCCGCCATGTTCGTCGCTTTGCCCACGTCGACCAGAAAACGGGCGAAATGACCGCGGGTGACCGCCCCGCCATTCGCCATTTTTTGCGCGCCTTCCAGCGCGCCCGGAATATGCGCCTTTTCCAGACGCTCGCCGATCATCTCTGCGCGCTGATTGCGGCGCGTTTTTTGTTCTTGCAAAAATGCCGTAAGTGCCGGATGGTCTATATCGATGTTCAGGCCAACAATATGAATCTCATGGTTTTCCCAGACGGTCGAGATCTCGACGCCGGACACCAGATTCAGCGCCAGCCCGCTGCGGGCAATCTCTGCGCGCGCCGCCGGAATGGCATCAGTGGTATCGTGATCGGTTATCGCCAGCGTGCCGACGCGCATTTCAACGGCGCGATGAACCAGGGCTTCGGGTGTCAGCAGGCCGTCAGAGGCCTGAGTATGGCTGTGTAAATCATAAATAATGGCGTAGGTGGTATCGCTCAAAGCACTTCCCATAACAGGTTGGAGACATCCGAAAACACCATGATACCGACTTAACGCGAAATTCTGAAATCAAGGGTTGACAACTTGCCACCGAACCAGTTAACTAGTACGAAAGTTCACACGAGAAAGGTATCTGAAAATGACAGCACATTTCGCTCTTCACGGCTGGTGGCGCACTTCCTGATCTTCGGGCAGTGTCACGCGTCTGCGAAATGCAAACAGATACCCGCCCGCTACCCAGCGGGCTTTTTTTTGAACAAAATATGAGAACAACAACATGCAAACAGCCAAACCTCATCTCGAACTGCTGACCTGCGAGGCGGCCTATCGCCACAACCCGACCGCGCTGTTTCATCAGGTGTGCGGGGCACGTCCGGCAACGCTGCTGCTGGAATCGGCGGATATTGACAGCAAGGACGATCTCAAGAGCCTGCTGCTGGTCGACAGCGCGCTGCGCATTACCGCTTTAGGTGACACTGTCACCATCAAGGCATTATCAGACAATGGCGCATCGCTGCTGCCGCTGCTGGATGCCGCCCTGCCATCGGGCATTGAAAATGAACGTCATCCAGAAATGCGCATTCTGCATTTCCCGCCGGTGAGCCAGCTGCTGGACGAAGACGCGCGCCTCTGCTCCCTGTCCGTTTTCGATGCCTTCCGCCTGCTGCAGAATCTGGTCACCGTGCCGGAAGACGAGCGTGAGGCGATGTTCTTCGGCGGGCTGTTTGCTTACGACCTGGTTGCCGGTTTTGAAGATTTGCCGGAAACCGAGCAGGGCAATCGCTGCCCGGATTATTGCTTCTATCTGGCTGAAACGCTGCTGGTGATCGACCACCAGAAGCAATACACCCGCATCCAGGCAAGCCTGTTCACGCCGTCTGCCGCTGAGAAAAACCGTCTTGAGCACCGCATCGCTCAGCTGCAGCAGCAGATGACGGAAGCACCACCCGCGCTGCCGGTGCAGCGCGTGGAGAAAATGACCTGCGACGTTAGCCAGACTGACGATCAGTACGGCGCCGTGGTTCGCCAGATGCAAAAAGCGATTCGCGCCGGGGAAATTTTCCAGGTCGTGCCGTCCCGTCGCTTCTCACTGCCCTGCCCATCGCCGCTCGCAGCCTACGACGTGCTGAAAAAGAGTAACCCAAGCCCGTACATGTTCTTCATGCAGGACAACGAATTCACGCTGTTCGGCGCCTCGCCGGAAAGCTCGCTGAAATACGACGCCACCAGCCGTCAGATTGAGATCTACCCGATTGCCGGTACCCGTCCGCGCGGACGCCGCGCCGATGGCTCGCTGGACCGCGATCTGGACAGCCGCATCGAGCTGGAGATGCGCACCGACCATAAAGAACTCTCCGAGCACCTGATGCTGGTTGACCTGGCGCGTAACGATCTGGCACGCATTTGTACTCCCGGCAGCCGCTACGTGGCGGACCTGACCAAAGTCGACCGCTATTCGTTCGTGATGCACCTGGTCTCCCGCGTGGTCGGCGAGCTGCGCCACGATCTCGACGTGCTGCACGCCTACCGCGCCTGCATGAACATGGGCACCCTCAGCGGCGCGCCGAAAGTACGCGCCATGCAGCTGATTGCTGCCGCCGAAGGACGCCGTCGCGGCAGCTACGGCGGCGCGGTGGGCTACTTCACCGCCCACGGTGACCTCGACACCTGCATCGTAATCCGCTCTGCCTACGTTGAAGACGGTATCGCCACCGTTCAGGCGGGTGCCGGGATTGTTCTTGATTCTGTTCCGCAGTCTGAAGCTGACGAAACGCGCAGTAAAGCCCGTGCGGTCCTTCGCGCCATTGCTACCGCACACCATGCACAGGAGATTTTCTGATGGCTGACATTCTGCTGCTCGATAATATCGACTCCTTTACCTATAACCTGGCAGATCAGCTGCGTGCGAATGGCCACAACGTCGTTATCTACCGCAACCACGTTCCGGCGCAGACCCTGATTGACCGTCTGGCCACCATGCAAAACCCGGTGCTGATGCTCTCCCCGGGGCCAGGCGCGCCGAGCGAAGCGGGCTGTATGCCGGAGCTGCTGACCCGCATGCGCGGCAAACTGCCGATCGTCGGCATCTGCCTCGGCCATCAGGCGATTGTTGAAGCCTACGGCGGCTACGTTGGCCAGGCGGGTGAGATCCTGCACGGTAAAGCGTCCAGCATTGAACATGACGGCCAGGCGATGTTTGCCGGGCTGCCGAACCCGCTCCCGGTCGCGCGCTATCATTCGCTGGTTGGCAGCAATATTCCCGCCGGGCTGACTATCAACGCCTCGTTTGAAGGTATGGTGATGGCGGTGCGCCACGATGCGGACCGCGTCTGCGGCCTGCAGTTCCACCCGGAATCAATCCTGACCTCCCATGGCGCCCGCCTGCTGGAGCAGACGCTCGACTGGGCGTTACAGAAGCTGGAGCAGACCAACACCCTGCAGCCGATTCTGGAAAAACTGTACCAGGCGCAGACCCTGAGCCAGCAGGAGAGCCATCAGCTCTTCTCCGCCGTGGTTCGCGGTGAGCTGAAGCCTGAGCAGCTTGCAGCCGCGCTGGTGAGCATGAAGGTGCGCGGCGAAAGCCCGCAGGAGATCGCCGGTGCCGCCACGGCACTGCTGGAAAATGCCGCCCCGTTCCCTCGCCCGGACTATCAGTTTGCGGATATTGTCGGTACCGGCGGTGACGGCAGTAACAGCATCAATATCTCCACCGCCAGCGCCTTCGTGGCGGCGGCGTGTGGTTTGAAGGTCGCGAAGCACGGCAACCGCAGCGTGTCCAGCCGGTCAGGTTCTTCCGATCTGCTCGCCGCATTCGGTATTAACCTCGATATGAACGCCGAGCGTTCCCGTGAAGCGCTGGATGACCTGGGCGTCTGCTTCCTGTTTGCGCCGAAGTACCACACCGGTTTCCGCCACGCGATGCCGGTTCGTCAGCAGCTTAAAACCCGCACGCTTTTTAACGTGCTCGGCCCGCTGATCAACCCGGCCCACCCGCCGCTGGCGCTGATTGGCGTTTACAGCCCGGAACTGGTTCTGCCGATTGCCGAGACGCTGCGCGTGCTGGGTTATCAGCGTGCCGCCGTGGTGCACAGCGGCGGTATGGATGAGGTTTCTCTTCATGCGCCAACGCTGGTGGCCGAACTGCGCGACGGTGAAATCCTGAGCTATCAGCTGGAGGCTGCCGACTTCGGCCTTGCGCCATACCATCAGGAAGCGCTGGCTGGCGGTACGCCGGAAGAAAACCGTGACATTCTCACGCGCTTATTACAAGGTAAAGGAGAGGTCGCCCATGAGGCCGCCGTTGCTGCCAACGTCGCCATGCTGATGCGTTTGCACGGTGAGGAAGACCTGAAGGCCAACGTTCAAAAAGTTCTGGATGTACTGCGCTCCGGTGCAGCTTACGATCGCGTTACCGCACTTGCGGCAAGAGGGTAAAGAATGCAGACCGTTTTAGCGAAAATCGTTGCCGATAAGGCCATCTGGGTGGAAGCCCGCAAGCAACAGCAGCCGCTTGCCAGTTTCCAGAATGACGTCGTCCCGAGCAGCCGTCGTTTCTATGACGCCCTGCGGGGTACGCGCACCGCGTTTATTCTTGAGTGCAAAAAAGCGTCCCCCTCCAAAGGCGTTATTCGTGACGATTTCGATCCGGCACGTATTGCCGGCATTTATAAGCATCATGCTTCAGCCATCTCCGTGCTGACGGATGAGAAATATTTTCAGGGCAGCTTCGATTTTCTGCCCATCGTCAGCGGCATCGCGCCGCAGCCGATCCTGTGCAAAGACTTTATTATCGACCCGTATCAGATCTGGCTGGCGCGTTTTTACCAGGCCGACGCCTGCCTGCTGATGCTCTCGGTGCTCGACGATGAGCAGTATCGCCAGCTTTCCGCCGTGGCACACAGCCTGAATATGGGCGTGCTGACCGAAGTGAGCAACGAAGAGGAGCTGGAGCGCGCGATTGCGCTGGAAGCCAAAGTGGTCGGCATTAACAACCGCGATCTGCGCGACCTGTCCATTGACCTTAACCGTACGCGTCAGCTGGCGCCGCGTCTGGGGTCTGGCGTCACGGTGATCAGCGAATCCGGCATTAACAGCTACGCCCAGGTGCGCGAGCTGAGCCACTTCGCCAACGGTTTCCTGATTGGCTCCGCCATGATGGAACATGACGATCTCAATGCGGCTGTGCGTCGCGTGCTGCTGGGTGAAAACAAAGTCTGCGGCTTAACCCGCGAACAGGATGCTCAGGCCGCGTATGAAGCCGGGGCGATTTATGGCGGGCTGATCTTTGTGGATTCATCTCCTCGCGCGGTCAGCGTAGAGCAGGCGCGTAAGGTCATCGCAGCGGCTCCGCTCAGCTACGTGGGCGTTTTCCGCAATGCAGATATTGCAGACGTTGCGGCAAAAGCCGACGCGTTATCCCTGAGCGCGGTGCAGCTCCACGGCGATGAAGACCAGATCTATATCGATGCCCTGCGCGCCGCGCTGGCACCACAGGTGCAGATCTGGAAAGCGCAAAGCGTTGGCGATACGTTGCCCTCGCGTAACCTGAACCACGTGGATAAATACGTCCTCGATAACGGCCCGGGCGGTACCGGCCAGCGTTTTGACTGGTCGCTGCTGAACGGCGCAAAGCTGGACAACGTCCTGCTGGCGGGTGGATTAGGCCCGGATAACTGCGTAGAAGCCGCTAAAACCAGCTGCGCAGGCCTCGATTTCAATTCAGGCGTAGAGTCCCAGCCGGGTATCAAAGATGCCAGCAAGCTGGCCTCGGTTTTTAAAACTCTGCGTGCATATTAAGGAAGAGAAGATGACGACATTACTTAACCCGTATTTTGGTGAGTTCGGCGGGATGTACGTCCCGCAAATCCTGATGCCCGCGCTGCGCCAGCTGGAAGAAGCGTTTGTCAGCGCGCAGAAAGACCCGGCGTTTCAGGCTGAATTTACCGACCTGCTGAAAAATTACGCCGGTCGTCCGACCGCGCTGACCAAATGCCGCAACCTGACGGAAGGCACCAAAACCACGCTGTATCTGAAGCGTGAAGACCTGCTGCACGGCGGCGCGCATAAAACTAACCAGGTGCTGGGTCAGGCGCTGCTTGCGAAGCGTATGGGCAAAACCGAAATCATCGCCGAAACCGGTGCGGGTCAGCACGGCGTGGCCTCTGCGCTTGCCAGCGCCCTGCTCGGTCTGAAATGCCGCATCTATATGGGAGCAAAAGACGTTGAGCGTCAGTCTCCGAACGTCTTCCGTATGCGTCTGATGGGAGCAGAAGTGATCCCGGTGCACAGCGGCTCCGCGACGTTGAAAGACGCCTGTAACGAAGCGCTGCGCGACTGGTCTGGCAGCTATGAAACCGCACACTATATGCTCGGTACCGCGGCTGGCCCGCACCCGTTCCCGACTATCGTGCGCGAATTCCAGCGCATGATCGGTGAAGAGACCAAAGCGCAGATCCTCGAAAAAGAGGGTCGCCTCCCGGATGCGGTGATCGCCTGCGTCGGCGGCGGCTCCAACGCCATCGGTATGTTCGCAGACTTTATCGACGACACCAGCGTGGGCCTGATTGGCGTCGAGCCTGCCGGTCACGGCATTGAATCGGGTGAACACGGCGCGCCGCTGAAGCATGGCCGCGTGGGGATCTACTTCGGGATGAAATCCCCGATGATGCAAACCGATGAGGGTCAGATTGAAGAGTCTTACTCTATTTCTGCCGGCCTCGACTTCCCGTCCGTCGGGCCGCAGCATGCGTATCTGAACAGCACCGGCCGCGCGGACTATGTCTCCATTACCGATGACGAAGCGCTGGAAGCCTTCAAAACGCTGTGCCGCAGCGAAGGGATCATCCCGGCGCTGGAGTCTTCGCACGCGCTGGCGCACGCGCTGAAAATGATGAAAGAAAACCCGGAAAAAGAGCAGCTGCTGGTGGTGAACCTTTCCGGACGCGGTGACAAAGATATCTTCACCGTTCACGATATTCTGAAAGCACGAGGGGAAATCTGATGGAACGCTACGATAACGTATTTGCAGAGCTGAAATCGCGCCAGGAAGGCGCGTTCGTTCCCTTCGTCACCCTGGGCGATCCGGGCCCGGAACAGTCGCTGAAGATTATCGACACCCTGATTGAAGCCGGGGCCGACGCGCTGGAGCTGGGTATTCCGTTCTCCGATCCGCTGGCGGATGGCCCGACCATCCAGAACGCAACGCTGCGCGCATTTGCCTCCGGCGTGACGCCAACCCAGTGCTTCGAGATGCTGGCGGCGATTCGCCAGAAGCACCCGACCATTCCGATCGGCCTGCTGATGTACGCCAACCTGGTCTTTAACCGCGGTATTGATGAGTTCTATGCCGAGTGCGCGCGCGTGGGCGTCGACTCCGTTCTGGTGGCAGACGTGCCGGTTGAGGAGTCTGCGCCATTCCGTCAGGCGGCGATGCGCCATAACGTCGCCCCGATTTTCATCTGCCCGCCGAACGCCGATGACGAACTGCTGCGCCAGATTGCCTCTTACGGACGCGGGTATACCTACCTGCTCTCCCGCGCGGGCGTGACCGGTGCCGAGAATAAAGCCGCCCTGCCGCTGCATCATCTGGTGGAGAAGCTGGCCGAGTACCATGCCGCGCCTCCGCTGCAGGGGTTCGGGATTTCATCCCCGGATCAGGTCACCGCAGCGATTGACGCGAAGGCGGCTGGTGCCATCTCCGGCTCCGCGATTGTGAAGATCATCGAAAAGAACGTGGACAAGCCCGAGCAGATGCTGGCCGATCTGAAAGCGTTTGTGACCGCAATGAAAGCGGCGACGCGTAAAGCATAACCCTTCCACCGTCTGGCTTCCTGCCAGACGGTTACCCTTCCGGGTTATCACTCTTCATGCTGCTGACGTGCGGGCTGCTATTTAAGAACGCAATTGACAGGCCAGTAATGATGAATGCCTCAATTATGCTTTATTAATAACGTTTCCGGGGCGGGCATCGGGACTTACCAATTTGTAACGTACCGGCAGCATGGACCAAATCAGCTAAAGTACGCACCTGCATTTTATCCATAACTCTGCGTCGGTGGACCTTCACGGTAATTTCTGATATGCCCAGTTCAGACGCAATTTGTTTGTTTTGCAGGCCGTTAATCGCCAACTCAAAGGTCTGCTTCTCGCGCCGTGTCAATGCCTGATAGTTTTTACAAAGCTCGAATATTCTTTGCTGCTCTAAAAAATTATTAGTCGCTTCGATTAGCACATCTTTCACGACATTGATAAATTGTTCCGGTTCGACTGGCTTAGTCAAAAAGTCCCGAACACCTGCTTTCATCGCTTGTACGCAGAGTGGGATTGAGCTTGTCATAGTCAGGATAATTATCGGTATTGTACAGCCACGTTCCTTCAGGGCATCTATCACATCGAAACCGTTAGTGTCTGGCGTGTTAATTTCAAGTATTAAGCATGAGGGATGATCAACTATGGGGCAGGAGAGAAATTCTTCGGCATTTTTGAAGTCAAAAGTTTGATAACCTTTCGCCATTAACAATTTAACCACAAACAGCCTATATGCATCATCATCATCATCGATAACATAAACAACATCTTCCATATCACTCTCTCCTCACCAGGCCTTCGACGTACATAATACGAACGGAGGCGTCCATTCACAAAAAATTTTAGAATTGCCAGCTTCTATGTCTGATATCGTTTTATAACCGGAAGTAACAAAATCAAAGACTAACAGTCCATATGCGAATATTCTAATTTAGCAAAGGTAATTAGCATGAGGATATTCTGAAAAAAAGACACATATAAAAGTCGTTTTTGAGCAGCGGTACTGTTAAAACTCAGCTTTCAAGCAAACCCTTTTGTATATATTTGACTCATATCGCGGGAATTATCTTAGCCCTGTCGTTTTAAGGTGCAGTTTTTATATCTGCCAGGTGGTTAGCTGAATAAGAGTGCGTTTTTGGTGTTAACGCCGATTCAGGATCCACCCGCACTCCAGCCAGAGTCTCTGTCAGAACATCAGGTATATCAACGGCTCTTGCGTCTCTGAATTCCGCAGCCGTGCCGAGAATCCAAACGCAGCACGGTTTAATGACTGAGGTCATAAAAAGAGGCGGTATTTTGCAGAAAAGGTTTGGAGAGGTTTTGAGGCAAACGAAAAAGATATATATTCCAGTCCGTTAAATTCACTTACACCTTCTGAGTTCAGAGGCTTATTCATGTCATGGCACGCCTTCAAACAGACTTACCTGGTTAAGTTCTGGTCACCTGTTCCGGCCGTTATCGCGGCAGGCATTCTCTCTACCTACTATTTCGGCATCACCGGCACCTTCTGGGCCGTGACCGGCGAGTTCACCCGCTGGGGTGGTCAATTGCTACAGCTCGCTGGCGTGCATACCGAAGAGTGGGGTTACTTTCAACTCATTCATCTGGACGGCACGCCGCTTACCCGCATCGACGGGATGATGATCGTCGGCATGTTCGGCGGCTGTTTCGCGGCGGCGCTGTGGGCAAACAACGTTTAGTTGCGGATGCCCAAAAGCCGTATTCGCATAATGCAGGCGGTGGTCGGCGGTATCATTGCCGGGTTTGGCGCCCGTCTGGCGATGGGCTGTAACCTGGCCGCTTTCTTTACGGGGATTCCTCAGTTTTCGCTTCACGCCTGGTTCTTTGCTGTCGCCACGGCCATCGGCTCTTACTTTGGCGCAAAATTCACCCTGCTGCCGCTGTTCCGCATTCCGGTGAAAATGACAAAAGTCAGCGCAGCGTCTCCGTTAACCCAGAAGCCAGACCAGGCGCGTCGCCGTTTCCGCCTCGGTATGCTGATCTTTTTTGCTATGGTCGCCTGGGCGCTTTGCACTGCGATGAATCAGCCCAAACTCGGCCTGGCGATGCTGTTCGGCGTGGGTTTTGGTCTGCTCATTGAACGCGCGCAGATCTGCTTTACCTCCGCGTTTCGCGATATGTGGATCACCGGCCGGACGATGATGGCAAAGGCGATTATCGCCGGGATGGCGGTCAGCGCCATCGGTATCTTCAGCTATGTTCAGCTCGGCGTCGAACCGAAAATCATGTGGACCGGTCCTAACGCGGTCATTGGCGGCCTGCTGTTTGGCTTCGGGATCGTGCTGGCTGGCGGGTGTGAAACCGGCTGGATGTACCGAGCCGTTGAAGGTCAGGTGCATTACTGGTGGGTGGGACTGGGAAATGTTATCGGCTCGACGATCCTGGCTTACTTCTGGGACGATCTGTCTCCGGCGCTTGCCACGAGTTGGGACAAGGTAAACCTGTTGAACACCTTCGGGCCTCTCGGCGGCCTGCTGGTCACCTACGCCCTGCTGCTGGTCGCTTTTTTACTGGTTGTCGCGCAGGAGAAACGCTTCTTCCGTCGCGCGAGTGTTAAAACAGAAACCCAGGAGAATGCTGCATGAAAGAGATCGTGCCCGATTACCGTCTGGATATGGTCGGTGAACCCTGCCCTTATCCGGCTTTTGCCACGCTTGAAGCCCTACCGCAGCTCAAAAGAGGGGAAATTCTGGAAGTGGTCAGCGACTGTCCGCAATCCATCAACAACATTCCGCTGGATGCGAAAAACCACGGCTACACGGTGCTGGATATCCAGCAGGATGGCCCGACCATTCGCTATTTGATTCAAAAATGATCGCTAAGGGCCTCGCGAGGGGCCTTTATCGTATTGAATTATAAGACATCTTGATCCACGGCAAAAACGCGTTTTTTGACTTAAGTAAAATCTCACTTCCCTTTTGAAGGAGGTTTTCGCGGTTTGATGTATTTACGAGCTTTACTGGTTTTCGCCTTATTGATTCCCTTCCATGCGCTGTCCCTGAATTTCTCTTCTACCTTCCTGCGCCTTAATTGTCCGCAAAGAGGACTTGTCGAGGTCATTCTGCACGTTTATGACCATACCCAGGAACGATGGCACGGCCATTTTGAAACCGGCGCGGGACATAAACGTGCAGGTGATACCGAAATCATCCCGTTTGCCAACGGCGATATTCTCTTTCATTCCCTGTCCAGCGACGCTTTCAGCTATTTATATGATGGAGAAAATATCCTGAGGCACTGCGTAAAGCTTGATGAGCGGCCGGTTTATCCGTCGTTTTGAAGTGAGCAAAGCAAACTGGCCACCCTGTGGCCAGTTTGACGGGGGATTAGAAACGATAACCCGCAGAGAACATAAACACCCACGGATCCAGGCGAGTATTGATACTTTGCTGCTGACCGCCCGCTTTGAAGCGTACATCCGTATCAATATCCATGTACCAGACCGAGGCGTTAATCAGCCAGTCGCGGTTAATCAGATAATCCAGACCGACCTGCCCCGCCATACCCCATGAATCTTTCAGGCTGAGGTCAGTCAGACCGGCCTCTTTACCGGTATCGTTAAACTTCTCGTCGAAGAAAGTGGTGTAGTTCACACCGGCGCCAATATAAGGACGCACCTTGCTGCTGGCATCACCAAAGTACCATTGCGCCATCAGCGTTGGCGGTAAATGGTGAACCGTAGCGATATCACCGGTTGCGCCCAGACCTACGCGATGACGGAACGGGGTTGCAGCCAGAAGCTCAACACCAACGTTTTCCGTCGCCATATAGGTGAACGTTAACCCTAACTGGGTGTTATTACTGACGTTAAAACCGCCCATACCCAGCACGTTATCCGATCCTTCAGTCGGGCGAACCGTAGCCGAACCGGCACGAATAAAGAATTCGCCTGCTTCATGCGCATACGCGCCGCCAGAGAGACTGCTTAATACAAGGGCTGCCACCGCTAATTTTTTCATATCCGCTCCATCGTTGTGGTTTTAATCGCGGATGAGAATATACTCACAAATGAGTAATAAGTGATCTGCTACAGATCACATTAAAACCAGTAACTTAACATTCATTGATCTGGATTAATTTTTTGTTACGCATCCAAAAGTGATAAGTTGTTTCCATGTCAATTTTTGGCATTTCACGGTTACAAAATTTTCCCTTTTCCCCCTCTTGCTCTTCCTCTGGCGGCTGGATAATTTATCGCTCTCACAAGTTGATTTGATGCGTTCTTCTTTAGCAGGTGTGCCATGAGTGATATCAACCCGTGCATGACGTGCGGAGCCTGTTGTGCGTATTTTCGAGTCTCTTTCTACTGGGCCGAAGCCAGCGATGGCGGCGGTACCGTTCCGGTTCATCTCACAGAGCCGCTAACGCCTTTTCTGCGCTGCATGAGCGGCACAAACCAAAAGCAGGCCCGCTGCGTGGCGCTACAGGGCGAGCCCGGGGTCTCTACCAGGTGTTCCATCTATGAGGATCGGCCCAGCCCGTGCCGGGAATTTGCCATGTCGGGGGAAGATGGGCAGGTCAACGAAGCCTGTAACCGCGCCCGCGCCCGCGTTGGATTACCGCCGCTTTACAAAGATATGCTTTTCCATACAAGCCTTGATGCTGCCACAGCAGGTGCATCCGGTGTACAATTGCCGGCTAATTAACACCTGCAATACTCAAGGAGAGTGCATGTCTATCACGGCGAAGTCTGTCTACCGTGACACGGGAAACTTTTTCCGCAATCAGTTCATTACCTTTTTACTGATCGCGTTGCTTTGCGCCTTTATCACGGTGGTGCTGGGTCATGCGTTCTCACCGAGTGAAGAACAGATTGCCAGCCTGAGCCAGGGCGACCATCTTGCGGGTAGCGTGGGGTTGTTTGAGCTGGTGCAAAACATGACGCCGGAGCAGCAGCAAATTCTGCTGCGCGCTTCTGCCGCGTCCACCTTCTCGGGCCTGATTGGTAATGCAGTTCTGGCGGGCGGCGTTTTGCTGATGATTCAGCTTGTATCGGCGGGTCACCGGGTCAGCGCCTTACGGGCGATTGGTGCCAGCGCGCCGGTCTTACCTAAGCTGTTTATCCTGATCTTTTTGACCACCCTGCTGGTGCAGATGGGGATAATGCTGGTCGTGGTGCCGGGCGTACTGCTGGCTATCGTGCTCTCGTTTGCCCCGGTGATGGTCGTGCAGGATAAGATGGGTATTTTTACCGCGATGCGCAGCAGCATCCGACTGGCATGGGCTAATATGCGTCTGGTGGCTCCCGCCGTGATCGGCTGGCTGCTCGCCAAAACGCTCCTGCTGTTGTTTGCACCGAATTTTGCGGTATTAACGCCGAACGTTGGCGCGGTAGTGGCGAATACGCTGAGCAACCTGATTTCAGCGGTACTGCTGGTCTATCTGTTCCGCCTGTATATGTTAATTCGTCAGTAATCCAGAGGCGGGAGGCATCGCAGCCTCCCGCCCCGCTCAGAAGATGGAATCACAGAATGAAGCAGTTTCTTGATTTTTTACCGCTCGTGGTCTTTTTTGCTTTTTATAAGCTGTACGATATTTATGCCGCGACCACTGCGCTGATCGTTGCAACGGCAGTTGTTCTGATCTACAGCTGGGTTCGCTATCGTAAAGTCGAAAAAATGGCGCTGGTCACCTTCGTCCTGGTCGCCGTATTCGGCGGACTGACTCTGTTCTTCCATAACGATGAATTTATCAAGTGGAAAGTGACCGTGATTTACGCCCTGTTTGCGGGCGCATTATTAATCAGCCAGTGGGTGATGAAAAAACCGCTGATCCAACGCATGCTGGGCAAAGAGCTGACGCTGCCTCAGGAAGTCTGGTCCCGTCTGAATATCGCCTGGGCGGTCTTCTTTATTCTCTGCGGTCTCGCTAACATCTATATTGCTTTCTGGCTGCCGCAGAATATCTGGGTCAACTTCAAGGTCTTTGGCCTGACTGCGCTGACCCTTATCTTCACGCTGTTAAGCGGCGTATACATCTATCGCCACATGCCGCAAGACGACAAGCACTGATTAATGACTGACCAGAACGTCAACGACAGGCGTTCTGGTCTATTCTCTCCACTGTAAAATCATAGTAGCATCCCGCCTGAAGTCTTCCGTTACGAGTTAAAACAATGACAACAACTAACGCCCCGCAGGGCGAACTGGTTTTACGCACACTGGCAATGCCCGCTGACACCAATGCCAATGGCGATATTTTTGGCGGCTGGCTGATGTCGCAGATGGATATGGGCGGCGCAATTCTGGCAAAAGAGATTGCCCACGGGCGCGTGGTGACGGTGCGAGTGGACGGCATGACCTTCCTGCGCCCGGTTGCGGTGGGAGATGTGGTTTGCTGCTACGCGCGCTGCGTCAAACGCGGCAACACCTCTATTTCAATCAACATCGAAGTATGGGTTAAGAAAGTCTCTTCTGAACCTATTGGGCAGCGTTATAAGGCCACCGAAGCGCTGTTTATTTATGTTGCAGTGGACAGCGAGGGCAAACCTCGTCAACTTCCGCAGGCCTGATTGACAGGCAAAAAAAAGCCTCCATCAGGAGGCTTTTTTTATTCCATTTGCGCCCCGCCGTTCAGGCGGAAAACTATATTCACAATCAGTCCGTTGCCCGGTTTCCCGGCCTCATAGCGCCATCTGCGCATCGCCGATTTCACTTCGCGCTCAAACATATTAGAAGGCTGAGCGGACAAGATTTCCACGTTATCCACGCGGCCATCGGCAGTAACGTCAAATTTAACCCTTACGCGGCCTTCAATACGCAAGGCCTGCGCTCGCGCCGGATACTGAGGCTGGTTGCGACTCAGCGCGCGCGGACCCGCAGGGGCACTGATTGTCGGCTTAGGCGCGGCTGCGGTGTTATTCATCACCGGACGCGAAGGCGCCGCATTCTCCACCGTCTGGGTCGCGCGCGGTTCAACCGGACGTTCCTCGCGTTTCGGACGCTCCTCGACCTTCTTCACCGGCTTTGGCTTCGGCTTAGGTTTTGGCTTCGGTTCAGGTTTGTGGATCACTACCGGGGCTTCCTTCGGTGGCTCCGGAACGGGCTCGGGTTCTGGCTCAGGCTCTGCCACCGGCTGCGGCGGCGGAGGGGCAACCTGCGGCGGCTCGAGATCCGCTGGCGATACCATCGTCACGGAAATCGGCTGCGCGGGCGCGGGCATTTCAATAACCTGATGAACCGAGGTATACAGCAAACCCGCCACAACGGCACCGTGAATCACGACAGAAAGCAGCGTCGGCCAGGGAAAGCGGCGAGGTAAATCAAGGGTCATCGAAGTCATATTCATCAACGTTAAAAAACCGAACCATGATTTTAAATGCAAATAGCAATCATATTCAATAAGACACTATGCTCTGGCGCAACTTTAGCGCCTGAGAGGCCAAAAAAGGCGCATTCAGATCAGGGTATTAACATTGTTTTTATTTTACATTGCAGTCGTTTGCCCTTTCACATAACGTAACTGACACTTTTACCGGTTAAGGAGCTTCGCCGTGTTTTACGTAATTTACTCTGAAGATGTTGCTGATTCGCTCGAAAAACGCCAGTCTGTACGCCCTGCGCATCTGGCACGTTTGCAGCTGCTCCAGGATGAAGGCCGATTACTGACCGCTGGCCCCATGCCCGCAGTCGACAGCAACGATCCGGGTGCTGCCGGTTTTGCCGGCTCCACGGTTATTGCTGAATTTGAATCCCAGGAAGCCGCTCAGGCCTGGGCTGATGCAGACCCGTACGTTGCAGCGGGTGTGTATGCAAAAGTGACGGTGAGGCCGTACAAAAAAGTGTTCTGATACCGAAGCGGCTCCGAAAGGAGCCTTTTTTATGGTGGCGATTACGCGTCTCTGTGCCGGGTAAACTGCTGTTCTGTAATCAGGCTCCCCCACTGGTCGCCTTCCCACTCTTTTACCAGCGTAAACCCAAACGACTCGTACAGACGTCGTGCGGCGCTCAGCTTATTGAATGTCCAGAGATGCACGGCAGAAAAACCAACGCTGTCACAAAAGCGCATCGCTTCATTCAGCAGTTTTTTCCCCACGCCGTGTCCCCGACAGCCATCATCAAGAATAAACCAGCGAAGATGGGCTTCACCCGGCGCCAGATCCTCGCCATCGATCGCCACCGAGCCGACAATTTTGTCGTTGAGTACTGCCAGCCAAATCTGGTTACAGGGCTTCTCCAGTCTTTCACTGAACTCGGCCAGTCCTGAAGCCACTTTGGCCTCGAAGAAGCGACCAAAGTTATGCTCCCGCGAATAATAACTGCCATGCATCTCCGCAATACGGCCAATCATGCCGGGGATGTACCCCTGCACTATCTTCAGCTCGTCGGGCTGCATATCGTTGCCCGCCTCGCGGCATGCCAGCAGCGCGTTGGCATAAAGGGAGAGCCCCTCAGAAATGGTCTGCTGCTGCGCTGGAGCAAGACCCTTTATTGCTGTGACCACGCGCTCGTTGCTGAAGGCATTAATTTTGCTGACCGTCTCGTGACCTTTCGCGGTCAGCCTGAGGCTCTTTGCTCTCGCATCCTCAGTAGAAATGACCTCCTCAAGTTCGCCCGCGGCAATCAGGCGAGCCAGCATCCGGCTGACGCTGGACTTTTCCAGGCCCAGCAGTTGCACCAGCTGACTCGCCGTCATCTCCTTACGCAGAGCAATTTCGACCAGAGTATGGACGGCCGAAGGCGAGTAATTCGTTGAGGCCAGGGTAGACCCCATAAAACCTAACTCTCGCACCATCAGGCGCGAGGAACGTCGAATAACACTGACTAGTGGAGTTTCGCTGTGCATGTTGTGCCCTCATCGGTTAGTTGCACTATACAACTAACAGTTGAGGTGTTGTCAAACATAATAAAAAGGCTCCCTCAGGAGCTTTTTAAAACGACTCAACACAATGAAATAAAAGGATTTATTTTAGGTCACGTCCACATATTGGCCACATCGATACAAGAAGCCCTCTCAAAAACGGGGGCTTTGTTTTGGCAATCCAATAAGAGATAGTGAATGTGAGTGCCAATGCCAACAACTCAAGTCGTAAACCCCAACTTTGACCGAGAAGTTAACATTACTTTGTGACTCGTTGAAAATGGCATAAGTGCTCATCAAGACGATATCAAACTGATTACAGATAAAACTTTTCCTCAGGAAAGAGTGTTATGCATATAACCCCTTGATATTAAAATCATTCACATGATATTTTTGAATACTACACAGACGTCTTTAGTAATTCATAAGGAGTTATAAATTGTCTGAATATGCACTCAATGATATTTACAATCTTGTTCGAATTTTAGACGACCCAAAAACTGAAGAAACCAAGAAAAACAATACATTAAGATATATATGCTCCATGTTTGCAGAACTCGCTTACTATCACATCCCGAAATGGGAAATCGATGCACAGAAACGAGTCAAATTAATTCCTTGCCAAGGTTATCGCTCATGGATAAAGGATGGAGGCGAAACAATTGACTTAAGTGCAGTAACACAGTCCCTCGATTTGCCTGGATTCGAAGTTTCCACTCGAAGTGTCGTGGCCGTAGGACGAGTTGTACAGGACAAACTTTTCATTAGTGTACGCGGTACTGCATTTCTGTATGACTGGAGATTAAACTTTCGGGCCAGTCCTGTCGCTGTTGACATGGGCATAATTGAAGACCACTGGTTTATACCGTACAACAGAGCTCACATCGTTCGATTCCACGGAGGCTTTGCTTATGAAGCCATACGCTTATTTCCGCTGATTAAGAAAACTCTCAACTCACTGGATTATCAAAATAAAGAGATATACATTTGTGGACATTCATTAGGAGGAGCTGTGGCAGCTATACTGCAGGAATTGCTACGATTTAATAGCCATCCAGCCTATATTTTCGGTGCGCCAAGATATGCAGATCTACCGGCTTATTTCCATCGCGAACAGCTCCCACCAGTTCAAACTCGGCGACCAGTCGATATAGTACCGATTTTGCCTCCTCGCTTTATGGGGTATGTTGATCATCCATGTGAATTATCTACGGACGGTACAGAGTACTTCGACCCTGAACCTTACTCTCAACTGTTTGGTGATTGGTTGCGTTGGGGAAAATTCTTGTACGACGGGTTTGAACCTCATGATATAGAAAATTATCGAAAAGAAATTGGTTTATCAGCAGGTCTTGTTGATGTTGATTTGCCTCTTATTCCTTTTGAGCAAATAAAGAAAAATGATTTAAACTCCAAACAAAAAAACTGAAAGATAAAGTCTCTTCAGTGGCAATATCTTTATTGTTCGTTACATTAGCTTAGATAACAAGAGTAAATTCCAAATGAAAAAGCCCCGCATTCGGGGTTCTTTCATCGGTCACATCCAATGGATTTGTTGCTGACCCGAAGTAGTCGGATGCGGCGGCGCTGGCACTACCTCACCCGGCGAAACGATAAAACGCTCCACCGTCTCAGTGGTGACAAATGTACAGCTGCAGTTGATGTTTGTGCACTGGTGATACCGCTCTTTGGTCGTATCAGTAAAGTAGCGGCTTGTGCGGGCGTGAGCGGCGAAATGGCATTTTGGACAGTGAAACATAGCGAGCACCTCATTTAATTTCCGATGAGTTAATTTTACTCACTTTATCCCTATATAACAAATAGTTAAAAGTAAGTCACTGCGTTAATTCTTCGCTTTCATACTCCACATCCAAAACCCTAACCTCAAGCTCTAAGCCCGTCGTGTAGCCGTTGCTGTTGAGGTTATGCACCACCCGGCTGATTATCCACGCCTGATCGTCTATGACGCGCTTAAACCCTTTCACCGCGATGGGCGTTTCAGGAAATAAATCTGCCCGGCCAATCGCCAGCAAGATTGAAAACTCCGCAACGCCGCGCTGCAGTTTGTCCCACTTCGCCTGCGCGGCGCGCATGGCCTGCGCCTTAGTCGCGTAGATGGTCGTCAGTTCCAGCACGTTGTCAGCCTCACCGGCCATATACTCACCCTCGCGCGCTTCCTGCTCTTTTTTGGCTTTGGCCTTTCCCGGGGCTTTGGTCGCTTTCGGGTGCTGCAGTGCGCGGAGGTGCTTCTCTTTGGGCTTACGTTTGAGCTTCACCTTTTGCTTTTGCGGCTTGGGGTCTTTGGTGTGCAGCCATTTTGCCGTCACGCCGGTGTAGGCTTCCCGGTCAGCAATGGCAAACTGATGACGATCGCCGTCGCCGCGCTCAAGCGTCATCTGCGGAATGGGCTTACCGCTGGCAGTTTTACCGCTCCCCGCTTTCAGGAATAACAGTTTCCCCGCTTTTACCGAAACCGACGCCCCGTTCCGTTCAGCCAGGCGGGACAGAAACACCGCGTCCGATTCCTGCGACTGGTCAATGTGAGGCACGGCGACGGCTTTCAGCGTGTCGGCCACGCTGGCCGTCAGCTTATTGCGTGCCGCAATCGTCTCCACAATTTGCCCGAGCGTGGTGTCATGCCAAGACTGTTCCCGGCGCGAGTTCAGCGTCCCGCGAAAATCGGCGCTTCGCCCCCGGATGGTCAGCGTATCAGGTGCGCCCCTGTGCTCGATTTCGTCGACCGTGAACGTCCCTTTTTTTATCAGCGCGGATCTCCGACCGTTCAAAGGTGATGGTCGAGAGATTTACGCGGGGCTCCCACTTCTGGATCGCGGAATAGCACGCGGCCATAATCTGCAGGCGCAGCGCCGGGGTCTGCGGCTGGTCAATCATCTGCGACAGGAGCGAGCCGTATTCACGGCGCATGACGCGCGAGCCAACCGGCGTGACCAGAATGTCGCGTACGCTTTGCCGGATATGCTCAACCTCAGAGATACTGAGGCCGGTCTGGCTGTTCATTCCCAGATAACGCACCGTCATTGCGTCCCCTTAGTCCAGCTTCCGCCGCTCTGTACGTTGCCGTGCGCGTGGTTATCCACCTGCACGCCGTTTGATTTCAGTGTCCCGCCGGTGTGCTCGATGTCCCCGCTCATCTTCCCGCCGTTCTTCACTTCGAGCGTGCCGGTTGTCAGCTTGTTGGTGCACACCACCTCCGGCGTATCGAGCGTGATGTGGCTCGACGCTTTAACCAGCAACACCGGCACGGTGGCCGTAATGGACTCAGACGCGGTGACGTCTGCGGTTTTGATGCCTGACACGGTGAGCGCGCCGTTTTCGGGCTCGTACTCAATAACCGCCCCGTCAGGAAAGGAAACATGAAGCGCATCAGGGGAGGTAGACGGCGCGGGATGGTCATCCGAGAAAATGCCGGGCAGCACAAACGCCGTATCGAGCTCGCCGCCGATCGCCAGCAAAAGCACCTGCTCGCCAACGGATGGAGCCCACCATACGCGCGAGCGACCGGCGCGGCAGGTTAGCCAGTTCAGCCAGGTGGTTTCCATGCCGCCGGTCTGGACACGACAAAGCCCCTCGTCGTGGTCGACGTCGGTCACGATGCCGGTGCGGATAAGGTTGCGGATCGCGCGTGCGATTTCCTGCAGAGAATTTAGATTATTCATGGGGAAAGGATGCCGCCAGTGGATGACGACGGCAATTCAATGGAGCTGTATGATGAATAGAACAACTACTGCTGCAGGGTGTTCAATGATGACAGAGACTGTTTCTGCTCAACAAATTATTATATAAAAACTAATATCGTTTGGTCTTAGAGGCATAACCAGCAAGAAATAACCCCATAAGAACCAACCCGGAAAATGATTCAACCGCTGAAAATAAGCGCAAAAAATCGCTTTCTTGAGTAATATCACCAAAGCCTAGCGTGGTAAATGTAACAATACTAAAATAAAGTGCCTCAACAAATGTTTGAGTATTGGACTTCGCACTAAAGTAATAAACAATAGTAGAGAGACAAACGATCAATAAAGATGTACCAAGAGCTCTTAATGGCCTCTCCCCAAAACCCCAAGCAAAATAGTTAAATGCATCAGGAAAACTTTTCAAAAACATTTTCACCTTAAACCTGAACCTTTGCCTCTTGGTCATTCTAAACGTATGATCTCTAAAATTTTGCCATGAACAAAGCGACTCTAACATCAATGCTTTTCTTTTCTTATAGTAATACTCACCTGCTTTTGAATAATCATTTGCATTACTAAACAACTTTGTAACAACATCGAAAAAATCACTTTCTGATTGATATGAAAACTTCCTTTTTCGATCATAGGTGAACTCACATTGGCTATCAAAACGAGCAAAATCACAAACCGCATTAAAATTACAACCATTAACTTTCATGTGCATGATATTTGCCGAACTGAGTTTCAAATCAATATGACATCTATTAAAAGAAAATTCTTGAAAACTTCCATTTTGTAAAATTATCCCATTATGCTTTATTTGAATTTCCGATAACTTACATTCTTTAAACTTAAGAAATGCGACACTACCATCTATCATGAGATTAACAGCAGAGGAACAATATATGTAGAGGTGACTATTATTCATTGGCTGTATAAGGTTTAGGTTATCTAGCGATACAAAATCTAATAACTTGCTTGAAAGATTTGTACCTTTTAAAATTCCATCACCTAAATTTCTCAAAGGAACTTTACCCATAAAATAATGGTGCCCCTTCATAAATGCATTAATAGAAAATTTATTTCTCGCCACATTGCACTCGTCATCACCGACTTCACCCCTTAACCAGAGGAAGTAAGGGGTTAACACAATAAAATCTTCTATCCATGCACTTTTTTTCTTTTCCTCGAAATCCATAACCCCGTCATCCCATAAATAAACCTTACCGTGTTGCTTGCATAGATAAAGAATAACATCACTTATTAAAAATCTTGCCAAACCATGTTCAAACATGATCTCTTTGGTAATCCCTTGTTGCTTCATCCATTTTTCAAAACGAGGCAACTCCTTTTTGAATAATTCGAATAAAGGAGGATAATCAATCTCTCGACGCATCTGATTAAATTTTTCCGCAGACAACTCAAACATACCCAAAAGACCTCAACTTGACCATTAAAAGACCCAGACACATAATCTTAAGTGATTAGAGTGCGTTATGCTAGGTAATCATATTGATCAAATTTGATTAAACCTCCAAAAATCATAAGAAATTAAAGCCCCCTGTATGTCACCTCAAAAAACATACTTTGTATATTATCTCTTCTATAAGCTCTTTATCGCTAGGATTAACACCCAACAATTTTCGTTCTGGGTACTTTAAATCTGAAACATATCGATTTGGCCGGTCTTTAAGGCCGTAATGATGAATCTGGGCGATGCGCTGCACTTTGCCGGTAAACTCAACCACGGCACTGTTTTCACGGCCAGTGGCTTTCATGTACCGGCTCGTGCGGAGCTTCTGGAACATCGCCCGCTTAATCCGCCCGGTCTTAGCCCTGAGCGGCTGACGCTTTCTCGCCTGATACGGCGAGCCGTCCGGGGCTTTCTGCAGCTTGATGCGTTGCTGTTGCGACTTGCGCAGCTCCTTTGCTATCTCTCCGGCCAGCTTACGGCGTGAAGCCGGTGACAGGGCAGCAATCAGACCATTGAGTCTGTCGTCAAAGGGCTTAAATTCACTCATCCCATTTGCTCACCAGTTCGCCGTTGATATAAAGCTCTTTTGGCCGGGTGACGGGCTCCGGCACCGCGTACCGTTCCAGCTCATGGGCGGCAAGCCTGAAAATATCGGCTCGATGGGGGATATTGAGAAGGTGGCGCGGGTATTTGTGCGTAACGAGCTGACGCCGCTGCAGGAGCGTTTCAAAGAGATTAACGATTGGTTAGGAATGGAGGTGATCCGCTTTAAGGATTACAGCATAGAGACCGACTAAACCCGCCCAAAATGCCGCCTCCGGGCGGCACTTACACAGAGCGCACCAGACGTCTCACACGCCCCGTAATCCCTTGCTCACCTCGTCACCCAACCGAAAGCACAGCGCGCTACCACGACGCGCACAGACGCGCAAAATAAATGCTGTTATCACGTCTGGCGCGCAGTGCTATCCCCGCCTCGCCTGCGCGCTTAACGGAGCGCTTTTGATGCAAGTGCATCAGCAGCATTGAGCCGCGCCAGCACTTGCGCAGGCTGGCAAAAACTGGATTAAGAAACGGATGCAAACTCATGCACCTCATGCATGCATTACTAAAATATGGTCCAGTCCGTGGGGGAAAATCCTAAAAGTATTAAGAGTGCCTGTTTGGTGCGCCCTGTATCATGCAATTGACCGCGCAAGATGAGTGATAATCTAGTGTGTCGTGAAAGATGAAACTCAATGTGTCATCTTTCACGGCACATTAAGAACCTATTGATTGTTTCCGTTAATTTGATAACTTCATCATCGTAGCTAATGCTTCGCGATGAGGCAGCACCACTTAACCAGCCCCATAGTCTTAGGACTGCTGTTAACTTGGCTGTAGTTAACTGATACCTTGCCTAATGTTACTATCGAGTACAGTTACCAAGAAAATACACCTAATCATATTTATGGAACATTACATGCAAATTAATAGAGGCACTATTTGGCATACATACACAACACAATCGCCTGAGTATACAGACACTGAGAAATTTGGAACCGAGTTGATCAATACTGGCTTATTTCTTTCAATCCTAACGCCAGACAACACTTTTAGTTATATTGCAAACTCTATCCCAACCTCAACAAAAATAGAATTAAGGTATGAAAACAATGATAACGGCGTAAGTGTTATAGGATTTGATAAAATCCAGAACTCAGGCACTTGCGTCCTTACTGCCAATGCCTTAAATCAATGCATTAACATAAGACTTTCAGAGAGAAAACTATTCCACACATTAAATAATGATTATTATGAAAATATAATATGTTGCCTAAAGCCCATTATCGTTAAAAATAACAACATTGAATTATTTATTTACCCCATCATACGATTATATAAAAATGGTATATCTCATGTGACATTTATTGACGCTGAAGAACGCTCTATTGATTTAGAGGCTTTTATTAAAAACGTCTTAAGTCTTCCGTTTGAATTAAACCATTCAATTACCACTAGTATTGAGTTCGCGGTGCAATCATTATTGCTTGATTATTCAGGAATGTCATTACTCAATAGACATAAGCTAAAAGATCACATAAAAAATAGCATGAGATTATTAATTGGCAACTCAAAGGAAATGGAAATTAATGGTTCAATAATAACCGGAAAATATGTTGACTATGCAAACTCGCTGCAAATACAACATAATCTTAGCGACATTGCCAGATACCTTATAGCTATTATATTTAATACAATAAACAAGAAAAATCTAAAGAGCCTCCTCTTTGGCAACAATACTTCTGATTTTTACAACTTTTGGCAAGGAAAACCAAATGTATATATTTTTGAGCATGAAAATCAAAAGAACAGCGCTTCCGAAAATGCTAAGGAAAACGAAAAATTAGTCTTCTTATTGCTAGGGAAAAGCCATCTCTTAGCAAACAAAAAACAGTCTAAGGAATACATAGACCATCGAGCCTTTGATGATTATAATTTTTACTCGGAGCAGGGTTTAGCGCTAACTTTACTTTCCAGCGGGATTAATAATGAGTATTTTAAGAAAGAATATACAGAGGAAAATTTAAAATGGGACAACCAAATTAAAAGTGAGCTAAGAGATTACATTTCCTTTTTCTATGAATCCAAAATAAACAAAATTGAAAATGAAAAAACTCACCTTGGCCTTGCAAAAATTCAAGAGGACATACTTTTATTTGAAGAGTGGCTTAGGATTTTCTCAAGAAAATACGGTGAAATACAAGATTTCGTCCTTAAAACGAAAAATTCAGAGGATATAAAAATCGCCCGCAAAAGCGTTATTGAAATAATAAAATCTAGGATGCAAGTGATCAAACTCATCGATGCAGATCGCAGTGAGAAAGGAAATAATAAAATAACAATGGCATTTGGTTTGATTGCGTCCACATCATTATCACCAGTTATTGTGAAGCCATTATTTGAAACATTTAAGCTGTCAGCCCCAATTAAAAGTGGCGCGTTAAAAAACTATGAAGATGCAATTTATTTTTTTACATCAATATTTTTTATATGGTTGATAATAAAAATAATCAACTTCAGAAACAAATAGACAAAAAACACACTTTCGAGATCAATGGCTAATGCAATTATGAATTACATTAGCTTTTTTTTAAAATCGAGTGAAGATTTAACTTTTAAAGCAAGATTGTCAATCTCTGCTAAAACTAATAGCAAGTTTACATGCTGGCCATGTTGTATACTTTCACTGCAAGGTGATAATGAACATACAATTTGTCATAAAATCACCTAATTACTTACTCAAATTTTCCACAAGAAAAAATACCGCCCAGTCGTCTTTGATCTCATATTTGAACTTTTTATCACCAAAGATAACCGTTGCCCCACGCGCGAGCACGTCGAGTTCCCACCGTTCCGGAGTAATGCCCTCCTGAGTCAAATCGTGACGAATTTTTGGGACGTGATCCCTTTCGGGTTTTGTCATCCTGGCTGATGGTGCTTGCTCTCTCGTTTTAAGCGGCGCATTGCTTCCTTGCTGGCGATTTTTGCACGGCGCGCCAGCTCTTAACGCGCCGTTAAGCACCTTCACGACGTCTGGCTCATTCCAGCCGAGAACCCCGCGTTCAATCAGATTTAACACCGCTGCGGCTTGCTCAGACGGTGTGGGGTTCATAACTGAATCGCCACCGCCGGTGAGCTTTCTACAGTTATTGACAGGACTCCGAGGCGCGGCAGAGCCGCTTTTTAAGGTCAAAGGCTCAACGGCCAAAACCTTTGGAACGATTCGCCATTCGGCTGTACGGGTTACATGGACATGGTGAGCCCCGAGGTGAGGGGCATAAATACCGACCACCCTCTCGATATCTTCCTCGAACTCGTTAACCTCATCCGTAAGCTTACGGGCGACCCTGACGGCCTGAGCATCACGCGGCATATTTGCCCCACCCTGCGCGATGATGTACCGCTCAAAATCCCCCTCATCTGCAGCTGCTCGCGCGGCCTCGACCCTGTCGTCAAACTCGCAGGCAATACTCACCCCACGCGGCAATTTGCGCAGTTCGCGGTAAGCGCCCATAGTCGGGAGACCAATCGGTTTAAACTGAGGGATACGCCATGTTGACGCCCATGCGGCGACGGCTGCGGCCGTATCTTTCAGAGGCTTGCCGGTGTCGTGATCGAGCTGGCCGTCAAGCGCGTAACCGTCGATATTTTTTGCAATGTATTTAGCGATATAACCCGCCGCCCCGCCCTGATTAAGATGGCGTGACTCAAAGCGCTGTTTTGCCGCGCCCTTTTCGTGTCCGTCCTCTTTGAGGGCATAACGACGCATAATTTCGTTAATGGCTTTACGCTGACCGGGTTTGCAAAACAGCATCATGTGCCAGTGTGGCGTGCCGTCGTGGTGCGGTTCGACAACGCGCATCCCGTAAACCTCTAAATCGTTATCTTTGAAAGCTGTACGCATCAGGCTCCAGATTCGGCATAGATAGCGCTGGCCATCTTTGGGTGTGAATGCTGTTTCGTTCCAGCCGTGATTGAGCTGCACCGTTTTGCTTTCACCTTTGCCAACCTGACGGGTCGGGTGATACTTCGATGGCGTGGTCAGCGTGATAAACATTCCCACGTCACCAACGCTGGTCGCGTAACGTTCAATCCCGGCGATAGTGTTCATCAGCTCCATGCGGCGTATTTCAGGGTTAGAAATACTCCCCATGACCTTACTGATGAGGTCGATACGTTCACCGGTGACTTTGTTTTCCAGTTCACAGGATTTCAGGTATTCGAGATTAGCCAGGCGGCGCGAGTGAACATCGCGGATCGCCATTTTGCTTGCGTAAGGTGAACGGTCTTTGTTGACCTCACCGGCAGCGATGAGCAGCGCCTCGCGCCAGCGCATCCGCTGTGCTTTGAGCTGGTTGAACCACCACTCGTCTTTAATCAGGCGGGAAATAGTGGAAAATGCCATGCGGATCGTCATCTGCCCCTTACGGTATTTTTTCCAGTACATCGGGGTGATGTTAAATGCGCGAGCAATACCGGCCACTTTCCCATATAGGTGCGACTGAGCTTCATCGGTGAAAAGTGTCTCTTTCCCGCCGTGAGCCTCCGCCCAGGCGTCGCTTAACTCCTCGTATTTGCTCCAGAGCTGAGAGGCAATTCTGGCCGCAAATTTCCTGAGCTCTTTGTCATTCATATCTGGTAAGCGCGCATACTGGTCGCGCTCGGACAGAAAACCAATCGAGGCGGATTCATTCATCCCGCACAGCTCATTAACACGCTCAAGACGTGGCAGCAGCTTGCGCTCAAACGTGTTTTTAAGAAAATACAGCCCACCCAAAGGGCTCTTTTTACGGCGGATGAAGTTATAACGCGATGTAAACAGCGTTTGCAGGAAAAATGGCAGACGGTCAATACGGTTTAAAACACCTTGCACCTGACGGAGTTCGGCACGTGTAAGGGGTCTGTCGCGGCCAATAGCCTCTTTGTTGACGTTATTCCAGGGATAAGCACCAACGAATGAATCACTGGTGCCCTTCAAAAATGGTGGTGGTGGCGAGGGGGCAATACGCCCCCGAGATTCGATGGACATACTATTTAAAGGCGTCCAGACATTGCTTCCCCAGGCGTTCAATTCGAGCTTCCAAAGCTGAGAAGCCAATAAGATCGCTGGTCAAAAGATCATGCAATACCAGGCCTGAGATAAGCTTAGGGATAGTTGGGTAGTAACCCACAACGTCCAGCCAATCCTTGCCTTTGTTCTTCCCGGATGTTGCGGTCTTCTTCTCCTGCAAAATGAATTGATAGCGGTCACTGGTGATGACGTATTGGTTATTAATCTCGATGTGTATGCTCATTTTTGCTTCCTGTTAACAGTGGTTAACCAGCTCTACCGAAAATTGAGTTGTGTAACTTTTCCGACTCCTGGCCTAATAACTCGATAATCTCGGTGCGATTAAGTTCTGACTTACTGATGTACGCGATAAGCCCATCAAACTGAGAAGAGAAACGGGTCGCCAAGTCGCGCTGTGCCTCGCTTACTGCCTGCGCTAGAAGTGCCGAATACATCCCCCGCTGCGCTGTATTTTGCTTTTGCATTTGCCTATCTCCGGACAAAAGGAGTCCCCACGCTGTAAGGCGCGTAATAAATCGAATCCAGATTAATTAATGTAAATACTGCTCAGGTTTTACCGAGGTTAAAATGGTTGGTGCGTACTCAAAAAGGCTGAACAGCTCTCGCAGAGCGCGGAAAAGTTTGTCGCGCCAATAACAGCCCTCTTCGTTCAAACGCCAGTGCGGCATCATAAATTCCTGCTCTGTCAGCCCCGCATGAAGAAACAGTGATCGCCTTTGGCTAACGGTCAGGCGGCTGATGAAAGTTGCTTTCGACACGCCAAGTTGGCGGTGCCGGGCGAATGCATTTCTCAATTCATCAAGCGCGCAAACAAGACGCTCACGATCGGCTTCGGTCATTTCCTCTAAGCGCATGACAGAGTGGCGCTGTTTTAATTGAGCGTGGAAACAAACCGTAAGACGCTCCCGCTCCATCATCTGATTGTAAAAATCGCAAGTGTCCTGCCAGCGAGGCTGAGCCAAATACTTGCAGACCAGACCGCGAAGCGCTGTTGGTTGTTTCTGGATCACGTCCAGTGTCATTACCGTCATAACCACAGTCCTCTCTTTTTGACCAGACGGCGAACCTTCTCGAAAACGCCCGGCTTACGGGTCCGGATGATTATGCCCTTGCGGCCGCGACCGTGAGTGATGGTGAAGTTGATCGGATTAGGGTTTTCTCTTCGAAGCAACTGTGCAATACAGCGAGGCTCTTTCATAAATTCTCCTTAGGGAGTCGGGTTTTAACCATGCCCGACACATGGCCTTGTGATAGGATCGAATCGCCAAAAACAAGCCAATCACATGAGGTATTTCATGACTAATCAACAAAATGATGAATTAATTGCCACTCTAAAATCAGCCATTGCATTGGTTAATTCTTCCTCTGATGCGATCTCTAATCGTGAGAAGGCTGAGGAAATCAACAAACTGTCAATCCAGTTGAGAGAGGCAGTTCAATCTAAAATGCCTGTCACGCATAAAAGCTTTTTAGATATCAACTAAGCTCAAATACTGGTGGGGTTTGCCATAACCCCACGTTCTTTTGCTAAAAATTCTAGATACAGACCTGCAATCTCCTCATAGGCAACATCAAGTTCAAAAACTTCTCCCGACGTCAGATGCACCTCAACTTTGTCGGCTGTTTCAGTGCGCTCACGGATAGCGGCCACGCTTTTTAAGTCGATCAGCACCCGCATACCATTAGTGATATGACGAATGCAGCCATGCTTTATTGGTTTTGACATGCAATTTCTCGATTGAATTTGAATGAAATAGATGAATCTAATTACCGTGAAGGTTGCCCTAAGCCGAGCCACATCAACCAACCATCGCGAATCTCTCTAGGACGGCTTTCATATGCCATCTTCATACCGTTGTTCCATGCCGGAAGGTAGACCCAATACTCCCCAGCTCTTCCAGTAGCAGATTGTGGGTCGGTCATTTCAATGATTGGTAATTTGCCTTTCTCAATCATCCCTTTTACGGCCGCCGGGGTTTTACCTATCAGGCGTGCAAACTCCTGATATGGAACTGCGTCAGTTGCGCTCTCTAACGTCTTCTTCATCTGGTACACTTCTCCGTTAGCGTTTTAATTGCTCTTAATGGCTTATAATTGCCTTTAGTGTAACTACGAATGCAAAACAATGGATACCATGAACACAAAATTACGCAATAGGAGTAATCATGTCAATACACGTTTCAGAGAAGCTAAAACTCATGCGGGAGTCAGAGAGGCTAAACCGTAGGGAAGTCAGTGACTTGACTGGCGTTCCTTATAGTTCACTTTCGAGCTATGAAAGCCGCTCCAAAAATGCAGGTGTAGAATCCATAATGAAAATTCTCCAGCACCCTCGTTTCACGAAATACACGATGTGGTTTATGACTGATCAAATAGCACCTGAAGCTGGGCAAATTGCACCGGCTCTCGCGCACTTTGGGCAGCAGACAACAACGTCACCCCACTCAGACCAGAAAACTGGCTAACCATTTACGGTGCTTTTTTGTGCAGCAAATGCACAGTGAGTTTTTGCTATTTAAATCAGGAAATTGAAGTACGCAGTAACATCATCGGGAGGCTTTATGTCTGTTAAAAAGCTCGATGATGGTCGATATGAAGTGGACATTAGACCGAGCGGGCGTAACGGAAAACGCATCCGTCGGAAGTTCGACAAGAAAAGCGAGGCGATGGCTTTTGAAAAGCATACTCAATATAACCATCACTCAAAGGAATGGCTTTCAAAACCAACGGACAAACGCCAATTGTCGGAACTGAAAGAATTATGGTGGAAGCTGAAAGGTAAACATGAGGAGCACGGTCAATCGTATCTCAGGAAAATTGAGCGTTTCGAAACGATGACCGGAAACCCGTGCGCTTTCCAGATTACCAAGAGCCTGATAACGCAATATTGTGCTCAACGCCGGGGTGAAGGTATTAAGCCAACAACCATCAACCGCGACCTGATCACACTAGGTGGGATGTTTACTACCCTGATTGAGTCAGAGCTCTATAACGGTGAACATCCATTCAGGGGATTCAAAAAACTGAAAGAGCAGACAGCCGAAACGGGCTATCTCACTCTTGAGGAAATTGACGCCTTACTAGCTGCGCTCTCAGGTGATAATCGTAAAATTGCGGTTTTATGCTTGAGCACCGGGGCAAGATGGGGAGAAGCGGCACGGTTAAAGGCGGAGAACGTGATTCATAACCGGGTGTCTTTCGTTAAGACGAAAACCAACACACCGCGCACGGTCCCGATCTCTGATGACGTTGCGGCTTACGTAGTCGGCAAAACACGAGGCTTTTTGTTTCCTGAGGCCAGTTATGCTGACTTCAGGCGAACCCTCAAAGAGGTTAAGCCCGATTTACCGGCCGGACAAGCAACACATGCGCTACGACACTCTTTCGCCACGCACTTTATGATTAACGGGGGCAACATCATCACACTGCAGAGGATCTTAGGTCATACGAAAATTGCGCAGACAATGGTCTATGCGCACTTCGCTCCTCAGTACCTGCAGGACGCGATTTCGCTTAATCCGTTGAAGGGTGCTAATGGTGGTCAGAGTGTCCACAATGTGTCCACACCCTAGCCGCTTTTTATGGCTTTTGACTGCTAGTAGTAAAACGTGAAGCCTTGTCTGGCGCGGCTTTCCAGCTACGCCAGACATTAAAAAGGCTCCCGCAGGAGCCTTTCAAATCATCAATGCAGCGACGCTAATCTCGCCGCAAACCCGACAAACAGCAGCCCTATTAGCCCGTTCCCCAGCTTTGCCAGCTTCTTTTTTGTTTTCAGATAACGCGTGACAAACGCACCGGAGAAGATCAGGAAGCTCATGTACATAAAGCTTATCAACTCCAGCGTCGTCGCAAGGATCAGGAAAGAAGTGCCGGTACTCTTCGCATTCACGTCAATGAACTGAACGAAGAACGATACGTAGAACAGAATCGCTTTGGGGTTGGTCAGGCTTAACACCAGGGAACGTTTCATGATCATACTGGCAGGTTCGGGGCCGCTCTCATGCGCGTTTTTTTGACGGTTTACCACCGACCAGAGCATTTTGCCCCCCAGCCAGAGCAGATAGAAAGCCCCGAGATAGCGCACGATATTAAACAGTACCGGCGTGGTCTGGATTAATGCCGCGACGCCCGCCCAGGCCAGAAACATCAGCACCGCATCGCCGATAAATACGCCCGTGGCGGCAAGATACCCTTTTTTAACGCCGTGACCGATCCCGGTTTTTAGCACAAACAGGGTATTCGGCCCTGGCACCAGCACGATAAAAAATGCGCCGACAACATACGTCCAGAAATTCAGTACGCCAAACTCCGCAAACACTTCTCCCTCCTTTTGCTAAACACAACAGGAATATCGCTGCAAATACGCTATTCCTAAAAATCAGACGCTATAAAATCAGCGGGCACCCGTTACGGTGCCCTCATGGTTTCAGATATCCTGGACTGCGAACAGCAACGCGTTGCGGTGCCTGGTCAATCCACATTTTCTGATGGCGTGAATACGCATATTGCGGCGGGATTGAGCTTCCAGCCAACGAGCCTTGCGACGACTCACCTGTCGCAACATGCGCCAGCGCCCTACTTCTGTTCTACTGCGCTTCATGTCTACAACTCTTTAACTAACAGAGTCGCCATTATAAACCCAACCCGGCAGCAAACCAGCGCTTTTACCTGGCGTTTTTATTTGCCAGATGAATCCTGATGCGTACACTCATAACAATACGCTTTCAAAAGGATTTTTTTACCTATGACAACCTTCTACACCGTGGTGAGTTGGCTGGTCATTTTGGGATACTGGCTGTTAATCGCGGGTGTGACATTACGCATCCTGATGAAGCGCAGAGCCGTACCCTCTGCCATGGCCTGGCTTCTGATCATTTACATCCTCCCGCTGGTGGGAATTATTGCCTATCTCTCTTTTGGTGAGCTTCATCTGGGTAAACGCCGTGCCGAGCGCGCCCGTGCCATGTGGCCCTCCACCGCGAAGTGGCTGAACGATCTTAAAGCCTGCAAACATATTTTTGCCGAGGAGAACAGCAGCGTCGCCTCCTCACTGTTTAAGCTGTGCGAGCGCCGCCAGGGGATTGGCGGCGTTAAGGGCAACCAACTGCAGCTGCTGACCTCCTCCGACGACGTCATGCAGGCGTTAATCCGCGATATTCAGCTGGCGCGTCATAATATCGAGATGGTTTTTTATATCTGGCAGCCCGGCGGGATGGCTGACCAGGTCGCTGAGTCGCTGATGGCCGCCGCGCGGCGCGGCATTCATTGCCGCCTGATGCTTGACTCCGCGGGTAGCGTGGCATTTTTCCGTAGCCCCTGGGCGGGCATGATGCGTAATGCCGGGATCGAAGTGGTTGAGGCGTTGAAAGTGAATCTCCTGCGCGTGTTTCTGCGCCGGATGGATCTCCGCCAGCATCGCAAAATGATCATGATCGATAACTATATTGCCTACACCGGCAGCATGAACATGGTCGACCCGCGCTTCTTCAAACAGGACTCAGGAGTAGGTCAATGGGTTGATTTGATGGCGCGAATGGAGGGGCCGATTGCCACCTCGATGGGCATCGTTTATTCCTGCGACTGGGAGATTGAAACCGGCAAGCGTATCCTGCCGCCGCCGCCGGACGGCAATATTATGCCGTTTGAGGAGGCCAGCGGTCATACCATTCATACCATTGCTTCCGGGCCGGGCTTCCCGGAGGACTTGATCCATCAGGCGCTGCTGACGGCAACCTACTCGGCGCGTGAATATCTGATCATGACGACGCCCTACTTTGTCCCCAGCGACGACCTCCTGCACGCCATCTGTACAGCCGCGCAGCGCGGTGTCGATGTGAGCATCATTTTGCCGCGCAAAAATGACTCTCTCCTGGTGGGCTGGGCCAGCCGGGCATTCTTTAGCGAACTGCTGGCCGCCGGGGTGAAAATTTACCAGTTTGAAGGCGGATTGCTCCACACCAAGAGCGTGCTCGTCGACGGTGAGCTGAGCCTGGTGGGCACGGTCAACCTGGATATGCGCAGCCTGTGGCTCAACTTTGAAATCACGCTGGTCATTGATGATGCCGGCTTTGGCGGCGATCTCGCGGCGGTGCAGGATGATTATATCTCCCGCTCGCGTCTGCTGGATGCCAGACTGTGGGTAAAACGTCCGCTGTGGCAGAGAATTGCCGAACGACTGTTTTACTTCTTTAGTCCGTTGCTGTAAAACGTGCCCAACGATGTTAAACAGGTAGTCATCATGGAAATGGATCTGAACAATCGCCTGACCGAAGACGAAACGCTCGAGCAGGCCTATGACATTTTTCTCGAACTGGCGGTTGATAACCTCGATCCCGCAGACGTGATCCTTTTTAATCTGCAGTTCGAAGAGCGCGGCGGTGCCGAGCTGTTTGACCCTTCAGAAGACTGGGCTGAGCATGTGGATTTCGACCTGAACCCTGACTTTTTTGCCGAAGTGGTAATTGGGCTGGCAGATGAAGACGGTGGTGAAATTAACGATATTTTCGCTCGCGTCCTGCTGTGTCGAGAGAAAGACCATAAGCTGTGCCATATACTCTGGCGCGAATAATAAAAAAGGCTGCGATTGCAGCCTTTTTTATTTACTCCGGCAATTTATTGCCACAGCGATGACAAAACCGCGCGTCGTGATCATGTTCACCCTGCTCGCAATGAGGACACTTGCGCTGCTGCTTGCGGCTCTGAAACGCGCTGCTCATGTGTGTGGTAATAAGTCCAGTCGGAATGGCAATCACCGAATAGCCAATCAAAATCAGCACTGACGCCACAATGCGGCCCAGCGGCGTGTGGGGAGTAATATCACCATAACCCACGGTGGTGACGGTCACAATGGCCCAGTAGACGGAGGCATTGAGCGTCGTAAAGCCATATTTGGGTCCTTCTATTAAATACATCAGCGCGCCAAAAACAATCATGACGATGGCGATAAACGAGTAGAACAGAATGAGCTGATGCCGTGCGCTGACGATTGCACTCCAGAACACGCGTAATGAGGGCATAAAACGCAGTAATTTCAGAATACGTAATACGCGAATAACGCGCATCGCTCGCCAGGCAAAGACATAGCTCAGGCTGATTTCCGGCCACAGCCACATGACGTAGAGCGGCAAAATGGTGGCTAAATCAATAAATCCCCAGAAGCTGAAAACATATCGGGCCGGGTTGGGCCAGGCTATTACCCGGAGGAGATATTCAGCGGTAAAAACCAGGGTAATCGCCAGCTCAAGCCAGACAAAGATGTGCCATTCGTCAAACGTCAGGTGATATTGCGTCCCGGCACCCGATTCAATAAAGATGACGACCACGCTGAGAAGCGCAAATAAACCGCAAAGACCTTCGAAGCGTCGTCCGGATACCGTTTCAGGATCGAATAAAAAATGATAAAGCCGCCGACGGGCTGACGTGAATAAACGCGACACGATTACCTCGCAAAAAATAAGGGCTGACATCATGTCAGCCCTTGCGATTATAACGGGTCTACTTTCAGGCAGGAAACCGCATGTCGGAAACTGCCTTCCAGAACCGGACGCGTTTTCGCGCATTCCGGCCCGGCCATTGGGCAGCGCGTGCGGAAGACGCAGCCCGACGGCGGGTTAATCGGTGAGGGCAATTCACCTTCCAGCAGCTGGATGGTCTTATTCTTTTCCAGATCCGGATCGGGGATTGGCACAGCGGACATCAGCGCTTTGGTGTAAGGGTGCAGCGGATTGTGGTACACCTCGTCATAGGTACCCAGCTCCACGGCGTGACCCAGATACATCACCAGCACGCGGTCTGAAATGTGTTTCACTACGGCCAGGTCATGCGCGATGAAGATCAGCGACAGCCCCATTTCACGCTGCAGCTTCTGCAGCAGGTTAACCACCTGTGCCTGAATGGACACGTCCAGCGCGGAAACCGGCTCGTCGCAGATAATCAGCTTCGGCTCGAGGATCAGCGCACGGGCGATACCAATACGCTGGCACTGGCCGCCGGAGAATTCGTGCGGGTAGCGGTTGATGAGGTTAGGCAACAGGCCGACTTTCATCATCATCGCCTTAACGCGATCGCGCACTTCCTGACGAGACATCTTCGGATGATAGGTCCGCAGCGGCTCGGCAATAATCTCGCCGATGGTCATACGCGGGTTTAACGACGCCAGCGGATCCTGGAAAATCATCTGGATATCGCTGCGCACCTCACGCCACTCGTCGGGTTTCATGCCCAGCAGATCTTTACCCAGCCAGGCCACTTTGCCGTCGGTCGCTTTTACCAGACCGATAATGGCGCGCGCAAAGGTCGATTTACCGCAGCCGGACTCTCCGACCACGCCCAGGGTTTCCCCTTCGTACAGGCGCAGCGTAACGCCATCCACCGCTTTCAAGGTCTTCGACGGCTGCCAGAACCACTGTTTTCCGTCTTTAATGTCGAAATGCACCTTAAGGTCAGCAATTTCGAGCAGCACGTTGCGTTTTTCATCTAATGCGTTCATACCAGTTCCTCCTGCGGCTTAAAGCAGGCGCGCAGACGGCCTGGTGCAAACTCTTCCAGCGGCGGAGCGCTGTTGCAGATTTCCATCGCGTGCGGGCAGCGCGGCTGGAACGGACAGCCTTTCGGCAGGCGCAGCAGGTTTGGCGGGTTGCCAGGAATGGTGAGCAGGGATTCCCCTTCCGCATCAAGACGCGGCACCGCGTTCAGCAGGCCAATGGAGTACGGGTGAGCTGGCTGATAGAAGACATCGCGCGCTTTGCCATATTCCATCGTTCGCCCGGCGTACATTACCAGCACTTTGTCACAGATGCCCGCCACCACGCCCAGGTCGTGGGTAATCATGATAATCGCCGTGTTGAACTCACGCTTCAGCTCGTTCAACAGGGTCATGATTTGCGCCTGAACGGTAACGTCCAGCGCGGTAGTAGGTTCGTCGGCAATCAGCAGCTTAGGCCGGCAGAGCAGCGCCATCGCAATCATCACGCGCTGACGCATACCGCCAGAGAACTCGTGCGGGAACATGCGCATGCGCTTGCGTGCCTCCGGCATTTTCACCGCATCGAGCATTTTGACCGACTCTTCAAAGGCTTCGGCTTTGCCCAGACCTTTGTGCAGCATCAGGACTTCCATCAGCTGCTCACCAACGCGCATGTACGGGTTCAGCGAAGTCATCGGATCCTGGAAAATCATCGAGATCTGTTCGGCGCGCAGCTTGTTCAGCTCGTGCTCCGGCAGGTTAAGGATTTCACGCCCGTTGAATTTCGCGGAACCCCCAATCACGCCGTTAGCAGCCAGCAGGCCCATTAACGCAAAGGCGGTCTGAGATTTCCCGGAACCGGATTCACCGACGATGCCGAGCGTTTCACCCGCGCGCAGGTTGAAGTTGAGATCGTTCACGGCGGTGACATCCCCGTCCGGAGTCTTAAAGGTGACGCGAAGATCTTTTACGTCCAGCAGAAGGTCGCTCCGCTGCTGCGCCTGTGGCGCGGTTGCCGTTTCAATAATTGTCATGACGGCGCTCCTTAACGGTCTTTCGGGTCGAGGGCATCACGCAGGCCATCGCCGATAAAGTTAAAACAAAACAGGGTAACGACCAGGAAACCCGCCGGATAAAGCAGCAGCCACGGAGACACTTCCATTGAGTTTGCGCCATCGCTGAGCAGCGCGCCCCAGCTGCTCAGCGGCTCTTGTGTACCGAGACCCAAGAAGCTCAGGAAAGATTCAAACAGGATCATGCTTGGCACCAGCAGTGAGGCATAGACCACCACCACACCCAGCACATTAGGAACGATATGGCGAACCACGATATTACCGGTAGAGACACCGCCTACCTGCGCCGCTTCGATAAACTCTTTGCGTTTGAGGCTCAGCGTCTGGCCGCGGACGATACGCGCCATATCCAGCCAGGAAACCATCCCGATGGCCACGAAGATCAACAGGATATTCTGACCGAAGAAGGTCACCAGCAGGATGACGAAGAACATAAACGGGAAGGAGTTCAGGATTTCCAGCAGACGCATCATCACCGAGTCCACTTTACCGCCAAGGTAGCCGGACAGTGAGCCGTAGAGCGTCCCCACGATCACCGCCACCAGAGCGGCAGCAATACCGACCATCAGAGAGATACGGCCACCGATAGCGACACGCACCAGCAGATCGCGTCCGGATGAATCCGTGCCAAAATAGTGGCCTGATTCCATATCCGGCGCGCTGGACATCATGCCCCAGTCGGTGTCGAAATAGGTAAATTGCGACAGCATCGGCGCCAGGGTCACAAACAGCGCGATGATCACCAGAACCACCAGACTCGCAACCGCCGCGCGGTTGTGCATAAAGCGACGGCGCGCGTCCTGCCAGAGGCTACGACCTTCTACTTCCAGTTTTTCACTGAAGTTTTCCAGCGCCTCGCTGTTTTTCTTACTCAACATCATGGCGTGCTCCAGTTAGTAACGGATTTTCGGGTCGATGACGGCATACAGCACATCAACGATAGCGTTAAAGAGAATGGTCAGCGCACCGACGAGAATAGTCAGGCTCAGTACCAGCGAATAGTCGCGGTTAAGCGCGCCGTTAACAAACAGCTGGCCGATGCCCGGCAGGCCGTAAATTGTTTCGATAACCATCGAGCCGGTAATGATCCCGACGAATGCCGGTCCCATGTAGGAGAGCACGGGCAACAGTGCCGGCTTAAGCGCGTGGCGGAAGATAATCCGACGCATCGGCAGCCCTTTAGCACGCGCGGTACGAATGAAGTTCGAGTGCAGCACTTCGATCATTGAACCACGGGTGATACGCGCGATACTGGCGATGTACGCCAGAGATAATGCCACCATCGGCAAAATCATGAACTTCAATGCCCCGCCGTTCCAGCCGCCGCCAGGCAGCCACTTCAGCGTAATGGCAAATATCATCACCAGTAATGGCGCAACAACGAAGCTGGGTATGACTACCCCGGTCATCGCCACCCCCATTACTGCATAATCCCATTTGGTATTTTGTCTGAGCGCGGCGATAACGCCTGCGGTGACTCCAAAAACGATCGCCAGAATGAATGCCGCAGCACCCAATTTCGCCGAAACCGGGAAGCTGGAGGCCACCAGGTCGTTAACGGAATAGTCTTTATATTTAAATGACGGTCCAAAATCACCGTGGGCCAGCTGCTTCAGGTAATTGAAGTACTGGGTAGAGATAGGATCGTTTAAGTGGTATTTCGCTTCGATATTCGCCATGACTTCTGGCGGCAGCGTACGCTCACCGGTAAATGGACTTCCCGGCGCGAGGCGCATCATGAAGAAGGAAATCGTGATGAGAATAAATAGCGTTGGAATCGCTTCAAGACAGCGACGTAGGATAAATTTCAACATTGCCCGTACCTTCTGGCGTGTGCCTATATAATGTGACGTTGGTTAGACACCGTGGGGCGAGCACGCCCGCCCCACTCATTGCCATTAATGCTTGATAATATACAAGTTTTTAACGTAGATATTATCCATCGGGTCTTTACCGGTGTACCCACCTACCCACGGTTTCACCAGACGGGCGTTAACGTAGTAGTAAACCGGAACGATCGCGGAATCTTTATCCAGCTGCTGCTCGGCTTTAGAGTACAGTTCAGTACGCTGTGCTTCGTCAGTGGTTTTCAGCGTGTCGGCGATCAGCTTGTCAAACGCCGGGCTCTTATAGTGCGCGGTGTTGTTTGAGCTGTCGCTCAGCATGGTGTTCAGGAAGGAGGTCGGTTCGTTATAGTCCGCACACCAGCCAGCACGAGCTACATCAAAGGTGCCCTGATGACGGCTGTCGAGGAAGGTTTTCCACTCCTGGTTCTCCAGCTTGACGTTCGCGCCCAGGTTCTTTTTCCAGATTGAGGCAACGGCGATAGCCAGTTTTTTGTGCAGATCGGAAGTGTTGTAGAGCAGGCTGAAGGTCAGCGGCTTATCTGCGGTGTAGCCCGCTTCGGCCAGCAGTTTCTTCGCTTCCGCGTTACGCTGTTCCTGAGTCTGTTTGAACCACTCTGGCTCGGTCAGTTTTGCGCCATCGGTGTATGGAGGGGTATAGCTGTACGCCGGCAGATCGCCCTGGTTTTTCACTTTGTTCACGATGATATCGCGATCCAGAGCCAGCTTCAGCGCGGTACGAACACGTACGTCGGTAAACGGTGCTTTCTGGTTGTTGATTTCATAGTAATAGGTGCACAGGTACGGATCGACGTGAACTTCTTTAGGGATCTCTTTTTTCAGTTTCTGGAACAGTTCAATCGGCATGTTGTTATAGGTCATGTCGATTTCACCGCTGCGGTAGCGGTTAACGTCAGTCACTTCGGAAGAGATTGGCAGGTAGGTCACCTGGTCAATTACGGTTTTCGCGTTATCCCAATACTGCGGGTTACGGTCAAGCACCATACGTTCGTTGACCACCCAGTCTTTCAGCTTATAGGCACCATTGGTGACGATATTGGCAGGCTGCGTCCATTTCTCACCAAATTTTTCCACGGCGGATTTTGGTACCGGAGAAACGGACGGGTGAACCAGCAGCTTATAGAAGTACGGAACAGGTTCGCTCAACGTCACTTCAAAGGTATTGGCATCGATCGCTTTTACGCCCAGGTCGGTAACAGGTTTTTTGCCCGCGATGATGTCATCAATATTGGCAATATGGCCATATTGCAGGTAGCTCGCATACGGAGAGGCGGTATTTGGATTCGCCAGACGCTGCCAGCTATAAACGAAATCTTCGGCCGTAACCGGTGTACCGTCGGACCATTTCGCATCTTTACGCAGATGGAATGTCCAGACTTTGAAATCTTTGTTTTCCCATTTTTCTGCTACACCCGGTGCCGGGTGGCCGTCTACGTCTGTCACCAGCAGGCCTTCGAACAGGTCGCGGTTAACGTTAGACTCAGGGACACCTTCAATTTTGTGCGGGTCAAGAGACTGAACTTCCGCACCGTTGTTACGCACCAGCGTCTGTTTCTCCGCCAGTTGAACACCTGCAGGAACGTCCGCAGCCATTGCAGCGTTGCCCGCGATTAGCGCAGTTAAAATCCCCGCCGCTACCAGATTTTTTTTTGTGATGATGGACATTGTGTTGGTACTCCACTCATTATAATGACTGGCCTTCGCCAGCTGTGTAATCCCCTGTTGGGGCCTGTACAGCGCAGGAGTTTTTTTTGCTGCTGTCAGGTTCTTCTTTTACTGCTTGCTATCACCGACTTTTTTATTACTGACCGCTCGTATGGCCGTCTTGCGTCGATTCGTTACAGGCCTCCCCTGTTTGAGACCTGCGCTGGATATCCGAGAAGAGAACCATATGAAAATAATTCTCATCTGCTTGTTTTATGCTGCAAAATATTAGGCCGGAAAGTATCAAATGGCGTAAACGCGCGCCAATACATTTTGCAAATTTGTTAAGCAATTCTCTTTTACGGTGAGTACCGCATCGTTGAGGGCAGCCTTGCCGGACATCGAATGTCACTAAAAAAACATGATATTCAATAGGATAGAGAAAATTTTCTCTACAAGCGCGTCGCTGCGCTATCATCGAGTGATTTTGTACAAAAACTTAACAACTGGTTATTATTTAGCACATTCATCTAAGGGAATGTTGAATTTACTAATATCATTTCGGTTATCTCTCAGCAAGCCCCAGAGTATCATGTGAGTAAAATAACAGATCGATCGAAGGTTTTCTGCGCAGGCGGGTTTGGAGGGAATTAATAACTCATTGAAATACAACCAATGAACATTATTAGTAGAATTTATTATGATATGTGAGCATTTCAACTTTAGTTATAGGATTTACTGATAATGACGTAAAAAACGGAGCCGTGGCTCCGTTCTTTCATACGAAATATCAGTGCAGCAAACCGGGGAAAATGCTTTTAATTCCTGTAACGATGAATTCAATCCCTAGCGCCATCAACAGCAGGCCCATAATACGCGTTATGACGTTAATGCCCGTCTGCCCCAACAGTCGCACCAGCCAGGGCGCCATGCGGAATACTCCCCAACAACAGAGCGCGAAAAGTGCAATGGCAACGGAAAAGCCAATCAGGTGCATCAGGCTATGGTAACGCGTGCCCCAGACAATGGTTGAACTGATGGCGCCAGGGCCAGCCATGAGCGGCAAGGCCAGCGGCACCACGCCAATACTTTCGCGGATGGCAGTTTCTGACTTCTCCTGCTTGTTTTGTTTATCCTCGCCCAGCTTACCGCTGATCATTGACATGGCGATAGTCACGACCAGGATCCCACCCGCGATGCGGAACGAGTCAATAGAAATCCCGAAGAGCTGGAGAATGGCGTCACCCAGGAAAAGGGAGGTGAGCAAGATGATAGCTACTGACAGGTTAGCGGTGAGGTTGGTCTTATTCCTGGCCGCCGCCGTCTGATAACTCGTCATACTAATGAAGACAGGAATGATCCCCACCGGGTTGACCAGGGCAAACAAACCAATAAAAAATTTAAAATACGTTGGAAAATCAAAGAGCGTTTGAATCACGTTTTGCTCCGCTTATGCACATGCCCGGGACTGACAATTTGTCATGAGAAATCGCGCTGAAGATACCCTTTTTATTAGCATACTTCACTCGAAATCTGCGGCAAAACGTTACCATTTCAGGATGTTAAATATATGTATAATCAATGGCAGCGCCACTTCCATTACTTACGTAATTATTTAACACTTGAAAAACCTCAACGAAATAACCCTGCTGAAAGGTATCAGCTTGGGGGAAAATTGACGCAGATCATGATTTCCGTACTCAGAAGTGAGTAATCTTGGTTACGCCCCCAGGGAGATCACCTGACAAAAAGGGATGATGCTAAGGTAAGGCTCTTTTAGTAAATTAGTGTGCTAACGCATAAAGTAACTCTTTGTTTTACTTTGTGTTACGCAAGTCGTATCGGCTCTGTCTATACTGTGTGACGTATCGAGCGCTGGTTTACTAAAAGAGTTTAAACATTATCAGGAGAGCATTATGGCTGTTACTAATATCGCTGAACTGAACGCCCTCGTCGAGCGCGTTAAAAAAGCCCAGCGTGAATATGCCAATTTCACCCAAGAACAGGTTGATAAAATCTTCCGCGCGGCCGCACTGGCTGCTGCAGATGCTCGAATCCCTCTCGCTAAAATGGCCGTTGCCGAATCCGGCATGGGTATCGTGGAAGATAAAGTGATTAAAAACCACTTTGCTTCCGAGTATATCTACAACGCCTATAAAGATGAGAAAACCTGTGGCGTGCTGTCCGAAGACGACACCTTCGGTACCATCACCATCGCTGAACCTATCGGCATCATCTGCGGAATTGTTCCGACAACTAACCCAACGTCTACAGCTATCTTCAAATCACTGATTAGCCTGAAGACTCGTAACGCAATCATCTTCTCTCCACACCCACGTGCGAAAGACGCGACCAACAAAGCGGCAGATATTGTCCTGCAGGCGGCGATTGCTGCTGGCGCACCAAAAGATCTGATTGGCTGGATCGACCAACCTTCCGTTGAGCTCTCCAATGCGCTGATGCATCACCCGGACATTAACCTGATCCTGGCGACCGGTGGTCCTGGCATGGTTAAAGCCGCATACAGCTCCGGTAAACCAGCTATCGGTGTGGGCGCGGGTAACACCCCTGTTGTTATCGACGAAACCGCTGACATCAAACGTGCCGTTGCGTCTGTACTGATGTCTAAAACCTTCGATAACGGCGTGATCTGTGCATCTGAACAATCTGTTGTTGTTGTCGATTCCGTGTACGACGCTGTTCGTGAACGTTTCGCCAGCCACGGCGGCTACCTGCTGCAGGGCAAAGAGCTGAAAGCCGTTCAGGACATTATCCTGAAAAATGGCGCGTTGAACGCTGCCATCGTGGGTCAGCCGGCTTACAAAATTGCTGAACTCGCAGGCTTTACCGTTCCGGCAACAACCAAAATCCTGATCGGTGAAGTGAAAGTTGTCGACGAAAGCGAGCCGTTTGCACATGAAAAACTGTCTCCAACGCTTGCCATGTACCGTGCGAAAGATTTCGAAGACGCGGTAGAGAAAGCCGAGAAACTGGTTGCCATGGGCGGTATCGGTCACACTTCTTGTCTGTACACCGACCAGGACAACCAGCCAGAACGCGTTGCCCACTTCGGTCAGATGATGAAAACTGCACGTATCCTGATTAACACCCCTGCTTCTCAGGGTGGTATCGGTGATCTGTACAACTTTAAACTCGCACCTTCCCTGACTCTGGGTTGTGGTTCCTGGGGTGGTAACTCCATCTCTGAAAACGTTGGTCCGAAACACCTGATCAACAAGAAAACCGTTGCTAAGCGAGCTGAAAACATGTTGTGGCACAAACTTCCGAAATCTATCTACTTCCGCCGTGGCTCACTGCCAATCGCGCTGGATGAAGTGATTACTGATGGCCACAAACGTGCGCTCATCGTGACTGACCGTTTCCTGTTCAACAACGGCTACGCTGACCAGATCACCTCTGTACTGAAAGCGGCTGGCGTTGAAACTGAAGTGTTCTTTGAAGTTGAAGCTGACCCTACCCTGAGCGTTGTGCGTAAAGGTGCTGAACTGGCTAACTCCTTCAAACCAGATGTGATTATCGCACTGGGTGGTGGTTCCCCAATGGATGCCGCGAAAATCATGTGGGTCATGTACGAGCATCCTGAAACCCACTTCGAAGAACTGGCGCTGCGCTTTATGGACATCCGTAAACGTATCTACAAGTTCCCGAAAATGGGCGTAAAAGCGAAAATGATCGCGGTAACCACCACTTCCGGTACCGGTTCAGAAGTTACGCCATTCGCAGTAGTAACGGACGATGCAACAGGTCAGAAATATCCACTGGCTGACTATGCACTGACCCCAGACATGGCTATCGTTGATGCGAACCTGGTCATGGAGATGCCGAAATCACTGTGTGCGTTCGGTGGTCTGGATGCGGTAACTCACGCCCTGGAAGCTTACGTTTCTGTGCTGGCATCTGAGTTCTCTGACGGTCAGGCTCTTCAGGCTCTGAAACTGCTGAAGGAAAACCTGCCAGCGTCCTACAACGAAGGGTCTAAAAACCCGGTAGCACGTGAACGCGTTCACAGTGCAGCTACCATCGCCGGTATCGCGTTTGCGAACGCCTTCCTGGGTGTTTGCCACTCTATGGCGCACAAGCTGGGTTCACAGTTCCACATTCCTCACGGTCTGGCGAACGCCCTGTTGATCAGCAACGTTATCCGTTACAACGCAAACGACAACCCGACCAAGCAGACTGCTTTCAGCCAGTACGACCGTCCGCAAGCGCGCCGTCGTTACGCTGAAATCGCAGACCACCTTGGTCTGAGCGCACCGGGTGACCGTACTGCTGCGAAGATTGAGAAACTGCTGGCATGGCTGGAAAGCCTGAAAGCTGAGCTGGGTATTCCTAAATCTATCCGTGAAGCAGGCGTTCAGGAAGCTGACTTCCTCGCTCATGTAGATAAGCTGTCTGAAGATGCATTCGATGACCAGTGTACTGGTGCTAACCCGCGCTACCCACTGATCTCCGAGCTGAAACAGATTCTGCTGGATACCTTCTACGGTCGTGAGTTCAAAGAAGGTGACGTTGCCGCTGTGAAAACAGAAGCTCCTGTCATCAAAGCTGACAAGAAAGCGAAGAAAAGCGCTTAATTGAAAGTAGAAGAAGAAACCCGCCTTTATGGCGGGTTTTTTTATGTCTGTATAACAAGGCCGGCGTTATTTCCTGTTGTCGTGCTGAATCGCCGTCAGCGAGCCTACAGACAACGCTTCTTTATAATGCTTACGACAGACTGAAACATAGCGTTCATTACCGCCTATCACCACCTGCTCGCCATCTGCATAAGGTTTCCCAGCCTGGTCGAGACGAAGCACCATGCTGGCTTTGCGACCGCAGAAGCAGATTGTTTTCAATTCGACAAGCTTATCCGACCAGGCGAGCAAATATTGGCTACCAGCAAAGAGTTCACCGCGGAAATCCGTACGCAGGCCATAACACAGCACGGGAATATCAAGCTCATCGACCACCTCTGAAAGGGCATGAACCTGTTCACGCGTCAGAAACTGGCTTTCATCTACCAGAACACAGTGAATGGGCTGCAAAGCATGTTCTGTACGAATGTCCTCAAACAGATCGGTTTTCGGGTTAAACAGTCTGGCAGGCGACGAGAGCCCTATTCTGGAACTCACCTTCCCTGCGCCAAAGCGATCGTCAATTTCAGCCGTATAAACAACGGTACGCATCCCGCGCTCCTGGTAATTGTACGAGGATTGCAGCAACGCGGTGGATTTCCCGGCATTCATTGCCGAATAGTAGAAATAAAGTTGTGCCATTGGCCGTAAAACCCTAATCAATGTGTAATATTCCCGATGATTCATTGTACCATAATTTGTCTGGTCATCAGCGATGCAGCACACAGAAGAAGCGTTTCAGCGTGGAGTTCACGACCTTCTTTTCATGAAAATAGCCCGTTAAAACATGAAGTAAACTCCTTCTACCCGGCCAATATGTTATATGTTCAGCCAAACATAACACTGCTTTTTATAGTGGAATCCCCGTTCTTTAAAATTCACTATTTATTAACTATTACAGTCTTAACATCACGGTGGGGAACTAATACAAAAGGCTGATATTTCTCCGCCGCAACTATAATTCCTGCGGTAAATGTCACAAAAAAAAGATGCAATCGACCGGGTCCAGCCGGGTTAGCTGATAACAAACGAGACTGTTGGGTGATGAAATTTAAGTTAGCGTAATTAATAATAGCGGCATTATTTAGTATTTTTTGAATTCCTTACATTCCTGGCTATTGCACAACTGAATTTATGGCTCTATTATTAGGTCAACAAACCACCCCCCATTATAAGTTTGAGATTACTACAATGAGCGAAGCACTTAAAATTCTGAACAACATCCGTACTCTTCGTGCGCAGGCAAGAGAATGCACCCTCGAAACGCTTGAAGAAATGCTGGAAAAATTAGAAGTTGTAGTTAATGAACGTCGTGAAGAAGAAAGCGCAGCTGCTGCTGAAATCGAAGAACGTACTCGTAAACTGCAGCAATATCGTGAAATGCTGATTGCTGATGGTATCGATCCAAATGAATTGCTGAACAGCATGGCTGCAGCTAAAACCGGTACTAAAGCCAAGCGTGCCGCTCGTCCTGCTAAATATAGCTACGTTGACGAGAACGGCGAAACTAAAACCTGGACTGGCCAGGGCCGCACTCCTGCTGTTATCAAGAAAGCCATGGACGAACAAGGTAAACAGCTGGACGACTTCCTGATCAAGGATTAATCCAACCGTATTCAGAAAAATCCCGCGTAATGCGGGATTTTTTTTAACCTAAATTTGTCGCAAACAACCCCTTACACTCTGTCATAAAGCATTATTTGGCAATTTTAATAACTGTACTTAGAGACAGGTTTCAGAAGTGTTTAGGGCATAAAAAAACCGGTGGGCATCGCCTCACCGGTTTCGGACATATGTAACCGTGGCTTATTTCTTAATACCTACGCTCTCTTTGAGCCAGGTTTTAAATTCTTCACCAAGAGTATTGTGGCGAATACCATATTCAACGAACGCCTGCATATAACCTAGCTTATTACCGCAGTCATGGCTCTTACCTTTCATATGGTAAGCCTCAACGGTCTCTTTCTCGATCAGCATATCAATGGCATCCGTCAGCTGAATCTCATCCCCCGCTCCTGGAGGCGTTTTCGCCAGCAGAGGCCAGATTTCAGCGCTCAGGACATAGCGACCTACAACGGCCAGGTTTGAAGGCGCTACGTCGGCTTTAGGCTTCTCTACCACGCCAACCATTGGCACGCTTTCGCCCGGTTCAAGGTTAACGCCTTTGCAGTCAACCACACCGTATGCCGTCACGTCTTCAACAGGCTCAACCATGATCTGGCTGCTGCCGGTTTCGTCGAAACGTTTGATCATCTCAGCAAGATTATCCTGAGAAAGATCGGATTCGTATTCGTCCAGAATTACGTCAGGCAGAATTACCGCTACAGGCTCATCACCTACAACAGGATGTGCACACATCACAGCGTGGCCCAGACCTTTAGCCAGGCCCTGACGAACCTGCATAATGGTAACGTGCGGCGGGCAAATAGACTGAACTTCTTCTAACAGCTGACGCTTAACACGCTTTTCCAGCATGGCTTCAAGTTCAAAGCTTGTATCGAAATGGTTTTCGATAGAGTTTTTTGATGAATGCGTAACCAGCACAATTTCAGTGATGCCGGCTGCGATACATTCATTAACGACATACTGGATTAATGGCTTATCAACCAGAGGCAGCATCTCTTTAGGAATTGCCTTAGTTGCTGGTAACATCCTGGTCCCCAATCCCGCTACCGGGATGACGGCCTTTCTGACTTTCGAATTTAGGGCAGCCATTCAAATTCTCCTGAGCTGTTCAAGTTTTGAACTTTTATGCAATAAATAACGCGTTGAGTATATCAGCCTCGCCCCGCAGTTCGGGTCTGAAAAGAACGCGTTGCCGATCAATTAGGATAAATACGCATGAAACTGGGCAGCGATAGTAGCACTCCCCGTAAAACACAGGTAAAGCAATCTTAAAATTAAGATCCAATTGCTTATTCCGTGGACAACATTAAGCGTAGCCGTCCCCCGGCGCCCCAAATTTGGCACTGCCAGGAGGAACAGCGGTGGCTAATTTGATTAAGATACGCCGTACCCAATGTCCCAAGCGGCACACCGTTACTCACCTCAATATGATGCTCACCGGTATTCAGTGAAGCGTTGAGACCCGCTGAGACGAGGATCAGATTCTTTAAACCGCTGTGGTAATAGCCGACCAGCAGCGGGAACTGTCCGGGCAAATTAGCCTGACGAAAAAGCTGGTTTACCTGTTTGAGCAAACTGCCTAACTCCGGCAGTCGTTGTCCCTGATGCGATAACTGTTCCTGCAGCAAACCATTAAATAGCGCGCGAAGAAGCAACGCGGCTAATACGCCATTATCCCCCGCACGAGTGACATCCAGAGAATAAAACGCAAGGTCGGAATCAGATAATGGTGCAATATCCAGTACCAGTCCCGGCTGATCAGCCGCCACCAGCTGGCGATAATTTACGCGGCAGTGTGAAATAGTTTGCTGTACAGGCGGCTGAAGTTCTTGCAACAGTTTCGCCGCAGCAGGAGGATCACTCACCAGTGCATCCCAGTCCTGGAAAAGACGCTCCTCTTCCTCTACCCGGGAATTAAACATATTCGGATAAAGGCACGCTAAGACCGTTTCTCGCAGCCGGTTCAGATCCTTGACCGGCTTGAGCAGAATATCCTGGACGCCAAGACGCAATGCTTTGGCGATATCCGCCATATTCTCTGTGGCAGAGATCACCAGAATCGGCGTCTGGTTGCCTTCGTTACGCAGATGTTCAACCAGCTTCAGTCCATTCATGCGCGGCATCTCAATGTCGCAAATCATCAAATCGGGCGTAATGCCGATCATTTTTTCCAGGGCGTCGATACCATCTTCAGCGAGTGAAGTGATTGCTCCCAGCGAGGATAACCACGAATCCAGTAGCGATCGGAAAACGGGCTCGTCTTCTACAATCAAAATGTGTTTTCCGGCCAATGGCTGCGTCATGGTTCCTCCCCTGGCTGACAGTAACTAAATAGTGGCATGCGATCGGCACTATCGCCTGTCAGATTTTGCTGAAGTAGTCAAAAAAAGGTGCTTAACGTGCTGTTTGCACAAAAGGCAACAATTCGTCCATTTTCTTTTCGACGGCTAACGAGCCCGCTGCGATGGCGGCCTCAGCCCGATGGAAATCAAGAGTAGAGATTTGCGGACAGTAAGGCTGAATAAGAATATCTGGCGGGTCGCCTGCCATACGATTGCGCTTAAGGCGGTTCTCCAGAACCTGGATTGACGTGGTCATGATTTCTATCGCCGTCGGCGCGGCAACCGAGCGTCGCGCGGCCATGCGCCCGATTCTGCCGCGCAGGCGCTCATGCCAGGCCAGTTTCTCGCCCTCGGCATCTTCGCTCTGGAGATTGACCGGCATGAGGTCCTGTTGCATCAGGTGGGCGTCGTGCTGCAGGTCGACGGCAATTACGATATCCGCCCCCATTGCACGGGTCAGAGAGATGGGAACCGGATTCACGACGCCACCGTCGACAAGCCAGTAACCGTTGTGTGGGACAGGCGCCATGAGCCCCGGCATGCTGCAGGAGGCGCGCACGGCAAGATGGATATCCCCTTCGGTTAGCCACAGTTCGCGACCCGTGCTGAGGTTCGTCGCGACGGCGCCGAAGGGCATCTGACAATCAGTAAAGTTTTCGAGAGGCATCACCTGGCGGAACTGGTTAAAGACGCGTTCGCCGCGCAACAGCCCACCACGCTGCCACGAGAGGTCCATCAGGCGCAGGACGTCCCAGTAGCTGAAGGAGCGCACCCAGGTCTCGAGTTCCGGAAGCTTCCCGCACGCGTAAGCGGAGCCGACAAGCGATCCTATTGAACAACCTGCGACAATATCTACGTTAATGCCCATCTTGTTTAAGGCATTAATCACGCCGATGTGCGACCATCCCCGGGCTGCACCTGAGCCCAGCGCCAGTCCAATTTTAACCTTTCTCATTAGCCCTGTTTTACTTCCCCTGGATTCCTGACATAGCGTCAACGCAACAGCTCAGTTAACATAGTGCAACCCGAAGCGTTTTACGCCTTTATTATTTGTTCCAGGAAGAGAATCGTGTCTCAACTCTGCCCTTGTGGTAGCGCTCTGGAGTATAGCCTATGTTGCCAGCGATATCTGTCTGGCGATCAGGTTGCACCAGACCCGTCACACCTCATGCGTTCACGTTACACTGCTTTTGTGATCAAAGACGCAGACTACCTGATTAAAACCTGGCATCCCTCCTGCCACGCTGACGAATTCAGACAGGACATCGAAGCCGGCTTCGCGAACACGCAGTGGCTCGGCCTTACCGTCTATGAATCCTCAACGGGCAGCCATGTTGATGAAGGTTACGTCAGCTTTGTTGCTCGTTTTACCGAGAATAATAAACCTGGTGCCATTATCGAGCGTTCCCGGTTCTTAAAGGAAAGCGGGCAGTGGTATTATATTGACGGAACGCGCCCACAGTTTGGTCGTAACGATCCCTGCCCGTGTGGTTCAGGTAAAAAATTTAAAAAGTGTTGCGGGCAGTAATGCCTGACAACCCAGACTTCGCAAATACAAACAGGATTTCCCGGCGATGCAATCATTACAACGTAAAGTTCTGCGCACCATCTGTCCCGATCAAAAAGGACTGATCGCACGAATTACCAACATTTGCTACAAACATGAACTGAATATCGTGCAGAACAACGAGTTCGTTGACCACCGTACCGGCCGCTTCTTTATGCGTACCGAACTCGAAGGTATTTTCAACGACACCACCCTACTTGCCGATCTCGACAGCGCGCTTCCGGAAGGTTCCGTACGCGAGCTGACCCCAGCCGGTCGACGCCGCATCGTGATCCTGGTGACAAAAGAAGCACACTGTCTGGGCGACCTGCTGATGAAAGCAAACTACGGCGGTCTGGACGTGGAAATAGCTGCCGTCATTGGCAACCATGAGACGCTGCGCACGCTGGTCGAGCGTTTTGATGTTCCGTTTGAGCTGGTTAGCCACGAAGGCCATACCCGTGAAGAACACGACGATCTGATGGCCCAGGCCATTGAAGCGCATAACCCGGACTACGTGGTGCTGGCGAAATACATGCGCGTGTTAACGCCATCCTTCGTGGCGCGTTTCCCGAACAAGATCATCAACATTCACCACTCGTTCCTGCCGGCCTTTATTGGCGCGCGTCCCTACCACCAGGCGTACGAGCGCGGCGTGAAGATCATCGGTGCAACCGCACACTACGTGAATGACAACCTGGACGAAGGTCCAATCATCATGCAGGACGTGATTCACGTGGATCACACCTACACGGCCGAGGACATGATGCGTGCAGGGCGTGACGTTGAGAAGAACGTGCTGAGCCGTGCGCTGTATCAGGTACTGGCGCAGCGTGTCTTTGTCTACGGCAACAGAACCATCATTCTTTAATCTTTCGGAAAATGAATTGATTAGCTTTGCGCCTTTACGGATAAAAAGCAGGCAAACAGCTTCATTTCCCTAAAGGAATGCTTTACAGGGGCGCCTCATTTGATATGATGCGCCCCGCTTCCAGCAGGAAGCAGGCCAGTAAAAAGTATTACCCCGTGGTGGGGTTCCCGAGCGGCCAAAGGGAGCAGACTGTAAATCTGCCGTCATCGACTTCGAAGGTTCGAATCCTTCCCCCACCACCATCTCTCAGCACGACCTCAAAATTTGAATTACCCCTGGTGGGGTTCCCGAGCGGCCAAAGGGAGCAGACTGTAAATCTGCCGTCATCGAC
>OGTH01000111.1_pt1 | contig 69011 bp, 65 predicted proteins | sample 1574621 | NCBI WGS metagenome assembly OGTH01 (sample SAMN03295844, study PRJEB24534) | human gut metagenome | isolation source: fecal sample 4 from infant 6 | host: Homo sapiens | place: USA: Pittsburgh, PA | collected 2014-07 | reverse complement strand
GGCTTATGAAGACATTACTAACATCGGGGTGTACTAATCAACGGGGAGCAGGTCAGCGATCCTATGTATCTAGCATTCCTTAAATCTTGTCTTGGAGTGCCAGCGCCAGTCCTGGTAAATGTAGCTGCTCCAGAGGACTTAGCAAACCATCCTGGGGCGATTGCCGTTGATGCATTTGCTGGTATAGACACAGTTGCATTGTCTATATACACGAGATCTGAGTTTAATGCCGGAATATCTATCCCATATTTATCTACTACAGCTACGTAGTTTGTTGTCATTGGCAATAGTGGCATATTAGCTGCTGAAATTCTTCCAGCAATAATCTTCTGAAATGCTAAGTCGTTAATCTTTACAATTGGGGGAATATAAGCGGTCACAGGCGGTGTATTAGTAATATTTACATCATCTAATATAATCTCATTTAATAAAACTGAATTATTTGCTGTTCTAATGAAAGAGTTAGTGTTAAGCCCATGGAAATTACAATATACATTTTTAATACTAATGCCAGTGTAATTGTTTACAGGTGCAGCTATATTATCTCCAATTTCAATTACATTTTGCCCCCCTGCCAGCATTTCGTTGTAGAGTCTATCAATAACAGCATATGAAGATGGGTATCCAAGTTTTATCGCTATGAGGCTATTTTCGCTAGAGTTATCAGTAATAGAAGCGGCTACTCCTGATGAATAAAGCATAACTCCACCAGTACCAGCGCCTAGCCACTTACATCGATTTTGGGTAAATGTCAGACGGCTATTACCAGAATATTTATCCGTTGCAGAGCCTTCATCATCTGCTGCTTTGCAAAAATTCCCCCCCTTATCTGTGTAGTCTGCGAATGTATTCCCTCTGACTATAGGCCACCAGTTTTGTGCTTTGAAGTTTATGGCATATTTTCCTGGTTCTCCGTTAGAAAGTATCCTGTTGTTCTCTACGGTTGCAGTATGTGCCGTCCATGGCTCGAAAACTGCGATCTCGGATGTACCTCCATCAATCACTGCGTTTCTTAGTTCATAGCTATCTTGCGACCAAAATGCTGCGCCACCTGACAGATCATCACGCCCAAACGTAAACAGAGGGCCAGTCGCCACATTTAATGGGTCACTGCTGAACTGAAAATCGACATGGACTGGAGTCTTGAAAACATAGTTCGTCAGTTGATGGCCTTCTTCGAATATCGGCGTCCAGTGCTTATTGCCTGAATATTCGTTTGGCGGTACTGCCGTGCGGCCATCGAGACTGATGATGCGACTGAAATCTGTGTCGTGCCGTGTAAGAGCGTCATGAACAGTTTCAGAGTTATAACCAATTAACAGTGTTTGCAGTGGCAGTTTCGACCGGGAAATCTCCGCTCTCGTTTAACCCTGGCACTTCCTGCCCGTCAACGTCATCGAACTGGTAGCCTTCATTCACTACCGGGATTACGTCACCTGGCTGGTAAATGGTGTAACTGGCCCCGGCCATAGAGCCGAGGTTCGACTCTGAGAAGCGCACAGATGTAACGTCGTATTTACCTAGCCCGAATACCATCAACTCAGTGATGTATTTGAGGTTGTTTTCATATTCGAAAATCGATTCCTGCCCCAGATCCGGAAATGAACGTATCTGACCGAAGTTATCAGGCTTGGCTTCGCCATTACGCGCAATGTTGGTCTGGCCTTTCAGGCTGTTGTTTGGCGACGTTTTGCTGTTACCGCCGGCTGCGCCTGCATTCGCTTTCGGCATCAGCCCAGAAAGCACTTTCTGAGTAAACTTGATCGGGTTGAGGTGTTCGAGCGGGTTCAGGATGGTACCAATCATACCACCGCTTTTAGGCTGGTCAAAAATGACAACCCGGTCATTTTCCTGAAGAACAAAGCCCAACTCTTCTTCAGGCTGCAGCTCCTTGCCGTTAACGTTGATGCGGATATCGCGGTGGAAGCTTTCCTGCGTTAGCCAGTCATAAAAGACCGTCCCTGCTTCAACTTCCGCCCTGTCCTTCGGCATCCCCGGGACGCGCTGAATTTCGATTACCGGCATACTGGTAAAACTCCACTCTGGTGAATAGCTTCTGAATTGTCCGTATCGCGTCAAACCTGACGTGCCCGTTTTCCCCGCGACTGTGCAGCGCCCGGCCGTCGACAATCAAGCCGACATGCACCGGCTGGCTGCCGACCCAGGCCACGAAGATCCCTTCATCGCAAAATGTTTCGCTTCGCTGCCAGAACACAACATCAGCGTCATAGCAGGTCATGAAGTCGCGCCCGGATTCGTAGTCCGCTGTCTGGTGTACCTCGATACCGATAACATGTCGGTAATACATCACCACCAGACCCCAGCAGTCTGCTGCGTCGAAACTGCACGCCCGGTTACTCCATGGCACGCCCTCAATTCGATAAATAAACTCGTCTCTATGCATTCTGAAGCCCCGGGTATTCTTCGACGGTGTACAGACGGCCAACGTTCCGGTTAAGTGGGTTTACGCGCGTCAGAATGCACGTTACGTCCGTGTCGTCCATTGAGCAGTCATCGACATAGAGAGTCCATGAATTGATAGCCGTGCTCATGTCTGCAGCGTCAAACTGTTGATAGGTTGCAGAAATCGGCGTGATGCGCGCATGCGCCTTCCAGAGCTTCAGTTTCTGCTTAAAATCCTGCGCCAGACGACTAAATTTAATCGTGCTGTCAGACACAGGAGTGCTACTTTGCTGGCTCTTCTTGATCTCCATCCGGCATGGAGTGAACACCTGACCGCCGAGCGTTTTGGGGAATATCTGGTTGTTCACCAGACGCACATATCCAAACGTCTCGTTGTAGAAGGTGATCGTCTCGTAAAGTATCCGGTTCGGTCTCCGGCTCTGAAATTCTCTCAGTGTGGGCATTACGTAACCCTCGGCAGGCTTTCCGGATCGCGTCCATCCGGATAACCGGTGACGATAATATCGAGCCATGAACCCCACGGCGGCGGAAGCTCGACAATAATGTCGTCAAACTCATCATCCGAGTTAACCAGTTCTCGCGCGACAACATCACCGCTCCAGGTGAAAATGGAGCCGGACTGCGACCATGTCGGCCAGGAAAGGAAATGCAGTTCCTGAACTTCAAGGCCTGTGTCGCCTGTACCGGTACCGAGGCGCATCGTGAACCACTGATTGCAGTTATCGAGGTAGTTCGGGCTCCGCAACCACTGCATGAAGGCCCGATGCTGATCCCGGGTGAATATCCACGTAAGAGAGAAAGTGGTCTTCAGGTCATCGGTGAGCTTCTGAAATATTGGCGCTCCGACCGTCGGCTGGTCTGTCCGAAACCCGGTATCGGTCGAAGGAGTTTTTCCTTTTTGCGCTAGGGGCAGCCAGTCAGGATATGGAATTGGCATAGTTAGCTCCTTGCCTTGCGTGGCGCCTGGTGATTCAGTTGAATGGCCTGACTAACACGTCCGCCGTTATTGATATCAGCAACAATCATATCTATGGTCACGCCATTGCCGTCCTGAGTGGCCTGAGCGTCAACAGTCGCACCGGTATAGTTCTGGACGTTGAGGGTGATAGGAACAGCTCCACTTCCTGACCCAGCATTCATCTGCTTATTGCTGATGACTTTGCCGTTGTCGCCGGGGATCATGTACTGACTGCCATTGCTGGCCTGGTAGATTTCAGGCATGCCGCCCTCGCCTACCTGGTACATAGAGCCTGCTGATACTGGACCGCCATTTTTACGCTTACCAGCGATACCACCAGCCATAGCCATGGCGGCAATAACTGCACCGATACCAATGGCCGCAGCACCACCGAACGAGCCGATAGATGCAACAATGGCTGCAGGAGTCCACGCGGCAGTAGTTGCCGCTGCAGAAGAAACGCTCGCCGCGGTTGTCGTAGCCGTACCGGCTACAGCCGCCGAAGTTGTAGCTGCAGTAGCGGCTATCTGTGCGCTGCTGCCAGTAACTGCGGCCTTCACCCACTCCATGCCCATCTGAACGAACGTATTTACGACGCTGTTTAGCACAGTGCTACCGATGGATTGCAGAGCTTCAGAAGCTGACATGCTGCCAGTAATAATCCCTGTCAGTGCGTTTGATGCGTTATTACCGAATGCTTCAAAGGCTGCAGATGCGGCCTGCGTAGCAAGGTTTTGCTGAGACCACTCTTCCCACATGGCAGCATTACGCTGATCCCGGTATTGCTGCTCAATCGCAGCACGGGCAGCTTCTGCCTCGCCAATTTTTTGCGGGTATAACTGGGCATATAACTGGATGTCAGCGATGTCTTTCTGATACTGGCTATCAAGGCCGGCTGTTTTGCTGGTCTTACCCTGAATAGAGCTGAATTTGTTGGCGGCGTCAGTGCGCTCCCGTTCTGCTTTGGCCTGCTCGCGCAGTGCATTCGCATTATCCCAGGCTTTTCCTGCCAGTTGCCCGGCGAGCATGATTTGCTCTTGCGAAGCAGTATTACCGAGAGACTGCTGTGCGTTCAGTACGGCCTGCGCGCGCGACAGTTCGCCTACACTGCCCGCAGACAGCTCGGCCTTTTGCTTCAGTTCATCCAGTTTTTGGTTAACGGACTCCTGCGCTTTGGCGTATTGCTCAGCATCTTTCTGCGCTGCGGACTTACCGCCTTTTGGCTTGCTGCCCGCGGTAGTTCCGGTGGTCTTTATCTCGATCGGCTTTGTGTTAGCTGCAGTTTTCGAGGCTTTCGTGACAGCATCCAGATCGCCAACCAGCATGGCGGCTTTATTACTCAGGCCAGCCAGCGCTTTGTTTTGGGCTTCCCACCCGTCCAGACCGAGCCATGACCATGTGCGGGCCCGGCGCGTGAACATTTCCGCCGTACTGTTCAGATCTGAGATCTGTGAATCGGCAGAGATAGCTTTGCCGGCAAGTCTGTCCAGCGCAGCAGTCAAAGAGTCAATCACAGCAACCATGCCAGAGCTTGCGCCCGTTGCCTGGTTTACCGAATCTATCATCGACAAGAAAGAGTTTGTCAGCGCAGTGTTTGCCTGTGAGAGCGTACGCGGTAGCTTCTCGAACTCAGCATTCACTGAACCGGTTTGTTTCTGAATGGCGTTTAGCGCGTCCTCAGCGGTTAGTTTCCCGTCCAGCATAAGTTGACGTAACTGTCCAATGCTGACACCCATTCCCGCGGCGATCTGGCGAGCCAGTTCCGGCATCTGCTCAAGGATGGAGTTGAATTCTTCAGCCCGCACGGTCCCAGATGAAATTGACTGACCGAACTGCCTTAGAGCGTTCGTCATTTCCTCTGATGAGGATCCGCCTATACGCCCAATTTTCTGAAGCGTCTCGGTCAACTGTAAAATCTGACCGTTCGTCGCACCGGTATCGCGCAACGCCGTACTCAGGGTTTCCCAAAGCTTTTCCGTGTCCTGAAGAGACCCGCCTGTAGCAGAGCTGATACGCATCAGACTCTGCATCGTCTGTGAGGCCGCAGCGGCGCTACCGGTTAGTCGTTCAATTCGTGCATTCAACTGACTCATGTTGTCAGCAGCAACGAGAAACGCTTTACCCCAGTCAACAACGAGTGACGCTGCAATGGCACCTGCTACGCGGTTGATATTCGTCTGCAGCTCATCCATCTTTTTGGCTGCATTCGTGGCAGAGTTGCCAATAGAGTCGAGCGACTTATTGGCTTTTCCCTGCGCCTTCAGCAAGCCAGAAACATCGGCTTCGATGTCGTAATAAATCTCGCCTGCTTTTTCAGACATCAGTTTTCTCCGGGCATAAAAAAACCCACCGTGTGGTGGGTTAGTTATTCGTGTCGTTTATTGACATCGTTCGGTATAGTCTGGCGGTGGTGGTGTGTCTCTTGAGCTTAGGAAATGATCGCCAAGCGTATAGTCGACACCTCTTGAGAACATACCTTTCGCTTTCATGTTCAGTTCCACGTAGAACGGATGAAATCCGGCATATGCCCCGAAACCGTTCTTGCCGTTTATCTCGCCACAAACTACAGCGATGACACCACCATCGTCGGAGTCTGTCATCCTGGCAACCTTCATATTGCGAAACTGAGCACTTGAAGGATCAAGCAGGTTAGCGGACACCTCGGATTTCGCCAGAGAGATTGCCTTTTCATCGCCTGGCTTACAGGCAGCCAGAAGCAGTGGAATCGCCAATGCCAAAAGTATTTTTTTCACTCTTATCCCCTGAGTTTTATTTTGGGCCATCTTACGCCAGGCCAGGCGAGTACGGTATATCCATTATTAACTCAGGCTGCTTTCTTTGCTGATTTTTCGCGCTCAATCATTTCCTGCCACCGGCGTTCATCATCATCCATAACCGCGTCATACTCTTCCCTGGTGAAGCCTTTCTGGTTCGGGTATTTGGCGTTCAGCATCATGGCGAATTCGGTCATGGTTAGCTCCATAGCCTCTTCCTTACTGATGCCAAAATGATTGCGGGCGGCCATGATGTATTCAGTCGCATGAAACTCAGAAGTTGTTTCCTTACTTTCGTTCTTCTGCAGCGTCCTGACTCTGGCCCGTCCGATAATGCCATGCATCATCAACGACTGGGCTATGAGAATGAGGTTCTCAGGAGGTAGCGAACCGCGGTGCCATACAAATGTACGTCGCCCAGTACGGGATAGTTCATGCCATCCAGTAAGTTCAGAAACATCCTCATCGCAGCAAGACTGGATGACGTTGATCGCGGAGAGTAAAGTTTCACGTAGAAACGCCGCTGAACCTGCAGCTTCAAGCGCCCATCGAGGATGCGTTACGTCTCCAAAGTAGTGGGCGTAAAATCTGCGCTGATGCTCAGGTATAGCGCTGTGAATTTCTCGCGCTGCCTCAAGCATTTTCGCCACGTCATCATTGAAGAGTGCATAGAACGTGCGGACGATATGCTCTGGCTCGCCTATCCGCGTCATGTTTCGGAACGACGGCCGGAAGAAAAACTCATGCTCGCCAGCGCCGATAACACACTCGCCAATTTCTTTCAAGGGGGTCATATCGCTCTCCATAATCAGTATCAAGGGCAGCACGCCGCCCTTTGTAGTGATTACGGTGCGGCAGTTACGGTAACAGCGCAGGTAATGCGATGCCAGAATTTGAGGTTAATCATCAGAAAGGATTTTCTTTGCGTGAGTTGATTGATTTTCGCGCATGGACGGATATGCAACTTTCAGAGTTATGGAGGCTGAGTATAGGTGACTCAGTAATCCTGCAAGAGCAGTTAATACGCCGCATTAAATAGACCCGCTCCGGCGGGTTTTTTCATACCTCAGTCGCTTCACCGAGGCGGCTTAGTTATGACAACCGGCGGCCATCCACCGCCCATTGAAACACTGAATAAATGCGTTGAAGTCTTGTATTAACCGTTCCGTTCGCCGCGATAAGGCCAAGAGGATTTATGAGCAATAAAACTGGAGGGCGCGCTTTCCCATGCGATTCTATCGTGGAGCGCGACGAAGTTGGTCACTTACATGGTTTCGAAGTCAGCTCTGGCGGAATGACCGGGCAGGAGATATCTCTTGGCCGAATTGATCGCAAGGACGCTGTTGCCCAGGCCATTGAGGCCAACAACTACATCGACCAGAATTACCTTCCCTCTTCTCTCCTGGATCGCATAAAAGACGTGCCCACTTTCACAGTGGCTGCATGGCTGGAGCGTTACGAGGTGATTCTCGAGCGGCGCGAGCTGAAACCAAACACGATGAAGGTCAGGCGAAACCAGATCGCCACCATTAAGGAAGAGTTCGGCAAAATTCCCCTCGCTTCTGTCACGACAAAGGACATCGCCTCATTCCTTGAAGCGTACATTCTCTGCGATAAAAAGAGCATGGCTTCCGGGCTCAGGTCTGTGCTGATGGACATCTTCAGGGAGGCGATTGTGGAAGGACATGTCGACAGGAACCCGGCAGAACCGACGCGAACGCCGACACCGAAAGTTAAGCGAGAACGCTTGCTGCTCGAACAATTCACGGTCATCCGCCAGGCAGCGTTAACTCATTCTGAATGGGCGCCAAACGCATGCGATCTGGCACTGGTCACCGGCCAGCGGCGGGAAGATATCTCACTGTTCAGGTTCAGTGACATTAAAGATGGGAGGCTTTTCGTTACGCAGGAGAAAACAGGTCACAAACTGGCACTTCCCCTTGATTTGAGGCTGGACGTCGCCGGGCTTGTGTTGCAGGATGTCATTGATCGATGCCGGGTGAACAACCCTTCCGACTTCATGCTTTACTCTCCGGTCCGCCGCGGGGGAAGAAAGCCGGGGCCGCTAACTCCTGACGGACTCACACAGGCCTTTGCAGAGATAAGGGATTCGACCGGGTTAAAATTCGGACCTAACCCACCTCCTCTCCATGAGATCAGAAGTCTGGCGAGCAGGCTCTATGAAAAGGAGCGCGGGGAGGAATTTTCTCAGCGCTTACTCGGCCACAAAAATTTAACAATGACCAAAAAATACCTGGACGCACGCGGTGCGGAGTATGTTATGGTTTAGACAGGATATGGAATATTCGAGTAATTTTCGGGGGATTTCGTGTTAATACCGAAAAAACCTTTGAAAAACAAATATATAAAAAGAGACCGAATACGATTCCTGTATTCGGTCCAGGGAAATGGCTCTTGGGAGAGAGCCGTGCGCTAAAAGTTGGCATTAATGCAGGCTAAGTCGCCTTGCCTTTTAAGAATAGATGACGACGCCAGGTTTTCCAGTCCACAGCTAAAGCGGTCGGAAAAAAAGCGCCAGAGCATCATTAAAAGTGAAAAACCGCAGTGCTTTCGCAAGCATCTGCGGTTTTTTATTGGAAACCCGAACGTTAGCAGAGCTTGTCGGCGCGCTCGATAAACGGTGCCAGACTCATTTTTTGTCCCGGATGCGACGGGTCATCGATTTGAATAATGCTAATCGGCTGGCCGCTGCTCTTGCCGCTGGCTACCTGCTGCTCTGCGGTATCATTCAGGGGGTATTGCACCAGCGTGCTCGGATTGATGGCATACAGCGCATGGCCTGGACGGCAGGTCAGCATCACCTCTTCGCGATTGAACGCCCATTTGTCCTTACCCACCTCGAAACGGCTCACGGTGATGACCTGCGGTGCGGCAAACGCGCTCCCCGTACAGGCCAGCAATAAGAGAGAAAGTACTGTCTTTTTCATATGATATTTAACCTTGTCAGAAGGGTTCCCAGGTGGCGAACAGACTGACCGTTGCCAGCACCAGCGCTCCCAGCACCACTTCTGCCTGTGTCATCCTGATAAAAATCTGTTGTGCTCGTCCGCTCTCCGGACGAAACCGTGGCACCAGAAAATACCGATTTGCCAGCGCAATTACCACCATCAATGCCACCAGCGCACATTTGAACAACAAAAACTGCACGTAGCCAGCCTGCCAGGGAATATCGAGGCCCAGTATCATGAGCGCATTTATCACCCCGGAGAGCAGCACGCCCGCAACGGCATAATGCCCCACGCGCGAGAAGCGCATCATGGTAAAGATGGCGGCATTCTGCCAGCGCCCTTTCGCCAGTCGCATGCAGAACAGCAGGGGCAGTAATCCGCCAAGCCAAGTGGCGGCACAGATCAGGTGAAAAGCATAATTAAGACGCTGCAGCGCCCCCATCGGACCGTCGTTCATCGCCGCGTGACCTACCCCAGCCAGCAGGATAAGCTGGCCCATTGCGAGCAGCAGCAGACGCGAACCTTTCAGCGGCGCGAGCCATGCGGCACTGACCGTTATCGCAGCGAGGATCATTTGCCACAGCCAGACGCCGCCAAACCGGGTTCCCATCACGCTGAACCAGACCTGTGGCGCAAACACATCTCCCCAGCCGTTGCCCATCAATCCACCCTGCAGCATAAACATCAGGACCGCAGCCGCCAGGCTCACTAGGGCCGCCACTTTCTGCTGAGACTGAAAACGCCGGGACAGCAGACGGTGGAGAGAGGAAGGCGCAAACCAGACGCTATAAAGCGCATTGCCAAACACCAGCATCAGCGCCCCGAAATGGATAAAGCGTAACCCGACATAACACAGCGCCAGCATGCTATTTCACGCTAAAGTGATAGCTGCCTTTGGTTTTATGGCCGTCTACGGAGACCACGTGCCAGTCCACCTGGTAAGTTCCTGCTGCCAGCGTTTGTTCCAGCGGCACGGTAAGCTGAGCTTTGTTCTTTTCGTCGCGCGTAACGGTTCCCGTTTTGATGACCTGATTTTGCGCATCCGTTACCACCACACCGCTAAAACCAGGTTCGATACCTTCCGAAAAATTCAGCGTAAGTGCCTGAGGTGCGGTCACCACGCTGTCTGCTGCCGGGACCTGCTGGTTAAGATGCGCATGTGCAAGCACGGAGGGCGTCATCATTGTCGAGGCCACAAAAACCAGTGCGCAAACTGCGCGGGAAGCGGAGAAACCCATCCAATCATTCCTTTTTGTTATGTCTGTATGCTAAAGAATAACGCTGTATAATAAACGAGTCGAGGATCATCCTGCCTCCGCTTGTCATCATCGTGCAATCGCGGTAACGTTGCCGCCGTATAAAAAGGAGAAGGTAATGAAGATCAATCTGGCCGCCCTTCCGCAGGACGAGATGGATAAAGTGAATGTCGATCTCGCTGCCGCTGGCGTCGCGTTCAAAGAGCGTTACAACATGCCCATCGTGGCTGAAGTCGTGGAACGGGAACAGCCCGCCCATCTGCGCGACTGGTTCCGCGAAAGACTCATCGCCCACCGTCTTGCCTCGGTCAATCTCTCCCGTTTACCGTACGAGCCTAAAGTTAAATAAGCTTAACGAGTCGTTACACTTCCTTACGCGTAATCTGGCAGGATAAGAAAACCCTGATAAATATGGGTCTATTCTTAAATCTCTGCGACTCAGTGTATAAGGAAGTCACGATGTCACATTGGAATATAGCGGCAGCCCAGTATGGCGGGCTGCATCAGACCGTAGATGACCATGTTACGCACCACCTGCGCTTCATCGCCGAAGCAGCGCGGCAGCGGTGCGAACTGCTGGTTTTCCCTGAACTCTCATTAACGGGCTCTGGCGCGCCGACGTTACCTCCCCCGCCCGATGACGCGCAGCTGGAGCCGCTGCTCAACGCGGCACATCTACACCAGATTACCGTTATTGCCGGGCTCCCCCTGGAACAGAATGGCCAGCGCCAGAAAGGCCTTGTGCTGTTTTCGCCCGCCTGCCATCGCATTTTGCGCTATCCGCAAGGGCGCGGTGCCAGCCTCGTGCCGGGGGATAAACACCTTAGCATCCTTGATGCACATCCCGATTCCCCCAATCTCGATCCCCGGGCAACGCTTGTTACCAGCTGCCAGTCGGTGGGGGATAATCGCTGGCGGCAGTCCATCAGTAACCTGCAGCGCTTCGCGCATAAATATGCCATTGCGGTGCTGATGGCAAACGCCTGCGGCGGCAGCGCGCTGTGGGATGAAAAAGGCCAGCTGGTCGTGCGCGCGGATAAGGGCGAGCTTCTGGTGACCGGCACGCTCGGCGGAGAGGGTTGGCAAGGCGATATCATTCCTTTAGGCTAGGCGTTTTAAGCTCAGGAGTTTTCAATGCTGCGCGTCATCGATACCGAAACTTGCGATCTTCAGGGCGGAATAGTGGAAGTGGCCTCTGTCGACGTGGTTGATGGTAAAATCGTCAACCCCATGAGCCATCTGGTGCGTCCCGATCGCCCCATAAGCCCTCAGGCAATGGCTATCCATCGCATTACCGAATCGATGGTGGCGGATAAGCCGTGGATCGAAGAGATCATCCCTCACTACTACGGTAGTCCGTGGTACGTCGCGCATAACGCCAGCTTTGACCGCCGGGTGTTGCCTGAAATGCCGGGGGAATGGATTTGCACCATGAAGCTGGCGCGTCGTCTGTGGCCGGGGATTAAATACAGCAACATGGCGCTGTACAAGTCCCGCAAGCTCAGCGTACGTACCCCTGAGGGGCTTCACCATCACCGCGCCCTGTATGACTGCTATATCACCGCCGCGCTGCTGATTGATATTATGAATATCTCTGGCTGGACGCCGGATGACATGGCGACGATCACCGGACGTCCCGCGCTGCTGACCACGTTTACCTTTGGTAAATATCGCGGGAAGCCGGTGTCCGAGGTGGCGGATAAAGACCCGGGCTATTTGCGCTGGCTGTATAACAACCTCGACAGAATGAGCCCGGAACTGCGCTTAACGCTGAAACATTATCTGGGCGACGCTTAACGCTCCGCACGGCCTGGCAGCGTGTCCTGCGCCAGGCCTATTAAAAAGGCATATTCCAGGGCAACGCCTTCGTACGATTTAAATCGCCCCGATTTCCCTCCGTGTCCGGAATCCATGTCGGTACACAGCAGCAGCAGATTGTCATCGGTTTTCAGCTCCCGCAGCTTTGCCACCCATTTTGCCGGCTCCCAGTACTGCACCTGAGAATCATGCAAACCGGTGGTGACCAGCATGTGCGGGTAGGCTTTCGCCTCAACGTTATCGTACGGGCTGTACTCTTTCATATAGCGGTAGTACATCTCATCCTGCGGATTCCCCCACTCCTCAAACTCTCCGGTGGTAAGCGGAATGGATTCATCGAGCATGGTCGTGACCACATCGACAAACGGTACCTGCGCGACAATCCCCTTAAAGCGGTCGGGACGCTGGTTGATCGCCGCCCCCATTAGCATGCCGCCCGCGCTGCCCCCCATCCCAAAGCAGAGCTGCGGAGCGCCGTAGCCCTGCTCAATCAGCGCATCGCAGACGTCGAGGTAGTCATTGAAGGTGTTTTTCTTTTTCAGGAATTTCCCGTCTTCATACCAGTTCTGGCCCAGCTCACCGCCGCCGCGAATATGGGCGATGGCGAAAACAAAGCCGCGATCGAGCAGGCTTAACCGGCTGCTGCTGAAATCGGCATCCATGCTTGAGCCATACGAGCCGTAGCCGTACACCAGGATCGGGTTTTTGCCTTTCTGGAAATGGCCTTTGTGATAGACCAGCGAGACCGGCACCTCCACACCATCACGGGCGGTGACCCACAGATGCTCGCTGCGGTAGTTTTCGGACTCAAAACCTTTTACCTCGGTCTGTTTAATCACCTGGCGCTGCCCGGTATCCATATCCAGCTCAAACAGGGTGTCCGGCGTGGTCATGGAGGAGTAGCCGTAGCGCAACCGCGACGATTCGGGTTCAGGGTTGAACCCAATCCACGTCACGTAGGCCGGGTCATCAAACGCAATCCCCACCACTTCCCGGGTTTTACGGTTGATTTGCCGGATACTGGTCAGCCCGCGCTGACGCTCTTCCACCACCAGCCAGTCGGTAAACAGGGTGAACCCTTCCAGCATCACCTGATCCCGCGCGGGGATAAGCACCTCCCACTTGCGCTCATCGCGCACTTTGGTTTTATAGAGACCAAAGTTTTTGCCCTCGCGATTGGAGCGCAGATAAAAGCTGTGCTGGAAGTGATCCAGGCTGTACTCGTGATCCTTACGGCGCGGCAGGAAACAGAGCGGCTGGGCGTCCGGCAGTTCGGCATCGAGCAGCAGAACTTCCGACGTCGTCGCGCTGGCAAGGAAGATAATCACATAGTGGCGTGAGGAGGTTTTATGCAGGCTGACATAGAACGTTTCGTCTTTCTCTTCATAAACCAGCTCGTCGTCAGCGGAGTCTGTTCCCACGGTATGTCGCCACACCTGGTAAGGCAGCAGCGTCGACGCGTGCTTTTTGACGTAGTAGACCGTCTCGGAATCATTCGCCCAGACAAAATCCGGGGAGACGTTTTCCAGCATTTCCGGATACCAGTTGCCGGTGTCCAGATTGCGAAACCGCAGGCCGTACTGGCGGCGGGAGAGATAATCCTCCGCCAGCGCCATCACCGCGTTGTCAGGGGAAATGGACATGCCGCCCAGGGTATAAAACTCGCTGTGGGCGGCCCGCTGGTTGGCATCGAGCAGAATATCCCACTCATCCCATTCGGCGCTTAACACCGACTGACGCTGGTAGATGGGATACTCATTGCCGGGCTCGTAAATATGGCGATAGCGATAGCCGTTTTTGGTCCAGGGCGCGGAGATATCGCGCTGGGGAATACGCTGCACCATTTCATTCAGGAGCTGGTCCTGAAGCGTCTGCTGGCTGGACATGACCTTTCGGCCATAGTCGTTTTCCTCGTGCAGGTAGTCGAGTACCTCTGGCCGGGAGCGAGAATCGTCCCGCAGCCAGTAATAGTTGTCTATACGCGTATCGCCATGCGTGGTGATCGCATAAGGAGTACGTCGGGCTTTCGGTGGCATGTCATCATTCTTTTAAGTTTTACACCCTATAAGGTTGGCAAAACCCACGCATGATGCAAGCGAAACAGCGTCGCGACGGCGACGGCTATCCCTGTAACGCCTGTTTTTGCTCCCGGATATCCCGCTCAATACCCTCGCGCACGTCCTGAGGGATCTTTAACGCATCGCCCAGAGCGTTAAGGTAGCTGCGTTCCATAAAGTGATCGATATCGATGGCGGCGCAGCTGAGGAAATAGAGCTCCAGCGCCTCTTCCTCATTTTTCACACTTTGCGCAAGACGCTGCGGCTCGAGCGGCTGTTCTATCGCCTGCGCCACCAGCACTCTTCCCTTCTCTTCAACACCGGCCTCGCGCAGCTGCTGCTCGATCGCCGTTCGTTCCTTATCGTCAATATGCCCGTCGCTTTTCGCGGCAAAGACCAGCGCAAGAATGAGCCGTTCGGTACGCAGATCCAGCGGCGAGGTGTGCTCGCCGTAATGCGGTTCATCGCTGTGCGCGGTCCGTACCCTGTCCTTGTATTTATTCCACAGCACGGTGCCCGCGATGGCGCCGCCGCCGGCCAGCAGCGCGCCTGTACCATACTTTGCCAGCAGCTTGCGTGAGGATTTATTCGCGACCAGCAGGCCTGCCAGCCCGCCGAGCGCCCCGGGTACCAGCAGTTTGCTGAGGCCCCGTTCGCCAGACGATGTTTTCTGCCCTAACAGGGATTGCAATTGATTTAACCAGCCAGACATGGTTTCCCTCACTTAACGGTGAACATGTTCCACAGCGTAAGCGAGCGGGCGTCAGGAAATGTCTGGTCGGGCTAAAGAAGCGCAAATTTCTGCCCTCGCGTTTATCCCTGCGCAAGACAGACGCAAACGTTTTCGTTTATACTGCGCGCAACTTTTTCAGGGGGATTGTTATGATTCGTTTAGGAACTGCGCTGCGACCTGCGGCGACGCGAGTGATGCTGTTGGGATCGGGCGAGCTGGGAAAAGAGGTCGCCATTGAGTGCCAGCGTTTAGGTGTGGAAGTCATTGCCGTAGACCGTTACGCCGACGCACCCGCCATGCACGTCGCCCATCGTTCTTATGTGATTAACATGCTGGATGGCGATGCCCTTCGTGAGCTGATTACGCGCGAAAAACCCGATTTTGTTGTGCCGGAAATTGAGGCCATCGCCACCGATACGCTGATCGCTCTGGAACAGGAAGGCCAGCGCGTGGTGCCCTGCGCGAAAGCCGCAAAGCTCACCATGAACCGCGAAGGCATTCGTCGCCTGGCGGCGGAAGAGCTGGGATTGCCCACCTCGAGCTACCGTTTTGCGGGCGATAAGGCCGCATTCCTGAAGGCCGTCGAAGAGATTGGCTACCCGTGCATCGTTAAGCCGGTGATGAGCTCCTCCGGAAAAGGACAGAGCTTTATTCGCGACAGCAGCACCCTGGATAGCTCGTGGGATTATGCCCAGCAGGGTGGCCGGGCCGGAGCCGGTCGCGTCATCGTCGAAGGCGTCGTGAAGTTTGATTTCGAAATCACCCTGCTGACCGTCAGCGCCGTTGACGGCGTCCATTTCTGCGACCCGATTGGGCACCGTCAGGAAGATGGCGATTACCGCGAATCCTGGCAGCCGCAGCAGATGAGCACCCTGGCGCTGGAGCGTGCTCAGGAGATCGCCCGTAAAACCGTCCTGGCGCTGGGCGGCTATGGCCTGTTCGGCGTGGAGCTGTTTGTGTGCGGTGATGAGGTGATTTTCAGCGAAGTCTCCCCTCGCCCGCATGACACCGGCATGGTGACGCTGATTTCGCAGGATCTCTCCGAGTTCGCCCTGCACGTGCGCGCGTTCCTCGGCCTGCCCGTCGGCGGGATTCGTCAGTATGGCCCGGCCGCCTCGGCGGTGATCCTGCCGCAGTTAACCAGCCAGAACGTCACGTTTGATAACGTCGACGGGGCGGTGGGTGCAGGATTGCAGGTACGTTTGTTCGGCAAGCCGGAGATCGACGGAACCCGCCGTCTTGGCGTGGCATTAGCCACCGGGGATAACGTTGACGACGCCGTGGCGAGAGCGAAAGCGGCCGCTGCGAACGTCAAGGTTGCAGGATAAAAAAACGGGCCGTAAGGCCCGTTTTTCATGCGGCGAATGGCTTACTGTTTCGCACCTTCAACCGCTTCGCGAGCCAGTTTGGTGATGCGATCCCAGTCGCCCGCTTCCAGCGCATCCGCCGGAACCAGCCATGAACCACCGATGCAAAGCACGCTTTTCAGCGCCAGGTAGTCACGGTAGTTGGCAGGAGAGATACCGCCCGTCGGGCAGAAGCGCACCTGAGAGAATGGACCCGCAATCGCCTGCAGCGCTTTGGTGCCGCCGTTCGCTTCAGCCGGGAAGAATTTGAACTCTTTCAGACCGTAGTCCATGCCCAGCATCAGTTCAGAGACGGTGCTGATGCCAGGGATCAGCGGAATGGTACCTTCAGTGGCGGCTTTCAGCAGCGGCTCGGTCAGGCCAGGGCTGATGGCGAACTGCGCGCCCGCTTCGGTCACTTCTGCCAGCTGCTGCGCGTTGAGAACGGTACCCGCACCGATGATGGCGTCCGGCACTTCTTTGGCGATAGCGCGGATAGCATCCATCGCGCAGGCGGTGCGCAGGGTCACTTCCAGAACGCGAACGCCGCCCGCAACCAGCGCTTTCGCCATCGGTACAGCGTGCTCCAGCTTGTTTACCACGATAACCGGCACGACAGGGCCAGTGGTCAGGATTGCTTCTGCACTTGTTTTCCAGTTTTTCATCAGAGTTTTCTCTCGCCAGATCGTTAAAATCAAGTCGTCTTAAAACGTAATACAGGTTGCGCCCTGCTCCGCACCGGAGAGTTTCTCACGCAGCGCGCTGAACATTTCGCGTCCGGTCCCCACGCGCGATGCGCTCAGGTCAGGAATATGGGGCTGACGTGCCGCCAGCTCGGCGTCATCCACCAGCAGGGTTAACTCGCCCGTCTGGCCGTTCACGCGGATCATGTCACCATCGCGTACTTTCGCCAGTAAACCGCCGTCGTAGGCTTCCGGCGTCACGTGGATGGCTGAAGGCACTTTACCGGATGCCCCGGAGAGGCGTCCATCGGTGACTAGCGCAATTTTGAAACGGCGGTCCAATAATACACCAAGTGGTGGCATAAGTTTATGTAATTCTGGCATCCCGTTAGCTTTAGGCCCCTGGTGACGCACCACCACTACGCAGTCTTTATCAAGCAGACCGGCGTCAAAGGCGGGTAATACGTCGTGCTGGCTTTCAAACACCACCGCCGGCGCTTCGATAACCTGGTTCTCTTCCGGTACGGCAGAGGTCTTCATTACCGCACGACCGAGGTTGCCGCTCAGCACTTTGGTGCCGCCATGAGGAGAGAACGGTTTGTCGATCGTGGCAATCACCTGCGCATCAAGGGAAGCGCTCGCCCCTTCACGCCAGTCCAGCTCGCCGTTGTTCAGCCACGGCTCCTGGGTGTAGCGCTGAAGGCCAAAGCCAGCCACGGTATTTACGTCTTCATGCAGCAGTCCGCCTTTCAGCAGCTCCCGCATCAGCAGCGGTACGCCGCCTGCAGCCTGGAAGTGGTTAATATCCGCCGGACCGTTCGGGTACAGACGCGCCATCAGCGGCACTACAGAAGAGATCTCGGAGAAGTCATCCCAGTTAATCAGAATGCCCGCCGCACGCGCCATGGCCACCAGATGCATGGTGTGGTTAGTTGAGCCACCGGTTGCCAGCAGCGCGACAATCCCGTTAACAATGACTTTTTCGTCAACCATTTTACCCATCGGCATCCATTCGTTGCCGTTGCCGGTCAGACGCGTGACCTGACGGGCCGCGGCCTCGGTCAGCGCCTTGCGCAGCGGTGCATCTGGCTGGATGAAGGACGAGCCCGGAAGCTGCATCCCCATAAACTCAACGACCATCTGGTTAGTGTTAGCCGTACCGTAGAACGTACAGGTCCCCGGCGCATGGTAAGACGCAGCTTCCGCCTCCAGCAGCGCCTGACGGTCTGCTTTCCCTTCCGCGTACAGCTGGCGAATACGCACTTTTTCTTTGTTCGGCAGACCGCTCGCCATTGGGCCGGACGGGACGAAGATCGCAGGCAGATGCCCAAACGACAGCGCCGCCATCACCAGGCCCGGGACAATCTTGTCGCACACGCCGAGGTACAGCGCGCCATCAAACATATTGTGTGACAAGCCCACCGCGGCAGACATCGCAATCACTTCGCGGCTCAGCAGGGACAGCTCCATACCGTCCTGCCCCTGCGTCACGCCGTCACACATGGCAGGCACGCCGCCCGCCACCTGGCCCACCGCATTCACGCTGTGCAGCGCGTTACGGATGATAGTGGGATAGACCTCATACGGCTGGTGGGCGGAAAGCATATCGTTATAGGAGGTAATGATGGCGATATTGTTACGCAACATGCTTTTCAGCGACGCTTTATCATCAGGCTGGCAGGCGGCGAAGCCGTGCGCCAGGTTCCCGCAGGCCAGCTGAGATCGGTGGACGGTGCTGCTCTTTGCCTGTTCAATCCGGGCGAGGTAGGCCGAACGGGTCTCTTTCGAGCGCTCGATAATGCGCTGTGTTACGCGTAACAATGTCGGATTCATAAAAGCTCCTCTAAATTATCTGTCCGGCTCGGGAGTTTACAAAGTCGCTGGCAGTTGTTAACAACGCTGAAACGCTTGCTGTCCGGAGCTCAGGGGCAAAATCACTTCCGGCAGTGTAATAAAAAAAGCTCCGCGGGTGAATCCACGCGGAGCTTAAAAGTTGAAAATTGTGCCACTAGCTGTGTTAGATCATGTTACCGGTAAAATAACACTTTCGAGCTAGAGGATTATCTTACTCAAACTCGTTCCAGGAGCGGCCATCGCGGGTGATCATCGCCACCGACGCGACAGGTCCCCATGTACCAGCCTGGTACGGTTTTGGCGCATCCTGATCGGCAGCCCAGGCTTCGGTGATGGAGTCGACCCATTTCCACGCCTCTTCCACTTCGTCGCGACGCACGAACAGCGCCTGGATACCGCGCATGGTTTCCAGCAGCAGACGCTCGTAAGCATCGGCCAGGTGCGTCTGGTTGAAGGTTTCGGAGTAGCTCAGATCCAGCTTGGTGGTCTGCAGGTTGTGTTTATGATCCAGCCCCGGCACTTTGTTCAGGATCTGGATATCCACCCCTTCGTCCGGCTGCAGACGAATGGTCAACTTGTTCTGCGGCAGTTCCTGCCAGGACTCTTTGAACAGGTTCAGTTCCGGGTTTTTGAAGTACACAACCACTTCGGAACATTTAGCCGGCAGACGTTTACCGGTGCGCAGGTAGAACGGAACGCCCGCCCAGCGCCAGTCGTCGATATCCACGCGGATCGCCACGAACGTCTCGGTGTTGCTGGACTTGTTCGCGCCCTCTTCTTCCAGGTAGCCCGGCACTTTTTTGCCTTGCGCAAACCCGGCGGTGTACTGACCGCGGACGGTCTTCTCACGCACGTTGGAGCGGTCGATGCGGCGCAGTGACTTCAGCACTTTCACTTTTGCGTCACGGATGCTGTCAGCCGTCAGGTCAGACGGTGGAGACATGGCAATCATGCACAGAATTTGCAGCAGGTGGTTCTGGATCATGTCGCGCATCTGGCCGGCCTGGTCAAAGTAACCCCAGCGACCTTCAATCCCCACCTCTTCCGCTACGGTGATTTCCACGTGGTCGATAGTGCGGTTGTCCCAGTTATTCACAAACAGGGAGTTAGCGAAACGCAGCGCCAGCAGGTTCAGAACCGTCTCTTTACCGAGATAGTGGTCAATGCGGTAGACCTGGCACTCTTCAAAGAACTCGCCCACCTGGTCGTTGATTTCACGCGAGGTTGCCAGCGACGTACCCAGCGGCTTCTCCATCACGACGCGCGCCGGTTTGGCGTTCAGTTTGGCTTCGCCCAGACCTTTGCAGATGGCGCCGAAGGTGCTTGGCGGCATGGCGAAATAGTTAATGGTGACACGGTTTTTCTGATCCAGCATCGCGCCTAAGCGGGTAAACGCGCTGACGTCGTTGACGTCCAGGTTGCAGAAATCGAGGCGTCCACTCAGGGTATCCCACAAACTTTCATCAATTTTTTCTTTCATGAAAGTTTCGAGCGCCTCGCGGACGACTTTGGTATAAGCGTCCTTGTCCCAGTCAGCGCGCCCGACACCCAGGATACGGGTATCCGGATGAATTTGGCCCGCTTTCTCCAGTTGATACAGGGAAGGCAGCAATTTTCGGCGTGCAAGGTCGCCTTTCGCGCCGAAAATGACCAGGTCACATGCCTGGGCTGTTTGCGTTACCGCCATGTCATTCTCCTCAGTTGGATCACCTGGTACTTCTGCCAGGTATCGTTGTAATTTTATTACAATGCACTGTACTGCTTTTACGTCATTCCCGAAACCATTAGCGCTTATCGTCGCGTGCGATACCGCGATTTTTCACCATCTGGGTGATTACGACGGCGTAATGACGCAACAACCGTCGTTTCTTTGCGCAACAGGGTCACAGCAAAACCCGACACCGATCAAGTAATGAAAAAAAACAACAACATTATCTTGTCGATTGTTACCCTTAATGGAAGCCACAGGGGTAATATCGGCTAAATCGAATCACGATTTCATCAATTTATGAAATCGTTTACACCCATGAGCATCCTGTTAACATGAACATGCTGGAAAAAATCCAGTTTCAACTGGAACACCTTAGCAAATCCGAGCGAAAAGTGGCTGAGGTCATTCTCGCCTCTCCCGCTCAGGCGATTCATTCAAGCATCGCCGCTCTGGCACAGGAAGCGGGTGTTAGCGAACCCACGGTCAATCGCTTTTGCCGTAGCCTGGAAACGCGCGGCTTTCCTGATTTTAAACTGCATCTGGCACAAAGTCTGGCTAACGGCACCCCATATGTTAATCGTAATGTGGATGAAGACGACAGCGTTGATGCCTATACCGCGAAAATTTTTGAATCGGCCATGGCTTCGCTTGACCACGTGCGCCAGTCTCTGGACATGAGTTCCGTGAATCGCGCGGTGGATTTGCTCACCCAGGCCAAGCGGATTGCGTTCTTTGGTCTCGGGTCGTCGGCAGCCGTGGCGCATGACGCCATGAACAAATTTTTCCGCTTTAACGTCCCGGTTATTTATTCCGATGACATTGTGCTGCAACGCATGAGCTGTATGAATTGCAGTGAAGATGACGTCGTGGTACTGATTTCGCACACCGGCCGCACCAAGAGTCAGGTAGAGCTGGCACAGCTGGCCCGTGAAAACGATGCCATGGTGATTGCCCTCACCACGGCAGGCACGCCGCTGGCGCGTGAGGCGACGCTGGCGATCACCCTCGACGTGCCGGAAGACACCGACATTTATATGCCGATGGTTTCCCGACTGGCGCAGCTTACCGTGATTGACGTGCTGGCAACCGGTTTTACCTTACGTCGGGGCGCAAAATTCCGGGATAACTTGAAGCGGGTCAAGGAAGCGCTGAAGGAATCGCGTTTTGATAAAGAATTGCTTATAAAGAGCGATGTTCCCTGATAGTTGATAACGAAGACGTAACCAATAATTACGATGTAACGATTTACGGCATTCGGTCCACTCTCCGCTGCCTTGCAGCAGATGAAGGCCGATTCAATGTTCACGCAACACCAAAGTTGTTTCAGTCAACGGAGTATTACATGTCCAGAAGGCTTCGCAGAACCAAGATCGTAACCACCTTAGGCCCGGCCACCGATCGCGATAATAATCTTGAGAAAATTATCGCTGCCGGCGCCAACGTGGTGCGTATGAACTTCTCTCACGGTACGCCAGAAGACCATAAGTTACGTGCCGATAAAGTGCGTGAAATCGCAGCCAAACTGGGCCGCCACGTTGCTATCCTCGGCGATTTGCAGGGTCCAAAAATCCGCGTATCGACCTTTAAAGAGGGTAAAGTTTTCCTCAATATCGGCGACAAATTCCTGCTGGATGCCAACCTGGGCAAAGGCGAAGGCGATAAAGAGAAAGTCGGTATCGACTATAAAGGCCTGCCGGCTGACGTTGTGCCAGGCGATATCCTGCTGCTCGACGACGGTCGCGTACAGCTGAAGGTGCTGGAAGTTCAGGGCATGAAAGTGTTCACCGAAGTCACCGTCGGCGGCCCGCTTTCCAACAATAAAGGCATCAACAAACTGGGCGGCGGCCTCTCTGCAGAAGCGCTTACCGATAAAGACAAAGCGGACATCGTGACGGCTGCGCTGATCGGCGTTGACTACCTGGCGGTCTCCTTCCCGCGCTGCGGCGAAGATCTGAACTATGCGCGTCGCCTGGCTCGTGATGCAGGCTGCGATGCTAAAATCGTCGCGAAAGTTGAACGCGCGGAAGCCGTTTGCGATCAGGATGCCATGGACGATGTGATCCTCGCATCCGACGTGGTGATGGTTGCGCGTGGAGACCTGGGCGTGGAAATTGGCGACCCTGAGCTGGTAGGGATCCAGAAAGCGCTGATTCGTCGCGCACGTCAGCTGAACCGCGCGGTGATCACCGCCACTCAGATGATGGAATCGATGATCACCAACCCAATGCCAACCCGTGCAGAAGTTATGGACGTGGCTAACGCCGTGCTGGACGGTACCGATGCGGTGATGCTCTCTGCGGAAACCGCTGCAGGCCAGTATCCGGCAGAAACCGTGGCCGCCATGGCGCGCGTCTGCCTGGGCGCTGAAAAGATCCCAAGCATTAACGTTTCTAAACACCGTCTGGACGTGCAGTTCGACAACGTGGAAGAAGCGATAGCGATGTCTGCGATGTACGCGGCAAACCATCTGAAGGGCGTTACCGCGATCATCACCATGACCGAATCTGGCCGCACCGCGCTGATGACCTCTCGTATCAGCTCTGGTCTGCCGATCTTCGCCATGTCCCGTCACGAACGTACGCTGAACCTGACCGCGCTGTACCGCGGCGTGACGCCGGTTCACTTCGACAGCACCAACGACGGCGTAGCTGCGGCGCACGATGCCGTAAACCTGCTGCGCGACAAAGGCTATCTGGTATCCGGTGATATCGTCATTGTGACCCAGGGCGACGTGATGAGCACCATCGGCTCAACCAACACCACGCGCGTTATGACCGTCGAGTAATAACGTCTGTGTTAAAAAGCCCTCTCCAGATGGAGAGGGCTTTTTTTATTTCCTCGGATAAAGCTCTTTACGTTTATAGGGCTCTGTTTCACCCGGTTTCCGCGTTTTAAGCAGCTTCAGTATCCACGTATACTGTTCGGCATGCGGCCCCACCAGTATCTCCACCTCTTCGTTCATTCGACGCGCGATCGTGTGGTCGTCTGCGGTCAGCAAATCATCCATCGGCGGACGAACTTCAATACTCAAGCGATGCGTTTTCCCGTCATAGACCGGGAACAGCGGGATCACGCGGGCACGGCAGACTTTCATCAGGCGGCCAATCGCGGGGAGCGTCGCTTTATAGGTCGCAAAGAAATCGACAAACTCGCTGTGCTCGGGGCCGTGGTCCTGATCCGGCAGATAATAGCCCCAGTAGCCCTGACGTACCGACTGAATGAAGGGCTTAATGCCATCGTTACGCGCATGCAAACGTCCGCCAAAACGACGGCGCACCGTATTCCAGACAAAATCGTAGATTTTATTTCCCTGGTTATGGAACATCGCCGCCATTTTCTGGCCCTGAGACGCCATCAGCATAGCCGGAATATCAACACCCCAGCCGTGGGGGACAAGGAAAATGACTTTCTCGTCGTTGCGGCGCATCTCCTCGATGATGTCCAGCCCTTTCCAGTCAACGCGATCGACGATTTTATCCGGCCCTTTCAGCGCCAGTTCAGCCATCATCGCCATTGCCTGCGGGGCGGTGGTATACATCTCATCAATGATTGCCTCGCGCTCGGCGTCGCTTTTCTCAGGAAAACAGTAGTAAAGGTTGATCTGCGCGCGGCGGCGGGCGCTCTTGCCTAAACGCCCGGCCAGACGGCCAATTTTACCGAGAACGGGATCGCGAACAGAGGCAGGCAGCATCGCCATCCCCGCAAAGGCGTAAACACCAAGCCAGGCGCCCCAGTTGCGCGGATGGCGGAAGGATTTTTCAAACTCAGGAATGTATTCAATATTGTTTTTTTTGGTTTCCATGCTGGATCCAGGGTCTGATGACGCAAAATTTTATTCAGATAGTGTAGCGAGGCAGTCGTCCACGCACAAAAGAAAAAGCCGGCGTCAGTGTGCGCCGGCTTTTTTAACAAAAACAGAGGGCTTAGTTTAAGCTCAGCTGCGGCATCACCTCTTTCACCTGCGCCAGATAATCAGTACGATCTTTACCGGTCAGGCCTTCGGTACGCGGCAGTTTCGCCGTCAGCGGGTTCACGGCCTGTTGGTTGATCCACACTTCATAGTGCAGGTGCGGGCCGGTAGAGCGTCCGGTATTGCCGGAGATCGCGATACGGTCACCACGCTTCACCTTCTGGCCCGGTTTGACCAGCAGCTTACGCAGGTGCATGTAGCGGGTCGTATAAGTGCGGCCATGACGTACCGCGACATAATATCCGGCGGCACCGCTACGCTTGGCCACCACCACTTCACCATCTCCAACCGCCAGTACCGGCGTGCCCTGCGGCATGGCAAAGTCAACGCCACGGTGCGGCGCGACGCGCCCGGTTACCGGGTTCAGACGACGCGGGTTAAAGTTAGAGGAGACGCGGAACTGTTTTGCCGTCGGGAAGCGCAGGAAGCCTTTTGCAAGGCCCGTACCGGTACGGTCATAGAACTTGCCGTCTTCGGCACGAATCGCGTAGTAATCTTTGCCCTCGGAGCGCAGACGTACGCCCAGCAGCTGGCTTTGCTCGCGCTTGCCGTCCAGCATTTCGCGGGACATCAGGACGGAGAACTCATCGCCCTTCTTCAGCTTGCGGAAATCCATCTGCCACTGCATGGCTTTGATCACCGAGCTGATTTCAGCGCTGGTCAGGCCTGCATCGCGCGCGCTGGAGACAAAGCTCGCGCCCACGGTGCCTTTCAGAACGCTGTTAACCCAGTCACCCTTCTGCATTTCGCTGGTCATCTTGAAACCGTTTGCAGTGCGATCGTAGGTGCGGGTTTCGCGGCGGGACATTTCCCAGGTCAGACGCTGGAGATCGCCATCCGCCGTTAAAGTCCAGGAGAGCTGCTGTCCGATTTTCAGGTTGCGAAGATCTTTATCCGCAGCCGCCAGCTGGCTGATATTGCCCATGTCGATGCCGTACTGGTTCAGCACGCTGCTCAGCGTATCCCCGGTAGAGACAACATATTCGTGGATACCCGCCTCGTTCTCGGTTTTATCGTCCAGCTCATCCTGCGGGATAGCTTCATCTTCCTGAGCCGCCTGGTCGATAGGCTCACTGGCTTCAGGCAGCAAAGAACGGATTTCGCTCTTTTCAAGCTCAATGGTTTTAATGATAGGGGCAGAACTCGGGTGGTAAACATAGGGCCGCCAGACGGCGACCGCTAAGGTGAGAACTGTAAGCGACCCCAGCATAACGCGGTGGGGTCGTGGCAGATTGTTAAATGCCAGGGCGACAGAGCGGGCTATCTGTTGCACGTATTCACTTCCTCGTTAATCTCCTTTCAGGCAGCTCGCATACTGGTTCGCCAGTTGGCTGAGGAACTGCGAATAGCTCGCTTTGCTCAACTGGATATTCGTACCTAGCGGGTCAAGGGTTCCCATGCGCACGGATGTTCCCCTGGCCACGGCTTCTACGACCGCTGGCCTGAACTGTGGCTCAGCAAAAACGCATGTCGCTTTTTGCTCAACCAACTGTGTTCTGATTTCATGTAAACGCTGCGCACCAGGCTGAATTTCAGGGTTGACGGTGAAGTGGCCCAGTGGGGTCAAACCGTAGTGTTTTTCGTAATAGCCGTAGGCGTCATGAAAAACGAAATACCCTTTACCTTTCAACGGTGCGAGCTCATTACCAACCTGCTTATCGGTTGCGGCTAATTGTGCCTCAAAATCCTTCAGGTTGGCGTCTAGTTTGGCTCGACTTTGCGGCATAAGTTCCACTAATTTGTCATGGATTGCAACCGCTGAAAGCCGCGCTATCTCTGGGGATAACCAAAGATGCATGTTGTACTCGCCGTGATGGTGATCTCCATCACCTTTTTCGCCGTCTGCGGCATGATGGTCATGTTCGTCGCCGTCGTCATCCGCCCCTTTCATGAGCAACGGTTTCACGCCGGAGAGTTCGGCAATCGCGACCTGTTTTTCGCCAGCAACCTGTTTTGCTGACTTTTGCATAAACGCTTCCATTTCAGGACCAATCCAGACAACTAAGTCCGCGTTTTGTAAGCGTTTTACATCCGACGGGCGCAGGGAATAGTCATGCTCGGATGCACCATCAGGGAGCAGAACCTGGGTTTCAGTTACCCCGTCTGCAATGGCGGACGCGATGAAACCGAGTGGTTTAAGCGAAGCGACAACCGCAGCGTTAACATCTTGTGCGGTTGTACCCCAAAGGGCAGCGGATAATGCTGCGAAAAGAAGCGTATTTTTATGTAACATAATGCGACTAATCATCGTAGTGAATGCGTGGAATGTGATATTATAACATTCGTTGACTTCTTCAAGCTTAAAATGACATGACGACATTGGTTTCTCTTGAAAATATCTCGGTCTCATTCGGCCAGCGCCGCGTCCTCTCTGACGTGTCGCTCGATCTGAAGCCCGGCAAAATTCTGACGCTGCTCGGTCCCAATGGCGCAGGCAAATCCACCCTGGTGCGCGTGGTGCTGGGTCTGGTCGCACCCGATGAAGGCGTGATTAAGCGCGAGGAAAAATTGCGTATTGGCTATGTGCCGCAAAAACTTCACCTCGACGCCACGCTGCCGCTGACGGTCAGCCGTTTCCTGCGTCTGCGCCCCGGCACCCGTAAAGCCGATATTCTCCCGGCGCTGAAACGCGTGCAGGCGGGCCATCTTGTCGATGCGCCGCTGCAAAAACTGTCCGGCGGTGAAACTCAGCGTGTTTTACTTGCCCGCGCGCTGCTGAGCAGCCCGCAGCTGCTGGTACTGGATGAGCCAACTCAGGGTGTGGATGTGAATGGGCAGGTTGCGCTTTATGATTTGATCGACCAGCTACGTCGGGAGCTTGATTGCGCCGTGCTGATGGTGTCTCACGATCTCCATCTGGTGATGGCAAAAACCGACGAAGTGCTGTGCCTCAACCACCATATCTGCTGCTCCGGTACGCCTGAAGTGGTGTCAATGCATCCGGAGTTTATCTCCATGTTCGGCCCCCGCGGCGCTGAACAGCTGGGTATTTACCGTCATCATCATAATCATCGCCATGATTTGCAGGGACGAATCGTACTGCGTCGGGGAAATGGACACTCATGATTGAACTGTTACTGCCCGGCTGGCTGGCCGGGATTATGCTTGCCTGCGCCGCGGGTCCACTCGGCTCGTTTGTTGTCTGGCGCAGAATGTCCTATTTTGGCGATACCCTGGCGCACGCGTCTCTGCTGGGCGTTGCCTTTGGTCTGCTGCTGGATGTCAACCCCTTCTACGCGGTGATTGTGGTCACGCTGCTGCTGGCCGCCGGTCTGGTCTGGCTGGAAAAGCGCCCTCACCTCGCCATTGATACGCTGCTTGGCATTATGGCGCACAGTGCCCTGTCTCTGGGCCTTGTGGTGGTCAGCCTGATGTCGAACATCCGCGTGGATCTGATGGCCTACCTCTTCGGCGACCTGCTGGCCGTGACGCCGGAAGATCTCATCGCTATCGCCGTTGGCGTGGTGGTGGTGCTCGCTATTCTGCTCTGGCAGTGGCGGAATTTACTGGCCATGACCGTCAGTCCTGATCTGGCATTTGTCGACGGCGTGAAGCTGCAGCGCGTAAAACTGCTGCTGATGCTGGTGACGGCATTAACGATTGGTGTCGCAATGAAGTTTGTCGGCGCGCTGATTATTACGTCGCTGTTGATCATCCCTGCCGCCACGGCGCGTCGCTTTGCCCGTACGCCGGAGCAGATGGCCGGCGTAGCCGTGATTATCGGAATGATTGCGGTAACGGGTGGGTTAACCTTCTCGGCGTTCTATGACACGCCTGCGGGGCCGTCAGTGGTGCTGAGTGCGGCGGTGCTGTTTATCTTAAGTATGATGAAAAAGACCGCGAATTAACATGGAGGGCGCAGAAGCCCTCACCGGCCCTCTCCCTCGGGGAGAGGGAACACAACATTACGGCATTGCCGGTGGCGTAATGCCGAAATGATTCCACGCCCGCACCGTTGCCATACGTCCACGCGGGGTACGCTGCAGGAAGCCCTGCTGGATCAGATACGGCTCCAGCACATCTTCAATCGTCTCACGCTCTTCCCCAATAGCCGCAGCCAGGTTATCCAGCCCAACCGGGCCGCCAAAGAACTTATCCAGCACCGCCAGCAGCAGTTTACGGTCCATATAGTCAAAGCCTTCGGCATCGACGTTCAGCATATCGAGCGCCTGAGCGGCGATCTCCGCGGAAATCGAGCCATCGTGCTTCACCTCGGCAAAGTCACGCACGCGGCGCAGCAGACGGTTGGCGATACGCGGCGTACCGCGGGAACGCTTCGCCACTTCAAACGCGCCCTCTTCGCTCATTTCGAGCCCCATATAGCGGGCGCTACGGCCAACGATGTGCTGGAGATCCGCCACCTGGTAAAACTCAAGACGCTGCACGATGCCGAAACGGTCGCGCAGCGGAGAGGTCAACGACCCGGCGCGGGTGGTGGCGCCAATCAGGGTAAACGGCGGCAGATCGATTTTGATGGAGCGCGCGGCCGGGCCTTCACCGATCATGATATCCAGCTGGTAATCTTCCATCGCCGGATAGAGCACTTCCTCCACCACCGGCGACAGGCGGTGGATCTCATCGATAAACAGCACGTCATGCGGTTCGAGGTTGGTCAGCATCGCGGCGAGATCGCCCGCCTTCTCCAGCACGGGGCCGGAGGTGGTGCGCAGGTTGACGCCCATTTCATTGGCAACGATATTCGCCAGCGTGGTTTTGCCTAAACCGGGAGGGCCAAAAATGAGCAGGTGATCGAGCGCATCGCCGCGCAGCTTTGCCGCCTGGATGAAAATCTCCATCTGGGAACGAACCTGCGGCTGGCCGATATACTCATCAAGCAGCTTAGGGCGAATCGCGCGATCCACCACGTCATCTGCCTGAATAGTGCCTGCCGACACCAGGCGGTCTGCTTCAATCATCCTTTACCTCACAATGCAGCGCGCAGCGCTTCACGAATCAGGGTTTCACTGCTGGCGTCCGGTTTGGCAATTTTGCTCACCATACGGCTGGCCTCCTGAGGTTTATAGCCCAGCGCCACCAGCGCGGCAACCGCTTCTTGCTCGGCGTCATCATCCGTCGCAGGGCCGCCAGGAGAGGTCAGTACCAAATCGGCAGCCGGAGTGAACAGATCGCCATGCAGACCTTTAAAGCGGTCTTTCATTTCGACAATCAGGCGCTCGGCGGTTTTCTTACCAATGCCCGGGAGCTTAATCAGCGCCGCAGGATCTTCGCGCTCAACGGCATTCACAAACTGTGGTGCCGACATGCCGGACAAAATCGCCAGCGCCAGCTTCGGCCCAACGCCGTTGGTTTTAATCAGCTCGCGGAACAGGATCCGTTCCTGCTTGTTATTGAAGCCGTACAGCAGCTGGGCATCTTCACGCACCACAAACTGGGTAAAGACAATCGCCTCTTTGCCCGCGTCCGGCAGCTCGTAGAAGCAGGTCATCGGCATATGGACTTCATAGCCCACGCCACCCACTTCCAGCAGCACTAACGGGGGTTGTTTTTCAATGATGATGCCTCTGAGTCTGCCTATCACGTGACGCTCCTGCGTTCTGGGAGAATTTAACTGTCGACATAATAAAAAAAGGCTGGATGTTTATCCAGCCTGATTTCTGATTATCGTAACCTGCCTCGCGCCAGATTGAGCCGCGACTCGCTCATTTGCATCGCATTCTGGCTGACGTGACAGTGGGTAATCGCAATAGCCAGCGCATCGGCGGCGTCGGCCTGCGGGTTCGCGGGAAGCTTCAGCAGGGTACGCACCATATGCTGTACCTGGCTTTTCTCCGCGCTACCAATGCCCACTACCGTCTGCTTGACCTGACGTGCCGCGTATTCGAATACCGGCAAATCCTGGTTCACGGCAGCGACGATGGCGACACCGCGCGCCTGACCGAGCTTTAGCGCTGAATCGGCGTTTTTCGCCATAAAGACCTGCTCGATGGCGAAATAGTCCGGCTGAAACTGGGTGATGATCTCCGACACGCCCGCATAAATGAGCTTCAGGCGCGAAGGAAGATCGTCCACTTTGGTGCGAATACAGCCGCTGCCCAGGTAGGTTAACTGGCGTCCCACCTGACGGATAACGCCATAACCGGTGACGCGTGAGCCTGGGTCAATCCCGAGAATAATCGACATCACGCGTCTCCCGTAAACGGTTTACAGGCTCTCATCAGAGAGTCGCTGCAACCTCATCAGAGATTTCACCGTTGTGGTACACTTCCTGCACGTCGTCGCAGTCTTCGAGCATGTCGATCAGACGCAGCAGTTTTGGTGCCGTTTCCGCATCCATGTCCGCTTTGGTGGACGGGATCATGGAGACTTCAGCGTTGTCCGCTTTCAGGCCAGCCGCTTCCAGCGCGTCGCGCACGGCACCCATCTCTTCCCACGCGGTATAAACGTCGATAGCGCCGTCATCGAAGGTCACTACGTCTTCCGCACCGGCTTCCAGCGCCGCTTCCATGATCGCATCTTCGTCGCCTTTCTCGAAGGAGATGACGCCTTTTTTGCTGAACAGGTAAGCCACGGAACCGTCGGTGCCCAGGTTGCCACCGGTTTTGGTGAACGCGTGGCGCACTTCCGCAACGGTACGGTTACGGTTGTCGGACAGGCACTCAACCATCACCGCCGTACCGCCAGGACCGTAACCTTCATAAATGATGGTTTCCATGTTCGCGTCTTCATCACCGCCCACGCCACGTGCGATAGCACGGTTCAGGGTGTCACGCGTCATGTTGTTAGACAGCGCTTTATCCACCGCCGCGCGCAGACGCGGGTTAGAAGCCGGGTCGCCGCCGCCCAGACGCGCTGCTGTCACCAGCTCGCGAATGATTTTGGTAAAGATCTTACCGCGCTTGGCATCCTGTGCCGCTTTGCGGTGTTTGGTGTTGGCCCACTTACTATGACCTGCCATAAAAAGTTCTCCAAAAATCGCGCCTTCTCAGGCTGCGTTAATTACAAATTCTTCAATCGCCTGCCGGTTGCTCCACGACTTGGTCAGTGCGGCGGCATCTGCCGCATTCACCCAGCGGTAGGTCAGGTGTTCGGTAAACACGATCTCCCGTTCATGGGGGAGCGCGAGACAGAACCACGACTCCGTATTGCGCTCGGTACCCGGCGCGTAGCGATGACGTAAATGGCTAAAAATTTCGAACTCCACCGTGCGCTGACAGTCCTTCAGGGTCAATTGCTCGCGGGCAACGTCAATGGCGACCTCTTCCTTTACTTCACGCGCGGCGGCCTGCGGCGCGGTCTCCCCCTCTTCCAGACTGCCGGTAACCGACTGCCAGAATTCAGGGTCATCGCGCCGCTGCAACATCAGCACCCGCTTCGTGTCTTCTGCATAAATGACCACCAGGACCGAAACGGGGAGCTTATATGTCATATCAGTTTTTCTCTTCCTTCTTCACCACATCAATGCCCAGTTCGGCCAGTGCGGCCGGGTTGGCAAAGCTTGGCGCTTCGGTCATCAGACACGCTGCGGCAGTGGTTTTCGGGAAGGCGATAACATCACGGATGTTATCGGTGCCGGTCAGCAGCATGGTCAGACGGTCAAGACCGAAGGCCAGACCCGCGTGCGGCGGCGTACCGTATTTCAGTGCGTCCAGCAGGAAGCCAAACTTCTCGCGCTGCTCCTGCTCGTTGATGCCCAGAATGCCGAACACGGTCTGCTGCATTTCACCGCTGTGAATACGCACGGAACCGCCGCCCACTTCATAGCCGTTGATAACCATGTCATAAGCGTTCGCGACCGCCTCTTCCGGTGCCGCTTTCAGCTCTGCCGCCGTCATCTCTTTTGGCGAGGTGAACGGATGGTGCATTGCGGTCAGGCCGCCTTCACCGTCGTCTTCAAACATTGGGAAGTCGATAACCCACAGCGGCGCCCATTTGTTTTCGTCGGTCAGGCTCAGGTCTTTGCCGAGCTTCAGACGCAGCGCGCCCATCGCATCCGCCACGACTTTCTTGTTGTCTGCGCCGAAGAAGATCATGTCGCCGTCCTGCGCGCCGGTGCGCTCAAGGATCGCTTCCACGATGTCCGCGTTCAGGAATTTCGCTACCGGGCTGGTGATGCCTTCCAGACCTTTCGCACGCTCGGTCACTTTAATATAGGCCAGACCTTTCGCGCCGTAGATCTTGATGAAGTTGCCGTAGTCGTCGATCTGCTTGCGGCTCAGGGCAGCACCACCCGGTACACGCAGCGCTGCTACGCGGCCTTTAGGATCGTTAGCCGGGCCAGCGAATACGGCAAACTCAACGCCTTTCACCAGGTCTGCTACGTCCACCAGCTCCATCGGGTTACGCAGGTCTGGTTTGTCAGAGCCGTAACGACGCTCGGCTTCAGCGAAGGTCATGATAGGGAAATCGCCCAGCTCAACGCCTTTCACGTCGTTCCACAGGCTACGCACCAGAGCTTCCATCACTTCACGCACCTGCTCGGCGGTCATGAAGGAGGTTTCCACATCGATCTGGGTAAATTCTGGTTGGCGGTCAGCGCGCAGGTCTTCGTCGCGGAAGCATTTAACAATCTGATAGTAGCGATCGAAGCCGGACATCATCAGCAGCTGTTTGAACAGCTGTGGAGACTGCGGCAGCGCGTAGAATTTGCCTTTATGAACGCGGGATGGAACCAGGTAATCGCGTGCGCCTTCCGGCGTGGCTTTGGTCAGCATCGGGGTTTCGATGTCGAGGAAACCGTGGTCATCCATAAAGCGGCGCACCAGGCTGGTGATTTTCGCACGGGTTTTCAGGCGCTGAGCCATTTCCGGACGACGCAGATCCAGGTAGCGGTATTTCAGACGCGCTTCTTCAGTGTTGACGTGGTTGGAGTCCAGCGGCAGCGCTTCTGCACGGTTGATGATCACCAGATCGGACGCCAGCACTTCGATGGCACCCGTCGCCATGTCGGCGTTGACATTTTTCTCGTCACGCGCGCGCACTGTGCCGGTAACCTGAATGCAGAACTCATTACGCAGCTCAGAGGCCAGCTTCAACGCATCTGCGCGATCCGGATCGAAGAACACCTGAACGATACCTTCGCGGTCGCGCATATCGATGAAGATAAGGCTACCAAGATCACGACGACGATTGACCCAACCACACAGGGTTACCTGCTGTCCAACGTGGGACTGACGCAGCTGCCCGCAATATTCTGTACGCATGAGATATCCCTTAATTAGCCGCAGGCTAAATGTCGCCTGGTATGCAGGCTACTATGTCGCAGCTTTCTGTATGTCACAACTGGATGAAAAAAGGCGGCTATTATACTGGAAATTCCGCCGGACGATAAGAGCGAACCACGGCCAGGCGGTCGTTTGCTGCACTCTTATTGCGCATTCTCACAAAAATTAACAAAATTATCCGACCAGGAACAGGCCATGACGTCGTATGGTGTCTGGAAGTGATTCATTTAACGGGAGTAACGATGTTAACACTTGATGCCAGTAAAACCGCACTTGTTGTGATTGATTTACAGGAAGGCATTCTGCCCTTCGCCGGTGGCCCGCATACTGCGGATGATGTGGTCAACCGCGCTGCTCGCCTGGCGGAAACATGTCGTGCCAGCGGTGCGCCTGTTGTCATGGTGCGAGTCGGCTGGTCCGCTGATTACGCCGAAGCGTTAAAACAGCCCGTTGATGCCCAGGTTCCTGCACGCGCCCTGCCGGAAAACTGGTGGACGTACCCGGCCGCACTCGGCAAACGCGACAGCGATATTGAAGTGACCAAACGCCAGTGGGGCGCTTTTTACGGTACCGATCTCGAGCTGCAGCTCCGCCGTCGCGGCATCGACACCATTATCCTGTGCGGCATTTCCACCAACATCGGCGTGGAGTCTACCGCCCGCAACGCGTGGGAGCTGGGCTTTAATCTGGTGATCGCCGAAGATGCCTGCAGCGCTGCCTCCGAGGAACAGCACCAGGGCAGCATGACCCATATCTTCCCGCGCATCGGCCGCGTGCGCAGCACGGATGAGATTGTCAGCGCGCTATGATGTACGTGGGCCTGCCCCAGTGGTCGCACCCGAAATGGGTGCGCCTTGGCATCACCAGCCTTGAGGAGTATGCCCGGCACTTCAACTGTGTCGAGGGTAACACCACCCTGTATGCGCTCCCCAAAGCCGAGATTGTTGCGCGCTGGCGGGAACAAACCACCGACGACTTCCGCTTCTGCTTTAAGTTTCCGTCCACCATTTCCCACCAGGCCGCGCTGCGCAACTGCGGTGATTTGACCGAAGAGTTTTTTACGCGCATGTCGCCGCTCGCGAACCGCATCGGTCAGTACTGGATCCAGCTACCCGCCACGTTTGGCCCGCGCGATTTGCCTGCGCTCTGGCAGTTCCTGGATGCCCTGCCCCGCGAATTCACCTACGGCGTTGAAGTCAGGCATCCTGAATTTTTTGCGAAGGGCGAAGCAGAAAAAGCGCTCAATCGCGGCCTGCTTGAGCGTTCCGTTAACCGGGTGATCCTCGATAGCCGACCGGTGCACAGCGCTGTCCCCCATAGCGAAGCCATCGTTGAAGCTCAGCGTAAAAAACCGAAAGTGCCGGTCCACGCCATCGTGACCGCGCATAACCCAATGGTCAGATTTATCGGCAGCGACAACATGCAGCAAAACCAGGCGATGTTCGCCGTCTGGCTGGAAAAACTGGCCTCGTGGGAACACGCCACCACACCGTATCTCTTTTTGCACACGCCGGATATTGCCCAGGCCCCCGAACTGGTCGATGCTCTTTGGCAGGCCTTGCAGGCTGCGGTGCCGTCCGTGGGCAGCGCCCCTTCCATCCCACAACAATCTTCTCTTTTCTGATATCACCCCCTATCATAGTGAAGTGCCATCTGCCAAAAACAGGGAGTTTGTATGGTCAGCGCGCTGTATGCGGTGTTAGGTGCATTACTGCTGATTAAGTTTTCATTTGATGTTGTGCGCCTCAGAACGCTGTACCGCGTCTCTTACGGTGACGGCGGATTTTCCGAGCTACAAAGTGCTATCCGCATTCATGGCAACGCGGTCGAATACATCCCCGCAGCCTTAATCCTGCTGCTGTTTATGGAGATGAATGGCGCAGAAACCTGGATGGTGCACATCTGTGGCCTGCTTCTTATTGCTGGCCGCCTGATGCACTATTACGGTTTTCACCACCGCTTAATCCGCTGGCGTCGTTCCGGCATGAGTGCGACCTGGTGTTCGCTTTTGCTGATGGTGCTGGCTAACCTGTGGTATATGCCGTGGGAGTTGGTTTTCTCCCTCCATTAGCGCACAATACGCCACTTTATTTTTCCCGGATTTTTACGTTATGTCAGATCGCGACACGCTTTTTTCCGCGCCTATCGCCAGCCTGGGCGACTGGACCTTCGATGAACGGGTAGCCGAAGTCTTCCCGGATATGATCCAGCGCTCTGTTCCCGGTTATTCCAATATTATCTCAATGATCGGCATGCTGGCTGAGCGCTTCGTTCAACCCGGCACGCAGGTCTATGACCTGGGCTGCTCGCTCGGCGCGGCAACGCTGTCGGTTCGTCGTAACGTTCACCACGAAGGCTGCCGAATCATTGCCGTCGATAACTCCCCGGCGATGGTTGAGCGCTGCCGTCGCCACATTGACGCGTATAAAGCCCCTGTTCCCGTAGACGTGGTGGAAGGCGATATCCGCGATATTGAGATCGATAACGCGTCGATGGTGGTGCTGAATTTCACCCTGCAGTTCCTGGTGCCTGAAGACCGTCAGCTGCTGCTGGACAAAATTTATCAGGGGCTGAATCCCGGCGGCGCTCTGGTGCTCTCGGAGAAATTCAGCTTCGAAGATGCCGAGGTTGGCGAACTGCTGTTCAATATGCACCACGATTTCAAACGGGCGAACGGCTACAGCGAGCTGGAGATCAGCCAGAAGCGCAGCATGCTCGAAAACGTGATGCTGACGGATTCCGTAGAAACCCACAAAGCGCGCCTGCGCAAAGCCGGATTTGAGCACAGCGAACTGTGGTTCCAGTGCTTTAACTTCGGCTCTCTGGTGGCGTTGAAAGCGGGAGAATCCGCATGATCGAATTCAGCAACTTCTATCAGCTGATTGCCAAAAACCAGCTCTCCCACTGGCTGGAAACCTTGCCCGCGCAGATTGCCGCCTGGCAGCGCGATCAGCAGCACGGCCTGTTAAAGCAGTGGTCAAATGCGGTGGAGTTTCTGCCCGAACTGACCCCGCATCGTCTGGATCTTCTGCACAGCGTAACCGCCGAGAGCGAAGAGCCGCTTCCGGCCGGACAGATCAACCGCATCGAAACGCTGATGCGTAACCTGATGCCGTGGCGCAAAGGGCCGTTTTCACTTTACGGCGTGAACATCAATACCGAATGGCGCTCGGACTGGAAATGGGATCGCGTTCTGCCTCACCTTTCCGACCTGACCGGACGTACCATACTGGACGTGGGCTGCGGCAGCGGTTACCACATGTGGCGCATGATTGGCGCGGGCGCGCATCTGGCGGTCGGTATTGACCCGATGCAGCTGTTCCTGTGCCAGTTTGAAGCGGTGCGCAAGCTGCTGGGTAACGACCAGCGCGCGCACCTGCTGCCGCTGGGCATTGAACAACTCCCTGCCCTGAAAGCCTTTGATACCGTCTTCTCCATGGGCGTACTGTACCACCGTCGTTCCCCGCTTGAACACCTGTGGCAATTGAAGGATCAGCTGGTCAGCGGCGGCGAGCTGGTGCTGGAAACGCTGGTAATTGAAGGCGATGAACATGACGTTCTTGTGCCGGGCGATCGCTACGCACAGATGCGCAACGTTTACTTCATCCCTTCCGCGCTGGCGCTGAAGAACTGGCTGGAGAAGTGCGGGTTTGTGGATGTGCGGATTGCCGACGTCAGCGTGACCTCGCTCGAGGAACAGCGCCGCACCGACTGGATGATCACCGAATCGCTGGAGCAGTTCCTCGACCCGGCCGACCACAGCAAAACCATCGAAGGCTATCCGGCTCCGATGCGTGCGGTGTTGATTGCGACCAAGCCGTAGCCTTTTAGCCGGGTGGCGGCTACGCCTTAACGGCCTACTCGTAGCACGTTTTCTTCGAAATAGTTCAGGTTGCAGCAAGGCGGCTACGCAGCGAATCCCCGGGAGCTTACATCAGTAAGTGACCGGGGTGAGCGAGGCGGCCAACGCAGCTGCGGCTTGAAGCATGAAAGACAAAAAAAGGCCCCTGTTGAAATTGCAGGGGCCTGGTACAAGCAAGCATCATATTGGGCGACATGATGCGCGGTAAAAATCGGTACGTTGCTACACGTGATGGCGCTCAATCAGCGACTTCATTTCCGCAACCGACTCTCCCTCTACGCCATAGCGTGAATACTCATCCGCTTCAGCATCCGTCGACATTGACAATCCTGTATTGCGATAACGCATGGGCGAAGGTATCCATTTACCCGCGGAGCTGTGCAGCTCTTCTACCCCTGCGTTTAAAAACCGTTCCAGATTGCTGGCGCGGACTCCCGCACCCGCCATTATTATTGGAACACCGGAATGTGCTTTTAGTTCCGTAATTAATTGCAGTCCTTTTTCAGCTGACGCCTGCTGACCCGATGTGAGGATGCGCGCCACGCCAAGTTCTCCAAGCGTTTCAAAGGCCTGAAGCGGATCTTTACACATATCAAATGCGCGATGAAAAGTGACGGCCAGCCCCTGCGCGGCGCTCATAATCTGACGCATGCGCGGTATATCGATATTGCCGTCTTCATCCAGCAGGCCGGTCACCAGCCCTGGAAACCCGAGGTCCCGAACGAGCGCGATATCATCAAGCATGGCACTGAACTCGCCCGCCGTGTAACAAAAATCACCGCCGCGCGGACGAATAATCGGGTGAACGGGAATGGTGACGGCCTGACGGGCAGACTTCAACACGCCGTAAGACGGCGTCAGCCCGCCCTCTTTGGGTGCCGCGCACAGTTCAATGCGGTCAGCCCCGTGCTTTTGCGCGGTCACGGCACACTCCACGCTGTAACAACAAATCTCCAGCAGCGCCATTTAATCCTCCTGAAATTCCACTAAACGAAATATCATGACACGCCGTCCGTTTTCAGTCCCGGCGTGAACTCACATCTCTTACGCTTCGCTGGCAACGATCTGCTCAATGGTCCACGGATGAAACTTCACCGTGACCTGTCCGTCAGTGACGGCCAGAGTCGGGTTAGGTAACCGCTCGCGCTCGCCTTTGGGTGAACTCGTCTTCACAAAAATTCCCGGTTTGCTTAAGCCTTCGTCGGAAAGGAGGGCCAGCGCGCGCGCGTTCAACGTTTCCGGCTCACCCGGCAGGACAATTTCGATATGCTCCCAGCCTTCGTGCGGATAGCGTTTCTCGCCCGGCCACGGCAGTTCAACCACGGTGAATTGCCAGTGCGCCACGTTCACCGGTTCATGCAGTTTGAACAGGCAAATGGGACGGCCATTGATGATGTTCTCGGAGAGCAACTCGCCGCACCGTTCGAACCCGCGACGCCAGCGCTCCGCCGTGGCATTCTGATGACAGCGCAAAGAGATGTGATCGGCCTCAAGCGGCGCGATATCCAGACCGAGACGGGTGGCAAGATCTGTGAACGCCTGGGTGAAGCGCGGTAAATCTGCGGAAATATCATGCAGTTCGTCAATGGATTGCCAGTTCGCCATAAGTCACTCTCTTTTCATGTCACAAAGCCGCTAATTTACTCTGTTGCCCTGTTTTGACCAACCGCAGAATCTGGCTTTTTGCGACTGCATGATTATGCACACCTTCACCGCCTGGATTCTGAGCAATCTTCAGGCCCCGCAATGCTGACGCCAGAGGGCATTTGCAGTATACTCCCGCCATAAATTCTTTAACTGGCGCGGGCGGTTGTAAGCCCGCATCAAAAACGTAAGGTATCCAGGTGAATATTCAGGCTCTTCTCTCCGAAAAAGTCAGTCAGGCACTGATTGCCGCAGGCGCGCCTGCGGATTGCGAACCGCAGGTTCGTCAGTCAGCAAAAGTACAGTTTGGCGACTATCAGGCTAATGGCGTGATGGCAGTGGCTAAAAAACTGGGCATGCCGCCGCGACAGCTCGCTGAGCAGGTACTGACGCATCTGGATCTTTCCGGCATTGCCAGCAAAACCGAAATCGCCGGTCCGGGCTTTATCAACATCTTCCTTGAGCCTGCATTCCTGGCAAGCCACGTTGACGCGGCGCTGAAATCTGACCGTCTGGGCGTTTCCCAGCCGGAGGCGCAGACCGTCGTGATCGACTACTCTGCCCCGAACGTGGCGAAAGAGATGCACGTTGGCCACCTGCGCTCCACCATCATCGGTGATGCCGCAGTGCGCACGCTCGAGTTCCTCGGTCACAAGGTGATCCGCGCGAACCACGTGGGCGACTGGGGTACCCAGTTCGGCATGCTGATTGCTTACCTGGAAAAACAGCAGCAGGAAAACGCCGGTGAAATGGCGCTGGCGGATCTGGAAGGGTTCTACCGCGAAGCCAAAAAGCACTACGACGAAGACGAAGCTTTTGCCGAGCGCGCGCGCAGCTACGTGGTAAAACTGCAGGGCGGCGACCAATACTTCCTCGAGATGTGGCGCAAGCTGGTCGACATCACCATGTCTCAGAACCAGCTGACCTATAACCGTCTGAACGTCACCCTGACCCGTGACGACGTGATGGGCGAAAGTCTCTACAACCCAATGCTGCCCGGCATTGTGGCTGACCTGAAAGCGAAAAACCTGGCGGTAGAGAGCGAAGGCGCAACGGTGGTGTTCCTTGACGAGTATAAAAACAAGGAAGGCGAACCGATGGGCGTGATCATCCAGAAAAAGGATGGCGGCTACCTCTACACCACTACCGATATCGCCTGTGCGAAATACCGTTACGAGACGCTGCATGCTGACCGCGTGCTGTACTACATCGACTCCCGTCAGCACCAGCACCTGATGCAGGCGTGGACCATCGTGCGTAAAGCCGGTTACGTGCCGGATTGCGTGCCGCTGGAACACCACATGTTCGGCATGATGCTGGGCAAAGACGGCAAGCCGTTCAAAACCCGTGCGGGCGGAACCGTGAAGCTGTCCGACCTGCTGGACGAAGCGCTGGAACGCGCCCGCCGTCTGGTGGCCGAGAAGAACCCGGACATGCCTGCCGACGAGCTGGAAAAACTGGCCAACGCCGTGGGTATCGGTGCGGTGAAATACGCGGATCTCTCCAAGAACCGTACCACCGACTATATCTTCGACTGGGATAACATGCTGGCGTTTGAAGGCAACACGGCGCCTTACATGCAGTATGCCTACACCCGCGTGCTCTCGGTGTTCCGTAAGGCGAACATTGATGAAAACGTACTGGCGAATGCAACGGTGACCATAACGGAAGATCGTGAAGCACAGCTGGCGGCGCGCCTGCTGCAGTTTGAAGAGACGCTGACGGTTGTCGCGCGTGACGGCACGCCGCACGTAATGTGTGCTTACCTGTACGATCTGGCGGGTCTGTTCTCCGGCTTCTACGAACACTGCCCTATTCTGTCTGCGGAAAACGAATCGGTCCGCAACAGCCGCCTGAAGCTGGCGCAGCTCACGGCGAAGACCCTGAAGCTGGGTCTGGATACCCTGGGTATCGAAACCGTAGAACGCATGTAATACAAAAAACCCGGCAAGCGCCGGGTTTTATTTTTTGCCTTCCTGCTCATTCAAGCTTCAGCGGTAGTTCACGATGACAGAATTACTCTGCACTTTCAGCGCCGGGATTAAACGTCCCCCGCCCGGCACTTCCCAGATGAAACGCAAAGGTTCAATAGCCGGTACGCCGTTGAATGCCTGCGTCGTGCCATTTTCGCCGTCGATTTCCGTGCAGCGAGTCTGAGAACAAAGGCGCACCCGCAGCCCTGCGGGCGTTGGGCCAATCAGCCGGTAATTCCAGACCACAAGACCCATCTGACCGGAAACGCCTTCAGCAGGCGCCAGCGGGTTAGATGACATGGCGACGCCCCGGTTGCTGAGGGTCACCCCCATGCTGCTTGCCTGCCATGTGCCCTCCCCAGCAGCGTGCGCCGCCAGCGGGAAGAGCAAAATCCAGAGCCATTTACGCATTATTTTCCTCCAATCGTCGCGGTCATGCGGATATGACGGTTATCCGATAGCTCCATATTCGACAGCACGACCAGCTGATTCAGGCTACGACGCAGGAAACGCGACAGCAGCGGACGCAGCGCATGATTAACCAGCAGCACCGGCGGTGCGCCCAGCATCTCCTGGCGCGCCAGCGCCTCCTGCGTTTGCGCCAGCAGACGGTCCGCCAGCCCCGGCTCCAGGCCGCCCCCGCCCTGCAGGGCCTGCAGCAGCAGACGTTCAAGCGGCGTATCGAGGCCAATAACCTGCACTTCTCCGGTTCCCGGGAACCACTGCTGGGTGATCGCACGACCCAGCGCCACGCGTACCACCGCCGTCAGCTCGTGCGGATCGTTTTGTATCGGCGCATGCTCGGCAAGGGTTTCCAGAATAGTGCGCATATCGCGGATCGGCACTTTCTCTTCAAGCAGGTTTTGGAGCACCTTGTGCAGCGTGGTTAAGGTCACCACGCCCGGGACCAGATCTTCCGTCAGCTTCGGCATCTCCTGCGTGACGCGGTCCAGCAGCTGCTGCGCCTCCTGACGGCCAAACAGCTCTGCCGAGAATTGCCCAATCAGGTGATTAAGATGGGTCGCCACCACGGTACTTGCTTCAACAACCGTATACCCCTGGATTTGCGCCTGCTCTTTCAGGGCACTTTCAATCCAGATAGCGGCCAGGCCAAAGGCCGGGTCGATAGTTTGCTCGCCCGGCAGCGTGCCTGCGGCGGTGCCCGGGTTAATCGCCAGCCAGCGGCCCGGATAGGCATCACCGCTGCCAATTTCGACACCTTTCATCAGAATGCGATAGCGCGCGGGCGGCAGGTCCATATTGTCGCGGATGTGTACAACCGGCGGCAGGAAGCCCATATCCTGGGCGAATTTTTTACGGATACTGCGGATACGGCCAAGCAGCTCGCCATCCTGCTGGAAATCGACCATCGGAATCAGGCGATAGCCCACTTCCATTCCCAGGGAATCTTCCAGCTGAACGTCGTTCCAGGTCGCTTCGACGGCCTGGGTATTCTCCGGCATTTTTACCTGAACAGGCTCCGCTGCCGGTTTGGTTTCACGGCCGCGCATCCACCAGGCAAGCCCCAGCAGACCCGCAGTAAACAGCAGGAAAACGAGATTTGGCATCCCCGGCACCAGGCCGAGCAAACCCAGAACGGCAGCGGCCAGCAGCATCACGCGCGGGTTGCTGAACAGCTGGCCCACCATCTGCTCGCCAACGTCCTGATCGGTACTCACGCGGGTCACAATCACACCCGCCGCCGTGGAGATAACCAGCGCCGGGATCTGCGCAACCAGACCGTCACCAATGGTCAGCAGCGTATAGCTTTCCGCCGCGTGGCCCATGTCCATCCCGTGCTGCAATACACCCACCAGCAGGCCGCCGACCACGTTAATCACCATGATCAGAATGCCCGCGATGGCGTCACCGCGCACAAACTTGCTCGCACCGTCCATGGAGCCGTAGAAGTCCGCTTCCTGCGTCACTTCCGAACGGCGTTTTTTGGCTTCATCTTCGGCGATAAGACCGGCATTCAGGTCGGCATCGATCGCCATCTGTTTGCCCGGCATCCCGTCCAGCACAAAACGCGCGCCCACTTCCGCAATACGCCCTGCACCTTTGGTGATAACCATAAAGTTGATAATAACGAGGATAACGAACACCACGATACCGATAGCGAAATTGCCGCCCACCAGGAAGTGGCCGAACGCTTCAACCACTTTACCTGCCGCTGCCGCACCAGTGTGACCTTCCATCAGGATGATACGCGTGGACGCGACGTTCAGCGCCAGTCGCAGCAGGGTGGTAAACAGCAGAATGGTCGGGAACGCGGCAAACTCCAGGGTACGCTGGGTGAACATCGCCACCAGCAGCACCATAATGGACAGCGCAATATTGAAAGTGAAAAGCAGATCGAGGATGAACGCCGGGAGCGGCAGTACCATCATCGACAGAATTAGCAGGATCAGAATCGGCCCGGCAAGGATTTGCCATTGGGTCGATTTCAGGTTGCCGGGCAGGCGCAACATTGCCACCAGATTAGCCATCAGAGTCCTTCTCGTTCATAAAATCCAGCGCGGCAGGCACCGGAAGGTTTTCAGGTTTTACAGGCCGCTGACCGCCAGCCAGACGCCAGCGCTTCAACTGCCACACCCAGGCCAGCACTTCCGCCACGGCGGCGTAGAGTTGTCCCGGGATCTGTTGTCCGATATCCGCATGGCGGTAAAGGGCACGCGCCAGCGGAGGGGCTTCCAGGATCGGCACGCGGTTTTCAGTACCAATTTCCCTGATACGGAGTGCGATCAGCCCCGCCCCTTTCGCAACGACTTTCGGCGCGCTCATTTTGTTTTCGTCATAGCGCAGCGCAACGGAATAGTGCGTTGGGTTGGTAACAATGACGTCGGCCTTCGGCACATCGTCCATCATGCGGCGACGGGCGGCGGCACGCTGCATCTGGCGGATACGCCCTTTTACGTGCGGGTCACCTTCCATCTGCTTATATTCGTCACGGATATCCTGACGCGACATGCGCAGCTTTTTGAAGTGGGTATAAAGCTGGAAGATCACGTCAAAACCCACCATCGGGATAATGCTGAGCACCACAAGCAGCGCGCAGAGCCCGACCAGATTCAGCGCGTTGCTCATCGCGGTGAGAGGCGATTCGCTGATAAGACGCATCATTTCTGGCCAGTGGTACCAGAGGTAAAAGCCTGCGGAACTGCCCATCAGCACCGATTTGAGGACGGCTTTGAGCAGCTCAGCCCCGGTCTGCGCAGAGAACATTTTCGCAATACCCGGCAGCGGGTTCAGTTTGGAAAATTTCGGTTGCAGCGATTTGGCACTGAAAACCAGACCGCCGAGCATCACCGGAGAGACCAGCGCGACCAGCACAACCCCGGTAATCAGGGGCAACAGCGCGATCATGGCCCCCTTAATAAGCTGAATAATCTGGCTGAGGATCAGATTCGGATCGTTGACCATGCTGTGGTCAAAACGTAAGCCGGTGGACAACATTCCCGCCAGCTTTCGGGCGAGCGACTCCCCGCCCCACCAGATAATGCACACCCCTACGATAAGGATCAGCAGGGAAGTTAATTCTCGGGATCGGGGGATCTGCCCTTCCTCACGCGCTTTTTCTAGCCGGTGGGGTGTGGGGGCTTCCGTTTTGTCGTCGTTCTCTTCTGCCACAGTGCATGCTCAGCCCATTACGTCACGGGTATCATGCCAGCGCAGTCTTTCATCAATGGGTTGAAAAAACCCTATAACCGGGTCTTCTTTTCGAGTTTACCCCCCTCCGCACGTTGGGTGACGAAAGGAGAGTGAGCAATGATCGAACAAATATAGTCGAGCTTTTATGATGTTTTCGTATAAAAAATGAATTAAGCGCAGTTTCAAAGAAGATTTATGCTAAGAACATTACTGAAGAAAACCAACATAGCCGTCGAATTTAATCATCTGGCATTGCAGAATTGATATAACTATGTAAATTGAAGAATTCAGAGTAACAGGTATTATGTAAACCACTAACATGCTTAATCCAAAAATGGATTCATCTATATAACATTAGTCCTGTAACACACTTAACGGAAGAAAATTAAACGTTATAATTTCACGCGACATAATTTACTTTTCATAAAAAAGCAAAATGTATGCCAGATATTTCTTTTTACTTAAAGGGACAATTAAGATGAAGTTCAAAAAGAATATTATTTCGAGCGTAGTCTTTGCAACAGTCTCGATGAATGGTTTCGCCGCAGAAATGAATGCCGGCACGATCCACTTCACAGGCGAAATTATCGAATCAAGTTGCACCATTCAGGGTGACGATGGCACGGACAGTACAATTCCACTGGGTACCTATCCAATATCATTGTTTACGGATGTTGGTACGGAAACCGCACTTATGCCGTTCTCTATTACGCTGGCGAACTGCCCGTTAAAAAGCGATGGGCTTCCGGCTGTACAGTTGACCTTTAACGGCCCAACAACCCTGACCGGAACCAATACGCTACTGGACGTCAGTAAAATTACCACCACGGGTGAAACCGCGGCCACTGGTGTCGGCGTTGCCGTCAGCCAGGCGGGTAAAAATGATCAACTCATCACCATGGACGGCGCTGAAGAGCAAGTCTATATCGAGCTTGCGACAAAACCCTCAGATACGATTAAGGCTGACTTTAATGCCCGCTATAAATCGTTTGCATCCACAGTGACCGCCGGTCCGGCAGATGCTGATATGACTATAAATATTCTTTACCGTTAATAAATTCACTATTGACATTCAGAATATATATATATGGCATCATGACGTTTAAGGAGTCATGCTCTGATAATAGTCCGAACCCGAATTCGGACTATTATCATTTCCCCTCAACCTCCTTTATTGAAGGTTTCACCATGCGCATTTTACTCCAGGTCTTATTATGGATTCCTGTTATTGCGAGCACCTTTTGTCACGCAGCAGGTGTTCAGATCGGTCGCACACGCATAATCTACGATGCCGCGAAAAAGGAAGTTGCCCTGCCCTTACAAAATAATGATAAAGAACTTCCCTGGTTGATACAGTCATGGACGGATACGGGTGATGGTAAAACGCACGGACCGTTTATCGTGACCCCCCCTCTTTTTCGACTCGATCCGCAAAAAGAGCAAAGCCTGCGCATTACCTGGAACGGGACAGCCTTAGCAGGGGATAAAGAGTCGCTGTTCTATATGAACGTGCGAACCGTTCCTGCCACGGCTACGGATGAGGGTGACAAAAACGTCCTGCGGTTAATCTATAAAACGCGTCTGAAACTGTTCTGGCGCCCTGTAGGTCTGAGCGGAACACCCTCTGAAACCTGTAAAAACCTGCGCTTCGCTCGTCATGGTCAGCAGCTCACTGTCATCAACGCGGGGGCGTTCTACAGCGTCTTTGACTCACTTGCGCTGGGCTCGCACAAAGTGGAGAAAGCAGATATGGCTGCCCCTAAATCCCGCGTTGACATTCCTCTCCCTGACAATGCTCAGGGGACGAGCGTCACCTGGCGCTGCATCACCGATTACGGCAACGCTTCAGAAAAATACACTTCCACACTTGCGCAGGATTAAAAGACCGCGATGATGACAGGACGTAATGATTTGTCATACGGGCGGCTCTTTAGACTGAATCCGCTTCTTCGCTGCCTTAGCGGTGTCTTGCTCATGGCGAGCTTCTCGACGCTGGCTCGTGAGTATCGTTTCTCTCCCTCATCGCTGGAAGGGGACATGCTGGCACAGCAGGATATCGACCTTTCACTCTTTTCGAAGTCGAATGCTCAGCTACCCGGCACCTATTCTTCACGAGTGCAGGTGAACGAACGCCGCTTAAGCACCACCAATATCGCTTACGTCAGCTCTCCGGAAGGGTCACTGATACCGCAGCTCACACCGGATATGCTGCGGGCATGGGGGGTTGCGATCGATCGGTATCCCGCCTTGCTTGCGTTACCCGCCAATAAGGCTTTGCCTGAAGATATCAGCAACTATATCCCTCTGGCCTCCGCGCGGCTTGATTTTTCAACCATGACGTTAGCGTTGAGTATTCCTCAGGCTGCGTTAAGTGGGACTGGTCACGATTACATCGATCCCTCGCGCTGGGACGACGGTGTATCCGTGTTGTTCAGTGACTACGCTTTTTCAGGATCAAAAAATAAGGACAGCGGCGACAGCAGCGCCACCAGTCAGTATCTGAATTTGCGCACCGGCGCCAACCTGGGTGGCTGGCGAGTGCGCAACTATTCTACGTGGAGCAATTCAGAGAGTGAAAACCTGTGGGAAAATATCAATACCTTTCTGCAGCATGATGTTGACGCCCTCAAGGCGCAGTTCACGGCCGGAGAAAGCAGCACGCGTGGCGAGGTATTTGATAGCTTACAGTACCGGGGCGTTAACCTTGCGTCGGATGAAGAGATGCTTCCCTATAGCCAACGCGGCTATGCCCCTGTCATACGCGGCATCGCCAGTTCAAATGCAGAAGTCTCGGTGCGCCAGAACGGCTATCTCATCTATCAGCAAAATGTCGCGCCGGGCGCGTTCGAAATCAACGATCTCTACTCCACGACCAACAGCGGCGATCTGGACGTTACGGTGAAAGAGGCTGACGGCACCGAGCATCGCTTTACGCAGCCCTACTCCAGTATCGCGGTTATGCTGCGGCCAGGGCGTATGAAGTATGAAATGACCGCAGGCCGTTATCGTGCTGAAAGCGGGAGCGACCAAAAGGAACCCGACTTTTTCCAGGGAAGCATGATTTACGGTTTAAATAACCTTCTCACCTGGTTTGGAGGGCTGACCCTCTCGAAAGACTATAACGCCGCCAATACCGGAGCCGGTCTGGCGCTCGGGCCGCTGGGCTCGCTGTCGGCTGACGTTACCCTGGCCGACACCCGGCTAGACGATAACAGCCAGCATACCGGCCAGTCATGGCGTCTGCTTTATACCGGTAAACTGGATTCGACCAATACCAACTTCAGCCTCGGCAGCTACCGATACACCAGCCGCGGGTATTACAGCTTTACCGACGCCAATCAAAAGCGTGACGGTCACGAAGACGATCTGCTGTTTCGTTACAATAAACGCAACCGCATTCAGGCCAGCGTGAGCCAAACCGTTGCTGGGGTGAGTCTGTATCTAAATGGTTATCAGCAGGATTACTGGGGCACCTCTAAAAAAGAGCGCAGCCTGTCGGTTGGATTAAATACCGTTGTTGCCGGCACGAGTTATCACGTGGCCTATACGTACAGCAAAACCAATGACGAAGAGTCTGACAGGATGGTCTCTTTAGGGTTTAGCATTCCGCTCACCAGATGGCTGCCGCGCGCCTGGAGTAGCTATAACATCAGCAATACTAAAAATGGCTATACGCGGCAAAACGTGGGCCTCAGCGGCACGCTGCTGGACGACGAGCGTCTGAGCTACTCGTTACAGCAGAGCCATTCCAACCACGACGGGGAAGATATCAGCAGCGTCTACGGCAGCTACCGCTCGCAATACGCCAACCTGACCGCAGGCTATTACGCCTCCACTAATAACTCTCAGCAGCTTAACTACGGCATTAGCGGCGGTATTGTTGCCCATCCTCAGGGCGTCACGCTGGCTCAACCTTTAGGCAGCCAGTTTGCTATCGTCAACGCCAACGATGCGTCCGGCGTCCGTTTCCTGAACCAGCGGGGTATTCAGACCGACTGGCAGGGTAACGCAGTCATTCCATCGCTCACTCCGTACCAGGAGAACAATATTCGTATTGATACCGCGAGCCTGCCGGAAAATGTAGACAGCAGCGATACCGCTATCACCGTCATTCCATCGCGCAACGCGGCGGTGCTGGCCAGATTTGACGCCCACACAGGCTATCGGATGCTGGTCACCCTGAAACGTCCAAACGGTCTCTCCGTTCCGTTCGGTGCCATCGCGACCTCTAGCGCCCCGGTGATGAGCGGCATTGTCGACGAAACCGGCACCGTCTATCTGGCAGGGATTGGAGAGACCGCACAGCTCACCGTGAAATGGGGCAATGGTACGGGCCAGCAATGCCACGCCAGCATTACGCAACAGTCAGCCAACCAAACCGAAAGCCCTAACGGTATTCGCTCGGTTAGTGAGCTTTGTCAGCAGGAATAAGCACATGAGAACTATATTCAAGAAACTGGCTGTCTGGGCGTCATTGACCGCGGCCTTGAGTCTGGCCACAACCAGCCCGTGCGGGGGAGCCGTGACTTTACTGCATAACTGCTTCGGTGCGCCGCAAGCCTACACCACTTCGTTCGACCATGAGTTTTCGGCCAGCGAAAATATTGCCAATCATGACTATGATGTGCCAAATCATCTGGTGGGAGATGGCCCGGCTATAGTTGCCAACTGCACCTGCCCCGGAAATATGTTTTCTTCGAGCATGGTCTATGAAAAAACGTTTGCCGGGAGTCCGTTGAATTCTGGAACAAACGGATACGGCTACCTGACTGAAAAAATCGATGCCGATATCACCGCCTACGCTGATGCCATTAATTCTCCGGACGGCACTTCTTTGACCCCGCTACCTGTCAATGAATACCCGACGTCCAGGGGAAATATGCGTAGCACTACCGAGAATGCGCTCGCCAAAACGGAGGGAGATGCTAACGTCTGCAGTAATGGCACCCAGCCGAGCAATGCCGCTGCAATAAAGCGCAACTTCCGCTGGAACGTCGTTGCGATCATGCTTCACGTTAAAAAACCCATCCTGGGTCAAGAGGTGATCCCTTCGACGATCGTCGCGCAAAACTATGCCTGTCTCTATTTCGGTACGGGGGCAAGCTGCGATCCTGGGCAGGCAGAACAGGTCTCTGATATCTGGTTTAGCGGCACGCTATCTGCGCCGCTAAGCTGCACCATCAATGAAGGCAGCACCATTGAGGTTGAGTTCGGCAGCATTGTCAGCAAGCAATTCGTCATCAAGGGGCAACCGCCAAAACGCTATGCCCTCAAAAACGTTGATATTACCTATCACTGTGATGATAACGCAGTGGGAAACTCGGACCGGATAAAGCTTACGCTCACTGCAGATCAGGGCGTTGTAGATAGCAGTATGCCGTACATTGCAAAACTTCTGGACAGGGACGATCTCGGGGTGCGTATATATGATGAAAACAGTCAGAACGTCGCGCTGGATGGTACTTATGAATTTCCTGTAATGATGGACGGACAGGGAAACGGTAGGGTCAAAATTCAGGCTGCACCGGTCGGCACGACTGATATCCCCCCTGTCCCGGGCCGCTTTGAAGGTAACGTGACAGTGAAGATGAATCTCCGCTAACCGAAATACCCTCAGGTTGACGCCGCAGCCTGAGGGTAATCAGATCAATTAGAAACCGAGGCTGTCCAGCAGGTCGTCTACCTGATCCTGGCTTGCCACAACGCCCGCTTTGCTGGCGTCGAGCTGTGGACCATTGAGCAGGCTTTCGTTCTCGCGTTTTGGACGGGCTGCCGGTTCCGGAATGTTCTCCAGCAGAACCATCAGCAGCTGACGCTCAATCTCCTGGATAACATCCATCATGCGCTTGATCACCTGACCGGTGAGGTCCTGGAAATCTTGCGCCATCATGATGTCCAGCAGCTGGGCGTTGGTGAAACTGGTGTGGCCCGGCACATCACCCAGGTACTGACGGGTATCCGTCACCAGCTCGCGGGCATCCGCCAGCTCGATAGGATTCTCAAACCACTCGTCCCAGCGTTTGCTCAGCGCTTTCGCCCCCTTTTCCATCGCATCCTGGTGCGGCTGTGACGCTTCAACGCTGTTCAGCGCACGTTCCGCGGCCTGAGCGGTCATCTGCACAACATAGTCCAGACGATCGCGGGCATCAGGAATGGCTTCCGCCGCTTCGGCAATCGCCTGATCCAGACCCAGCTCGCGCAGGCTGTCACGCAGCATGCGCGTCAGGCTGCCGATGCGGACGATGATATCGCTCGGCGAGTGTTCTTCAACGGGTTTCATAGCAGGTTGCAACATTTCCATCACCTCACATGCCGAGTTTCTCGAAGATCTTACCGAGCTTCTCTTCCAGGGTTGCCGCGGTGAATGGCTTCACCACATAGCCGCTTGCGCCCGCCTGTGCAGCGGCAATGATGTTCTCTTTTTTCGCTTCTGCAGTAACCATCAGAACCGGCATAGACGCCATTCCCGCATCGGCACGAATGGTTTTCAGCAGTTCCAGACCGTCCATGTTAGGCATGTTCCAGTCGGAGATAACAAAACCAAATCCGCCAGCCTGCAGTTTGTTCAGCGCATCAACGCCGTCTTCTGCTTCTTCAACGTTGTTGAAGCCCAGCTCTTTCAGCAGGTTGCGCACGATGCGACGCATGGTGGAAAAGTCATCCACAACCAAAAACTTAAGCTCTTTATCCGCCATAAAATAATACTCCTGAGTCAAATACGTATTGCCTGTCCGGCACTGATTTTCGCCAGCATCTGCTGGCTTACCTGGCTAAGATCGACCACTTCGCTCACGCCACCCATATTGATGGCCTCGCGCGGCATGCCGAACACCACACAACTTGCTTCATTCTGCGCAATCGTCCAGGCGCCAGCCTGGTGCATTGCAAGCATTCCGTCGGCACCATCGTTGCCCATCCCCGTCAGGATCACCCCAACGGCGTTGCGCCCCGCATGTTTCGCCACCGAATGAAACAGCACATCCACCGACGGACGGTGCCGGTTGACCGGCGGTCCGTCATGAATTTTGATTTGATAGTTAGCGCCGCTGCGCGCCAGCTCCATATGCTTGTCGCCCGGGGCGATATAGGCATGTCCCGGGAGCACGCGCTCGCCGTCTTCCGCCTCCTTCACGCTGATCTGGCACAGCTTGTTCAGGCGTTCGGCGAACGAACGGGTAAAGCCTGGCGGCATATGCTGAGTGATCAGAATACCCGGACTTGAAAGCGGCAATGGCTGGAGTACATGACGAATTGCCTCTGTTCCTCCGGTTGACGCCCCAATGACCAGCAGTTTTTCCGAGCTGAGTAAGGGACCGGCCTTCAGGGTCGCAGGCGCGGCCAATGGCGTATGGGCAGCAAGCTTCGCACGCGACGCGGTGCGGATCTTCTCGGCGATCATTTCGCTGTAGGCCAGCATCCCTTCGCGTATGCCGAGCTGCGGTTTGGTGACAAAATCCACCGCCCCCAGCTCCAGCGCGCGCAGGGTGATCTCCGATCCTTTCCCGGTCAGGGAGGAGACCATCACCACCGGCATAGGCCGCAGCCGCATTAATTTTTCGAGGAAATCGATGCCATCCATGCGCGGCATCTCGACATCCAGCGTTAGCACATCGGGGTTATATTTTTTAATTAAATCCCGCGCTACTAGCGGATCGGGCGCGGTTGCCACCATCTCCATGTCGCTGTGGCTATTGATAATTTCAGTCATGATCTGACGCATCAGCGCTGAATCATCGACAGACAACACCCTGATTTTACTCATGCTTTTTCCTTACTCAGCGCATATACCGTTTGCCCACGCAGGCTAAACTCACGCACGAGGTTGCTGAAGTTTTCCGAGTGCCCGGCAAACAGTAAACCGTCAGGCTTGAGCAACGGAACAAACCGACGCAGAATGTCCTGTTGCGTCGTTTTATCAAAATAGATCATGACGTTACGGCAAAAAATGGCGTCGAACGGCCCCGGCACGTTGTACTGCTTATCCAGCAGGTTAACGGGCGCGAATTCGACGCAGTTCGCCAGCTCCTGGCGTACGCGCACCAGGCCTTCATGCGGGCCCGTCCCGCGCATGAAATAACGCTGCAGCTGCTGCGGCGACAGCGTTTTCAGTTCATCCTGGCGATAAACGCCGTTACGCGCCTTCTCCAGCACTTCAGTATCGATATCGCTGGCGTAGACCTTCCAGCGTCCCGGCGCCATTCCCAGCGTATCGGCAAGGGTGATCGCCAGCGAGTACGGCTCTTCACCCGTCGAGGCGGCCGCACTCCAGACGCGATACTCCCCGGTGCGACGGCGCGCATGCTCGGCCAGAACCGGGAAGTGGTGAGCTTCACGGAAAAACGCCGTCAGGTTGGTGGTTAACGAGTTAATAAAAGCCTGCCACTCGGCGCTGTTCTGGTTCGCCTCGAGCATGCTCAGATAGCGGCCAAAATCATCCAGACCCAGCGTACGCAAGCGCCGCACCAGACGGTTGTAGACCATGTCCCGCTTATGATCCGCAAGCACGATCCCCGCACGCTGGTAGATTAACTGACATATCCGACGAAAATGCGCGTCGGACAGCGCGAGGCGCTGTGTCATCTGCAACAATAATGACGTTTGCCCAGGGGGCATTGGTGATGTCATAGCGCCTTCTTAATTACATTCAGGATACAACTGGCACGGCCTGCGACCGCCCGACTTCTGTTACTGCTTCAACGTGCTCTTTCACATTAAATACCGCGACCAGTCCGGTCAGACGATCCGCCTGGCTTGCCAGTTGGTCGGTTGCCGCTGCCGCTTCCTCAACTAACGAGGCGTTCTGTTGCGTCACCTGATCCATCTGGCTGACGGCCTGGGCAACCTGCTCAATGCCGCGGCGCTGTTCGTCCGACGCCGAGGCAATTTCGCCCATGATGTCGTTCACCCGCGTCACGGAGGTGACGATCTCGTGCATGGTTTTCGCCGCCGTATCCACCAGCGTTGAGCCCTGCTGAACGCGCGAGACCGACTCTTCGATCAGGACCTTAATTTCTTTCGCCGCGTTGGCGCTGCGGCTCGCCAGGTTACGCACTTCCCCCGCCACCACCGCAAATCCACGCCCTTGCTCACCGGCGCGCGCCGCTTCCACGGCGGCATTCAGCGCCAGAATGTTGGTCTGGAACGCGATACCGTCAATCACGCTGATGATGTCGCCAATTTTCTGCGAGCTGGTGGCAATCTCCTGCATGGTGCTGGCGACATGGGACGCCTGGTCCCCGCCTTTCTTTGCCGTCATCGCCGCCTGTTTTGACAGGTCAGACGCCTGACGCGCGTTATCGGCGTTCTGGCCTACCGTCGCGGTCAACTGCTCCATGCTGGCCGCCGTCTGCGCCAGCGAGGCCGCCTGCTGCTCGGTGCGGGACGAGAGATCGTTGTTCCCCGCCGCAATCTCAGAGATCCCGGTGTGCATGGCATAGCTGCCCTGCCGCACGTCGCTCACCGTTTCCCGCAGCGATCCCTGCATCGCCTTCAGGCTGGCAAAGATCGCCGAAATTTCGTTTTTACCGAACACCGCCACAGGACGCGCCAGGTCGCCTTTCGCAATGCTGTCGAAGTGGCTGCTGATAATCGCCAGCGGCTGCACAATCATTCTGCGCGACCAGAGCAGCGCCCCGCCGGTCAGCAACCCTGCCAGAATCACCACTACGGCAAAGATGATGCCCGACATGTGATAGCTTTGACGGCTCTGGTCACCGGCACGCTGAACAGACTGGTTAATATCCTGCTGCCACGCGTTAAAGCTGCCGTCAAACGCCGCCTGAGACGCCTGAACCGGTGCGGTCATAAAGTCCGAAAGCTGGTTGTTCTCAAGCCACGTCGCCTGGTGGTCCAGATCGCTATACCACTGTTCAAAGTTCGTCTTCATGGCGGCCTTCAGCGCTTTCTCTTTCTCGCTGTCGGCGGCCTGCGCCGTAAAGGCTTTAAACTGTGCGTCAGCCTGCTTCAGGCTGTCGCGCGCGGTCGCCATCAGCGCTTTAATGTCATCCGGCGGATAACTCAGCGCGGTTAAGGTTCCCGCCTTGTTCAGCGCAGTGCTTGCCTGCAACAGCACGGCACGCGTTTGTGCCAGTGCGGAGCGCTGCTGATTACTCGCCTCAACTTCCTGCAAATTCTGATAGCCATCGCGAAACGCCCAAAAAGACAACCCGTTACTGCCAACCTGCAACACACCGCAAAGGATCAGAATCAAAAACAGTGTGGTCGAGATACGAATACGATTTAACATCCACGCTCCCATCAAGCGGCAAGCAGCCGCGGTTTAATTGTCAGTCAAAATGTTTCCCAGTTTTCATCTTGTCCGGTCGTCGCGGTGCGCGTACGGTTTGCAGCCGATTCAGCGGCTGGCGCGCGATACGTCGCCAGCGGGGTGACCGAGTTTCCAGCGAGTGAAGCGAGACGAAACGCCGAGACGGCCATCTTCAGACGGCTCGCCTGGTCTTCCAGAGCAGCGGCCGCCGCAGCGGACTCCTGCACCAGCGCGGCGTTTTGCTGTGTCACGCGATCCATTTCCGATACCGCCAGGGCAACCTGGTCGATACCACGACTCTGCTCATCGGACGCAGAGGCGATTTCACCCATGATGTCCGTCACGCGGGTAACGGCATTCACGATGTCATTCATGGTCTCCCCGGCGCTTTCCACCAGCACGGAGCCGGTATCCACGCGGGAGACGGAATCTTCAATCAGGGACTTGATCTCTTTTGCTGCGTTGGCGCTGCGGCTGGCCAGGTTGCGTACTTCCCCGGCCACCACGGCAAACCCGCGCCCCTGTTCGCCCGCGCGCGCCGCTTCCACGGCGGCGTTCAGCGCCAGAATGTTGGTCTGGAAGGCAATGCCGTCGATGACGCTGATGATGTCGGCGATTTTCTTCGAGCTGTCTGCGATTTCGTGCATGGTTTTCACCACACCATCCACCACGCGTCCGCCGCGCTGCGCCGTCTCGGAGGCGCTTTCTGCCAGCTGAGACGCCTGGCGGGCGTTATCGGCGTTCTGCTTCACGGTCGCGGTGAGCTGCTCCATGCTGGCGGCCGTCTCTTCCAGGGCGGAAGCCTGCTGCTCGGTTCGGGATGAGAGATCGTTATTCCCCATCGCAATTTCGCTGGTGCCGGTATAGATAGCCTCCGACCCGTTGCGCACGTTGGCGACGGTTTCGATTAACGAACGCTGCATATGGTCAACGCTGTTTGCCAACTCGGTGATCTCATTGCGCCCGGAGACGGTCAGCGTTTTGGTCAGGTCACCGCCGGCGATTTCACGAATATGGGCAATGACGCGGCCGAGAGGGTTTAGCAGGATATGGCGAATGCCGTACCAGACCGCAACCAGCACAATAACCAGCGCCAGCGCCATCACGGCCATCTGCCATTTCGCAAAGCGGTAGTCATTCTGGCTTTCCGTAAAGGCCGAGTGATAGAGATCGCCGCTGGCCTTCGCGTATTCCCCCAGCGCCGCGCCGAGTGCGTTTTGCATCCCCTGCGTCGGCTGCGCGAAATAGGCGTCCATATTGCCGCTCTCCAGGAACTGAATCAGCTCTGCCAGACCGGCATGATAGGCGTTGTATTTTTCGTCAATGTTCTGGCTCACCTGCTCCATTGCAGGCTGTGGGGTAATCTTTTTAAAGGCGTCGTAATGTTTAGCGGCATCAGCGAGGGTGGCACGGGCATTTTTCAACAGATCGGTTTTCGCGCTGCTCTGCTGATTGTTCGGGTCCATCATCATGCGCGCGGACGAGCGGCTCAGGTTGATGCGCGTTTGCAGCATCAGATCCCACGTCGACGTGAGTTCACTCTGCTGCAGGCGGAGATCGTTCGAGGCCGCGAAGCTGTCCTGGTTCTGTTTTAATGACGAGAAAAAAAGCCCGCCGGAGATGAGCTGAAGAAGTGCGAAAATGACCAGCACCATCATGAGCATTGTGACAACGCGGATACGGTTCAACATACAACACCTTCTCATAGATTTATTAACGGTGTTATCGGCACAGCCCACAGGAACTTTACATTTGCGAAAGGGAAAAGCGCGGGGTTAAAACGCCACGTCGACAATCAGCGTGTCGGTGTAGGTTCCGGCGGGCGGCGTGGCCTGATTGGTCAGGACTTTAGCGGTGTAGTTGTAGGTGCGCAGTAAACCGTCGGTACTGACCTGGGACGATACCGCGCTGGACCAGCGCTCGCTGCCGCTGCCGCCCCAGCGGTTACCGGTGGCTTCCTTATAGATGTCGTAGCTCATGGCGTTGCTGCCGCTCACCATCCGCCGCACGTTGTTCAGCGCGTTGGCGCCGTTATTAATGCCGATGGTATACGAACTTCCTTTGGTACAGGTGACGGCAATCGCCTGCGAGACGGTGGGGAAACTTTGCACCAGCGGCGCGCTGTTGAAGTTCACATCTGGCGTTGTCATGGCGCTGCAGTCGTTGGTGACGGTCATATCGAGCAGGATGGTGGTTGTCGCGGTTCCCGTCTGATTGATTGTGCAAACGCCAAGCGCGCCCACGGAGCAGACGCTGTAGTTAATGCTGAAGGTTAACTGCACCTGATATGGCCCGGCAGTCACGTTTTGCCCGGCGACGGTGCGGAAATAGAGCGGAATGTTGTACTGCTTTGACCCCAGCAACCCCAGCAGGGTATTCCCGCTCCAGGTATACGATTTACTAATCTGTACCTCGCTGCTGCTCGCGCATCCTGATAACCCGCACAGCCGGGTGGGGATGACGTCGGTGATGGCCGCATTATCCGTGCGTTTCATCGTTGCCCGACTGCTGCCCGAAACCGATGCCGCGGTGTAGGTCAGCGTTACCGAGTCGCTGGTCAGCAGATTCAGCACGGCATCGCAGGCCACCACCAGCGTGCCGGAGGTTTGAACTTCCCCGGTTCCGCCGAGCGCGAACGAGGTGACGCTGCCAAACGACGCATTAACCGTGCTGACAGTACACGCCGCCCAGCCGCCGCCGGAGAACAGCAGCAGGATCAACAGCAGCAGGCGCGTCATGGCGCCTCCCGGCAAATCAGCGGCCCGTAGGTTTTCAGCTTATGCTCCGGATTGGCCTCCACGGTCAGAGTTGTCTTGCAGCGCCTCCCGTCAGGTGCGATCACCTCCAGCGGGTTCACATCGCTGAGATTTTCCAGCCAGGCGATGCCGTCATACCCCACCACCGCATTGCTGCGCGAGGCGCGTCGAACCTGGCTTCCCACCGGCAACGCCTTCCCGCGCGCGTCATGCAGAATAACGCTTGCCACCCGCTCCTGCTCCATCGGGAAATCGACCAGATAGCCGCTGTGACGCCGAATCGCGATCCGGCGTTCGGTCTCTTTCAGACGGGTATCCGCCGGCAGATTCAGAGTATCAATCCGGTAGCTTGCGGGGTAATACGCCGATACCCCGCTCACCAGCAGGTAGCCGTTGTTATTGGTTTTACCTACGGGCTGGTTCTCATAGCTGACGGGCACGTCAGGGTGGCCGTCGGTACTGATGACCACAAACGCATCGTTGATCTTATTCGCCGCGAACAGCTCGCCGTCCATAAGCACAACGGCGCCCATCGCCTCGCCCCACCAGGTCATGGTATCCCTTTCGCCATAGCCGCCGCCCTGCAGCTCGATATTGTTATTGCGCCAGCCCAGCGTACCCTGTTGATAATCACTGGATCTCGACTGGTTGGCCCAGGCCATGTTCCAGCTGAACCCACCGTCAGAAGGCATGGAGTGGTTGTAGTTAATGCGCTGGGTACTGCCTGCATCCGGAGTGTTTTCGACGGTGACGGCAGCGCTGTCGCGTGCGCCCAGCGGCACCTGCAGCGACAGCGCGACCGTCCAGTCTCCCCGCTGCCGATCCCGGCTGCCGGCCAGATAAATGCTGCTCGCCCCCCACAGGTTGCGGCTCCAGGAGAGATTAAGCAGCTCGGTTTTTTGGCTATCAAAACTCTCCACGCCGATCCAGGCTGCACCGATGTTGCCGTACCGTCCCAGATTGAAGGTCAGCGAATACTGGTCCGTATTACGGCTAAAGCTGGCGATGGGCTTATCGTTTTCGTCATACACCGTCGGCTGGTCGTAAAGGGCGAGATTGCCAAAGCCGCGGTCGCGACGCGTGTGCTGGGTGGCGACGCTAAACTCGCTGGTACTGTACTGGTAACCCCAGTTGATTTGCCCGCCCGCATCACCGCGCATGCGGCTTTGCGAGTAAGAGGTATTCACCACGCCAAACTGACCGAGTTTTATCACCGTCCCCGCGCCGCCCAGCGCCAGCTCCTGCGCCCCTTCCGCGTGGCCCTCGAGGGTTAGCCAGTCCGTCATTCCGTAGCGATACGAGCCGCTGCCGGCTGCCGGACCGTAGTCAAAATTCTTGATACCGTAATTACGCCGCAGGCTGCCGAGCGTCACGGCGCCGTCGCTCAGCCCTTGCTTAAGCAGGTCGCTGGTGACGTAAAACGGTAGCGTGGTGCTTACCTGGCGCCCCAGCGCATCCGTCGTGACCAGCACCGCATCCCCGGCCCCGTTGATATAGGGCAGATTGGTCAGGGTGAAAGGCCCCGGCTGAAGCTGGGTTGAACCGGAGCGATAGCCGTTGATAAAGAGATCGACCGAAGTGGGTACCGCGGCTTCCCCCGCGAACTCGGGCAGCGGCCATGTCACCAGGTCAGGACGCAGGGAGAAATCCCGCCCGACGCTTATCCCCCCTATTCGCACGCTGGAGCTCCAGCTCAGGGCATCGCTGATCACGTCCCCGGCGCTCCAGCTCATCGCGTCATCTTCGTTGGTGAACAGCAGGGTCGTGTCATAGCGGACATACCCTTCCTGCTGGCCGTGGTTACCGGTGAAATTTTCCCGCGCGTAACCGGTCGAGGAAAACGAGCCGTTCTCGTTGAAGTAGCGGAACTCATGCCAGATCGACGCCTGACCGCCGATATGTTCCGTGTGGTTGGTGTAGAGATCGTAATTCAGCAGCGCGCCGCGCCCGAAGTGCGGTTTGGCCTGCGCCGCTTGCGGGCTGAAAGGCGTCACGCGGGCCGTCACCCAGTCGCGGGGAACGGTCAGCAGCAGGCGCTGCGCGGCGCTGTCGTACTCCACCCGAACCTGAGCAAGCGAGGAGAGATTTACCTCGCCAGTGGGAACGTGCGCCGGGGGCAGCCCCGCGCGCAGCAAATCGGCGCTGGAGATAAAGAAAGCGCCTTTACGCTGCGTCACGGGCACGACCAGGCCGGTGTCGTAGTGATTGACCACGATGGCCAGCTGGAAAACCGCTTCATCATTTATCGCCTGTGCCTGGGGAGGCGGCGGCAAACTGTCGTCGCCGGGCCTGGCCAGTGTCGCGGAACTGACGCATAGCAGTATCATCATCGCCGGCTTCAGTTGACGGGCGTCGACTGCCATTGTTCGTCCCTGGCATTAATCTGCGCGCTCATCCGCTCTGGCTGACGAACGCCAGCGGGTATAGGCCAGCTGCGGGTGCTGCCCGGCAGGACGTAACCCAGCAATCCCTCCGCCACCGTGCGTTTCTGACCTCCCTGCTCCAGCGCCACCTGGCTCATCCTGACGTGGACATCCCCCCGATTTTTGACCTCCAGCGCAGGCTTACCCTCAGCCTGCGTCACCCGCCAGCTCAGGTTTTGGGTCTCCACCAGCGCGTGATGCGCCCCCTCTTTGATGGTCGGGATCCCCTGTCCATATACGAACAGAGGGATGGAGTAACGCATCTGCAATTTCAGGCCGATGGCGGGTTCAGCTTTGGCATCTGGCTGGGGGATTTCATCGACGATAATGCGATAGGCCTGTTCGACCCCTGCAGGAACCGTAGCCTGTTTGATAAGGCGAATGAGCTGCTTGCTGCCTGTGCCAATCGTGACGATGGGCGGGCTGGCGACCACGTCCTGCTGCGCGGTATAGCGCTCGTGTCCGTCCTCCTGCTTCCAGCGCACGATGCGGACCTGCATCGTCGTGGCGCTGTTTCCCTGGTTCTGGATCCACAGTTCCGTGGCGTTGGCGTCCGCTGCAAGCCAGGGATCGATGGGCCAGAGCAGGATGGTGGCGGCCGCCTGCGCCTGGCCAGCAACCGCCATTCCCAACGCGCCCGCCAGACAAACCGGTCTGAAAAATGGCTTCATCAACACTCTCCCTTTATTACCATGACAAGGTCACGGTGAGCTGATCGGAATAGGTTCCCGCCGGGCTAAACCCGGTCAGTAGCGCCACGCCAAAAAGCGGCAGCGCGATGTTATTGCTGTTGGTATAGGTCACCGCTATCGCCTGGTTGACGCCAATTTCGCTGTTCGCGGCCAGCGAGCTGCTGCTGTAGAGCCGGTATGGCACCATATCGACGCCGTTCGCGCGCTTCATGCGACGAACGGATGAATAATTTTGACCGCCATTAATGCTCATGCTCAGCGCCACGCCTGGCGTACAGGCAATAGACAACGCCCCGTTTGGCACAAAGCTGGTGCTGACCGGCGCGCTCTCGACGCCGTTATGGCTGCCAAAATCCAGCGTACCGAGAAGCCCTCCGCTACCGGTGGCCACCGCGCATCCCGGGACAATCGTCGCGCTGACCTTAAAGGACTGGGATGTCACCGCATCCGCCGTGGGCATCATGAGCAATCCGACGATCATCGCGAAAAAAGGCTGCACGCGTCCCTCTGCGCATTTGCGCAGACCTGTGAGAGATGCCTTCATGGCGGTTCGGGACTAGTAGGTGACGCTGACGTTAATCGTGTCGGTGTAGGTTCCCGGAACGACCGTCACGCTGTTACCGCCGCCGGTAATCCGTCCGTAGAGGGTGTAACTGTCCACCCCTCCGGCCGTAGAGGCGATCGGCAGCGCGGCGTTATTGGCAATCACGGTGTTAAACCCGCTGTCGCTGTACAAGCTGTAAGCCACGCCCTGTGCCGCGTTGGCCGTATTCACCAGATAGCGTTCAGGCGTGCCCGGCGAACCGACAACCGAGCCGGGCGCGGTGGAGTGGGTATTACCGGTGATCGCGACCGTATAGCTGGCGGTCGTACATTGAATGGTGAAGGTGTTTCCGCCGCTGGCGCCGCTCAGCTGCGTCGTAAGCGTGGAAAAGGTTGCCGGATGGGTACCGAAATCGAGCGTACCGAAGTTAATGCCACTTTGTGCGGGCGAGCCGTTTATCAGACACCCGTTTGTCAGCGTCAGCGTTGCACCGATGGTGCCGCTGCTGGTGACGGCCAGCGCCTGATGGGCCATTGTCGCAGTCAGTAAGGTGCCTGCGCCGATCAAAAGGAGTTTTCTTTTCATTTACCACCCTCCAGAAGACGTCTCCGTTCCCTTGCCACATTTTATTTTTGTCGTTCAAGATGTTAGCCCCGCTTAACGTTCCTCTGAGGGGTTACTGAGAATTTAGTTTACGGATATCGCTTCGACCACCTGCCCCTTAACGCATAAGGCATATGTCTTATTGACTAAATTTTATTATAAATAACAGTAAGTTAAATAAATTCAGGCAGCGTTTTTTTTATATCAGGGGAGAATATATCCATTAAAGTGTGACGACGATCACAATATATCGTCAGCGTATTAACAACAAAATTAATAAAACTTAAAAAGGAGTTGTATCCCCCTACACTTTGCGTCAATTTATGTGCCGAATAACTTCCCGCATCGTAATAAAAAATTTATATGTATTGATGCGGGCTACATCTGAAGCGCATAGAGGGTCTTTTTTCGTGGCAAGTGCAAACAAACTCACACTCTTCATCGTGATATTCATGCTGGCGGGTATTCTTTCAGGGGCAGCAATTCATGAGTATGCATCTGCGGATGCCATCAAAGCCTGGTCGGATAATATTACCCTTCTGACCGATATTTTCCTCCGTCTGATCAAAATGGTCATTGCACCGTTGGTCTTCAGCACGCTCACCGTCGGCATTATGAAGCTGGGCGAAACCTCCACCATTGGCCGCGTTGGCGGCAAAGCGATGGTGTGGTTTATCAGCTCATCCGTGCTCTCTATTCTGGTTGGCCTGTTCATCGTCACGCTGGAGCATCCGGGAAGCGGTCTGAACCTGACGGTTCCGACAGAAGCGGTAGATACCGGCCTGGCCGTTGGCGGCATGACGCTGAAAGCGTTCCTGTCGCACACCATTCCGACCAGTATCGCGGGGGCGATGTCGAACAATGAGATCCTGCAGATTGTGGTGTTCTCGATGTTCTTCGGCATCGGCGGCGCGTCGCTGGGGCAAAAATTCAACGCGCCGCTGGTGGCCGCGCTGGATGTGGTTTCCCATATCATGCTGAAGGTAACGGGTTACGTAATGTACGTTGCTCCGCTGGCCATTTTCGCGGCGATTTCATCCGTCATTGCCACGCAGGGTCTGGGCATTCTGCTGAACTACGCCTCCTTTATTGGCGGCTACTATGTTGCCATTCTTCTCACCTGCATGGTGCTGCTGGCCGTGGGCTACATGGTGCTGAAAAAAGAGGTGTTTCGCCTGGTCAGCATGCTGAAAGACCCGGTCCTGGTGGCGTTTACCACCAGCAGCTCTGAAGCCGCCTACCCGAAAACGCTGGAGCAGCTGGAGCGCTTTGGCTGCTCGCGCAACATCGCCTCTTTCGTTCTGCCGATTGGCTACTCCTTCAACCTGGTGGGTTCGATGGTGTACTGCTCTTTCGCCTCGATGTTTATCGCTCAGGCGTACAACATTCACCTGAGCTTCTCTGAAGTGACGGTGCTGATGCTGACTCTGATGCTGGCGTCGAAAGGGATTGCGGGCGTGCCTCGTTCATCCCTGGTAGTGCTGGCAGCAACCATTCCAAGCTTTAACATTCCGGTGGCGGGTATTCTGCTGCTGATGGGGATCGACCACTTCCTGGATATGGGCCGTTCCGCAATTAACGTGCTGGGGAATGGGATCGCAACCGCAATGCTGTCGCAGAATGAAGGCGCGCGGGAAGCGGAAGCAGAAGCTGAGCTGGTAAAGCAGGAAGCGTAAGGTGAAAAAAAGGGTGAGGCCTGATGCCCTCACCCCTGCCCTCTCCCACAGGGAGAGGGAGCAAACACAAAAAACGGCAACCTGGGTTGCCGTTTTGCATTTACTTACGCTACGTGACTCGCGGCGATATCCAGCAGCGCCATCTCATCGCTGTTCAGCAACTTCTCAATGTTCACCAGGATCAGCATACGCTCGCCGAGCGCGCCCAGGCCGGTCAGGTATTCGGTCGACAGCGTGACCGCAAACTCCGGCGCAGGACGAATTTGGTCAGAGGTCAGGGAAAGCACATCAGATACGCCGTCCACCACGATACCTACCACGCGCTGCCCCAGATTCAGAACGATCACCACGGTGTTGTCGTCGTAGTCAACGTCGCCCTGGCTGAACTTCACGCGCAGGTCCACGATTGGCACAATGACACCACGCAGGTTGGTGACACCTTTAATAAAAGCAGGCGTGTTAGCGATGCGGGTAACCTGGTCGTAACCACGGATTTCCTGCACTTTCAGGATATCGATGCCGTACTCCTCATCGCCTAAAGTGAATACCAGGAATTCCTGCCCTGATGGCTCGCCCGCCAGTTTCGTTACATTACTCATACCGGTCATGTTATTACCTTCTACTTAATCAGGCGGCTGTGTACGCCACACGTTGTTCACGATTTAAACCCTGAAGCGCCGACACATCGACGATCAGCGCCACGCTACCATCACCCAGAATGGTGGCGGCAGAAATACCCGGCACTTTGCGGTAGTTGCTTTCGAGGTTCTTCACTACCACCTGGTGCTGGCCAATCAGCTGATCGACCAGCAGCGCGTAGCGACGGCCCGCGCTTTGCAGGATCACAACGATGCCCTGCGTGGCCTCTGTCTTCGCCCCGTCCACTTCGAACACTTTCCACAGTTCCACCAGCGGCAGGTATTCACCGCGCACTTCGAGCACGCGCTCGCCGCCCGCCAGCGGATGCAGATCTTCTTCACGCGGCTGCAGGGATTCCATCACGGCGTTCAGCGGCAGGATAAAGACTTCGTCCGCCACTTTGACAGACATGCCGTCGAGGATCGCCAGCGTCAGCGGCAGCAGAATGCGAATGGTGGTGCCGGAACCCTGTTTAGACTGGATCTCAACGTGGCCGCCCATCTCCTGGATATTACGTTTCACCACGTCCATGCCCACGCCGCGCCCGGAGACGTCGGTCACCTGCTCTGCGGTAGAGAAGCCCGGCGCGAAGATGAGCATGCCCACTTCTTCGTCGGTCATGTTTTCATTGACCGCCATTCCCTGCGAAATCGCTTTTGCCAGGATGCGCTCGCGGTTAAGACCCGCGCCGTCGTCGGTCACTTCGATGCAGATGTTTCCGCCCTGGTGTTCCGCGGAGAGGATCAGGTTGCCGACCGGGGATTTACCGGCGGCAATGCGGTTTTCCGGCAGTTCGATACCGTGGTCGAGACTGTTACGCACCAGGTGCGTTAACGGGTCGATAATGCGCTCGATCAGGCTCTTATCCAGTTCGGTTGAGCTGCCCATCAGGGTCAGTTCAATCTGTTTATTCAGCTTGCTGGCAAGGTCGCGAACCAGACGCGGGAAGCGGCTGAAGACATATTCCATCGGCATCATACGGATGGACATGACCGATTCCTGCAGGTCGCGGGCGTTACGCTGCAGCTGGCCCATGCTGGTGATCAGATCGCCATGCGTGACCGGGTCCAGTTCGTTAGAACGCTGGGCCAGCATCGACTGGGTGATCACCAGTTCACCCACCAGGTTAATCAGCTGGTCGACCTTCTCAACGGCAACGCGGATACTGGTTGACTCGCTGGAGCGCGCGGCAGGCTTTTCACCACGGCCAGGTGCCGCGGCCTCTTTTGGCACGGCCTTCAGCGCCGGAGCCGCAGGAGCCACAGCCGGTGCGGCGGCCTGAGCGACAGAGGCCACCTCTTCCGCAGCGGCAGGGACGTCAACCGCAGCCGTTTCGGTTTCGAAAGCGATCTGGTCAGCTTCGATCACAAAGCACAGTACCGCCACGATATCGTCCTGGCCAATACCGTCATCAAGCGTCGCGGCAAGGCTGTCTTTGCCTTTTACCACGTTGCTTAATTTCGCCAGGTTACCCAGCTCTTCTTCCAGCAGGTTAACTTCATTCTCTTTGAGACGTGACAGCACAACGCGCAGTTTGCCCGCTTGTGCAGCGGCTGGCGCGGCCTCGTCGGCAGCAACCGCATCGACAACGCTCAGTTTCGCCGCAGGGACAACGGCTGCTGCGACCTCACCTTTTGCTTCCAGGGCGAGCTGGCGCAGCGCGTTACAGATGTATTCAAAGCTGGCGGCATCAGGCTCTGCCGAACTTTTATAGGCGTCGAGCTGTTCCTGCATAATATCTTTGGTTTCCAAAAACAGGTTGATAATGTCGGTATTGAGCTGCATCTCACCGCGTCGTGCTTCATCAAGCAGGTTTTCCATTAAATGGGTCGTTTCCTGCAGGATGGTAAATCCAAAGGTTCCGGCTCCGCCTTTAATAGAGTGCGCCGCGCGGAAGATGGCATTGAGCTGCTCGGAGTCCGGTGCTTCGGGCACCAAATCGAGCAAGTGTTGCTCCATATCGGCCAACAATTCGTCGGCTTCATCAAAGAATGTCTGGTAAAAATCGCTAATATCCATGCTCACGCTATCACCTCGGATTGGCTGGTGGCGATGTTGGAACGGCAGCCGAAGGAACGGCCCCAGGCTGTTTTAAATCGTCCAGTGACTCATTCTGACTTTCGGCGTTTTCATGCAGGATGGCCTGCTCCGCCTGCTGGTTCAGCACTAAAAGACTGATACGACGGTTGATGGCATCATCCGGCCCGCGGTCGGAAACGCGCATGGTTGCGGCCATGCCGACTACGCGCAGTACCTTGCCATCATCAAGCCCACCTGCCACCAGCTCGCGACGCGAGGCGTTGGCACGATCGGCAGAAAGCTCCCAGTTGCTGTATCCTTTCTCCCCACTGGCGTACGGGAAATCATCCGTGTGTCCTGACAGGCTGATTCGGTTAGGAATGCCGTTCAGCACCGGTGCAATGGCACGCAGAATGTCGCGCATGTAGGGTTCGACTTCCGCACTCCCGGTTTTAAACATTGGGCGGTTCTGGCTGTCGATAATCTGAATACGCAGCCCTTCCTGCACCAGGTCGATCTTCAGATGCGGGCGCAGCGCGCGCAGCTTCGGATCCGCCTCAATCAGCTGATCGAGATCGCCACGCAGTTTCTTCAGACGCGCCTGCTCCATCTTTCTTTTCAGCTCGTCGATGTTCGGCTCTTTTTTCACCTCACCCTTCTGCTGTGTGTAATCATCGCCGCCGCCCGGGATCGGGCTTTCGCTGTTAGAGATACGCGGCCCACCGGCCACCGCCGTTGCCAGCGGCGTACGGAAATATTCGGCAATCTGGATCAGTTCTTTTGGGCTGGAAATGGAGATCAGCCACATCACCAGAAAGAACGCCATCATTGCGGTCATAAAGTCGGCGTACGCAATTTTCCACGAGCCGTGCGCGCCATGCCCGCCGCCCTTGTGCTTGCGTTTTTTTACGATGACGATCGGATGGGACTGGTTTTTCATGCGTCCTCAGTTGTCGTCTGTTGGTTTGGGTTTTTCACCGCACGCACGTGTTCTTCAAGCTCGATAAACGACGGACGCTCGCTGGAGTAAAGCGTTTTACGGCCAAACTCAACCGCGATCGGTGGCGCGTAACCGTTGAGGTTAGAGAGCAGCGTGATCTTCACGCACTGCATCATTTTGGTGGTTTCCGCGCTCTTCTGGCGCAGAACGCTCGCCAGCGGCGAAATGAAGCCGTACGCCAGCAAAATACCGAGGAAAGTCCCCACCATCGCGTGGGCAATCAGCGCGCCCAGCTCGGCTGCCGGACGGTCTGCCGAGGCCAGGGCGTGAACCACGCCCATTACCGCGGCAACGATACCGAATGCCGGAAGCGAGTCGCCGACCAGCGCCAGGCTGTTGGCCGGCACTTCAGATTCGCTTTCGTGGGTTTCAATCTCTTCGTCCATCAGCGCTTCGATTTCGAAGGTATTCATGTTGCCGCTGATGATGAGTCGCAGATAGTCGACGATGAAATCCAGCATCATGGCGTCAGCAAGAATTCGCGGATAGCTGGCAAAAATTTCGCTTTCTTTCGGGTTTTCAATATCCCGTTCAAGCGAGAACATGCCCTGCTGACGCGACTTCGCCATCAGGCGATAGAGCAATGCCAGCAGATCCATATACATACTTTTGGTGTATTTCGAGCGACGGAACAGCAACGGAATCGCTTTCAGCGTGCCCTTGATCGATTTACCGTTGTTACCAACGATAAAAGCCCCTACCCCTGCGCCGCCGATGATAATAAGTTCAGCCGGTTGATAGAGTGCTCCAAGGTGCCCGCCGGTCATCATGTAACCGCCGAAAACTGTACCGAGAACTACCAGGTAACCTAATAAGATAAGCACGACATCATCCTTCCGCTAGTGACTATGGCAAGGACGTCCAGCTCGCAGCGTTTACCGTTTGCGGGGTAAAAAAAAGCAGCGGTAATTGCTTACCGCTGCTGGAATCTTTCCCACACGTTCGGGTTAAACAGCTTGTTCGATCTGTTCATCCAGCAGTTGTGGAATAATATCGGCAGCATCCCGGGAAAGTTTACGTCTTTTTACTGCGCGGGATGGAGGCTGACATAAACTACAGGCGAAGCTGCCTGCAGGCTGATGAGCATGGGTAATAAAATTGCCGTCGCAGCAGTTGCAGCGCGACAGTTCAAGCATTCCGCTCTCAACAAAACGCACCAGCGTCCATGCGCGGGTCAGCGCCAGCAGAGGGCCTTCTTCCTGCTGTGGGCATTGTTCAAGGTAAAGTTTGTACGCTTTGATTACGGCGTCAACGCCGCTGCACAAACCGGTTTTGAGAAGATACTGCCAGGCATTACAGAACATGGAAGCATGAATATTCTGCTCCCACGTCATAAACCAGTCGGTAGAAAACGGCAGCATGCCTTTCGGCGGGGGACTACCACGTAACTCTTTGTACAGCTTGATGAGACGACCACGGCTCAGCTGAGTCTCGCTTTCCAGCATTTGTAAACGAGCACCCAGCGTAATCAGTGACCTGCCCCCACGATTAGATACAACACTCAGTTAGTAACGTCGGAATCTTCAT